>Ga0256914_1000075_pt1 | contig 93008 bp, 80 predicted proteins | sample HulkmetaG_FD_191571 | JGI IMG/M metagenome (GOLD analysis project Ga0256914, IMG submission 191571) | Hydrothermal chimney microbial communities from Main Endeavour vent field at the Juan de Fuca Ridge, Pacific Ocean - Hulk | ecosystem: Environmental > Aquatic > Marine > Hydrothermal vents ...
GAACTCTGTGCAAAAAATAACAATGAGCTTGTTTCATTCAGAAACAAGCTGCTATAACTCTTTAATATAAAAGGATTTTTTAGTTGTAACACCTGTTTCTCTTCTAAACACCCACTCGACATCTGAAGTGATTCCCAATTTTTGTATGCTCTTTTCCCCCAAAAAAACTGTACCGTTCAAGATGTTAGAAAATGTTAAACTTAAGCGAGGAGGAAAAATACGAAACGATCCAAGTTTACAGAGCAACAGATTGCCTTTGCCCTTCAGCAAGCTGAGCAAGGCACCAAGGTTTCAGAGAGTTTTAAGAAGACGGGAATAACTGAACAGGCCTTTCCTCTGGATATGCTCCCTGTAGCCATTTATCCCTAAATGCCAAAGATTGGCATAGAGCATGTAGGCTGTCTTTTTTTCTGAACTATTTTGAGAGGTACCCACAAATATGAATTGTTTTTTCGGGGAATAGATACAACCTAACCCTTAATAAGCTCTTCTATCTGTCCAAGAAGCTCAACGGTCCTGCCAGGGGTCTCAAGGGCCTCTATTTCTTCAAGGCTGTACCAGGCAGCCTCGAGAGCGTCATCGTGTGCATGCAGATTTCCCCCACCATCGTGTGCAACCACATAGATGATGACATAGTGAAACCTGACCTTCCCCTTTTCATCCCTGTAAATGGCATCTATGGCATTACACACCCTGAGGGGGCTGCACCTTATGCCTGTTTCCTCAAGCACCTCCCTCTTCGCACATTGAAAGATTGTCTCACCAAGCTCTATGCTCCCACCAGGCACAGACCATAACCCTTGGGCAGGTGGCTTGCCCCTTTTTACCATAAGAACCCTGTTATTACGGTCTATTACAACCACGCCTACTGCTGGCCTTGGCACAGAGGGATATTCGTTTTCTATTAATGCTTTTTTATTTCTTTCTGTCATGCTACATAAAAGCTGTACCAGGAAGCAGTGGGCAGTTAAAGTTTTTTTTAGGAGACGCAACATGATTAGACTCGGACTGCTCTTTGGAGGCAGATCTGCTGAAAGAGAGGTTTCCATAAAAGGTGCCAAGGAAGTGGAAAAGGCCCTGGACAAAAACAGGTATGAGATCAGACGATACGATGCGGCAACAGACATAGAAAAGCTCGTCGGTGACTCTGGATGGCTCGACTGTGTCTTCATTCTCTTACACGGCAAGTATGGAGAAGATGGCACTGTACAAGGCCTCCTGGAGCTTCTAAACATACCTTATCAGGGTTCGGATGTCTTGGGTAGCGCCCTTGCAATGGACAAACACCTTTCCAAGATCCTCTACAGGGAAGCAAACATACAGACTCCTGCCTGGATCAGGCTCCAAAGGGAGTCGTTAATACCGGCTCCCAAGGAGATATTCGAAACCATAGGCCTACCTCTCATTGTCAAACCATGTAAGCAAGGCTCAAGCGTTGGCATCAGGATAATCAGGAAGAAAGATGAACTGCTTCCTGGAATCGAAGAGGCATTCCAGTGGGATGGCAATATCATTGTTGAAAAATACATCCCGGGACGAGAGGTCACTGGTGGGGTAATAGGGCTGGATGAGCTTCAAGCGCTGCCCATAGTGGAGATCATCCCTGATGTGACCAAATATGAATTTTTCGATTTCGAGGCCAAATACAAACCTGGCGCTTCAAGGGAGGTCTGTCCGGCAGAGCTTTCAGACCACCTGACCCAAAGGGCACAAGAACTGGCCATCAGGGCCCACAGGGCCCTCAGGCTTTCAGGTTATAGCAGGACCGACATGATAATAGACGAAGCGGATCGGATCTTTGTCATTGAAACCAATACCATTCCTGGCATGACCCCAACAAGCCTCTTTCCCCAGGCAGCTGCCGCCGCAGGGCTCAGTTTCAGCACCCTCCTCGACAGACTCATCGACCTTGCCATGACAAGGAGTAAGAAAAGGGCAGATTAAAAAAGACAAGACATACAGACTGGTTCAGACTATTTTCTTCCCATCCCCCTGCGTTGAGCCAGTATCTTGCGCCATTTGTCAAGCCTGTCTTTGACGGTTCGCTCATATCCCCTTGTAGTTGGGTGATAATAGATCCTGTTTCTGAGCTCCGAGGGCAGATATTCCTGCTCCACCACTGCTTCTGGGTGGTCGTGAGCATATTTATAGCCCTTGCCATAGCCAAGCTCCTTCATGAGCCTTGTGGGAGCATTTCTTATGTGAAGAGGAACTGGCAAGCTACCGAATTTCTTTACGTCTGCCTGCACCTGCCCAAGCGCCTTGTAGACAGCATTGCTCTTGGGTGCTGTAGCGAGGTAGAGGGCTGCCTGGGCGAGGGCAAGCTCCCCTTCGGGCTTGCCGAGAAAATCAAAGGCAGTAAGGGCATTCAAGGCCACTGTAAGGGCTTGGGGGTCTGCATTTCCCACATCTTCACTTGCAAAGCGCACCATCCTTCTTGCAACGTAGTGGGGATCTTCGCCAGACGCCAGCATACGGGCCAGCCAGTACAGCGCGGCATCGGGGTCACTTCCCCTGAGACTTTTGTGGAAGGCGGAGATAAGATTGTAGTGTTCCTCGCCATCCTTGTCGTAACGAAGTGCCTTCTGCTGGATTGCCTCCTCCACCAATTCGAGATTTATAACGGCCCCACGCCCTCCAGGCCTGCCAGAGAGTGCGAGTTCAGAGGCCAGTTCCAGATAATTCAAAAGCGTCCTTGCATCTCCATCTGCTCTTTCCACAATCAGCTCTTTGGCGTCCTGATCCATGGTTATCTCGAGATTTCCCAGACCTCGCTTCGTGTCATTTAAGGCCCTGTCCACGAGGCAGGAAAGGGCCTTCTTGTCGAGGGGATTGAGGGTGAGCACCTGGCATCTTGAAAGGAGTGGAGAGATGATCTCAAAAGAGGGATTCTCAGTGGTTGCACCTATGAGTGTTATGAGCCCCGATTCCACATGAGGCAGAAAGGCATCTTGTTGGGCCTTGTTGAAACGGTGTATTTCATCCACAAAGAGCACTGTCCTGGGACCGCCGTCTTTGACTACCTGCCTTGCTTCCTGAATGATGGCCCTAAGCTCTCCTATGCCAGATAGAACTGCTGAAAAACTTACGAAGTTAGCGTCGACAAGCCTTGCCAGTATGCGGGCAAGTGTGGTCTTGCCACAGCCTGGAGGACCCCACAGTATCATAGAAGGAAGTGTGCCCCTTGAAAGCAGGGTGTTTAAGATCTTGTTGGGACCGAGAAGGTGATCCTGGCCCACAAATTCTTCCAGAGTCCTTGGCCTCAGTCTTTCGGCAAGGGGGATGTGTTTCATTCTTCCTCATCTGTAGTATGAAGCGTGTAATCGTAATGCCAGGGCCTTCTGGTAAGAATTGCAGCCCCAATCAGGGTGAACATCACCCAGTTGACGCCAATCATGACTATTGCAAACCAAGAATAGTTCCCATAGGGTGCCTTGATCTCGGCAAATATATCCCCAAGGAGCATGAGTGCCAGTATGCCCGGAATAAAAAACCGGATCAATTGCTCCCAGAGCCTCGGCATCTTTATCGAGGAAACCTTGTTGATATGCCTTCTGAGCCTCCCGACATCGAAGATCCATGCCCCCATAATGCATTCTATTAATCCAACGGTTACGAGGCCGTAGTGTGTGAGCACATGATCTACTATGTCGAGCCACAAAAGCCCTGCCCTTGTAGTAAAGATTATGGAGCCCAAAAAACCTGTTACACAAAGCACTGTCACCACGAAACGCCTGTTCAGGGCAAACTTGTCTATGATGGCAGAAGCAAAGGCCTCTATTATGGAGATGGATGAGGAAAGGCCAGCCACCACAAGGCTCAGGAAAAAAATAAAACCAAAGACAGCGCCTCCTGGCATGATGCTCAGTGCCTTTGGATAAACCACAAAGGCCAGACCTATGCTTTCGGAAACGACGTCGGAAATGGCAAGGCCCCTTGCCTTGGCCATGAATCCCAAGACTGCAAAAACCCCTAGGCCGGCTACAAGGGCAAATGCACTATCCATGATGGCTGTTATGAACGCATTTCTGCTGAGATCAGACTTCCGAGGCAGATAGCTTGCGTATGCCACCATTATTCCAAAGCCAAGGCTCAATGTGAAAAAGATCTGGCTGTAGGCGTCTATCCACACATCCACTCTTGAAATCTTGGCAAAATCAGGCCTAAGATACGCTATTACTCCCTGGGCTGCCCCGTCAAGGGTCATGGCCCACAAAACCAGGCCAATGGTTATGAAAAAGAGCATTGGCATGAATATCTTGTTGGCAAGTTCTATACCGCTACCGACTCCTCTGTACACTATAAACCAGTTCAAGAACCATATCACACCAGTCGAAATAAATATTGGCATATCTATAGAGCCTATATCCAAGGGGCTGGAACTAAGTCTCAGAAATTCTTTAAAGAAGAAGGCATTGGGGTCATGGCCCCATGCCAGATTCACGGAATAGATACAGTAATTGAGACACCAAGCAATGATTACTGAGTAGTAGAGCACAATGCCAAACATGACAAAGGTAACGGCCCACCAGCCCACCCATTCGAATTTCCTATCTATCTTGGCAAATGCCATAGGGGCTGAGCCACTTCTTTCATGCCCTATTGCAAATTCAAGCAGCAACAAGGGGATACCTGCTGTTATGAGGGCCAGCACATAGGGGATGAGAAAGGCACCTCCCCCATGTTCGTAAGCCATGTAACTGAAGCGCCAAATATTTCCTAGGCCTATGGCCGAACCCACGGCCGCAAGTATAAAACCCAACTGGCTATTCCACTGTTCTCTTGCCATTTTTCTGCCTTTCATTGGGACTCACAAAATGGATTTCAACGAATTATTCCATAATGACCATGGCCTTTCAATTGAAACATATGAAACAACACAAAAGAGGCCGGGGCACTTTCACATGCAGCACCCCGGCCTCCCGGTTACCTATTTGTTGATTCAGACCTTATAATCAAACAGTAGAAAACTGCCTTGTCATCTCTTCCAATTCGTCTGCCAGGTCCCCAAGCTTTTTGGAACAGTCTGCCGTCTCCTGAGCTATGCCAGAAACAGATTTTGCCAATTCTGCCGCTTCCATACTCCTATCCTTCACACCCTTGACCTCATGGGAAGCGTCCTCCATATTGACACTGATTTCTGAGACAGTGGCAGTTTGCTCCTCTGCGGCAGAGGCAATGGTATTGGCAAGGTCATTTATCTGTGCCACTATACTGGTGATCTCCTCAACAGACTCCACGGCAACTCCAGTTTCTGCCTGAATGGTCTGTATCATGTTGGTGATCTCCTCTGTGGCCTCACCTGTCTGCCTTGCAAGCTCCTTGATCTCGTTTGCAACAACGGCAAAACCCTTTCCAGCCTCACCAGCCCTTGCAGCCTCTATGGTTGCATTGAGTGCAAGAAGGTTTGTCTGTTCGGCAATGGTATTGATGACCTGTATGATGCTTCCTATCTTGTCTGAGCTCTCCCCAAGCTTTTTTATCACGCTATTGGCGTTTGAGGCCTTGTCTTGGGCGTCATTGGTTATGCTTGCGGTATGGGCAACACTTTGGGCGATCTCTGTCGTGGCTTCGGTAAGTTCCTGGGAGGCCCTAGTCACCGACATGATCCTGTCATCCACATTTTCAGCCGCATCCGCCACCTCACCCACTATCCTATGCATCCTGGACGTGCCATCAAAGACCTTGGCACTAACTCCATCGAGCTCCTGGCACGAATCCTTTATCTCGGTTGAGTCCTCCTTTATGTCATTGATCATTTTCTGGAGTCCTTCTGCCATACCATTTATTGCGTCAGCAAGATTCCTCAATTCGCCTTTGACCTTGAGTTTTGCCCTGGCCTTGAGATCTCCCTTGGAAATCCGGTCTATCACTGGCAAAAGCTTGTTGAGGGGCCTCAGGACCTGAGTATGAATCAACCAGGCTGAAAAGACAAAGACAACAAAGGAAAGAAAGAGCATCACGAGCTGAAGGGTCTTGAGCTGAGTTATGCTGCCAATGGCCTTCTTCTTATAGGCCTGGGTTACTACATTTGCCTGTTTCAAAAGGGCCATGTTGTTGTTTTTCAGATAATTTACAGCGTGCTTCACCTCAGGGCTATCCACTCCTGCTGTGAGAACGGTCTCAAGATTGGTCTTGTATGTCTGCCACAAAGACATGAGCTTATCGAGCTCTACGAGCACTTTCGAATCCCTTGTGGGCTCCAAGCCCATGGATGGATTCCCGTCGCGAAGGGCCAAAAGGCTCTTTTCAAAAAGTTCCTTTGTGGCTGCCAACTTGTTTTGCCAATTTCTGTCCTTTGTCTCTGTATAGAGTAGCACTTCCTTGGTCAGCTTTTGTGACAGCATCCTCTGCCGACCTGCCACATCTACATAAAGACTGTCCTTTTCCTGGCGGGCAAGTGTCATGAATGTTGCAGCAATGGTGACAATATTCACCAGAAGAAGCACTGCGAGCACAGCTCCTATCTTGCCCTGGATACTGTTTAATGAAAATTTCATCAATAGCCTCCCGTTTTGATTTGAAAATTTTATCATTGAACATTATCTTTATCGTCCGTTCCTAGATTTTGTTTAATGGTGGCAACGTAACTTTTTTGTCTGTTTATAAAGGAACCAGCCATGATCTCATTCAGCGAGGCGATAAGTCTCGTAGAATCTGTCAGCCCCTTGGAAGATGAAAAGATCCGGCCGGAAGATGGCCTTTTCAGGGTGCTTAGCCGCCCTGTGATTGCAAAAACAGATGCGCCTGCAGTCACCTCTTCCCTAAAAGACGGATACGCCCTTATCGCAGACGATATCCTTGATGCAGGCCCCCAAAATCCTGTGACCCTTGATGTAAGAGGTACCATAACTGCCGGAGATGAATCGGACCTGGAGGTTAGTAGGGGCCAGGCAGTAAAGGTGATGACAGGAGCCCCTGTCCCTCCTGGGGCAACGGCGATTCTTCCTCAAGAACTTACAGATGCCACAGACGACACCCATGTCACTGCTTTGGCTCCTACCAACAGGGGAAGAAATATTCTAGAACAAGGGGCCGACTTGAGATTGGGGGAGATCATACTTGAAAGGGATACGCTTCTTACCCCTGCCCATCTTGGACTCATATCTGCCTCTGGCAACAACCATGTATGGGCCTACAAGAGGCCGGTGGTCTCGGTCCTTGCCACTGGGAGCGAGCTTGCCGAGGAGGGCTCAGGCTCTTTTCAGGGGAAGATATTTCCCAGTAACCGGGCTACCATTGTCTCCTGGCTGCGGCTTTTTGGCATAGAATGCCACACCGCCCTCTGTGGTGATGATGAAAAACAACTTGAATACCTCTTGGAGCTCCTTTTTGAAAAGAGCGATGCTGTTATCACCAGTGGAGGTGTTCTGGATGGGGAACGGGACCTCGTGATCAAGGTAATGGAGCGGATAGGGATAAATTTTCTCTTTAAGAGATGCCGCATGGGACCTGGAAAAGGAGTCTGTATGGGCAGAAAACATGGCAAAAGCCTTTTTAACCTTCCAGGAGGCCCTCCATCCAACTTCGTTGCCTTTATCTTTATAGCGCTTCCTGCAATACTTAGACTGATGGGAAGAAAAGACCTCTTCCCTCCAGTCTTACGTGCCACCGTGCTTGATGAACTCAAAGGTAGGGCAGACTGGACCCAGCTCATATTGGGAAGGCTCTGGAACAGAGGACTTGCCTTGGTAGCCTCTACTGTGACAGAAACAAGCAGGCTCAAAAGGATCAGTGGGGCAAACTGTGTAATAGTGCTCCCAGAAGGCACATCCAAGATCTGCCAGGGTGAAATCGCAGAGGTAAGGCCTTTGATTCCGTACTGGATATGAGCAAGCCTTTTAATGTCTCATGCCTACCTTGTAGCCAAGTGATGGCCAATTTTTGTCAATTTATTACTGATTGACTATTCATAAATTTTCACCATGGGAACCAAAACTATTTTTACCTTCATAACAAGTAGTTATCCAGGAGGCCCTTATTCTGTGACTATTTTCTCTTGACAAACGGTGACAAAATATAATATCTGAATGAATACTTATTCACTTCTGTCCCCGGATCTGATATAAACATATTTGATGAAAGTAGCTGATAAACACGGAAGAATCATCCAGGCGGCCATAAGGGTCTTTGCCAGAAATGGCTTTTTCAATTCTCGTATAGCCGAGATTGCCAAAGAGGCCAATGTGGCTGATGGAACCATCTATCTCTACTTCAACAACAAGTATGACATCCTCATCACCATCTTCGAAGAAGAGATGGGGAAGATCATCGCCAGGGTCAAGCAGGAAATCGCCAAATTCGATGACCCGCGAGACAAGTTACACCATTTTGCCCTTCTTCATCTGAGCCTCGTAGAAAAAGACAAGGAACTGGCCGAACTCATCCAGGTGGAGCTCAGACAAAGCAGCAAATTCATCAAGGAATACAGAAACAGGAAGTTTGCTGAATATCTCCATATCATCTCCCAGATAGTAAGAGAGGGTCAGAAAAGGGGAATCTTCCGCCAAGACATAAGGCCGGGCATATTCAAAAGGGCATTTTTTGGCGCCCTCGATGAAATGTCGAGATTTTGGGTCTTGTCTTCCAAGAAGAAATACAGCGTCAGGACAGCTGCCAGGCAAATCAGCCAATATTTTTTAAATGGCATACTTGAGGAGCCCCAAAAGCCAGAACCTCCAAAGAAAAAGACCACCAGAAAAAAGGGCCGTGGTACCTGATCCCGCTATAACTCAAAAGCCCTGAGCTATCTGACCAGCAACACTCTTCGAGCAGCACAAGGTCCAATGGATTTCTTTTCATCCTTTTTAAACGACTACAAGGAAATCATCCCTGATTTCGACGGGTATCTCCATGAACTTAGAAGACCCGCTCCAATATATTTCAGGGTCAATACGATCAAGATAGGTATATCCCAGGCCAAAAGCCTCCTTACAGAAGAAGGTGTGCTCTATGAAGATACCTGCTTCAGAGAACTCCTGTTGATAAAGAACAGCGAGCCCCCAGCCCCACGGCTTAGCTATTATCTCGGCTACATCTACCCTCAGGCCCTTTCGTCGTGCCTGCCTGTAATGGCACTTGCGCCTGAAAACAATGAAAAGGTACTCGATCTTTGTGCAGCTCCTGGAGGCAAGGCCACCCACATATCCCAAGTGATGGAAGACAACGGGCTTGTGGTGGCAAACGACAGGAAACTAGGACGCTTAACAGCACTCATGGCAAACATAAAACGCCTCGGCATAACAAACACCATAGTTACACAGTCTAGAGGTGAACATTATTCGTGGGATTTGGGTTTCCACAAGGTTTTGGTAGATGCACCGTGCAGTGGCATTGGAAAATACAGGATGGATGAAAGCGGACGCATACGCCATATGAAAAAGGGCAAAACAGATCTTCCTGCAATACAGAAGGCACTCATCACAAAGGGGTTTGACTTGCTCAGGCCTGGCGGGGTCCTGGTCTATTCCACATGCACCCTGAATGTTGAGGAAAATGAAGGTGTCGTCCACTACCTTCTTCAAAAGAGGAAGGCCAAGCTGACACCTTGGGCCCCCCCTGTGCCATGGTCCCCAGGAATCACGAGATTCAAGGAAAGAGAATATGACGAAGAGGTTGGAATGGCAAGGAGATTTTACCCCCATCAGATCCACTCGGTGGGATTCTTCCTTGCCAGGATTGTTAAACCCTGAAGACAGAAAGCGGTTGTTGCACTTTATTGATGAACGTTTTGGCATGCCCCCTGCCAGCTTTGATCTTTACGCCATTTTCGCCTACAAAAGACAAGCCTTTTTGTTCAGACGTCAGGCAGAAGAGATAGAGTTTCCTGGCTCATTTGTGCGGTGCGGGCTCCCGTTCATGCGTATAGTAGCAGGTTACTTGAAGCCTACCACGGTATTTCTCCAGAGGTTTGGCGGCCTCGCAACAAAAAATATCCTCTCCATGGAAAAGGAACAGGTGTATGAATTCTGCAACAAAGGTCAAATCGACCTCAATCAGTCGGCACTGGGAAGCGCTCCAATCAATCCACCAGGCTATGTGATCATCAAGACCAGTGGCCACATCCTTGGAGCAGGCCTCCTTATGGAAGACTTTCGGCTTTTATGCCGCTTCCCAAAGGCCATGCGCCAGGCCTTTGCAAGACTTACCTTCCAATAAGGGTCTCTGCCATCCTTTCTGCCGCAAATATTAAGGATTCGATATCCAAAAAGTCCAAGGCCCTCTCATCGAAGAGGACCTTTACCTTTGGAGGAAAGCCATCTTCCTGGTCTTCGTCCCAGAAATGGACCTGGACGGGCACCTTTGGAAGGACAGGCACGACGATACACACATCTGCATAACAGGGGCTTATCTCCTCCCCTCCAAGTACTTTGCAATCGGCAACCAGATCTTGAATCCGGGATTTGTATGCATCTGCTATCTTGTCTTCTGTGTATTTCTTGAGTGTGACCACCTTGGAAATGGAATTTGGAAAGGATTCAAGCCCTACCCACCTGCCTGAAAGAGGCCCATGCCCGCCAAAAAAGAGGTAATTGTAAAGGAGTATTTGATCCCTGGTTTCAAGTTCCTCTCCTTGTTCAGAGGAAACATATTCACTGCTTACAAACACCTTTCTTCCAAGATAGTGAAGCTGCATAACAGGCGCGCCATCCCTGCTGACGACCTTCCCCCCAAGACCTGGTGCGCGCTTCGAAAGATCCAGCTCCTTGACCTTTGAACGAAGCTGTCTTGCAAGTGCGGTCTCAGGATCAACCCTTTGGCCCACCTTTGGCTCTTCATTGTCATCTGCCTCCATGAACGGACAGGCAGACTTGGCCACAGCACCAGAATGGACTGCTGCCGAAAAGGCCAGGCATGTGGGAAAGCCACATCTTCCGCAGTTGTCCTTTTTGGTCTCCTTTAGGATATCAAAGACCGTCGCCATCTCTAATCACCTCCGTAAAACCAACCAATTCGCCTGTCTTGTTATACTGTTTCATCACTGTTCTACTCTCTGATCCTAGAGATGAAAAGTAATGCACTCACAACCAATGCAGCACCAGCTGTGGCGGCCATGGTGGGACGTATGCCTACATGCTGGGCGGCCAGGCCCTGAAAAAGGCTGCCAAAGGGGAAAAGACCCATGAAGCATGTTGAAAATAGGCCCATCACCCTGCCTCGAAGCTCATTGGAAGACTCGATCTGAAGGATGCTGAGGGCACTCGTAGATGTCATCACCATCACAAATCCACTCAGAAACAAAAAGAAGGATATCTCGTAATAATTGTTGGAAGCCGCAACAGCGATTATGGATGCTGGGAAAAGAAAGGAGCCAATCCACCACCAGTTTTCCCTTTTCCCTCTGTGGCCAAAAACTGCCACAAATACGGCGCCAGCCAAGGCGCCAAGACCATTTGACGCACACATGAAACCATATTCCCTGGCGCCAAGACCAAGAATGTCCCTGCCCAAGGAAGGCAAAAGGATGGAATAGGGAAGAAGGAGCACGCCAAAACACATTATGGCCAAAAGGACCCTGGCCAAGAGTTTGTGGGTAAAGACGAATGTAAAGGCCTGTCTAATGGATTCCAGGGGTGACAGCTCCTTGCTTTTTATGGGCTTGTTGAACTGGCCATACCTCTTCTTCACATATATGAGGGAGCCAATTATGCACAGAGACGACAATGCCTTGAAGAAAAAACAGTGTGCCATCAACCCTTCGCTCATGAGGACTCCGGCAATAGCAGGGCCCCCGAATCGGGCAAGATTGAAGGCTGCCGAATGAATGGCTATACCATTGGTGATATCCTTCCTGCCCACCAGATCGAACACCAGGGACTGTCTTGCAGGTACCTCAAATGCCATTCCTGCCCCAAGGACAGAGGCAAGGAGCAGAATCAGAGGGAAGGTGATGGCACCATTTTCCACGAGAAGGCCAAATATCAAGGCCTGAAGAAGAATCAAGGAATGGACCAGCATGAGAAAGGATATCTTAGGAACCCTGTCTGCCAACATGCCACCTACTACTGCAAATAGCAGTATGGGCAGGCCGATAACCATGCCCAAAAGCCCCACGTAAAACGTAGAACCTGTAAGCTCAAGGACCAGCCATCTTTGGGCCGGGCCCTGCACCCAAGTTCCTAAAAGGGCTACAGATTGGCCCAGGAGAAATATCCTGTAACCATCGTGACTCAGGCTGGAAAGCCCCTGGGGCCAGGAAGGCCCCTTAGAAGGCCTTTGCAAAATCCTTGGCAAAATAGGTTATGATAATGTCGGCTCCAGCGCGCCTGAAACAAAGAAGGGATTCATACACCACCCTTTTTTCATCGAGCCAGCCGTTTTCTGCTGCTGCCTTTATCATGGCGTATTCCCCGCTGACCTGATATGCAGCAATGGGCAGGGCGAACTCCTGGCGCAAAAGGGCTATGATGTCGAGATAGGGCATGCCAGGCTTAACCATGAGGATGTCTGCCCCCTCTTCCATGTCCAAAGTGGCCTCCCTCAATGCCTCACGGCTGTTTGCCACATCCATCTGGTATGAACTCCTGTCTCCAAACTGGGGCGCGCACTCTGCCGCATCCCTGAAGGGGCCATAAAAGCTGGATGAATATTTCACTGCATAGGACATTATAGGGACGTGTTCATAGCCATTGTCGTCAAGGGCCTCACGTATGGCCCCCACCCGCCCATCCATCATGTCGGATGGCGCCACCATGTCAGCGCCTGCCCGCACGTGGGAAAGGGCAACCTTTTGAAGAAGCTCTAAGGTGGCGTCATTATCCACCATGACAGAGTCGCCCCCCTTGGCCTTGTCCTTTACCAACAAACCGCAGTGTCCATGGGATGTATACTCACAAAGGCATACATCGGTTATTACCATGAGCTCTGGAACCGCCTTCTTGATGGAAGAGATAGCCTTTTGAACAATGCCAGACTTGATCCAGGCGTGGGAGCCCTTGGCATCCTTCTTTTCTGGAAGGCCAAAAAGAAGGACAGCTGGCAGGCCAAGGTCAAATGCCTCTTTTGCCTCTTCTACCGCCACATCCACTGACATTTGTGCAACACCTGGCATAGAAGAAATCGGCTGTTTCAGGCCTTTGCCTGGAGCCACAAAAAGGGGATAAATGAGATGTTGTTTGGAGATACTGCTCTCCCGCACCATTGAGCGAAAGGCTTCAGTCCTTCTAAGTCGTCTGGGCCTGTATTCTGGAAACATCATAGGGGCAGCCACTCCTTTATCTTTGAGATGATGGCATCAACATCCATGGGTTCCTTGATGCAGTCGTTGCATCCTGCGTCCTGAAACTTTTCCCTCTCCTCTTCAGACAAATGGGAACAGATGACCATAATGGGGATCTTGTCGGTATCTGGAGACTGTTTCAAAAGCACGCTGACAGATTGTGCATTCAAGATGGGTATATTCTGTCGGATAACTATCAGGTCTGGCACAGCTTCCATGGCTAAGTCGAAGCCCGCCTGGCCATCTTCCGCCACGAGAAGCTCGAAAGGGAACTTCTCGGCCACCTCCTGGAATATCGGTCTGCTCTCTGGTCTGTGGTCAACCAGTAATACCACGGGTCTTGAATTCATGGGTTTTCTCCTAATTTTCCGACTCGTAGCAGATACGGATAAGGCGGTTTATGAACAGTTCCGGGTTATCCACTGCCTCAGACGGCACATTGAACTGCTCCTGGCCTGTCTTTTCTCTGATGAGAGTAAGGCCGTATTCGAGAATACTCGACAGGCGTTCACAGTGGACATACAGACTTGATGGATCCAATCGGCAGGCTTCAAGTATCCGATCTATGGCACTATCGTCAAAGGTTATCTCTATCTCACAGCGATTGTAAAACGAGGTCTCGTAACTCTTTATCTGCTGAATCCAGAAAAGCACATTCGCTGCTGCTTCCTCCACACTGAGGTCATCCCTGAGACAGAGATGAGCAATGAGTTCCTTTCGCAGATCATTCAGAACCATGCCCTGCTCCTGCCACTCTGGAAGCAGGCTAGGGGTCAAACCAGCCATGATCTGTTGCTTTTCCAGGCTGACAAAGGCCTCATAATGGTTCTTCCTCTTTGGCAAATCTGGTGCCTCGAGCAACCGCACTAGCTCTCCTTCCGGGTCTTCTATGATTTGCCTAGTGACCACAAGATAATCTATACCAGCGGAGGGTAGTTTCTTTTCAAAGGGCATCAGTGCCCGTTCGAGAACGCTCACAAGGGCGCGGGCACCTGTCTTTTCCTGATAGGCTTTATGGGCAAGCAATCTCAGGGCGTCCTCTTCGAACTTAAGATCTATGCCATACGCCCTAAAATCCTGCTTCTTGCTAACTATTACAGGGCTTTTGGGATTCTTCAGGATCTGGAAGAGGTCATTTTCTGTCAGCTCTTCAAGGACTGCTATTACAGGAAGCCTCCCTATGAATTCGTTCTCAAAACCAAATTCAACCAGATCCTGGGGTTTGACCTCCCTAAGCCATTCCCTGTCTTCCTTTACATCCAGGTCTGCCCCAAAACCTATGCCCTGTGCAGAAAGCCTCTTTCTGATTATTTCAGCCAGGCCTGAAAATGCACCGCTCACAATGAAGAGGATGTTTTTTGTATTGATGGTCTTTTGCATCCTCTTTCCAGTCTTGCGGAAATGTTCTATGGCCTCGAGCTGAGAAATGGGATCATGGGGGGTTTTAAGGTCAACCTCTGTTTCTTCAAGGGGTTTCAATAGGGCCCTCTGGACTCCAGCCCTTGAGACATCAGGCCCCCTAAGGCCTTGAGTGGAAGCGATCTTGTCGATCTCATCTATGTAGATGATGCCATACTGGGCCTTTTCTATATCTCCATCAGCCTCCTTGACAAGATCCCGTACCAGGTCCTCCACATCTCCACCAACATATCCGGTTTCACTGAATTTTGTGGCGTCACCCTTCACAAAGGGCACTCCAAGCTTTGCGGCTATAAGCTTTATGAGATAGGTCTTACCTACACCAGTTGGGCCAATGAGTATGATGTTATTTTTTATGTTGCCAACAGGCAGCCTATGTCTCCCCTTTTTCTCCAGATATGCTATCTTTTTGAAGTGTGTGCATATCTTAGTGGCGAGGACAGCCTTGGCGGCATCTTGTTTAACCACATACTCATTGAGGTATGCCTCAAGCTCCTCTGGCATTATGTCGAAGCGCAGACCGTTATCCTTGCCCTTTGGCCCCTCTTCGGTACGATCTGATTCATCTGGCCGGACCTGCTTTGGAAAAACCATCTGGGAAATGACCTTTACCTTTCCGCCATACTTCTTCGTAAGGTAATCGCTGATTTCCTTTTCCAGGTTTTTCTGCGAGGGGAAGGGATGTTTCTCTGAATCATCCCCTCCGGTCCCCATGAAGATTTCTTCTTTTCCTGAAGGGACATCTGCTTGGTTCTTGCCCTTGAGATCCTTGTCCCTTTCTTCTTGCTTTTTTTCCTGAGAATCCAGCTCGTGTGGATATTCTCCTTTTTTATTCATAGTTCTAAATTTAACACAGCCCTAATTTCTTCTCAACTTTATGGACTTTTTATTTTTCCGGTTTTCCAGTACCATACTCCCGGATCTGTTTTATGCAAAATAGTTCCAACACTGCAAAAATTTTGCCAAATTAATCGTCAAAATCATAAGCAAAAGGGGTACAAATGACCAGCACGTATAAGATGCAAAACGTTCTCGTCCTGGATTTTGGCTCCCAGACCACCCAGCTCATAGCAAGGAGGGTCAGGGAGGCCCAGGTATACTGTGAAATCCACCCATATAATATAAGTATCGAAGACATAAAGGCAATGTCCCCCAAGGGCATTATCCTTTCAGGCGGGCCATCAAGCGTTTACGACCCCGAGGCGCCCAGAGTCTCCAAGGAGCTGTTCCACATGGGCATCCCCATACTTGGCATTTGCTATGGCATGCAGCTCACCACTCTGCTCTTGGGAGGCAAAGTGCAGAAGAGCGATCACAGAGAATATGGCCATGCAAAACTCTTGATCGACGAGCCAAACGAACTCTTTTTTGGCCTCGCCGACAAGGCTGTGGGGCACCAGGTATGGATGAGCCACGGAGACCGGGTTGAAGAACTCCCTGAAGGCTTCAAGGTGATTGCCCACAGCGAATCCTGCCCCATAGCTGCCATGGCGCACGAGACCAGGCCCATTTACGGGGTCCAGTTCCATCCAGAGGTTGTCCATACGGAAATCGGAAAAGACGTGCTGTCTAACTTTCTGTTCAGGGTTTGCTCCTGTTCCCCAGACTGGAATATGCGCTCTTTTGTGACTTCTACAATAGAAGACATCAAATCAAGGGTTGGAAAAGGAAAAGTGATATGCGCCCTTTCTGGGGGTGTGGACTCCACTGTCACAGCCCTTCTCATCAACAAGGCCATAGGCCACAACCTCACTTGCATCTTCGTGAACAACGGCCTGTTGAGAAAAAACGAGGCCAAGGTCGTCTTGGCATTTCTTAAACAATTCGACCTCAATGTCCATTTCGTGGATGCGGAAGAAAGGTTTCTTTCCAAGCTCAAAGGGGTTGAAGACCCAGAAAAGAAAAGAAAAATCATAGGAAGGCAGTTCATCGAGGTATTTGAGGAAGAGGCAGCAAGCATCGGACATGTCGATTTTCTGGCCCAGGGCACCCTCTATCCCGATGTGATTGAAAGCGTATCATTCAAAGGGCCATCTGCAACCATCAAAAGCCACCACAATGTGGGAGGGCTTCCAGATGTCATGAAGCTCGAACTCATAGAACCCTTGAGGGAACTCTTCAAGGATGAGGTGCGGAAGGTGGCAGAAGAGCTGGGCATGCCCTACGAATTGGTGAACAGGCATCCGTTTCCTGGCCCTGGCCTTGCCATCAGGGTTCTTGGTGAAGTGACCAGGCTGCGCCTTTCCATATTGAGAGAGGCAGATGCCATTGTGCTCGAAGAGATGAAGACTTCAAACTGGTACTGGAAGGTATGGCAGGCCTTTGCTGTTCTTCTTCCAATACGCACAGTTGGTGTGATGGGTGATGAGCGCACATATGACCATGTGGTGGCCATCCGGGTGGTCGATAGCCTTGATGCAATGACAGCAGACTGGTCCAAGCTCCCCTATGACCTTCTTGGCAAGATGTCCAACCGCATAATAAACGAGGTGAAGGGGGTAAACAGGGTCTGCTATGACATAAGCTCCAAGCCACCTGCAACCATAGAATGGGAGTAGTAAATGGCACGTTTTGTCCATCTTCACCTTCATACAGAATATAGTCTGCTCGACGGGGCCATTAGGCTTAAAGACCTCTTTCCCAAGGCTAAGGAGTATGGATACGACACAATTACCATAACAGACCATGGGAACATGTTTGGCGCCCTCAAGTTTTACCAGCAGGCGACAAAAGCAGGCTTGAGGCCAATAATAGGTTGTGAACTCTATGTTGCACCCAAACATAGAAGGGACAGGAGCGCCAGGAGCCAAAGTGAAGCGGCATTCCACCTCGTGCTTCTGGCCATGGACAACACTGGTTACAAGAACCTCCTGAAACTTGTCACCCTGGCCAATTTTGAAGGCTTTTACTACAAACCCCGTGTGGACAAAGAACTCCTGGCAGAACTCAACCAGGGCCTAATCGCACTTTCGGCATGCCTTCACGGCGAGATCTCCCATGCCTGCCTGCGAGGTGATGAAAAAGGGGCAACAGCCCTTGCAGAAACGTATGCCAGCATCTTCAAAGACAGATTCTATCTTGAGCTTCAGGAAAACGGCATACCTGAACAAAAGGAAGTGAACCAGGCATTGTTCAGCCTTTCTCACAAACTTGGATTGCCTGTAGTTGCTACCAACGATTGCCACTACCTCAACAGGGAAGACGCAGACGCCCATGACGTGCTTCTTTGCATTCAGACAGGTAGGACAGTGGATGACCCTGGCCGCATGAAATTTTCCACAGATAGCCTCTTCTTCGCAGATCAGGACGAGATGATAAGGCGTTTCTCATGGTGCCCGGAGGCGATTCAAAATAGCGTTGAGATAGCCAACAAGTGCAATGTGGAAATAGAAACAGGGGTCCACCACTTTCCTGTATTCAAGATGGATTCCAGCCTGACCTATGAAGAAGAATTTGAAAGGCGGGCAAGACTCGGCCTCGAAGAGAGGCTTTCAGATGACGGCATAGCAGATGACAAGCAGGAAATATACAGAAAGAGGTTCCAGGAAGAGATAGACATCATAAAAGACAAGGGCTTTGCCTCCTATTTCCTCATTGTGGCAGACTTTATCAACTGGGCCAAGGGCCAAGGGATACCAGTGGGCCCAGGGAGAGGCTCTGCCGCAGGCTCTCTCGTGGCCTATTCCATGAGGATCACAGACATTGATCCTGTAAAGTATGGCCTCTTCTTCGAAAGGTTTCTCAATGCAGAAAGGCTCTCTCTGCCTGATATAGACGTGGACTTTTGCATGTCCAGGCGGGACGAGGTGATCAGATATGTCACAGAACGATATGGTGGAGAGGACCATGTCGCCCAGATAATTACTTTTGGCCAGATGAAGGCAAAGGCAGTTATAAGGGATGTTGGAAGGGGTCTTGGGATGCCGTATCAGGAGGTTGACAGGATAGCAAAACTGGTCCCAGACCGCCTTAACATAAGCCTTGAATCCGCCCTGAAGATGGAGCCCAAACTGAAGGAGCTTGAGAAAAAGGACCAGAAAGTGGCCCGGCTTCTCACCATTGCCAAGGCACTCGAAGGCCTGCCACGCCATTCATCCACACATGCGGCAGGAGTTGTCATCTCGGATAAGCCAATGGTGGAATACCTTCCCCTCACCAAAGGCCAAGAAGATGAAACCGTCACCCAGTTCGACATGAAGGATGTGGAAAAGGTCGGCCTGATAAAATTTGACTTCCTCGGCCTCAAGACCCTTACTGTAATAGATACGGCCCTTAAACTCATAGAGAAACATCATGGCCAAAAGATAGATCTTTCAAAGATCAGTCTGGACGATAAGGCCACATTCAAACTCTTGTCCGATGGTGATACTACAGGGGTCTTCCAGCTTGAAAGCTCTGGGATGAAAGACCTGATACGCAGGATGAAGCCTTCCAGCTTTTCAGACCTGATCGCGCTCGTAGCACTTTACAGGCCTGGCCCTCTGGAAAGCGGAATGGTGGATGATTTTGTCAAACGGAAACATGGGGAGGTAGAGGTGGAGTACCTCCTGCCGGAACTTGAGCCTATTCTCGAGGAAACCTATGGCGTGATCGTCTACCAAGAACAAGTGATGAAGATCGCCCAGGTCCTGGCAGGATACAGCCTTGGAGAGGGTGATCTGCTGAGAAGAGCCATGGGCAAGAAGATCCCTGAGGTGATGGATGCCCAAAGGGAGAGATTCATGAAAGGCGCCCTGGAAAAGGGCATACCAGAAGACAAGGCCCAAACCATCTTTGATCTCATGGCAAAATTTGCTGGATATGGATTCAACAAGAGCCATTCTGCAGCCTATGCAATGATTTCTTACCAGACGGCATGGCTCAAGACCCATTACCGCATACCCTTTATGGCTTCTCTGCTATCCAATGAGCTAGGCAGCACAGATGGGGTGGTGAAGTTTCTGTCGGAATGCCGCTCAAGCGGGATCAAGGTACTTCCACCTGACATAAATTATAGCCACATAGATTTCACCATAGAAGGAGATGCCATTCGCTTTGGTCTTGCGGCCATCAAGAACGTAGGCGCCAGTGCCATTGAGGTAATCACAACAGAGAGACAAGACAATGGCCCCTTCAAGGACCTGGAAGATTTCGTCACCCGTGTTGACCTCAAGAAGGTGAACCGGCGGGTTATGGAAAGTCTCATAAAATGTGGTGCCATGGATTCGTTTGGCCTCTACCGCGCTCAGATGATGGAAGCGCTGGATGATGCCATAGATTTTGGCCACGCCAGGCAAAAGGACAAAAGCATGGGGCAAAAGAGCCTCTTTGACATGATGCCCCAAAAGGATGCCGCCGGGGCGATATCATTCAAGATCCCAGAAGTGGAGGAATGGCCAGAAATGGAGAGATTGGCCATGGAAAAGGCTGCTCTGGGGTTTTACATCAGTGGCCATCCACTGGATCAATTCAAGGAGGATATAGAAAGGCTTTCCACGCTGAACACTGAAAACCTATCCAGTGCTCCAGACGGCTCCAGGATAGGGCTTGCTGGAATAATAAGGAGCAAAAAGGAGAAGTTAACCAGACGTGGAGACAAAATGGCCTTTCTGGTCTTAGAAGACCTCTTTGGCTCCATTGAGATCCTTTGCTTTTCCGAGATATATGCAAAGGCTGCTTCTGTAATAGACAGTGATGAGCCACTTTGGATAGAGGGGCTTTTAAAAAAGGAGGGTGACCTTGAATCCGGCAACATCAACTGCAAGATGGTGGCTGAAAGGATAGAATTACTTGAGGAGGCTCGAAAGAGGAAGACCATTGGAGTAAACATAGAACTGAAAGATGACCTTGTTGGGGTTTCTATGCTACCTGAACTTAAAAAGGCCCTCAAAAGAAGCAGGGGCGACTACCCTGTCTCTCTGCAAATCGTCGTCAAGGGAAAGGGCACAGTGCATCTGAGCCTGCCAGAAGAATATAACACCAACAACAATCCAGATACCGCAAGACTAATAAATGACATCTTGGGATACCCAGCCTTTAGGCCCGAATTTGAAAACAATGTGAACGGAGCGAATGGGCGTTAGGGCCTATTCATGCCATTAAATATGGCCAATTTGGATATGGGAAATGCTTGGGAAAGGGTTAACTGGCTACCTTGGAAAGTTCAATCTCTCTGAGCCTCACATATTCATAGAGCTTTTTCTCTTCTGTGCCCCTTAGTATGAACTTCAAGGCCACTTCATACCATCTTTTGTTGTCAATGGAGGTCTCCTTGGACCTGACCACCTCACCCTCTGAGATCTCGAACTCATCCCATATCTTCTGACTATTAACCTTCAATACCAACCTGAGAGGCCCTATCCTGGACCTCAGTGGCGGCGGAATGGGGAAGCGTTTCGGCTCCATGTAGAAGCACACTCCTCCAAGGCTTACGTCCTTTATGGTGCCAGCATATCTCACAGGCACCCTGCCCTTCTTGGCCTTTGGTGACTTGCCTTGTATCCTTTTGGGCACCACGAGCAAGCACCCTGATGGAACTGGTATCCTAAAAAACTGCCTCCTCTCGTTTACCACGAGCAACGATGGATAGGATACGTATACGCTGGAGGCGTCCTCTCTCAGAAAGCTGGTCACCAAATAGGAATATGGATAGCCAGGAAACCTGTATTGAATGAAGAAATCTCCCTCAAGGCCAGGCCAATTAACAGGCCGGTCTATTTCAAGATACTCTTTGCTATAACTCATAATCATGGAAGGCGTGGATTTATAACCCTTTGAAAGCACTTCCACAATTGCCCTATTCTTCTTAATATCCTCTAGCTCCTGATCTATTATCTCGCTATTTGAGGTATACTTGTATTTGTCCCCCTTGAACACCCAGGACCTGTCGGTTGCCTCATTAGGCTTGAGTTCAGCCAATTCCATCAATCTCATTTTATCTCATCCCAGTTTTTCCCCCAGCCCACTGCCACCTTGAGGGGCACCAAAAGATCCACCACGCTCTCCATGATCTGTTTCAGCAGCAGGGCAACTTCGCTGCTTCTATCTTCAGGGCACTCGACCACAAGCTCGTCATGAACCTGGAGCAAGAGTTTGGCGTGGGGCTCCTGCTCTTCGAATCTTTCCGCCACCTTGAGCATGGCAAGTTTTATTATATCCGCAGCACTGCCCTGTATGGGGGTATTTATTGCAGTTCTCTCCGCAAACTGCCTTATTATTCTGTTTCGGCTTTTTATCTCCTTTATATAACGTCTTCTGCCAAGAATCGTTTCGACGAAGCCCTGCTGCCTGGCCTTTTCCATTATCTGGGCCATGAATTTCTTTACACCAGGATACCTTTCAAAATAGGTATCGATGAACTTTTTTGCCTCTTTCCTCCCAATACCCAACTCCTTGGCAAGGCCATAGGCACTCATGCCATATATGATGCCGAAATTTACGGTCTTTGCCACGCGACGCATCTCCAGGGTCACGAACTCTGGCTCAACATCAAAGATTTGTGCTGCCGTACGCCGATGTATGTCCTCCCCACTCCTAAAGGCCCTTATTAGGTTTTCATCCCTGGAATAGTGCGCCAGTACCCTGAGGTCTATCTGGGAATAGTCTGCAGCCACCAGAAGATTGCCTGGAGATGCAATAAAAAGCGCCCTTATCCTCCTGCCTTCCTCTGTCCTTACTGGAATATTCTGGAGATTGGGCTCACTGGACGACAGTCTGCCAGTTGCCGTAACAGTTTGATTGAATGAGGTATGAATCCTGCCGGTTTCTTGGTTGATCTCCTTTTCAAGACCATCCACATAAGTGGATTTGAGCTTTGATAGATTTCTGTATTCAAGAAGCCTTTCAGGCAGGGGATGTATCTTGGAAAGGCTCTTCAGGACCTCCACATCCGTGGAATAACCTGTCTTCTTCTTGGTCTTCTTCAGCTGTGGCAGATTCAGTTCCTCAAAAAGGACCTCTGCAAGCTGCTTTGGAGAATTGATATTGAACTCATGGCCAGCAAGATCGAATATCTGCCTTTTGAGATCCGATAGGCGCGCGCCAAATTCCTCCTTGAGTTCCAAGAGCCTGTCCTTATCTATCAAGATACCGTTTATTTCCATCTGGGCCAATACAGGGATGAGCGGAACTTCTACTTCTGCATACAGCCTCCAAAGGCCCTTTGCCTTTAACTCTTCATGAAACTTTTCCTTAACAACACAGGTCACATGCACGTCTTCACATGCATATTCCATGGCCTTTTTCAAGGGCACGTGAGAAAAATTCTGGCTTCTTGTAAGCCCCTTTGTCACTTCCTTGTAGGAGATCATCTTGTGGCCCAGGGTATCCCTAGCAATCTCGTCGAGGTTGTGCCTTCTCCGCGTAGGGTCCAAAAGATAGGAGGCCAACATGGTATCCCCTTCTATATTGGCAAGCTCGAACCCGTGGCGTTTTAAGACTATAAGGTCATATTTGATATTTTGGCCTGTCTTGCCTATGTCTTCATCCTTAAAAAGGGGAAGAAGATTTTTGGCAACTTCCTTCAAGCTCAATTGGGGTGCATCTGATTCATGGGCTATGGGAAGATAGACCGCCTCCGGAGGATTGAAACACAAACTCAGACCAACAAGGCGTGCCTCCATTGGCCTCTGACTCGTGGTTTCGGTATCCACGACCAACTGCGAGTAGCCCCTATTCTTTTCTATCCATGTGGCAAGCTGCTTTTCATTCTGGATCAGCAGGTAGCTGTCGTAGGAAAGGACCTTTTGATTCGATACCAGGGGGATCAGGCTCTCAAAATCAAGCTCCCGAAAAAGCTCTAGGAGTCTTTTTTCATCAAAGGGCTTACGCCTGTAAGAATCGGGCTCAAGATCCACAGGCACGTTTGAATCGAGGGAAGTAAGTTTCTTCCAGAGAGGGAGATCGGCTTTTGCCTTTTTTAGCATCTCCTTGAGCTTTCCCTTCTTAAGGCCATCTAATCCCTTTAGCACTTCTTCCACTGATCCATACTGGGAAATGAGCTTTATGGCTGTCTTGGGGCCCACCCCAGGCACCCCTGGTATGTTGTCAGAGGAATCACCTGCCAGGCTCAATACATCGTTGAACTTGTCTGGCCTGATTCCGTAACGCTCATTAAAAAGCTCAAGGTCCACGGTCTCATCCTTCATGGGGTCCCACAAGACCACATTCTCTGACACCAGTTGCAAAAGGTCCTTGTCTCCAGAGACTATGATGACCTTTCTGCCCAAGGCCTGGCCAAAGTGTCTTGCCAGGGTAGCAATTATGTCATCCGCTTCATAACCCTGTACCTCAAGTTGCTTGAGCCCCAAAGCATCCACCAACCTCCTTACGTATGGCACCTGTGCTGACAGATCCTCAGGCATTGGAGGTCGGTTTGCCTTGTAGTCCTCATATAACTCGTGCCTGAAGGTGGGGCCCTTTGCGTCCCAAGTAACAGCAACAAATTCTGGAGACTTTTCCTTCAGTATCTTCAAAAGCATGTTGGTAAGCACGTAAACAGCCCTGGTGGGAACGCCTTTAGAGCTGGTGAATTCCCGTGGGGTTGAAAAAAAAGCCCTGTACAAGTAGGAACTTCCGTCTATCAGGTAAATTGGAGATTCTGCTTTCCGGTCCATGGATGCCGCCCTCTGCCCTTATGAAAGACCCTCAATCAGATGCCAGGGCCGTCCATGAGCTGTTTGACTTTTCATATCAGTTTAAGTATCCTGCCGGGTTGGAAAAGTAAAGGGAGAGCAAAAAATATGTCTACAGTTGTGGTTGTTGGAACCCAGTGGGGAGACGAAGGAAAAGGCAAAATTGTCGACCTTCTCACCGAATATGCAGATCTTATAGTGAGATTTCAGGGTGGGAACAATGCGGGACACACCTTGGTGGTGGATGGAGAAAAATTCATTTTCCACCTCATCCCATCTGGCATCCTTTATGAGAATAAGAGGTGTGCCATTGGAAATGGCGTGGTCCTGGATCCTGCTGTATTTCTGGAAGAACTCCAGGGGCTTGAAGCAAAGGGCATGCAGGTTACACCTGAACGGTTGATGATAAGTGAAAACACCCATCTTATCATGCCCTACCACAAAGCACTGGATCATGCCAGAGAGGCTGCCAAGTCAGATGGCAAAAAGATTGGCACCACTGGCAGGGGAATAGGTCCATGCTACGAAGACAAGATCGTCAGAAACGGTATAAAGGTCACGGATCTCCTGGATTCACAACTGTTCAAGGAAAAACTGGAAAACAACGTCTCAGAAAAGAATTTTCTCTTGACCAAGATGCTAAATGCTGAACCAGTAGATTCCAAGGCTATCTACGAACAATACATGAAATATGCCGAGGTATTGGCTCCATTTGCAGGCAATGTGTCTGTAATAGTGGATGACACAGTGAAGGCAAGAGGAAACGTGCTTTTTGAAGGGGCACAGGGCACTCAGCTTGATATTGATCATGGCACCTATCCCTTTGTCACATCATCGAATACTGTTGCTGGAGGCGCATGTTGCGGCGCAGGCATTGGACCCAGCAGGATAGATTGCGTAATAGGCATCTGCAAGGCGTACACCACCAGGGTTGGTTCTGGCCCGTTTCCCACTGAGCTCTTCGATGAAACAGGAGATCTGATACAGAGGAAAGGTGCTGAATTCGGCGCCACAACAGGCAGGCGCAGACGTTGCGGTTGGCTGGATGGCGTCGTGTTAAAAGACGCCGTAAGGCTAAATGGCCTAAATGGACTTGCCATTACCAAACTGGACGTCATGAGTGATATAGATCCTCTCAGCATATGCGAGTCCTATGACGTTGAAGGCACAACATTCAGATCCATGCCTGCCAACATAAGAAAAGTGGAAAAGGCAAAGCCAGTTTACAGGCAGGTCAAAGGATGGAACGGTGACATTACAAAGGCTAGGGCCTTGGATGATCTGCCCCAAGAGGCCAAAGACTATATCCGCACCATCGAAGAAACTGCTGCTACTCCTGTTTCCATCGTTTCAGTAGGACCCGACAGGGATGAAACCATTCTGCTCAGGAACCCGTTCGAAAAGTAGGTGCAAACACACCGGGCTGTGAACCTGAGGGAAAGGCTCTGGCCAAAAGTTCCTGAAGAAAAGTGGTCTGACCATAGATGGCAGATTGCCAACAGGCTGAAAGGCGCAAAGGGATTGGAAAGGCTTTTGAGACTTGAAGGCCTCAGCCCTGAACCCTATTTGAGATTACTATCAAAATATAAATGGGCCTCTACCCCTTACTATGTGTCTTTGATAAAGGGGCCTTACTCTAGCGATCCCATTGCTCTTCAGGTATTGCCAAGCCAAGAGGAGACCAGGGTTCAAACCCCTCTGTCCTGCCCGGATCCTCTGTCTGAACACAAATATAGCCCAGTACCAGGACTCATACACAGATACAGGGACAGGGTTGTTATCCTGGTATCAAACAGATGTGCGTCATATTGCAGGCACTGCAACAGAAAACGCACCTGGAGAAAGCCTGAATCCCTTCCTGCCACGAACGATGCCTTAAACCACGTCTTGAACTATATCAAAACCCACCCAGAGATAAGGGAAGTGCTCATCTCTGGAGGAGACCCACTCTTTTTATCCCTCAAACGGCTTAAACACATCCTGAAATCTTTGAAAGATGTCCCAAACGTAGAGGTGCTGAGAATAGGCACCAGGATACCTGTTGTTCTTCCCATGGCCGTTACCAAAGAACTTTGTAAAACACTAAAGGCATTCAGGCCCTTGTGGCTCAACACCCAATTCAACCATCCGCAGGAAATCACTCTTGAGGCCCAGAAAGCCTGTGAAAGGCTGCAACTTTCAGGCATCCCCGTCTCTAACCAAAGCGTACTCTTGAAGGGGGTAAATGATGATCTTAATACCATGAAGAGCCTATGCTATGACCTCCAAAAGATCATGGTCAGGCCCTATTATCTCTTCCATTGCGACTTTGTAGAAGGGACAGATCATTTTAGGACCAGCATAAGTTGTGGTATTGAAATAATCGAAAAAATGTGGGGACACACTGGAGGGATGTGCATACCCAACTACGTAGTGGACCTTCCCGGAGGATTGGGCAAAGCAAGGCTTATGCCTTCCCACCTAAAAAAGGTTGAAAAGGATAATCTGATATTTCAAACATTTGAGGGTAAGTTAATGAGACTTCAGATTGATTGATAATTACTTTTTGCAACTCCTTGTTTTTTCTAAAATCTTTGCTATAGTTTTTAAAATGTTCAAGCTTGGAGGGAGAAGCGATGAACAAAATATCAGGGAGCGGATGCTTTGCATTAGGTTTGCTTGTTCTGTTTCTTCTTATTCCAGGCTGTGGAGACAAGGAAAGAAAGCTCCCCCATTATTCTTTAAAGACAATACCACCATTTGATCTATCCAGGTCTTATTCCAATTTCGAATGGGAAAACGATCTTAAATATCTCTACCAACCTCTTCCCAAACCCTTGAAGGATGCCAAGATAGTAATAAACAAGAAAAAACGCATTCTCTATCTCTTTTCTGGCGAGACTCTCATGCGTATATACCCTGTCAATCTGGGTCCAGACCCGTTACGGGACAAGATAAAACAAGGAGATGGACGCACGCCAGAGGGTCGATTCTTTGTCTGCAACAAAAATCCCAAGAGCAAATACTACAAGGCCCTGGGAATAAGCTATCCATCGAGAGAGGATGCCTTGAGGGGCCTGAAACAGGGACTGATCACTAAGGCCCAGTATCAGGCAATAGTCTCTGCCATTGACCATGGGCAGAAACCACCTTGGTTTACCAGGCTTGGAGGCGCTGTATGCATTCATGGTGGCGGCATAGGATGGGATTGGACCAGGGGTTGTATTGCCCTCAGAAATGAAGATGTTAACGAACTCTTTCAGGTCGTCTCAGTTGGAACCCCAGTAGTGATTATAAGCGGGCTGTCTGAGAAAGGTAAATCCAAGGACAACTCCATGCTCACAAGTATCAGTTATGGACGTAGACATAGGTCCCTGGATTAGCGGGCTTTGATTTGACCCACTTTGAACCCTCAACCTTGGGGCTTGTCCAGTTGAAAAGCCAATAGGCATCTCGTGGTGCTATATTTACGCATCCATGGGACTGCTTTATGCCAAAATTATCGTGCCAATAGGCGCCATGAATGGCAAAGCCTTGGCTGAAATACATGTGATACGGGACATCCTCTAAAAAATAGTAGTCCTTGCCTTTGACTCCTCCCCCCATCTTGGCCAGCTTCACCTTGCCCCAAATCCTGAATAACCCGGTAGGGGTTTCAAATTGGGGCAAGCCAGACGAAACAAGGGTGGCATAGACGAGTCGGTCGCCGTCAAAGGCCTCAAGGACCTGCTCGTAAAGGTTTATATCTATCCATTTCACTCCTGGGGGAATGCCATCAGGCCTTTTTGGGCTGGTTATGAGTGCTATCCTGCTTCCATCCACCCATTTTTTGTTTGCGAGTTTGAGCCATTTCTTACCTTCCACCATTTTGGCTTCGAGAACTCGCACCAGCACGTGCTTATCCAGATACTGGCCATCGATGTATTCCTGTTTACCAGGAACTTCAGATGTCACAGTGTCTAACACCACCCACCCACAAGTGCCTTGGATGGGGGTTTCATTGAGATCGATCCCCTTGAAGGTAGACACAGGTCTCTTAACGAGATTATCAGCCAAAACGTATTCCCCTGGATTGATGTAGTACCACCTGTAGTTTCCCATACGCAAAATGGCAGGTGTTTCAAGAGATACCCAGATAAATCCTCCACCCAGCACCCTGACAGGCCTCTTACCTTCAAGGTCGGCACTGGGACTGGAAAAGACATAGGAAGGCTGCTGCACCACCTCTGCATATTCCTTGGGCAATATGTCCCTGTGCTGATACCAATGAAAATCTGTATCAGGCCTCTTGATGATGATAGTCTCATTGGCATCAACAAGGGCCCTATTTGGCCCAGAAGTGGAATTTCCTGAAAAATCCGCCAGAGAGCAACCAGTAAATATTGACCAGATCAACAAAAAAGCAATGGCTACACCGCCAATATCCTGTATGGCATCCTTAACATCCAATTTTCTACCCCTTTATCACTGCCATTGGCCTCACAAGGGCCACCTTTCTGGCAAGTCCTGCCCTGTGAGTCACCTCCACCACTCTGATAACGTCCTTGTAGGCATCAGGGGCTTCCTCTGCGGCTCCCCTCGCACTGGCCGCCTTGACTATAATTCCCTGAGCCTTCAATGAACTTATGACCTTTTTACCCTTCCATTTCTTGAGTGCCGCCCTTCTGCTCATGGTCCTGCCAGCGCCGTGACAGGCACTGCCCCATGCCAGATCCTCGCTACTATTGGTTCCAGCAAGAACAAATGAACAGGTACCCATTGTGCCCCCTATGAATAAAGGCTGACCCACGGCCCTATATCTCGAGGGCAGCTCTTCGTGGCTCGGCCCAAAGGCCCTGGTCGCCCCTTTCCGATGCACATACAACAATCTCGGCCTGCCATTTACTTGGTGTTTCTCCTTCTTGCACGTATTATGGCTGACATCATATATAAGTTGGCATTTGGCTTCAGGGATCACACGCCTCAAAACATTTCGGACCAAGTGGGTGAGTACCTGCCTGTTGGCCAGGGCACAATTCACACCACAGGCCATGGCCTTGTAATAATCTTGCCCCTCTGGGGAATCGATGGGAGCACATACCAGCTCACGCTCCCTGATTGGAATCCTGTATTTCTGGGCGGCCTTTGACAGGAGTTGAATATAGTCGGTCCCTATCTGATGCCCCAGTGCCCGAGAGCCACAATGTATGGAAATGAGTACATGATCCTGTTCCAGGCCAAAGGCCCCAGCTGCTATGGGGTCGAAGATCTCCTCCACATACTGGATCTCAAGATAGTGATTCCCTGAGCCAAGGGTCCCTATTTGTTTGAGCTGCCTCTGCTTTGCCTTGGTAGACACCTTTGACGGATCTGCCCCCTCCAATCTCCCATGCTCTTCTATGAAGGCAAGGTCTGACTTCTCTCCATAGCCCCTTTCAACAGCCCACTCTGCGCCGCCTTGCAGCACTTCATCCAGTTCCTTCATGGACAACTTCAGCCTCCCAGTGGACCCGACACCAGCTGGTATCTCCCTGAAAAGCTCATCCATCAGTTGAGAAAGACGTGGAAGAAGCTCTCTTCTTTCAAGACCAAGGCTAATAGCCCTGACACCGCAAGAAATATCATAGCCCACTCCACCAACGGATATGATACCTCCTTTTTCTGGATCAAAAGCGGCAACTCCCCCTATTGGAAAACCATAACCCCAGTGGGCATCCGGCATGGCAAGGGCAGCCTTAACGATTCCTGGCAAGGCAGCCACATTGCTCAACTGCTCATGAACCTTGTCATCCATGTGGCGCAAAAGCTCCCTGTCGGCAAATATATAACCAGGCACACGCATGGAGCCTCTTTGGGGGATCTCCCACATGCAATCCTCTATTTGTCTCAGTCTTGCTGCGTCCATAGGTGATCTAAACGTCCACGACACACTGGGCCACCCAGAGCCCATTTCGCTTCTCCACCCTAGCCTCTGTAAAGGTGGCACCCTTTACCTCTGTGCCTCTTCCTTCCAGGATATCTGGCCACTTTTGCCCCTTGGCAGTACCATTAAGATTAACATTATTTATATTCACAGTAAATTCACTAAAAACCATCTGCATAATATCTGCCTGGGCCACCAGTTCATTGATCCAAGCAACAAATAGACCAACCAAGTCAGATGATGTGCAAGAAATCCTCACTTCTTCTGCTGGGATTATCTTGGAAATATCCTCTACCATTATGGAAAACAAGGCCTTGGCTGCGTTTTCAAATGCCTCTTCCACACTATGGCCAAACCCTCTAATACCAATATCAGCAACGTGGTCGAATGTCTCCCACTTGGTCTTCAGTTCTCCCATCCCCGCCTCCCCCATTCTATCCAGCCCCATGTGGAAAGACCTGTGAAAACAACAAAAAGTGCAGCCTGGGCATAAATGCCATGATAGATGTTTACGGCAATCCAACCTATATTTGCAACAGTGTAGATTGCAAAACTAGACCTTTTCTTCTTAATGTTCAAGATTGCCGCTATAATGCTTACAATGGTCAAGGTCCAGGGCAAAAGATGAGTCATTACAAATCCAGGAGACAAGATCTTCACTTCAGATACTTCAACATGGATTTGAACTGGGAGGTGTCGGCCCGCTTGAGCAATTGATACGTTATTGTCTCCGTACCGGCACAACATGCTCCCCCTGACTGCAACAAAGAAAGCGCCTCTGTCTTGTTCTGCTCCACTCTGGAAGATACGGCATCTGATGCAACCCATACCTTGAATCCATGATTCATCGCCGCCACTGCAGTCTGAAATACGCAAATGTGCGCTTCCACACCAGTCAAGACCAACGTGTCCACGGATGCTGGCAGCTTGGCCAAAATGGCCCTGAACAAGGGATTGAGGAAACAATTGAATTCCATTTTGTCAAAACAGAAGGCCTTTGTTAACAAACTGGATAGCTCTTCCACTATAGGGCCAAGGCCCTTTTTGTATTGGGTGCTTGCTATGACTGGAATCTTCAAGACTTGGGCACATTGGAGAAGGATGGCCGTGTTTTTGACAACGGTTTCAGGTTGTTGAACCACCTTCATAAGCCTTTCCTGTGGGTCGATCACCATTATACAGGACCTGGAGGCCTCTGTTAAAATAAGATTCATATAGAGATAATCTCCTTTTTTATTGTCTTTTTCCCAATCTTTGGAAAATGTGCAATAAAAAAGCGCCAGGGGATAGCAACCTGGCGCCTTTGAAACACTGTTAAAGCCTGTAGGATGTTAATGATCTACAGCAGCACCTGCTCCCCTTGGAGTACGTATGGATTGAACCAGTTCCTGTATTTCCTTGGGTGGGGCCTTGGTAAAGGAGGAGACCACTATGGTCACGATGAAATTGAGCAGCATTCCCACTGTGCCAATCCCCTCAGCACTGATTCCCATAAACCAAGCCTTACCACCAAGAAACTTTATATTAATAATATAGGCTGCCGTAAAGACTATTCCTACCAGCATGCCACAAATTGCCCCTTCTCTATTGGTTCGCGCCGAAAAGATGCCAAGCACGATAATTGGGAAGAAGGAAGAGGCAGCAAGACCAAAGGCAAAGGCAACCACCTGTGCCACAAATCCTGGAGGATTTATACCAAAGTATCCTGCAATACATACCGCCAGGCCAATCATGATACGGCCAACCAAGAGGCGCTGTTTCTCTGTGGCCTTTCTGTTGATCATTCTGTAATACAGATCGTGGGCAATAGAAGAAGCAATGACAAGAAGCAGACCCGAGGCGGTAGAAAGTGCTGCTGCCAATCCTCCTGCTGCCACTAGTGCGATAACCCACGCAGGGAGATTCGCAATCTCCGGATTTGCCAAGACCATGATGTCCCTATCCACATACAGCTCATTGGGATTATTGGTAATGGGATTCTTTACCAATTTCTGGCCCAATGGTCCTGTCTCACCAGTGAATTTTGGTTTTCCCTTAAAGGGCTTTCCTGCCCTATACTGGATTATGCCATCGTTGTTCTTATCCACCCATGCAATAAGGCCTGTCTTTTCCCAGTTCTTGAACCATGAAGGTGCCTCGGCATAAGGCTTGTTGTTGATGGTATCTATCATGTTGTAGCGTGCGAATGCAGCAACAGCAGGTGCAGTCGTATACAGGATTGCAATGAACAAGAGTGCATATCCTGCACTGAGCCTTGCTGCCCTAACACTTGGAACCGTGTAGAAACGAATAATCACGTGTGGCAGGCCAGCAGTTCCAACCATGAGCGCAAAAGTGATGCAGAAGACGTCCAGCATGGATTTTGCCCCTGGCTGGGTGTAGGCAGTGAAGCCAAGATCGTGATTCAATTTATCCAAGGTGTCCAAAAGGAACTGGCCGGCGTATTGGCCCTGCTGGATATGGCTGCCAAAACCTATCTGAGGAATCGGTGTACCAGTGATCTTCATAGATATGAAGACAGCAGGGATGATATAGGCAATGATTAACACTGTATACTGGGCAACCTGTGTCCATGTGATCCCTTTCATGCCTCCAAGGCCGGCATAGAAAAAGACTATGGCCATTCCAATAAGGACACCAGTATTTACTGGAACCTCCAGAAAACGGCTAAACACTATTCCCACGCCCCTCATCTGGCCGCACACATAGGTAAGGGACACGAAAATGGCACAGATCAGGGCAACCACCCTGGCGATATCGGAATAATAACGGTCGCCAACAAAGTCAGGTACCGTATACTTACCAAACTTTCTCAGATATGGAGCCAGAAGAAGTGCCAGGAGCACGTAACCGCCTGTCCATCCCATCAAGTAGATAGAGCCAGTGTATCCCAAGAAGGAAATGAGTCCGGCCATGGAGATGAAAGAGGCCGCGCTCATCCAGTCTGCAGCTGTTGCCATCCCATTGGCCAAAGGAGGCACGCCTCCGCCAGCCACGTAAAAGCCCTTCGTATCCCGCACCCTGGATATCCAGGCAATAAATATATAAAGACCAAAGGTGATACCCACCATGATATAAGTCCAAGTTAATATAGACATTGGTTAACTCCTCTCCAAAAATTCGTTTTTAAAAAAAGACAAAAATAAACAGTAGGCAGTAGATAATTACTGATGCGAAGCAGAATAATTGAGAAAGCTAAAAAAAGTGTAATAAATTTTAAGAAACTATCTATTCATGGACATCATATTCTTTGTCTAATTTCTGCATATAGACATAGTATACGAAGATCAGACAAACGAAGACATAGATAGAGCCCTGTTGAGCAAACCAGAAGCCTAAAGGAAATCCGCTTATCTTTATGGCGTTCAACGAATCTACAAACAAGATACCACAGCCATAAGAAACCACGGCCCAAATGACTAAAAGAACCGACATGAATGTCACGTTCTTACTCCAATATTCTTTTAAATTCTTCTCCATTTTTACCTCCCATTTAAAAATGAAATTAGTTGGTAAAAATACCTGTGGAAAATCAAATGTCAATATGGCATTTTTTGTCAGTGTTGGAAACAACTTACAACATCTTCAAACATATTCTCTGAAAGGAAGACCGCGAGAGATGGATAAACTCCGCTTGGCAACCTTTAATACTAATGGAATCAGGGCAAGGCTTCACATAATCTTACCTTGGTTATCCGAGAACAACATCGACTGTCTTTGTATCCAGGAGACAAAGGTGCAGGACAGAGATTTCCCTGTTGAGCCATTCCATGATCTTGGAATGCATTTGGCCTTCAAAGGTCAAAAGGCATACAATGGAGTAGCAATAGTTAGCCCCCATGACATAGAAGATATCAGAATCGGCTTTGATGACCAACCACATGAAGTTGACGACGCTGCTAGATGCATAAGTTGCAAAATACAAGGCGTCCATATCGTTAATACCTATGTGCCTCAGGGTAAGGCAGTGGACCATCCTGATTTTCAAAAAAAACTCTTATGGTTCGAAAGACTCGAGGCCCTTTTCAATAAAAGATACCATAAAGAAGATATGCTAATATGGTGTGGAGACATGAATGTGGCACCAGAATCCATTGACGTATACGCTCCTGAAAAAAAGGCCAATCATGTATGCTTCCACGAATCAGTGAGAAATGCGTTCAAAAAATGCGTTCATTGGGGCCTTGCCGATTGCTTCAGACTGCTCCATCCTGGCGAGCCCAACCAATACACCTTTTACGATTACAGGATACCAAAGGCAGTTGAGAGAGGATTAGGCTGGAGGATAGATCATATCCTGGCCACTAAACCACTTTGTGCCAATATACAAAATTGTTTTATAGATATCGAGCCAAGGAAGATGGAAAAACCATCGGATCATACGTTTCTTCTGGCAGACTTCAAGATCTAAAAGGGATATTTGTCCAGCAGTCTGCCAATAGCCAAAAGCCCTGGCACAACTGTTTCCTCATCGTGCGCCTCAAAGGTCATCACAGGTTTCTTGCCATGGCTTTTGAGCCATGAAAAAAGCACATCGAAATCTACAATACCAGCACCAGGCGCAAGATGTTCATCTTCTGCTCCATGATTGTCGTGGAGATGAAGGTGAGAAATCCTTTCCCCCAGATCATCTATCCATTGGGACAAGGGTGTCTTTGAAAAGGCGTACACATGGCCAGTATCTAGACAAAAGCCCAAGATATCCTGAGGAAATCTTTTAAAAATTTGCCTGTGCAAATTTGTGTCTAATTCAAAGACATTTTCAAGTGCGATGGAAACACTGGATCTGTCCGCATGCATTATGCATTCCTCCAGTGAGGAAGAAAAATTGTCTAGCCACAACTCCTCTGCGTCTGCATAGATCTTCCTCTCCCATCCAGTATGAAAGACCAAGGCCCTGGCTCCCAATAAGGCTGCAATATCTATCCCAGACTTTATCCTATCTATTGAAATCTGCCTGACCTTTTTGTCCACGGCCCCAAGAGATACGTCTGTAAAAGGGGCATGCACTGTGCAGCGGATTTCTTCGGCCCTTAATGCTACATTCACTTCTAAAAAATCCTTGAGGATGTAGCGATCAAGAATGGTTCCGTTCAGCCCGATTTCAGGATTGATCCTTTCCTGGATGAGCCTTGACAGATATTTTTCCTTTAACAAGTCAAAAGGGCAGCTGACAAAGATGCGCCTTTTTGTTTCATTTAACTCCATTTATACGTTCCTCTACAAAGGCACAGACCTGTTCATATGTCGCATCTTCCCTGAAACCGGGACAGTCCGACTTAATGGCCTTCCAGGCAGCCTCATCGCTCAAGATGCTTGGGTGAAGCGGCCACCTCTTACAGTGAAAGGGCTTTACCGGATGAATTGAGCAAAGACCGTCATCACCGTAAAATATGCAGTGGCCGTCCTTTATCTGCATTTCCGTACAGTGCTTCTTCACCTTTAAATACCGCATCTCGAGCTCTTTGAGACTCAGCCCCAAAAATTCGGCAATGGCCCTCTGCTCCTCTTGGGATACGGAAACCGTTGCCTCGCCATGACAGCAATGGCCACAGCATTTGCACTCAAATATAGCCTCATTCTCTTGCATGGATTTCATACCGCCTCATCCTTTTCTTGGTCATATGGGATGGGATCCACTACGCCAGCCTCCCTAAAACCCTTCAGGCGAAGAAGGCAAGAATCACACACGCCACATGCGACCTCCTGGTTTTTATAGCATGACCATGTCAGATGAAAAGGTACTCCAAGGGCAGAACCCTTCTCCACCACTTGCTTTTTACTCATTTCTATGAGGGGGGTCTCAACAGTAATTCGTGTCTCAGGCTTTGTGCCCTCTTGAATCAACCTGTTATACTGCACAAAGTAGCTCTTTCTGCAGTCTGGATACCCGGAGCTGTCCACCTCTGTCGCACCTATGTAGATCTTGCCTGCACCAATGACTTCGGCCCATGAAACCGCTATAGCTATGATATGAGTGTTTCTGAAGGGCACATAAGTTATTGGAATGGCTCCAAGGGACAATTCATTTTCAGGAACAACAAGATCTTTATCAGTGAGGGCAGAACCACCGATCTGTGCCAAGTAGCTGATATCTGCAATAAGCCTTTTTTCAATGGTGTAATAATCTGCTATATCCAAAAACGCCTTCAGTTCCCTTTCCTGGGTCCGTTGACCGTAGTTGACGTGGAGAAAGGCCAGATCTTCGCATTCTTGTCTGGCAATTGCAGCGCAAACACAGCTATCGAGTCCGCCGCTCACAAGACAAATGGCCCTTTTTTTGTCAGACATAATCCTCCCTATTGATGTTGTTGGAGAAAAGGATTTTGATCCGTCATTTATAATCCCTAATCTGTTGGGTTACAAATGGCAGCCTTTAAAAAATTCGGAATCTTATTGTAAGGCCAAGGTGCATGAAGAAATAACCGTGTTCCTGATATTTTGAGGATTATTTCTTGAGCACACCAAGGCCATTGGATAAGGGGACGATTCGTAATGATACTCTATATGGACCAAACGAAAAAACCTTTTAAAGAAATAATGCATATAGCTATTTTTTTCACCAACATCTTATTATATTAAAATAAATTCATTTATAATTTTAATGCCACACCCTGGCTATGCTAATATAGAAAAAACTGGAGAGATTATACCATGTTGAACGAAAATATAAGCTCCTACAAGGAAAAGGTCGCCATGATCTTTTCTGCCCGATCTCTAAAGGCCAAATTGCTCTATAGTTTTGCAATCCTGTTTGCCATCACGGCCTTTTCGTCCATTACCGCCATCTATTCCATTTCAAAGGTTCAAGACAAGATGGAGCTTGTGGAAAAGCTGGATGCCATAACCATGGAAATCCTTCTCATAAGACAAAAGGAAAAAAACTTTCTTCTCTATGACAACATCAAGGAACTTGAGGAGGCAAAAAAGGAGCTTGAAGAGATCGAGAAAAAGATAAGCAAACTCGACCCAGAAGCTGGCAAGTACTTTCAGAACATGCCAGGCAGAATAAAACGGTATCGTGCAGCAATGGACAAGTTCATCCGAGGCAGGATAAGGCCAGGCACTTCTGTAATCCTGAAGATGACCTTGAGGAACCGAGGGCACGACTTCATGGAAACCATGCTTAAAAACAGCCGTAGCCTCAAAAATCAGGTGGATGCAGAGGTTACGCTCTACAAGGAACTATCCATACTTTTACTATGGATAGCAATGCCAGTTGGGCTGTTGTTTTGCATCTGCCTGGCGGATTGGATACTAGAACCCCTGGGCTATGTGAGGAGAAAGGCAGGGGAAATCATGAGCGGAAAGCTAAAGGCCATCCCCATAGAACCCATCGCCAACAAGTGTGTTGAATGTGATAAGCTAATACGCTCAATAAACCTTATGCTCGACACCATAGAATGCAAGCAAGAACAACTCGTGCAGTCTGAAAAACTTGCGGCAATAGGCAAGGTGACTGCTGGTATTGCCCATGAAATCAACAATCCTCTCAACAACATCAACTTGACCGCAGAAGTGCTCCTTGACGACATGGACGAGATGAGCCGAGAGGAAAAGGAAGAACTATTGAAAGATATCCTGGTCCAGGTGGAAAGGGCCAGAGATATTGTCCATCATCTGCTAAGCTTTTCGAGAAAGAAGACTACCACAAAAGAAAAGGTAGATCTTGCAGAGATACTGGAAACTACCTTGAACTTCCTCAGAAATGAGCTCAAAATTGCCAACACCAAGCTCAAAACCCAAATACAAAAGGGAGTTGCTGTGGTTTCTGGAAACCGCAACCAGCTTCAACAGGTGCTTGTAAATATCATCTTGAATGCCGTTCAGGCCATGGGCCGCGGTGGAGAATTGGAGATTCGGCTTGAAACAGACCCAGACAGAAACGAGGCCATAATCTATATAAAGGACAATGGCCCTGGCATGCCCAAGGAGGTGCTCCAACATGTGCTGGAGCCCTTCTATACAACAAAAAAAGACGGTACAGGCCTGGGGCTGTCTGTAAGCTATGGAATAATCAAGGATCACAAGGGAGATATAAGTATAGAGACAGCAAAGGGACAGGGCACCACTGTGAAGATCGTATTGCCCCTAATTTCAGAGGATGATACTAGCAAGCAGGAAGATTGATCCATTTGGCCAAATGAAAAAGGAATCACTGGCCACAAGGATTTACGATATATTGGCCTTCACTTTTTCGACTTTCTGGGAAAAGCAGCTTCTTTTCCTTTTCCCGTTGCTTTGGGGTAAGGATGTTTTTCATGTCGATGAGGGCAGATACGGCCCTATCTGTCAACTTTGAACAAAGATCCTTTGTGGTCTTGATCTTTTCCTTCACTTCAGAAAGATCCACATGCTCTTCCTGAAGTATCTCACTTAGCTGCACTGTTGCCATGTTCAGCTTAGCTTGGCAAAGCCTCATGCTTCTTTTGAACTTCCGGTATCTCTTGGCGATCTCGTGTCTTTGATCGAGATCGAGGCCTAAATCATCTTGGCTATCTATAATAGCCTCGATTTCGCAAATGGATGCCTTGATGATAAAATCCTGTGCAGAGCAGCCTATCTTGCCTTTCACATCTTCAAGACTCCAGCAAAGTTTGTCTATATTGATCATGCCGCTGACAGATGCCTGGGGCTGATCTGCACAGGTTGGTCCTGTAAATAATATACTACAGGAAACTAATATAATTATCAGAAAGAAGGCTAAATGGCCTTCTTTTCTAAAACCATGTGGTTTCAGCATTGAAGCTCACCATAGGAAGGGCTCACAATGCCAACTCCTTAGCAATCTTCCTCTGTTCTGGAGTCAAAACATTTCGTGCTGCAATAACCTCTTTGATCACACCAGAAAGCAGGCTATGGCATGTGTTTTTGAGCTTACCAGTAAGATCTGTCACCTGAGATAGCTCGAACTGATCCGAAGACATATTGTCCAGGAGGTCGATAGAGAGCAAATTGAGTTCTGCCCTTTTCTTCATCAAGGTGTTGTGGCAGCGGTATTTTATGATTCTGAGCTGTTTCACCTGGCTTTCGCTGAGCTTAAGTTTCTGACGCGCAGCAAGGTATCCGTTCAACTCCCTCAATACGTTGTTTATGATAAGCATAGGGGCTGGGCAGCCTATTTCTCCAAGCTTATTTACATCTATACGCTTCCAGCAATGGCCCATGAGGCATGTCCGCTTCATGATTGGGTGCTCAGGAGCTGCGAAGGTCTCAGGTACCAGCAAGCCTGCAGCCAAGATTACGAAACAAAAACAATATAAGAAACTTTTTACAGTCTTTTTGGTCATTTTTACCTCCTTGACAGTTGCCTTATTTAACAATTGAACGTGCTGCATGAACGTCTTTTGCCAGCTCTTGAACTGCTCCCCAGCAGTAATTTTCTATTTCATCAATGAGCTTGTCTATCTTTTTTTGATCTGGCAGTTCCTTGGTCATCTCCGAAATCAATAGTATGGTGGTGCTCTCCAGATTTCCCCTCTCCTTTACGACGACCATATTTGCATGTTCATAAATATCGTTCAATTTCTTTACCTGATCAGGGGTGAGTCCAAACTTTTTTGCGCCCTGAACATATGATTTGAGTTCCCACAAACTTGTTTTCACAAAAAGTGTAGGAGTTGGACATCCCTTCCCTGCAAGACGTGTCAACCCCTCTTCCTGCCAGCATTCGCCCTTGTAGCAGACGCCCAGGGAATCGTTATTCTGCTTTTGTGCGTAAGTTAACGATACAGAACAAAAAAACAGGGCCAGACAAATAATTAGCAACCTCTTCATCATAAATGTTCCTCCTCTATATTATGTTTTTGATTATAACATAGTTTAACGAAATGATGTTGTCTTTCTCTGAATATCAGATAAATACTCTTACCTCCTTCCAGAATTTCAACCAGTCAACATCTGTTTAAATCATCAACCGACTCTTTTAGTTAAGTAACATACGATGATTTTGTTAAAAAAGACCTCAAGGCAAATAATATGGTACAATTGAATTAAGGCAAATAATGTAGAGCATAACCTTAAACATTATTAAAATTTAGAGTATCATAAGTTTAAATTATGTCAAGATTAACTGTATCATGTTCATAATATCACATCATCTCTAACAAAAAAAGGCTGCTAACGCAGCCTTTTTTAACAGTGTTCTTCTAACCGACCTCAATAAGGCCTCATTATCCAGATACCACACGGACATGTATCAGCACAGAATCCGCAGGCAATACATTTTTCGTCGTCAGAGACATATCTATATTCACCATCTTCCAACTTTTCCCTGGTGATGGCGCCTGTAGGGCACATCATCTCGCACATGTGGCAATCCCTGCAGGTACCGCAACTCATGCAACGGTCTGCCTCTGTCATTTCAGTGTGCTCATTAGGACATGTCTCAGGCTCGAAAAGTGCCGGATTCAACCGATCCTTGGAAATAACTGGCTTCTTGAAGGGCTTCCATTCCTCACCTTTGATCTCCGCGACAATGGCCAGGGCTGCATTCCTGGCAGCACCAAGAGCATTGGTTGCCAGACCAGGCCTTTCCACGTCTCCAACTGCAAAGATCTTTGGATCTGTCGTCCTGTTGGCCTCGTCTGTCTTGATCCATGCTGCACCGCCTGCCTTAACGACCTCAACGGTGTCAGGGAGAAAATTGAGTGCAGGTATGTCTCCAATGGAGATGATGACCGTTTGTGCCGGGATCAGCTCATCAGCAGCGTCAACAAGGCCCTCATCGGTCACTTCTTTGGTATAAACAGGCCATTTGAATTTGGCTCCAAGTGCCTCTGCGGCCTTTCTTTCCTTGCCAAATGCAAGGGGCTTTTGGATATCCACAAGCGTGACCTCTTGGGCTCCCAGCTTGAAGCATTCCACAGCCACATCACAGCCCACGTTTCCAGCCCCTATTATCACAACTTGCTTACCAACTGGAGGTGGATTACCCTCCTTCACCTGGCGCAGGAAGGTAAGGGCTGGAATCACCTTTTCGTGGCCAGGAAATGGAATGGTCCTTGGTTCGTGTGTACCTACTGCCACTACAACATAGTCAAACTCGTCGTAGAGTTCCTTGAACCTTTCCTTGGTAATGTTTTCATTGAAATGTACGTGGATATTGGGTGTCTTCATGAAGCGGGCGACTTCGGCATCCCAGATGGCCCTTGGCAATCTATCCCAAGGAATCACTTGGGCGAGTTTTCCTCCAAGTTTGTCGTCCTTTTCGAAAATATGGGCCTCTACTCCCCTGAGTGCCAGCTGCCAGGCTGCATTCATACCACCAGGTCCGCCGCCTATTATGGCGACCTTCTTGCCCAGAGGGGGGTCTGCCGGTGGGGGCGGAACATCCTTTTCTGCCCTACCCAGATAGGCAATGTCAATACTTTCATCCACCATCTGGCGAGAGCACTGCTGCATGCACAAGTTTGGACAAATAGAGCCACATACAGATGCAGGAAATGGGGTGTAATTCAATACCAGTTCATAAGCCTCTTGAATCTTTCCCTCGCGGATGAGCCTTAACCTGTCAATGGTGGGTATGTGTACTGGGCAATAGTAAGCACAAGGTGCTGCCGACTCCCTATTGGCCCAGAAAGGCCTGCGACGGCGCAGCTCGCCAGTTTCTATGAGACCAATAGGAGAACGGTCGAGACCAGGAGCGAGATCCCTCAAGGGATCTCCCCCAAACTCCTTATCCCATACGTTCCTTCTAAAATCTATCATGGGGATACGGTCCGAGGAGTACATTAAGGTGATCTCCTGGGGTGGAAGGGCAACGAGCATCTTCCATTCTTCCCTCTTGGTCAACTCATCCAGGAGATCCTTTCTGCCAATCTTTTCCAGGAAGATTGGCATGCGCTCGATCAACCACCTCCATTGCTCATCGTCTGGGAGCACGGCCTTGACATTGGTTCTGGCATAGGTCTTGTCTGTCTGGCCCCTATAGTAGATCCAACCGCCCACCATTCCGACACATGGCCTATAACCAAGGACATTTTCAGGTGTGTAAGGCTCAAAGCCGCATACAACGCCAATGCCGCCGCAGTTGAATTCTGCAAAGGTGTCTCCCACCGACCCCAGCACCCAAAGCTCAGGTCTATTGTAGTCCGGGTTCCATTTGGTCATGGTGAGACCGCGCGCCCCAATGGAGCCCTTGACGTATACCTTCCCCTCGGCCATGGCATTACAAACGCCATTTGTGGCATCTCCAAGCACTGTAATCTCAGCACCGATATTGAGATAACCAACATCGTCAGAGGCTGGCCCATGACAAACAATGCGTGTGCCAGGCATGGCCATGCACCCGAGCCTCTGCCCACATGGCCCTTTGACCTCTATATCTATCCTTTTGCCATTGGTTTTTAGGCGACCGCCCACATTGTGCTGGCCAAATGTTTCAAGGATAAGGTGATCATATTTTTCAGCCGCCTTCTGGACCATCTCCTCAAAGGCCTTTGAGCTGATCCTGCGGCCATTTTCATCAATACCTTTTATGGTTATTGCTTCGCTCACTTTTCAGACCTCTTTAACATACGTACTTGATTTGGAGTCTTTCAGCTGCCGCCTTGTCAGCTATACCAAGTGCATCGGACATCCCTATTGGCAGGCTTTGAGACCTTCCAAGGGGCGCCATGATCTTTTTCATCTCTGTCCTGATGGCCAGAAAGGTATCCACAACCCGTTCTGCCACCTTGTCTGGATCGAGCCTCCTGTAAATTTTTGGATTTTGGCTTGTGATCCCCTTGGGACACAACCCTATGTTGCAGATATTGCAGCGGTTGTGATCCTCTGCTCCAAGGCAACCTGCAGCTGCTTGCATAATATATTTTCCAAGATGCACGCCACTCGCCCCTAACATGATAAGGGCCATGCCGTTTTGTGTGACGTTTCCATTCTTTCCAACACCACCTGCGGCAAAAAGTGGTATTTCGTTTTGTTTGCCCTGAGCGCAGAGGTCCAGATAGCATTCCCTGAGATTTGATGCTATTGGATGCCCCATGAAATCCATGCTCACGTTGTAAGCAGCGCCAGTGCCTCCATCCACGCCATCAATGAGTAGACCCGCTGCGTATGGATTCCTCACTAGATTGTTAAGCACCGCTTTAGCCGAATTGGATCCGGATATCTTGGGATAAACAGGCACCCTGAAACCCCAAGCCATGGACAACGATTGTATCATCTTCATCACAGACTCTTCTATTGAATAAAGTGTCTGATGAACTGGAGGTGAAGGCAGGTCAACACCTTCTGGCACGCCTCTGAGGCGCGCAATGAGCTTGCTGACCTTGAACCACATGAGAAGGCCACCGTCGCCTGGCTTTGCACCTTGCCCATACTTGATCTCAATGGCAGCAGGATCACACTGCATTTCAGGTATTGCCCTGATTATTTCATCCCACCCAAAATAACCAGAAGCTATCTGTAGAATGATGTATTTCAAGAACTTGCTCTTTAGGACCCATGGTGGACAGCCGCCTTCGCCTGTAGCCATAACAACGGGCATTTTGTAGACCTCGTTGAGATAGGCTACTCCCTGCAACAGTCCCAGCCACATGTTTGGCGACAAGGCGCCAAAGGACATGGAGCCGATGATGAATGGAAATATCTCCCTAACTGGCGGTATCCATTCGCCTTGCATCTTCCTCTTGAGATATTCTTCAGGAGAAAGCACCCTGCCCAGTAAGGTATTCATGAAAAATTCATGCCGTCCGGCATCCAGGGCAGGATCTGTAAGCATGGATATCCTTGTGAAGATGATCTTATCCAGGAGGTTGGCGCCTGGCTCGTTTCTGCGCCCTCCCCGCTTCCATGCCTCTCCGTGTTGGGTATTCTGAAAACGCACCCTGTCCCTGGTAGGGTTCGGTATGGGCTTTATTGCCTGGTTTGGGCAGACCATGGCACAAAGACCACAGCCCACACATCTCTTCGATACATCGGTCTTTTGCCTGATGCCAACAAAGGTGCGGTAGGAGGTCTTTCTTTCAGCTGCATTGAGCACAAGCTTAGGCATGCGCTGACGCATATAAGAAAGCTTTATCGCATTAACAGGACAAACAGCCGTGCATCTTCCACACAGGGTACAGCGGTCCTCCCTATGTTCGATTATCCAGGGAAAATCGTTGGCTGCTAAGCTGCTTGGGGTAGAGGGAACGGATCGAATTGGGACCATATCTTATACTCCTGTCTATCTGGGGGAACTATTACAGTATGGGGACGCATTGGCTGAAAATCAAAAGACCTATCCCTGTCGGGTATCATGGCGTCCACTCCGCACATCTCAGAGGCCATTGCCCATGTACCAGGCTTCCCACCTACGGTTGCAGGGCGAAGCTTCTTGGCATCCATTACGAGAAGGCAAGTCTCATCAGGAAGCGTACCCATAACCGCATTTGGGCCATCGATAATCAGCCTTCTACAGGCATTTCTAAGACCCAAGAGGAAATCACCCTGAGGATGCTTTTCAAGCTCCTCTGTCTTGAGGGGGGTTATCACATGCTTGTAAGCCTCAAGAGGCAACTTGAGCTGCTTGATCACATAATGAAGTATGTGTGTAAATACCTCACTGTCTGACTGATAACCGATATATCCAGGAAACCCCTTTCCTGTGAGCCAATCCTTGATGGGGATAAATGCCGTATTTTCACCATTGGTCATGGTGGCTATGCCCTGAATGAAAAAGGGATGGCACGCGTAAAGATTAATACCCCAGTTGGTATTCTGCCTTCCCTGGGCCATGCAAACCCTTGCGGTTATACGGTTTTCATCGAGGCCCAGCGCCTTGCCGACCTCCAGGGGCCAGCCTACTTCTTTTATCATGATGACATCTGGCCAAAAGGCAAAAGAGGTAAGGTCTCCATCGTGAGCCTCGCCATCCTTTCTAAGGGCAAGACGGGTCATCATCATCTTCTCTTCTACCTCTTCTTGGCTCAGGCCTTCCCATGACTTTGGCATCTTGTAGACCCTGAGAATATACTTATGCCGGTCCTTGGCCTCTATATGTGTCATATCAACGTGAAATTCGTGATCGTACTTGAGCGCAAATCCACGATCTTGCATAAAGGTATTCAGACGGTGCAGAGCCTCTTCAGTATGAGCTATACCGGAGAGAATCGGGTCCTTGGAATTGTAGCTATAGTCCGTAAATTGGACACCCCGCATTATGAGGCCCAGCCCGCTGCCGTCATAACCCTCCTGCATGGCCTCCATGGCCTCGAACACCTCATACGGCGAAAAGGGCTCGTTGGAGGTTTTCAATGCTAAGCGGCACATAACAATACTCCTTATAACTGGTCAAAAAGATTAATACAGGCTGAACTGCCCAGAGCAAGAGCCTATGAAGCAGTAAGCAGCCTGTAAATAAACAGGTTTAACTGGTCATCCAGCTGGTCTTCAGGGCATGTTTCATTAAGGAATATGGCAGTGGGAATAATCCAAAAAGTCTATCAGGAGGCTGCGGATTACTTCCCCATTGACCTGCACGTTCTTTTCCGAAGGCTTCAGATGGATGCGCCCAGTATCGCCTCGCTACACGCAAAAACGCCAAAGAAGGTGATTACAATGAATCTGTGAGATTGTCAATGAAAAACCCCTGAACCCATTGTTAATCCAAGGGCTTGTGAAGACACGGCTACTTGTCAGATTTTATAATTCGCGGAGGCCTTCGGCGCTGTCATTTGCCCACCTAACTGCATCCATCCAGCAGGTACTGATAGTGGATGTCCCAATACCAGTTCTTAGAGAAAATTCTTTAATTTGGTCCATATTCACCTGCTCACACGCTTCGGCAAGGGCTACGAAGGGATACACGGGACCTTTCTTAAAGATCACAGCCTCCACGATTTCCTGACCCAGGTGCAGGCCCCTTAATACATTTTTGGCAGCAATATTGAAAAGTGCCTCAACCAAAGAAAGAAGCCCGGCCATAAAAGCCGATGGCCCCAGCTCTGGACATCCCACATGTGCGGCAATCTTTTCACTGAAACAGGCCCTTATGACTGCTGCGCTAAACAAGGCCTCTGGAGCCCCCTTGGATACACTGGACAAAAAGATGATGGATAGCCACTGCTTTAACTTCCTTTCTCCAAGGAGGGTGACAGCCTGTTTAACAGAGGAAATCTTTTCCGACAACCCGTAAGATGCGGAGTTTACAAGCCTTAAAACCTTTATCACTAGGGCTGGATCCCGCACCAGAAGAGTGTAGATCTTTTCGATGTCCATGTCAGGGCGGTTGACCGCTGCCATCATTTTTAGCCTTGTCTTACGTGCAGGCTTTACATCTTCGGCCTTCAAGATGCTGGGACGGGCAAAAAAGTAACCTTGAAAATAATCAAAGCCCAGATCGTATGCCTCCTTGAATTGATCATAGGTTTCTATCTTTTCGGCAATGAGCCTTATCGGGGAATCTCCAAACGCGCGGCAGATCCTTTCGATCTCTCCGGTAGAACTGGCGAGCCAATCCACCTTTATGAAATCTGCAAGGGGAAGCAAGGGTTCGAAATCATCCTGCCACACAAAGTCGTCCAGGGCTATCAGAAAACCATTTTCTTTAAGACGTGATACGGTCTCAAGTAGGTCTCTATCAACGGTTACAGTCTCAAGTACCTCTATCACTACCCTGGGAGGGGAAAGGAAGGTCAGATCTGTAAGAAGTAGGGATCTGGAAAAATTTATAAACGCCCGTTTCCCCCCTGTGATCCTGTCTATGCCCAAATTGCAAAAAGAGTTTTCCAGCAGCTTGATAGTGGCCTGGGCACCAGGAATTTCCGGATAGATGTTTTCATGACCAGCTCGGTACAGGAGTTCATAGGCAAATGTATGTTTGCCCCTATCGAGTATTGGCTGACGGCCAATGAAGATCTTTGACGAATTTTCCATCTCATCCAAGGGTGTTTGCGAAATATTATTGTTATCTTATGTATCGTCTCCTTTTTGTGGTTAGGTAAACCTTTCAGTGACACTCTTAGAAAGGTGCCGCAAATCCTTTGAAAAAACTTCCTGTATGATTTCCTTGGATTTTGTGATAAAAATAGATAGTGAGAGCTTTTAAAGCTTGGCCGTCTGAGATCCTCATTTCTAAACGTGGAAGCTTTTTCAACAGAGGGAGGAATATCATGAAGAAACTGTATATTGCCAGTCTGGCTCTCGTTGTCCTTCTTTTAACAGGTTGTGATCTCAAGATTGCAAAGGTGCGTGCCCCAGACATAAACTGCCTATTTGATCCATCGTGCAAAGTTGTTGTAACTGATACCAGTTCACCCATCAGCTTGCCTGCATCTGGCACCATGTTTCTTCAAAGCAGAACCTTTAAGGGTAAGACAGGCACCCAGGCCGAAGGACTCTACGCCTATCTTTACAGAATAGATCTTCGAAATGGCATGGGCATCACACATATTCCATGCATAAGGTCTATGACCTTGACCTTTGAACCATTGCATACCAGCCTGGACTATGACCAGGATGGCTCCCCTGAACAAGTATTTGTCATAACGCAAGGCGGGATAGGCAATATTGGTATTGCCTCGGCCCAAAAAAACCGGAACCAGATAACCTTTGAGTTTGAATCCCCTGTATGTGTAGGCAGCCATCCTGGCGGAGGTGACAGCACCTACTTTTTTGGCATGACCTCCCCACGGCCTCCTGAAGACTCATCGGCTCTCTTAAGGGATACTGATGGGAATGTCTACAGTATAGATGTCCGTTCTGCAGTGCCTCATTAGAGAGTCACAAGTGTTGTTGGCCACCGCTATTTGCATCCAAGAACCAAGAGTGCTTCTTGAGGCCTGGAGAAACGCATCCATCGTTTGAGACACAATATCAAGGCTTGTCCTCAAGACGTGGCCCTTCCTCTTTACCTACTGGGATAAGGATCTCAAATTTTGCTCCCTGTTTTTCCCCCTTCAGGGCCTTGATCTTGCAATCAATCCTTGAAAGGATATCCCTTGCCATGAATAGCCCAAGGCCCAGGCCTTCCTCCCTGGTGGTAAAAAATGGTTCAAAGATCTTATCGAGATCCTCTATCTCAAACCCTTTGCCATTGTCTGTCAGGATAATCTTCACAATTCCTTCCCCTTTTCTGGCCTTCAGCTCGATAAGATCTGCTTGACTCTCCGAAGAAAGGGAATTCTGGGCCACAAGAAACAGGGCATCTGACAAAAGACGCCTGTCAGTCCTCAATTCTATCCTTGAAGGGCAATCAACAACAATTTTACAGCTTGCCATCATGGAACCGAGCCTTCTTGCAGTGTCTTCCAGCACATCGTTCACAAAGACACTGGAATATTCCGGCTCCATCTCCTTGTAGAAATTGACTATCTGGGTAACCTGCCCTGCCAATTCCCTTGCCTCCAAGAACAGGGCTTCGGCCTGGTTCCTTTCCCGAGAATTTGGGGATAAACGCCTTGCAAGCATCTGCGCCCTTCCGGCCAACACAGACAGCGGGGTCTTTATTTGATGGGCCACTTGGGCGCTCATCTGTCCGAGAAGAGCAAGCCTTTCCTTCTGCTTGAGCTCGCGGGCTAGCTTATACCCTTCTGTGACATCCTGAAGAAGAAGGATCAGGCGGCTCGCCGCCTCAAGCTTACGGATCTCTATGATCCTTTCTCCCTTCTGCACAGTACAGGGGAATGCCTCTTGCTCCATGAGCTTCTCAAATGATTCCTCATTGGTTGCTTCCCTTGGCAAGAACCTTTTGGCCCATTCGTTGGCACTGAGACCCTGGCCGGGCATCTTTTCAATTATGCCTATGCCTAGTTCATCTGCCACCTTGCTGAGCCTTTCTGCAGCTACCCTCGCCTCTCTTGCCTTTTGGGAAAAAAGACCCAACAAGACATCAGAACTCTCGCCAAACTGTAAGTCCCTGACATTGTGCCTTTGTCTTCGCAAATAAAAAAGAAAGGCTATGATTGTGGCTATCCACACGAGCAAAAGGACTGATATAGAAAAAAAACAAGTGGAATTCACCATGCTATCCTGACAAAAATTGAACTGAAACGATTGTAATTTCGATCCCTTTTGAAATACTTTTTCCTATTATCGGCAACCAGAATCAATTTCTTGTTGAATTCGCCCACAAACCGTTTCCCAAGCCGAAGGGAATGCATATAATTTAGAGATAGATAGACTGGATCTCGATTCCACCAACAAACTGGAGAAAACCATGTCGAAGGAAGTCCAGGAGCTTGTAAAAAGGCTGAGGCCAAGTCTTTCCCTAGCCGAATATGGAAGGATATATACTGACACCACTGCCTATATGGAAATCTCGTATGGCGATGTAATTGAGATAGACAATCAGCACTACCTTGTACTTCGTGACGAGGTAGAGCGAAGCTTTGGGATTGAAGACCCAAAATATTGGGTGAAAAGATGCATCCACCTTGAAACTGGAGAGCGAAGGATTCTCAAGCTGGTTTTTCACGAAAAATTCATGCTGAAACTTGGCACATTGTCTATCCCATGCTTCAGGAGCCCGGAAAAGGAGGCAAGGATACTGGATCTTGTGCGTGGAGACGTGAGATTCATGCAGGGCTTGTCCAGATTTGACAAAAAGGGCAACGTGGTACGAATAATCGAGATAATAGGCGGCAAAAGGCTCGACCATGCCGTCTTTGAAATCGAAGCCTCCCATAGGGACTATTTCTACGAGCACCTGCCACCCATATTGGAAAAATTCATCGAATCTTGCAGGGCTATAAAATTCCTCCACGATCACGGGGAAATACATGGAGATATCCGTAGGGACCATCTTTGGGTGGAATACGGCACGGGGCAATACAGGTGGATCGACTTTGACTATGCCTATGAATTCGAAGAAAACCCCTTTGGATTGGATATCTTTGGACTCGGTAGCCTATTGATTTATCTTGTGGGGAAACAGATTTATACCATGTCCAACCTAGCCTCTCAGGGATTTGGCCAGGAGATTGCCTCCACCATCGAACAAGAGGACTTTTCCTTGCTCTACAAGAACCGGATCGTAAACCTCAGAAAACTCTTTCCCTATATACCAGAACGTTTGAATTTCATACTCATGCATTTTTCAAATGGAGCAGAGGTCTTTTATGAAACCGTTGACGAATTCTTGAATGATCTGGAGCCTTGTCTCCAGGAAATAAAAAGGTAAAAGGAGGTGGACATGAATCCCAAAAGGATACTCATAGCTGCTGATGCGTCAGAAAACGCCAAACGAGCGGCTACATACGTTGGCGAAATAATTGGTTCGAGACCAGGTTTTGAGATAGGAATCCTATACGTTATCAGATATCCAGACAGAGACCTCTTTCCAGATGACAGCTCTTGGCAAAATAAAAAAGAAGAAGAATTGAAAAAGGCCCAGCTGGTACTCAAGGAGCTAAAGGGCCTTCTCACAGAAAAGTCCATACCCGACTCTGCCATAGATGCCACTGCCATACAGGCAGCTGGTTTCAGCATTGCCCAGGCCATCCTTGAATATCAGAGAGAAAATGACTTTGGTACCATAGTGGTGGGAAGACGAGGGGTTTCCAAGGCCGAGGAATTCCTCTTTGGCAGTGTATCCAATAAGATTGTACACTATGCAAAGGACTGCGCTGTCTGGGTAATCGAATAGATTTTGTCGTCATGGCCAGGACCAGACTGGTAAACTGCATCGCCTTCGATGATTGCCCATTTCCAAAGCATCATCGGGGAGACGTGAAGATTGTTGGGGCGGTTTTCGCTGATCAGCGGTTCGATGGTGTGATAATCGGTAAGGTGAGAAAAGATGGGATCAATTCGACCCAGAACATCATAAGGTTGGTCAAGAACTCAAAATTTTTTCTCCATGCAAATCTCATAATGCTGCAGGGCATAGCCTTTGCTGGTTTCAATGTGGTGGATGCCTTGAGATTGAGCGAGGAACTCGCCATGCCTGTTTTAGTGGTCGCAAGGCACGCCCCCGACATGGAAGCCATTAGAAAGAGCCTCGTCTCAAGGGTTTCCGGAGGGTTGAAAAAATGGAAGTTGATACAAAAAATGGGGCTGATGGAAAGGTGTGGCAATTGTTATGTCCAAAGGGCTGGACTAAGCATTGAAGAGGCCCGGGCAGTAGTGGAAAGATTTTCCATCTATGGAAACATACCCGAACCTCTCAGAATAGCCCATTTGATAGCTGGGGCAATTGGCACTGGCATTAGCAGAGGGAGGGTGTAAAAAAATTTTTTTAAGATCTAAAAAAACTTTCAGGCCAAATATGAACTCAATTTTTTATCTTCTTTTCTTCCCTTTCTATCTCTTTCAGTTTTTTCTTGTAGTATTTGAGGCATCTTTTGATAAACCTCTGCTGCCCCCACTTGCTAGAAAGGTTTTCACGCTCTACCGGTGCGTCCCAGCAAGCCAGTAATACAAGCTTCATGGGCATATCCATATCTATGAGACAGTTGATCTTACTTTCATAGTATTCCTTTTCGACCTGGAGCTTAATCCGCCTGTTCTTTGTGAGATTGGGTATTGGCAGTTCTCTTTCTTTTTTAAGTGCAATCATCAGCCTTCACCTCTTTTTCTGCTTTGCATAAGATTTATGCAAGATATTTGCCATATCACAAAGCTGAAAATGACGCCCTTAGCCCTTAAATGGGCATTCAATTTTGCCGATAAAAACAGGGAATGGAAAAATTTTTTCCAGAAAGGAACAATTTTTCTCACCGCTGTATGAAAAAAAATATCCCAATCATAGACCTGGATGCACAGAGGCGGAAAAGGGCCATTATATCTAAGATAAAGACCATTCCACCCTTGCCTGCAGCAGCCCAGGAAGTATTGAGCATAGTAGCCGGAAACCCCAAAGACATACGGCGGCTGGAGCAGGTAATTGTCCACGACCCCTCCCTGTCAACGCAGCTACTGAAGGTGGCAAATTGTGCAGCCTATTATCCAGCAACCAAAATCGATACCGTCCAAAGGGCCATAGTATTCCTTGGCTTTGCAGAGGTGAGGAGCCTTGCCCTGGGGCTCAGCGTGTCCAGCGTCTTTAAGGGCAGAAAATCCGCATCGGGCTTCGATAGACAAAGATTCTGGGAACACTCTATAGGCACTGCCATGATCTCGAGGGTCCTGGCAGGTGAGCTCGAACTTGAAGAAACAGACCTCTACTTCACCTGCGGCCTTCTACACGATCTTGGCAGGGTTGTCATGGACAGCTGCTTTCCGGAAGAATGGAAACAGATACTCGAATATGCTACAAAACGAGAGTGTTCCTTGTTGAAGGCTGAAAGACGTGCAGGGTTTCCTCACAATGTCATAGGTGCCTGGCTCGTCAGGAACTGGAGTATTCCTGAGATCTATGCAAGGGTGATAGCCAGCCATCATCTGCCTGTGAATCATCCAAAATTCAATTTTCAGGGTGGACTAGTACAGCTCGCCGACCAGTTGAGCCACCAAATGGGCATGGGCCTTATGATGCCTCCCCATTGCAACAAGAACAACCTTGCAAACGCACTTGGAATAGGAGTGGAACGACTTGCCCTGCTCGAAGAACACCTTTTAAAAATAGGTGAACTCGCTGAGGCTATAACTACTGGTTTTTTATAAAATAATTTCTTCGTTTTTCGCCAAAATTAAATGGGTTCATATCTTGACAGTTTGGTTTCGGCATGTTTAATTAGCGGCTGTCATATTGAAAACGAGTTACCCCTGCTGGTCCCTCTGTACCATCTCCAACAAAGACGACCAACATACCCACCTCCATCCTTCTTTAACCGGCAGGGGTTTTTTATATTGCCAAAAAAATGTTTTCCTATCTTCTCTTCGTCCTGTAATAATTCTTAACTGCATATGAATAGGCGGATCATGAATGTAAACAACCCACTAGCCCACTTATCATCGCATTTTTCATCTTTTGTTGACAGGGCGCCGAAAATCGTCGGTTTCCTCCTTTTACTGCCCTTTATGTTTTTTCTCCTGACAGGTAATGGCCATTCAAAACAGACAGGGGGAAAACTCAACAACTGGTCCAATCTCTCTGTCACCCTTTATCCATCTATGGCCCTTGTCAAAGAACAAGGTACTGTGACCATCAAAAAAGACAGGCAAAAAACCATCTTTCATCCTGTATGCGCCAAAATCATTCCCCAATCTGTCTTCTTTTCGGTAGAAGGCGGACTTGTGCTGGAACAATCCTTTATATACAAACCAATAAGCCCAAAGGCTCTTCTCGATAGCTACGTTGGCAAGGACGTATTTCTCATCAAGACAAACAAAGAGACAGGCAAGGAAGAAATTGTCACAGCAAGACTGATATCTGTCCAAAAAGGGTTGGTCCTGAGCGTCAATAACAGGATAGAGACCTCAGCACCAGGCAGGATTGCGTTTCCATCCATCCCCAAAGGCATGGGAAATGAGCCGCTTCTGAAGATAGTAATAGAGGCGGCTGAAGATAAAAAGGCCGATGTAGAACTGGCATACCTGACTAGAGGCCTTGGCTGGAGCGCAGATTATGTGGCGTTAATGGCTGAATCAGGCAAAAACCTTCAGCTCAACTGCTGGGTCACTATGAAAAACAATTCAGGCATCTCGTTCAAGAATGCCTCTTTTCAACTGGTTGCAGGAGATGTAAACACTGGCACTCCAAGTATGGAGATGACAAGAAGCCTTGTCAGGAAAGCAGCAAGCCAACCCCTTAACCGGGACGTGCGGCAGGAGGGCCTCTTCGAATACCATCTCTTCTCTCTTGAACGCCCCTTGACCTTAGAAGATGGAATAGCCAAACAGGTATCCCTGTTTTCGGCAAACAACGTACCCTTTAAAAGGACCTTTTTCATTGCAGCAAACAGTTACCCACTTTCAAGAAACCTTGGCAAAAGGTCAGAGAAATTGCCGGTACAGGCCATATTATCCTTTGAAAACAAAAGGGCATCAGGGCTTGGCCTTCCCATGCCAGAAGGAGACGTAAGGGTGTTCAAACGGGATTCCAAAGGCCGGCTACAATTTATCGGACAGGATCACATACCCCATATCGCCAAGGACGAAAAGGTGCGCCTCAATATTGGTAGGGCCTTTGACATAATCTGCAAACGGACTCAAACGGATTATAAAAAGCTTGCTGGCAATACCAGATTCAACTCGGTATATGAAAGCTCCTATGAAGTCACCTTCAAAAATAATAGAAATAGCCCAGCGTCCATAAGATACGTTGAACCATTATCGGGGCAGTGGGAGATAACAGATGAAAACCTGCGACACGAAAAAAGGGACGCAAATACTGCACTATGGACATTGGACATACCTTCCAAAGGCAAAAAGACCTTAAAATTCACTGTAAGGGTAAGATATTAGTAGCTACGCATAGTCTTAAAACCCTAAGGCTATGCCACGGAAATTGTGCCGATATTTTTGAACTACCCATGTCATTGGACAAAAAGGGCAATCTATTTTGAAAATACATGCAAAGACTGCATTTCCATGCCTTGCGGGGCAGATACAAGACTATCCAAGACGAAAGCACTATTTTTAACAGGATCTTTGGGATCGGCCTTAGGCACTCATATGCTGGAAGAACAAGAAAAAATGCAAGTCATTCTTTCTTGTCTTCGGCGTCATGGGCTAGCTTTCTGGCTAGTTCAGAAAGCCTCTCGAGCTCCTGCTCCACCTTATGATAAACCGTGCCTTCCGGATACCGTCCCTTTTCATCGGCAACTCCAGCTTTCATGCCTGTAAGGAGTTCCATCCCTTCATCGACGGTTTCTATAGCCCAGATATGGAACCTTCCATCTCGCACCGCATCAACTACTTCGGCCTTCAGGGTAAGATCCCGAATATTGGCCTTTGGTATGATAACCCCCTGATTTTCTGAAAAACCCCTCTCCCTGCACAGGTCAAAAAAACCCTCTATCTTGGCGGTCACTCCTCCGACAGGAAGTATCTCCCCTTTCTGGCTCACCGCCCCTGTACACGCAATTTCCTGACTCAATGGAACCGATGATATGGCTGAAAGGAGGGCAAAGAGCTCTGCGCCTGAAGCCGAGTCTCCGTCTATCATTCCATAACTTTGCTCAAAACAGATGGTGGCAGTGAGGGTTAAGGGCCTTTCCTTTACAAACTTTGACCTCAAATATCCAGAAAGGATCATAACGCCCTTTGTGTGTATCTTGCCACTCAGCTCGGCCTCCCTTTCGATATTGACCACTCCATCTTTGCCAAGGGAGATATTGACCGTAATCCTGGAAGGCTTTCCGAATGTGTAATCGCCAAGGTCATACACGGCAAGACCGTTGATCTGGCCAGCAGCCTTTCCTTTGGTGTCTACCTTTATGATGTCCTTTACCAGGAGTTCCTGCAAATGTTCCTGATAGAGGCTCGAACGATATTTCTTCTCGTCTATGGCCTTTTGTATGTGGCTGCTGCCAATTGCCGTGGCTCCATCCTTTTCTGCCCAAAAATCAGCTTCCAGGAGAAGATCTTCTATGTCAGTCACCTTCAAGGAGAGCTTTTCCCTGCAATCTGCCAGTTCCGAAGAATACTCGATGAGCCTTGCCGCCCCCGTCTTGTCCATATCCTTTAAATTGTTCCTGTGTACAATGGACGCGACTGTCCTCATAAATTCTTCGGTTCTCGATTCGTTCCTGTCGGTCTGGACATCAAGATGTGCCTTTACCTTGAAAAGCTCCCTGAAATCCTCGTCTAGGCTGAAAAGTAGTTGATACAAAAAAGGATCCCCCATCAAGACTATTTTGACATTTAGGTCTATTGGCTCAGGTTTGAGGCTTTTGGTGGTGAAAAGTCCAAGTTGTTCTCCTGGGTCTTCTATCTCTATCTTCTTGGTACGAAGTGCCCTTTTCAAGGCCTCGTATGAAAAGGGTTTTTTCAGAAGATCAGTCACTTTCAGAAGCAGATAACCGCCGTTTGCCCTGTGAAGAGCCCCTGCCTTTATCATGGTAAAGTCAGTGAGAAGGGCGCCAAACTGGGCCTGCCTCTCAATGGCGCCAAAGAGATTTGGATAACTTGGGTTTGCCTCAAAAATCACAGGCCTTCCCTCTGCGCTGGAGTTGTCCACCAGTATATTCACCTCGTAACGGACAAAACTTGGCCCCATGCCTGGGATAGGGAAAGGCAGGCCACCTGGAGGGGCTTCTTTGGGAGGTCTGAAATCCTCAAAATGGAGGATTACGTCCTCTTCCACTAGCTTGAAATACTCCTGGAGCTTAGGGATGGTGGCGAATCTTTCCTTTACAGGCCTTATCAAGGTTTCTATGGTTTGCCTGGCCACCTCCTTATCCAGTTCCTTGAGCTTTTGTCTGACATCTTGTTCAAGCTGATGGATCTTACGCATGGTGGCGCCCATTTCCCTGTGGAGTTCCTCGCTCTTTTTCTTGAGCTCGTCCTGCTCTTCCTGGCTCATCTTGGTGATCTCGTCAGGGCTCATGGGGCTGCCATCGGGCTTTGCAGGGATCACCATCATGCCTGTGGGGTCGGCCTGAAGGATAAATTGCCTTTCCCTCACCTTTCTGTCGAGTTCCTCAAAAAGCTCACTTCTTTTCTTGTTGAAATTGCGGATAACCTCTTCCTTTCTCACCAGATAGGTCTCGCCCTCGAAATTCTTGGGCATGTGCAACCTGAGATTATCCACAAGTTCCATCATGGCCTTTTGGAGTTCACGGCCCAGCCCTCTTTGAAGTTCCACCGCCAAGGGGACATCAGGGTCCTTAAAGTTATACAGGTAGCATATATCCGCCGGGGGTTGCGCCTCCTTCTTGGCCATTGCCTCGAGCTTCGCCCTGACAAGCTCGAGAGCCCCTGCCTCCTGCAGCCCTGCCACAAAGACATTGAACCCCGCCTTTTCCATATCCAGGCCGAAATCAAGGGCCCTTTCAGCCCTTTCTTGTCCAAAAAAGGGGGCAATTCCTGGCCCCAATTCACTGATATATTCAAATCCGAGCTTATCTGGATCAACTGTGGGCCTAAGTTCCTCTGGTCCGAGTGCTTTCATATCGACTCTACCCTATCCTTTTGGTTCCTTCTCGAGGTGCTGATAAGCCAGTTCGGTAGCCATCCTTCCCCTTGGTGTCCTGTGAATGTAGCCCCTTTGCACCAAAAAGGGTTCATAGACGTCTTCTATGGTCTGACTCTCCTCCCCAAGGGATACTGCAATGGTATCAAGCCCAACAGGACCACCATTGAACCTGTCTATGATCAAGGAGAGGATCTGCCTGTCCATTCTGTCAAGGCCTTTTCTATCTACATCGAGCATCAATAGCGCCTTGTCTGCCACATCCCTATCTATTCTTCCATTGGCCTTTATCTCTGCGAAATCCCTCACCCTTCTGAGAAGCCTGTTTGCTATCCTGGGTGTTCCCCTGGAACGCCTTGCTATTTCCCTGGCACCCTCCCTATCGATCTCAACACCCAAGATTGCTGCGGAACGGAGCACAATGGCTTCAAGATCTTCATCCTTATAAAAATCCATCCTCAGGATAACGCCAAATCGGTCTCTAAGTGGTGGTGAAAGCAGTCCAGCCCTGGTGGTTGCCCCTACCATCGTAAACCTTGGCAGATCTATCCTTATGGTTCTGGCACTTGGCCCTTGCCCTATCACTAGGTCGAGCTGATAGTCCTCCATAGCCGGATATAGGATCTCCTCGACTGCCGGACTGAGCCTGTGAATCTCATCGATGAAAAGGACTTCCCCATGTTGAAGATTAGTGAGTATTGCAGCCAGATCTCCAGGCCGTTCTATCACCGGCCCTGAAGTACATCTTATCCCCACCCCAAGCTCTCCTGCGATTATGTGGGCGAGGGTGGTCTTGCCAAGGCCGGGATGGCCATGTAGGAGACAGTGATCCAATGCCTCTCTTCGTTTCCTTGCTGCTTGGATGAAAAGAGAAAGGCCCCTTTTTACATCCTCCTGGCCTATGTATTCTGAAAAATTTCTAGGCCTTAGACCAGGCTCGACAACGATATCGTCTTCAAGGGGTCCTGGAGCCAGATCTTGTGAAGGATCCCCAATAGTCCCCCCAATGTCTTTCCAGCTTTCAGTCATGTTATTTTTGAACTATCCTCGACAAAATCTGCAATGAAGACTTGATAACATGGTTGATGTCCCTCTGGCCCTTTTCCTTTAAGACAATCATTACCGCCCTTTTCGCCTCAGAAGGCTTGTAGCCAAGATTGGAAAGTGCAGAAACCGCATCTTCCACAAGTTCTGGCCCTGCGCCACTCTGGGAATGAAGCTCATCATCCTCGACTGATCCAATGCCACTTTCCTTCATATACTTTACCGCCTTTTCTCTCAGATCCACGCAGATCCTGGCGGCAGTCTTTTTGCCTACACCGTGTACGGCTTGCAATCTTGCCGAATCGCCCTTTGAAATACTTTGTATCAGCTCGTCCACAGGCACCACTGACAAGATATTGAGCGCAAGCCTTGGACCAACTCCCGATACTTCCAAAAGCATCCTGAAGATATCAAGCCCCTTCTCATCAGTGAAGCCATAGAGTGAAATGGAATCGTCCCTGTGAATAAGATGGGTATACACCCTAAATTCAGAGCCGGCCCCTGGAAGGCGATCCAGCTGTGACAGGGGCATCTGGACACGGTATCCAACACCATTCACCTCCACGAGCACCGTATCCAGCCTTATTCCTGCAATGGTACCCCGCAAGTATCCTATCATATCAAGTCATCCTTACGGACAAGATAAAAGATCATGTCAATCGAGTCGTACTTCCATAAGGCGGTTGACCCTCTGGCCCTGGGCATGACAAAGAGCCACGGCCAGTGCATCCGAGGCATCCTGGGGAAGCCTCGAATTCAGGTTGAGGATTATGGAGATCATCTTCTGGACCTGGGCCTTTTGCGCCTTGCCATAACCAACCACTGCCTTCTTTATCTCGAGAGGGGTGTATTCATATACCACAAGGTCGTGATTCAAGGCTGCCATCACAGCAGCTGCCCTTGCATGGCCCAATTTGAGTGCTGCCTTCACGTTCCTGGATACGAAGACCTCTTCAACTGCAGCCACCTCTGGCTTGAACTGGGAAATTACAGCTTCTATCCCCTGGTAAAGGACCTTCAGCCTGGACAAGAAACTGGTTGAAGGATTGGTCCTAATGACACCACTGGTCACAAACGAAACGTCCCTTCCACATGAGGTGGTACTGATGATACCATAACCTGTTGCCATGGAACCTGGATCTATTCCCAGGATCAAACTCTCCTCAGCCACTAAGCAACCTTTTCCAAGAGTTCGTCTGGTATGTCAAAATTGGCATACACGTTTTGGACGTCGTCGTTTTCTTCAAGGGCATTCATCAAATTGAGCAATTGTTCCGCCTGTTTCTCATCCTTTATTTCAATGGTATTGGACGGGATCATGGATACCTTTGCAGAAAGGATCTCTATCCCAGCGTCTTCGATGGACTTTTTTACCTTCTCGAGATTTTCAGGCCTTGTCTCGATCTCCCACTCGGAGCCACTGTCGTGGATATCTTCAGCTCCTGCATCCAGAGCGGCATCCATCAAGGTATCTTCATCCACCTTATTCTTCTCGATGATTATCAGCCCCTTTTTCTCAAAGAGCCAGGCCACACTACCTGGTTCCCCCATGCTTCCGCCCCGCTTTGAAAAGATATGGCGGACCTCGGCCACAGTTCTCTGACGGTTGTCTGTAATGGTCTCTACAAGGACCGCAACTCCACCTGGCCCATATCCTTCATAAGTGACCTCTTCGTATGAAACACCTTCGAGCTCGCCTGTACCCTTTTTGATTGCCCTTTCTATATTGTTTTTAGGCATGTTTTGGGCCTTTGCAGAGTCAATCGCAGCCCTTAGCCGCGGATTGGCAGCCGGATCTCCTCCACCTAGTCTCGCTGCCACGGTGATTTCCTTTATGAGCTTTGTAAATATCTTTCCACGTTTGGCGTCCTGCGCTGCCTTTTTATGTTTTATTGTGCTCCATTTTGAATGTCCCGACATGATATCCTCCAAGTTTTATACAACTGCAGCATGCCACTGCCGCCAGCCAACAAGATACTGGCTGACGCTTTGATAGTGTTCTAAGGAAAAATTTGACAGAGTCAGTATAGTAAAAGGATCTTGGAAAGTGAAGACAGGCCCTTTTCAAAGCTGAGGCCTGCCCTTCGTCTCAATATTGTTTCACCTTTTCATAAAAAGATTGAAGGTCCCTTTTCAGAAATCGCTGAACACTTTCGAGATTTTTGGAATGGGCAATCCATACATGCCTTCTGGCATGTTTCTCTATGAGTTCGGATACCCTGGCCTTTACCCTTGGCCAAAGATCCCTTTCATACAAGGATCTAAGCTTAACAAGTGGATCTGGATTCGTGCTATAGCGCTTTACAAACCTTGGGAATGTAACCTTCTGAAAGAAGCAAGACCCTCCAGCCACTACCAGCAAAAACCAGATAATAGGCCACAAAAAACTTTCCGCACCAAGCTTTCCTGTGACAAGATCGAGAACAAATGGGCTGCTGGGGTATCCAAAGAGCAGATTCATGACAAGATCCCCAAAGAAAAAGGCTATGGTGCCAGTAAACAGCAGCGTCTTAGAAAAGCGCCAGAGCTTTGTTCTGAAGCGCCTCTTGAACTCATTGAGGGCCTCGATCTCCAATGCAAGCTCCCTGACCACATTATCCACCTCTTGAAGCATGTGATAAAGACGCATTCTTGGGGCATCTAGAAGCGACTTTTTCAGCTCATCACGTTCCTTTTCCCAAACCTTGAATTCTTCGGGCACCTGCCTGCCCTCGATCTTGGCATAGGTGAGATAAATCCTGGGAATGTCCTTTCTGCCTGTCATCTGCGACAGATTCCAGCAAAGGGTTCCATACGCCCTTACAAGATCCTCAAGGCTTTCGCACTCATCGATCCTGTTGAGTACAAAACGGACCCTGTCCTCACCAGCCGTGCCAGGCAAAGTGACCCTTAAGACCTTATAGGTCTCCTTGATGGTACCTGCCTTGTGAGGGTCGAACATCAAGACTATAAGATCCGACAGCTTGGCCAGCTCGCCTACCACACCCAGATAGTCGTAACCCCTGTCTTTTTCAGTAACAGAATCCAGCATGCCAGGGGTATCTATGAGTGCAATATCTTCCAGGACTTCTGCCTTGACCCTCTTCATTGACAGATGTGAAAGGAGTTTTTCGCCAAAACCCCTCAAAGAGTCAAAGGGGAACCGCTCGTCATTTACTACTGTACTTCCTGTGAGATCTCCTTCAGGCTCACCCTTGTCAGGAGCGGTTATGATGGTGAAACTGTCATCGGTGGGGGCCTGTCCAGTCCTCTGGATCTCCCTGCCAAGAAACTCATTTATAAAGGTCGACTTACCTGAAGAGTAATTCCCTATTAAAAGGATCAAGGGCTTCCACTTTAGAGGGATAAGAAGCTCATTCAGATCAAGCCCATAGCTTTGAAATATCTGACCGAGCTTTAGTGGAAGTATCTCTTCAAGCTCCCGCTTAAGGGTCTTGGCATTGTTATTTTCAGACATTTATCAACTCCTGGAAAAAGATGGTCCGCTTTGTGACGATTCACACCCAACACAAGAAACCGTTTTCTCAAAGATTCATCAGAATACTATTTTGAACACAATGACATCACGAGGCGTTAAAGTTTCCCTCCTCATCCATAATGAAGCAGATAATTTGGGTCTAAGGCCTGCCTGATTCAAATGGGGCTGCCTCTACTACTATTGGGTCTCCTTCCAAGTGGGCGCATCTTTTTTCTATCTAAGATGAGACGCCGTCTTGAGGCTCCCAGCAGCCTATATATCATTCTAAACTTATCACAAATACTTTAGTTCATGCAATCTGGAATAATTAAAAAATGCCCCAAACAACCCTTATGGTGCCTACCAAAGAATAATAGGACCATGTAGCAGAGCCATGTTGCTGTAATCCTGGAAAGCAGGGCTGACCAGACAGTATTCAAGTGACCTCAAGGCCCTTCTTTTTCAAATATATCCTTATGGCAGTAAGAGCAGCAGGAGTTACACCAGAGACCCTTGAAGCCCGTCCAAGGCTTTCTGGACGAAGACGCGTCAACTTCTCCACCACTTCCTTGGAAAGGCCTGGCACCTTGCTATAATCAAGATCTCCAGGAAGCAGCATATTTTCCCATTTTTTAAACCTTCTTACTTCTTCCTCCTGGCGCTTGATGTAGCCTTGATACTTGGTCTCTATCTCTATCTGGTCGAAGACATCAGGGGCAGGAGGCTCCAAATCAAAATGGCGGCATACTGTTTCCAGATCGAGTTCAGGCCTCTTCAAAAGCTCCAAAAGGTTCGTGCCTTGCTTGATGGCAGAAGAGCCCTCTCCCTCCAGCCAATTGTTTATATTTTCTGAGGGAGATATTTTGTATCTTTTCAATTTTTCGATAAAATCTTGATATTGTGATCTCTTTGAAAGAAATCTTTCCCACTGTTCGTCCCTTACCAGCCCTATCCTTCTACCTATGGCAGTGAGCCTCAGGGCCGCATTGTCCTCCCTGAGCATCAACCTGTATTCGGCCCTAGAGGTAAACATTCGGTAAGGTTCCTTAGTTCCCCTGGTGACCAGATCATCTATAAGCACTCCTATATATGCCTGGGACCTATCAAGAATCAAAGGTGCCTCGTCCTTTACCGCCCTTGCGGCATTTATGCCTGCCATAAGGCCTTGGGCAGCCGCCTCTTCATACCCTGAGGTACCATTTATCTGACCTGCAAAGTACAGCCCTGCCACAAGCTTTGTCTCCAGCGAGGGCTTCAGTTGGATAGGGTCGGCATAGTCATACTCGATTGCATATCCGGGTCTTAGGATCCGAGCATGTTCAAGACCCCGTATACTTCTTACCATGTCGAATTGCACATCCACCGGAAGGCTTGTGGGAATGCCATTGGGATATATCTCCACGGTTTCGAGACCTTCTGGTTCGAGAAATATCTGATGTCTTGGCCTGTCTCTGAATCTGAAGACCTTATCCTCTATTGAAGGACAATATCTTGCACCCACCCCCTCTATTACGCCTGTAAAAAGAGGGGAACGCTCAAGGCCCTTCAAGATAATCTCGTGGGTCTTTTCATTGGTGTATGTGATGTAGCATGGCACTTGAGGCAATTCTATGGAGTCGGTCATGATGGAAAACCATGGTGGAGGCTCGTCACCAACCTGTTTCTCAAGTCCTGAAAAATCTATGCTTCCTGCGTGAAGCCTTGGGGTCGTGCCGGTCTTCAGCCGGCCCATCTCAAACCCCAGTTTCTTGAGGGATTCCGAAAGTCTGTTGGACGGCGGGTCACCCAAACGGCCTGCTGGAAAATGTTTGAGCCCAATGTGGATAAGCCCTCGCAAAAAGGTGCCTGTGGTAAGGATGACAGTTGAGCCTTGGATCTGTTGCCCTATTGTGGTCTCAACCCCTTCTATCCTTCCATCCTTTACAAGGAGCCTCGCTGCCATAGCCTGAACGATATCGAGATTTGGCTGTCCTTCAAGGACCCTTTTCATCCTGAGCCTGTAAAGAAGCCTATCTGACTGGGCCCTCCGTGCCCGAACAGCTGGCCCCTTGGACATGTTGAGCCTCCTGAACTGAATGGCTGTTGCATCAGTATTTTTTGCCATCTCACCGCCGAGCGCATCTATCTCGCAGACCAAATGCCCCTTTGCAAGCCCTCCAATGGCAGGGTTGCAACTCATGGCTGCGATACAATCCAGGTTGATGGTAAGGACGCAGGTCTTTACCCCAAGACGTGCTGCTGCAAGGGCTGCTTCACATCCTGCATGACCAGCACCAATGACAATGACATCATATTTCACTGGAAAGACAGACACCTTTACCCTGACGCCTTTACTTTTTCCCAGATCTCATCAAGCTCTTTGGCAGTAAGTTCCGAAACCTGTCGGCCAGATCCGGATACCTGCTCTTCTAGGGCAAAAAAACGGTGACTAAACTTATCGAGGCCCTTTTTCAAGGCATCCTCTGGATTGATTCCAAGTTTTCTCGAAAGATTCGCTACGGCAAACAGGAGATCCCCCACCTCTTCTTCCATCTTCTTACTCTCACCGTTGTCCATAGCCACCTTCAGTTCAGCCATCTCTTCCGTGAGTTTTGCCATGACACCATTCGCATCTTGCCAATCAAGGCCGACCCTCGATGCCCTTTCCCCCATCCGAAATGCGCGCTGGAGGGCAGGCAGAGAACGGGGCAAATTCCCAAGGGCACTTTTCCGGACACCCTTTTTTTCCGCCTCCCTGGCCTTTATTGCCTGCCAGTTGGCAACTACATCTGCAGAACCGTTTACCTCTACATCTCCAAATATGTGGGGATGGCGCCTTATCATCTTCTCCCTGATCTTTTCAATGGCATTTTTTAGGGTAAATTCTCCTGCTTCAGCATACAGATCAGCCAGAAAAAGCAATAGAAAGAACAGATCCCCAAGCTCTTCACAGGCTTCAGCGGCTGACCCCTGTTCCACAGCCTCTGCCAGCTCATGGGCCTCTTCGAGTATATATTTCTTTATTGTCTCAGGCGTCTGCTCCCTATCCCAGGGGCAGCCATCTGGAGCCCTGAGTCTCCGGAGCACCTCCATCAGGGCAAGAAATTCTTCTACCAATTCTTCACTTTTCTCATCCATGTTTTTCAATCTTGTCTCCTTCAAGATGGCAAGCTATAACAAAAATACTGCCACAGGCAAGAAAATCTCTTTCCTCTTTGCCATAACTGCTTGTAATTCAAACAACATCCCTTTTACATGGCAAGGTTTTTGAAATCTGTTTTTTCTGCCTCACTTGCCAATTGTGAGATATGGATTAAAAAATACCCTGCTGCTGTTAAATAGAAAATCATTTTCAAAGGAACACGAAAACATGATCACCCTTTTAGACTATGGTGCCGGAAACGTAAGAAGCGTCATTAATGCCATCGAAGGCCTTGGGGCCCAGGTAAAGCTGGTTCAAGGCCCGGAAGACATCCTTGCTGCAGACAAGCTCGTCTTCCCAGGGGTTGGCAACTTTGAAAGTATGATGAAAATACTGAGAGGCAAGGGCCTGATTCAACCCTTGATCCAGTATCTGCAGGAAGACAGGCCGTTTTTTGGCATATGCTTGGGCCTTCAGGCCCTTTTTGAAGAAAGCGAGGAAGCACCTGGCACCAAAGGCATAGGGTTTCTCAAGGGTCAGGTAAAAAGATTCAGGGGTAGTCTTTCTGTTCCTCATATGGGCTGGAATGGATTGATCTTTGAAAAACCATCCTCCATCTTTAAAGATTTGAAGGGTGACGAAAAATTTTATTTTGTACATTCCTACTATGTAGCGCCAGCAGACCATTCCGTAATCCTCACTCAGACCGACTATGGCACAAGATTTACTAGCAGTATCCATACAGGGAACATCATAGCAACCCAGTTTCATCCTGAAAAAAGTGGCCGCACAGGTCTCAAGATATTGGAAAACTTCCTTTCCAAGGATATTGAGCCAATCGTACCCAAAATCAGGCCAAATTCCACAAGGCTTGCCAAAAGGATCATAGCCTGTCTGGACGTGCGCTCAAACGATCAGGGAGACCTCGTGGTAACCAAGGGCGACCAATATGACGTGCGGGAAGAAGGAGAGGTCAGAAACCTAGGCAAGCCAGTTGAACTTGCTTCAAGATATTATCATGAGGGGGCTGATGAGATCACTTTTCTCAACATAACAGCCTTTAGAGACTTTCCCTTGAAAGATATGCCCATGCTCGACGTGCTGAAACGTACGTCCAGAGAAGTCTTTGTCCCCCTTACCATAGGCGGAGGAATTAGGGACTACACTGACCGTACAGGAAGACAATACTCTTCGCTGCAGGTTGCAGCTGAATATTTCCGATCGGGTGCAGACAAAATCTCAATAGGAAGTGATGCTGTCTTGATTGTGGAGGAGTTCCTTCGTACCGGTAAGGCCACTGGAGAAAGCTCCATAGAACTGATATCTCGCATCTATGGCAACCAAGCGGTAGTCATTTCCGTTGATCCCAGAAGGGTCTATGTGCACTCTCCCTCTGATACAAGCCACCACGTTATTGAGACCTCTATTCCTGGGCCGGACGGTGAAAAATACTGTTGGTATCAGTGCACCATAAAAGGCGGCCGCGAAGGACGGGACGTAGATGCAGTAACCCTCGCCAAGGTCTGTGAAAAACTTGGAGCAGGAGAAATACTCCTGAACTGTATCGACAGGGATGGAACCAATTCCGGCTTTGACATAGAGCTAATAAGAGCTGTCACAGAGGCCGTAACCATTCCGGTCATTGCCTCTAGCGGCGCCGGTAGCCCTGATCATTTCCTCGAGGTCTTTGAAATGACCAGGGTAGAGGCAGCCCTTGCAGCCGGCATCTTCCACCGCAAAGAAGTTTCCATAAAGGAAGTAAAGGAGTTCTTGTCGCAAAATGGAATAGAGGTTAGAAAGGGTTAAACTAACTTTTTTCCCCTCAAGCCTTCCTTCCACGCCACATCAAAGGACAGGCAAAGTTCTTCAATCCTTTCCGAAGAATGCCACCTGCCTTAACAAATTTTGTCATCCTCCCCTTTGATATCCACCTTTAAGCTCCATTTTTGGGCCCCGTGTGACCAAATCTTAGGGGATCTATCCGTTTTTCACTTTGGCATCAGCCATGCATTAAGCAAAAGAAAATCTAGCAAAACAAAAAAGACTAAAGGAGGTGGAAAGAATTTAAGCGGCAATAACTATTGACGATAAAGAGATTGAAATCATGTAATTGAAAAAAACAAAAAAAGAAAACATCAAAGGAGGAACAATAACATGATAATGGAAAAATTTTTGCCAAAGGCTATGAAAGAAGAAAGAAGGAACGAAAAAGGTTTTACACTCGTTGAATTGATGATCGTTATCGCTATCATCGGTATCTTGGCCGCCATCGCCCTGCCTCAGTATAACTCCTACCGGAGAAGGTCCCAGGCATCAAAACTTATTGATGGCTCACGTGCATGTGCCCAGGAAATGGCAGCCATTTGCTCTGGAAACGCATCCTTCACTGCTGGAAACACCTTGTCATCCTGTGCCAATGCACCTGATCTTCCCTATCTCACAAATGAAAACTTTTCTACAACTCCAACTTCCTGTAACAACATCACAGCTACACTTACTGGACAGACCCAGGATGGCACCACATATACTGCAACATGTAGTGGAAGCTACAATACCAACATAACCTGTCAGTTAACACCGTAAATTACAACTTAGCATAACTTGCCAACATAGGGACTGCATCCTCCTTGCCCCTCCAAGCCAGGATGCAGTCCCTTTTCTTTTTAAGACTGCCTCTAAAAACCAGGAATAAGGAATTACGGTTCAAAAACAAGACGCATGTAGAAAAATGGGGTCTTTCCTGCAAAATAGTACCCAGGGGAGACATTGCCATAAAAACGGACATGAACAGGGAACGGTTATTTGAGGCCAATAAAAAAAGGATCTGTGCCATGTCCACATCTTTTTTGTGCCATCTTTACTAACAAGCCTTTCTACCACACCCACGCTCTTTTCAAGTAATGGCATCCAAATTGCGACAAAAATCTATAACAACAATGGGGAGATGTGAAAATGGACTGCTTACTTACTGAAAACAAAGGATTTTCCCTAATAGAGCTCGCAGTTGTTATGATACTTCTCATAATTCTTGCTGCCATTGGGATTCCCAATCTGGGTAAAGTGATGCCCAGATATCACCTCAAGGAAGCGGCCAGGAATCTCTACGGTGATTTCCAGCTGGCCAAGGCCACAGCTATAAAAGAAGGCACACCCTGCACAGTCGAATTCATAAACGGCGGCTACCAGATCTTTCTGGATCTCAATCAAAATCTTGAGCGAGACGGCAATGAAACCAGCAACCAATATCTTGTCAAAAGCGTAAGCTGGAGCTCATTCGATGACGTCCAGGTGGATTCAACTGGTGGCATTACGTTTCAAGCCAACAATAATGGCAATCCTGCTATATCCTTTCTGACCAATGGCCTTACGGCCAACAATGGAGGGGGGTTTGGAGCAGGCACTGTCAATCTTGCCAGCAGTGTGAACAACAACATGAAAATCCAAATTACTGTCGGCAGCACTGGCAACATCCGGATTCCTTAGGAGGCTCACAAGTCATGATCAAGAATACTCGTGGTTTCAGCATCGTAGAGCTGCTTGTCACCCTCGTCGTAGCATCCATAGTTATTGGGGGGATATACCTCACCAGTGTTTCCCAGGAACGAAGCATGCACATAGAAGACAGGGTCTCAGAGGTTCAGGGAAACTTGAGGGCTGGAATATACATACTCACCAAGGACTTGCGATCTGCAGGATACGATCCCGACTGCACTAGTCCTCCCTGTACTGGGTTTACCAGTGCATCAAACACGGCTCTGACCTTTGTAAGAAACAATCCTGCCACCAATGCCCAGGAAACCATCTCATATGTCCTTTACGACTCAGGAGGTGATGGTGACATGGATCTTGGCAGGAGCTTGAATGGTTCGACTCCACAGCCAGTGGTCGAGAATACGGATACCGTCAATTTTGTCTACTTTGATAAAAATGGAAACAGACTACTGCCACCTCTTTCAACTACAGATCTTGCAAATATAAAGGTGGTGGAAATTGCCTTGATTGCCCATGCAGCAGTCGGAGACCCCAATTATTCGGCTGCTGGCAGGACATTCCAGAATTTCCAGGGTGAAACCATCTTTATTGCACCAACCGACAACTTCAGAAGGCGCATGATAAGGGCAAGGGTGTTTTGCAGAAATAATACTTGATCTCAAGGGAGAAAAAAATGGCTAATCCCAATCTCATATCTATACATCAATCATCCAGAGGCTTTACCTTGATCGAAGTCCTGATTGCTATAGTGGTCTTTTCCATAGGGCTCCTGGCTCTGTCTGCACTCCATACCTCTGCAATCAGGGGGAACTCCAGTGCATATGGGCTTACAGATACTACTTTGGCTGCTTCGAGTAGGCTGGAATCGATACTGGCAGCAGACTATTCAGACAGTTCCCTTTCACCAGGGGCCCATTCAGTACAGGATGGAATCTATTCCATCACGTATTCAGTCAATGAAACCATACCCAACATGGTCAAGAAGATCGACCTGAATATCAGCAGAACTGACATAGTTAATAAAACCTATTCCTACAGTGTAGTGATCACCAATCTACCTTAAGGAGATGGCACATGAACAAGATGTATCCTTTTCAAAGCGATGAAGAAGGAATGGTATTGATAACATGCATGCTCGCACTTTTCGTGCTTTCCCTTGCGGGAATGATGGCCATGAATACTGCCACAATGGAGACACAGGTGGCAGGGAATATGAAGAGTTATGCCGTAAATTTTTATCGGGCAGAGGCTGCGGTCCGGGAAATGGCCAAGGGCATAGACAATACCCCTGATTCAACCCTTGTAAATGACACCAAGATAAGGTTGCCAGACAATCAGGATCTGGCATCAGCACTTACAGGTGTGACTGGCTTGACCACTCCGGACTCACTCATCAACCTGCGTCTCAATCTGGTGAACAATGCAGAAAGCAATATCGATGTAACAGAACCCCTTTTTAACTGTAAGGTGAAGGTGCTTCACACAGGCCCTGCTTCAGGTGAATCCCTTAGCATAGGCACATCTCACCACGCCTCTTCAAAACACAGATTTTCCATATTCGCCAGGTCAAAACCTGCCTCAATATTGGGCCGAGGTGTTGTCATAGAAGTGGGTTATCTGAAAAAACTGCGACTTTGATTGTTCAGGAGGTCATCCAATGCATTCATATAAAATAAACAAACTTCAATCTTTCATCGCCCTGTGTGTGATAGGCCTTACCATCACCGTGGGAAACTGGGCTGCTGCCATTGAAATTAATGATAAGCCCATGGAAACAACCATCACGGCTGCACCTTCAAATATCATGTTCGTATATGACAATTCAGGTAGCATGGATTGGGAATTCATGACCCAGGACACCCATGATGGGCTCTTCGACCCAAACAATACCGGAAACTGGTGGGAAAGCTACCTCTATGTCTTTTCATATGATGACTACGAACCCGACGATGACGCTAACTATCATTACACTCCAGGTGCCCTGGACGAAACAGGGAAAAAATATTGGAGGTCCCAGTGGAACGGATACAACCGGATCTACTACAACCCCACTGTGGATTATCAACCTTGGCCTGGAGCAGACTATGGAGATGCCGATACAATAACTCCGCGCTCAAATCCTGCAAACTCTTCTCCTGTGTTCAATCTGGCCAATACATTTCTCCAGGTGGGCCCTGAAACACCAGACGATGACTATGGCAACAGCTGGGAAACTGCCACACTCATTCCCTGCAACCAGACAGTGGCAGGAAGCCTGGAACAGGCCTATGACCACGACGTCTTGAGGATAGACCTGCTGGCAGACGGCAATCTCACCTTGCACTCTAGTGGATGCACCGATGTGATGGGCCGCGTGCTCGATAGCTTAGGAAATGAATATAGGGCAACTGAATATGCTGACTCGTGGACCGATCCATACGCAGCAGATGGCAACTATTATGACGACGATTGCCAGAACCAATCATTTTGCACCAATACGTGTCCTGCTTGGACCGATAGCGACAGAAACTTCTATATCCATCTGACTGATGTCCCAGCTGGAACATATTACCTGGATGTCAGGGGATGGAGCAGTACTGTTGGGGACTATGACATCATTGTCGACTCCACGAGCAGCTGCCAGACCCCAACTACACCTCCGGGCAATGAGCCTGTGACTATACGAAATGCCCACTATTACACTACTGACGCAAGTGGCAATGTTTACCTAGTGAATTTTTCAAGCCTCACTTATCCTGTTGTTAGAGACATATATAAGTTTACGGATTCAAACCAAAACTCACAAGTAGAATTTGGCGAGCTTGAAAGAGTAACCAATCCTCCTGCCTCCCTGACTACCCGTACACCAGAAGAGGATCTTCAAAATTTCGCCAACTGGTTCTCTTACTACCGCAAAAGGGAACTTACAGCAAAGGCTGCTATCTCTACCGCCATATCCGAGCTCACAGGAGTCAATATAGGCATATATACTATAAACGAAGGGGTGAGGCAGCCTGTACTGTATGTGAATTCATATCAGGATGAACTCTACTCAAAACTCTTTTCCATTGATTCATCTGGTGGTACCCCGTTAAGACTTGCCCTCAGAGACGTTGGGCGATACTTCGACGCTGATGACGGGTACACAGGAAACCTTGGAACAGCCCCCTGGGCATCGGACGAAGATGGTGGAGCCTGCCAACAGGCATTTGCCATTGTAATGACTGATGGCTATTGGAATGGCAACTCTCCATATGTGGGCAATGTGGATGGTAACGATGGGAGCCCATATGCAGATAATTACTATAATACATTGGCTGACGTAGCCAGGTATTTCTATGACACAGACCTAAATGACAACTTGCCCAATATTGTTCCTCAAAATGCCTGTGACGACAACACGAGACAGCACCTTGTAACTTATGGCCTTTCCTTTGGCGTTAAAGGAGAGCTTGACCCAAGCTATGAAAGTTATCACCCCTGTCTGCTCGACGTGATAAACAATGACCCCAACGCGCCACCAGCTCCTCAGTGGCAGGACCCAAATTCCTGCTCTTCCTGTGGCAAAAAGATAGACGATCTTTGGCATGCTGCAGTAGACGGCAGGGGTGAATTTATCTCCGCAGCCAATCCTGAGCAACTGATCGAAGCTCTAAGTGACATCATTTCCAACATAAATGGCAGGATGGCCTCGGGTGCTGCCGTGTCCATAAACAGTGAAAAACTGACTGAAGGAAGTGTACTCTACCAATCTTCCTATGACTCCTCCAACTGGACTGGGGACCTAAAGGCATATAACCTCAATGCTGAAACAGGGGAACTATCAGACCCGATTTGGGAGGCCAAAACACGCCTGCTCGACCAGGACTGGGATACCGGAAGACGTATTATCACCTTCAATGGCTCTTCTGGCGTTCCCTTTAGGCTGAGCCAGTTGACTGCTGTGCAAAGGGATGCTTTGGACAGTGATCCTGACGTTCAAGAAAAAATAGTGGAGTATATTCGTGGAAAAGACATATCTGGTTTCAGGCAAAGGCCCATAATCGATGACAAGGTGGATAAACTCGGAGATCTGGTCCATTCAGCCCCGACCCTTGTCAACAATACCATCTTTGTGGGTGGAAATGACGGCATGTTGCATGCCTTTGACGCAAATTCAGGCCAGGAGAGATTTGCATTTGTTCCCAACAATATCATCCCTAAGTTGGCAGAATTGACCTCGACAGGCTACTCACACGAGTTCTTCGTAGACCTTACTCCAACAGTCAAATTGAATGTTCCCACGACCAACGATGAAACCAAAACCATACTCGTGGGTGGGCTTGGTGCAGGTGGCAAGGGTTATTTCGCCCTGGATATTACAAATGCAGACAGCATAGACCAAAATTCGCCGGAAAGTGAAGTCGCCAACATGCTGCTTTGGGAATACCCTTCTTCAGGCACAGATCCTGATCTTGGCCTCAGTATGAGCAAGGTGTCTATAGTGAAGACACAGTCAGGCTCTTATGTAGCCATCTTTGGCAACGGTTATAACAGCGAAAACGGCCATGCTGTCCTGTACGCCATTGACCTTTTGACAGGAGACGTCGTCAAGAAGATCGACACTGGAGTTGGAGACGATAACGGACTTTCTACCCCAGTTGTGGTTGATGTCGATGGAGACTTCGTTGCCGATTTTGCATATGCTGGCGACCTGAAGGGGAACCTCTGGAAATTCGACCTTCGGGGAGACCCAAGCCAGTGGAAATCGGCCTTTGGGGAAAAGCCCCTGTTCCAAGCGGTTAATCAGCCAATAATAGTACGCCCTGATGTAATGCGCCACTGCAAGCAGCACGGCTACATGGTGGTATTTGCAACAGGAAAGTTTCTTGCTGCATCAGACATGCAGGACACCTCTGTTCAAACCATTTACGGAATATGGGATTATGCAGATCCAGACCTGGAATCAGAATATGTGGGCACTTTCAATGCAGCTACAGAAACCTTTACTCCGTCCCCGGAACTCCAATCCAACAATGTGGAGCTTCTGAGACAAACCATAACCGAGACCGTGACTAGTGACGGCATCGAATATAGGCTCTTTTCCAATAACAGCGCCAATTGGAACACCATTCCAGACACTTTATCCGACCATCTGCCCGATCCTGGAATCCAGGATGGAGATGCTACAGTGGGCTGGTATGTAAACCTCGGTGGGCCAGGATTTGAGGGCGAACGTGCTGCACGAGATATTGTGATCAGGAATGGCAAAGCCATTGTGATCACAATCATACCCAACGATTCCCCGTGTTCCGGCGGCGGCAGGTCAGTGATTTATGAAATGGATGCATGCGACGGCAGTAGGCCTGAACGGCCTGTATTCGACGTAAATGGGGATACCAACCTGGACGATGAAGACCTGTTACCGTCTGGAGGAGGCAATGGCCCACCTGTTCCGCCTACTGGACGTGTATTCGAAACCATAGTCCACGACCCGGTATTTCTCAGGCTTCCAAACAAGGATCAGGAATTCAAATACTTTAGCACTGCCCAGGGTACAATAATAAGAATCAGGGAACCTGCCGATTATCTAGGTATATTCTACTGGATCGAATGGTAAAGGAGGAAGATCGTGATATCGAGCATATGTATTAAAAAGAATATCCTGTGCATGGGATTAGCCGCCTTTTTTCTGGCCTTTTATTCCTTGGCTTCAATAGCAGGAGCAAAGAGTAAGGTGCCGCCAACTGAACCTGTTCTCCACACAATCAAAGGCAAGGTGAACATTGTAGACCACGGAAGGGTTGTTATTGATGACTTTTCCTTTCACCTGCCTCCTGGCGTGGGAGGAGTAGCCCCTGGCGACCAGGTTGAACTCACGTTCGATAATTCAGGCAAGTTGCTCAGCATAAAGAAGCTGGGTTCGACAGAATCCATCAAAAAAGCTACCGACTCAAAGGACAAGATCAAAAATGAACCGCCAGAAAAGACTCCAGGAAAGCACGAGTTAGGAACCATCAGGAAAGAAGGCGGAAAATGGAAAAATTATTGAGAAAGAGGGCGGAAAAATGAAGCAGTTCTGTTGTCCCGTAAGATCCAATAGACAGGGATTTACCCTTGTAGAATTGATGATAGTCATTGCCATAATGGGAATCCTCGCAGCTGTTGCTTTAACAGTGTATCAAAGCAATATCAACTCTGCCAAATGCTCTGAGGCTGAGGTGCCAGCTCACGACACCATGCTGGCCCTCATAAGGGAGCTTGCCGATTCTGGCACACCTCCTCCTGCTGCTGGCTATGCAAATAGCCACACTCTGCCAAGTGGCGAGACCCTTAACTATCCGGCTAATGTCCAGGTAAGCTATTCTGGCAATGGCACACAATCAAATCCGTTTGTCGTAAATGCCCAAAGGAGCAACCCTGCATGTAATCAGGGAGATGGTATCTATACGCTCATACAGGGAAATACACGTGGCACATGGTAGATTTAGACAATGAAATGCGGCAGGATCAGGCATTAAGTGCCCATATCCTGCCGTAATTACTGGGAATGATAAGATTTACAGGTTCACCGGCAGTAATGCTAGACAGGTTGTCAATCCCATGGAGTTCTTCTGTATAACTTCCACTGTGAGGAAAAGGAAAACAAATTTCTTGATCCTTCATTCCGAAATTGAGGGCCACCAGTGTAAAATCGTTGGCAAAAGACCTGGAAAAAAGAAGCAAGCCTTTTGACTGATATGCAGAAAAATCATTATAAAAATAATGGTCACCCTGCCTCAGTTCTATCCTTTTTCGCCTGAGTCTTATCAATCTTCTTACAAGACCGAGGACTTTCTGACCTATGGTGTCGAAAAAGTAATCCCATCTGACAGGCCTAAACATCAGCACCCTGCCAAGACCTTGCTCTGGAAGATAATAATTTTCACCAAACTCCTGCCCCTGCCAAATCATGGGTATCCCTCTGGCTGTAAACAAAAAAATCAAATAGGGCTGCAACCTGAACCAAAGCCCCCTGTCTCCTTCCCCCAAGAGTTCGTTGCCCCGAAACATGGTTTTGAAATTGCACAAGAATCGACTATGGTCGTGATTTTCAATATATTGCAGAGCTGTCTTCTCTATGAGGTCTTCATTAACCAGCTTTTCTTTCGGAAACCCCATGAGGCCTGAAAGGTATCCTAATGTAGTAATGGCATTCGTATCACCCTTGGCTACGGCCCTGGCACTATCTAAGGTAAAGTTTTGCCAGGTGCAATTTGCATAGCTCTGATCTAGTATCTTCTGGGGGGCTTCAAGTTGTTCGGCACATTGAATGAGATTTATCTCTGTGCCATCTCCAAAAAAACGGTGCCAGTATGTGACTGTTCCTCTTTTGGCTTGGGTTGATTTGTACGTATTATATGCCAGGTTGGCAAAACCTTGACCAAGTGGGCCATCCCAGTAATTAGGAACACAGTCGTACCTGAAGCCATCCACATGGTAGCAATCGAGCCAGTGATGGTTAACAGTAAAAAAGAAGTCCCTTGTAAAAGATCTTGAAAAATCCGTACTCTTTCCAAAATAATCCTTTGCAAATGACCCCATAAAGGGACTTTCTGCATAACCAAGGCGATCATACAAGTAATAATAGGGAAAGTGCTCATCAGTGTGGCCATAGACAACATCGAGGATAACAGCTATTCCCTGCAGGTGGGCTGCATTGATCAATTTCTGAAGATCTTTTCTCTTGCCAAAACGTTCATCAACTCCCAAATATCCCAGTGGCAGAAAACCCCAGTCTACAGTATTGGATACATTGAATACCGGCATCAGTTCAATGCAATTGATGCCAAGATCAGCAAGATAACCCAACTTTGAGATGACCCCGTCTATGCTACCTCCAAATTCATTGATCATAAGTTCATAGATTATGAGGTCCCTGAGTCTTGGGGTCTTCCACCTCATTTCCTCTGGACTCCATGAATAATGCTCATATCCCAATGTAAACGCAGAAAGTTTTCCTGTGCCGAATTCCCGTGCAAATGGGTCTATGATCCAGTCAATCTCGAGGTGAAGCCTTGAATTTTTCAGGCAATACCGGTATAGATAACGGCCCTTCTGCCCCCAAGCAGACTCTGTATGAGGCGTGTCAGCGGGATCTATCTGGATCTCAGCATTCCACCGGTCGCCGTATTGTGGGTCAGTGGAATGGGTCAGCTCAAACTCCATGGGCGGGATATGGTGAAGGAACTGATCCTTTTCGTGAATCACCTTGATAAAAAATCTGTGGCCGTCTGAAGGATTGATCCATGGAAAAAGGACGCCAAAGGATACCTGTGTGGAAGATTTCTGTCTTGGGCCAAGGCCCTCTAATGAAATAAGTTTCATGCCGACTTCTATCCTTTGCTCACCAATTTCAGGATACACACATTAAAGGTTCATGTCCCTGTAGTGCCATTGCCCCAGTGGAAAGCCCAACGAGATTCCCTTTAGCACTAGCTTTATGCAAAGATCCCAGCTCACTCTTGGCATGTCTCTGTATTGATGCCAGAAGGCTTAGATGAAACCCCCACCGTTCCTGAAGATAATAGACTAGAACATGTGGCAACCTTTTGAAAAAGGATCATCTCTTTACCGCTTGAATGCGTCTGTATCCACCCATTCGTTTTTCAAGAGACTCCACCAGTCCACGGCCAACCCCTTCAGTACATAATCATAGGGAAGCCAACCATAACCTCCATCACCCCAGGAAGGCCCCCAGGAATTTCGGATGAGCAATGCCCCTTTGGTTTCGCTACCATCTGCGGTATTTTTTATCTTTTTCCCATTATCGTATCCAACGGCCATTACCGCATGGCCACCCTTTATCCTTTCACCTGAAGATGGATAGGGAATCAAGCCATCTGTTGCAGCCTGACGTATGGAACTAAAAACAGTAAAGCCAAACATAGAGGGCAAGCCATATCTTAAAAGCATCTTTATTCTCTTGAGAAGCACGTTCTTGGAAGTACCTGGAGGGTCGAGGCGAAAATATCGAATAGCCTGAAAATTCTGGGCAAAGGCATAGCAGAAAGGGCTTGGTTCCTTATCGAAATCATCAATGTCATACGGCCAGTATTCCTCTGGAGGACACCCAAAAAGGACCATGGCTCCCATTGTGGTTCTCAAAAAGGCCCCTGTGTCTCCGGTCCAGTGAAGAAGATTTCTTGTGGCCTTATATAGAAATAGACGAGAGGCATTTATGTATTTTCCAAAGGCCCTCTTTTCATAATATTCTACAAGCCCCACTGCCGCATTTGCAGTGCATGAACCAAGCCTGCCCTGTGTTTCTATTGGTGGACACCATTTCCTGAGATCAACCTTAACCGGCAAACTCGTCTTTGAAGTGGTACCCTTTATGCCGATCTTTTCCATAAGTGGTTTTATTTCATCATGCTCTATGGTAAAGTCTCTAAAATCTGGATAATCCCTTAGCCACCCGAGCCCATATACACCGTCAATTGCAAGACTCATTTTCTTCCCCCTTTTTCTTTTCTTAGGCACACTTCGCAATGTACCCTTTAGCGGCCATAAGATTGACCCAACTTTTATTGGACAACGCAAATAATAATAACCAAAAAGATATTATTTTAATTTTTTATCATGAATCAAATTAAAAAGCAAAAGCCTTTAAAAAGATATCAGGTGTTGTAGGACTGTCTTTAAAATGCGTGGATCATGTTTCAAGTACAAGGCGCATGGGAAAATCACCGCAGACGTAATGTCTTGATACTTCTAGGATCATTCTTCCAGGAAAGACAGTAATTGGACAAGGTGACAATCTACCCGAAAAGTACATGCAAAAATTGCACTTTCATTTTCGGAGATGGCGGATTCAAAACTGCCGTGAACGTTTTTAGAGGTAGCAATAGGGCTTTGTACCTAATATTATATTTTTACTCACCCCCAAGGGGGCAGTTTTGGAGACGACGTATAATAGACCCCTAAAAGAGATGGAGAATCGAGATGGCTTTATACAAGATACATCCAATAGTTGTGGGCACGAAGATATTCGATAAAGGCATGATGACCTATCAGCACGATTATGGAATGCAATATACCATTCCCATATATTCCTGGCTGATAGAAGGCAGCGACAAGACGATCCTGATCGATACAGGACTCATGGGTGTGATTCAGTCAGAAGACAGACAAAAGGCCATTGGCGGCAAAATATACACCTTTGAACAGGGGCTTTCTCTGTGGGGGTTAAAGCCCTCAGACATAGACATAGTGATCCACACGCACCTTCACAATGACCATTGTGAAAACGATTTTAAATGCGAAAACGCACGCTTCTTTGCCCATGAACTGGAATTTGAAACCTGTTATCAGCCCCATCCTTTAGACTTCCGATATATGGCCGACTTTGTGGAAGAACTCGACCAGCAGGGTTTAATGACGCACCTAACGGAAGATATGGAAATACTTCCTGGGCTAAGGATGATACACACTCCTGCACATACCAGAGGTGGAATGAGCGTTCTCATAGATACAGAAAGAGGGCTTGCTGCTATTAGTGGCTTTTGTACCATTTTAGAAAATTTTTATCCTCCTAGACAGATAACTGCCATGGAAATGGAAGTGATCCCACCAGGAACCCATGTGGATGTCTATGAGGCATACGACCAGGTAAAGAGGCTAAAAGAGATGGCAGATGTGGTTTTACCCCTTCACGAACCACTTTTTGCCTCTTTAAAAACGATTCCCGATGAACTTCCGGAGGATTATTGTGCAGTACAGTGAAGGCAGACCAGGACGGATATTTGTCGTAAGGCTTGAAGATGGGGATGTGGTTCACGAATGTCTGGAACGGCTTGCCAAAGAACAACAAATAGAAGCTGCCGCAGTTGTTGCTGTGGGAGGTGCAGACAAAGGCAGCAGGCTCGTAGTTGGTCCACGGCTCAGCAGAGGCCAGTTCCCAGTAGAACCCATGGATTGCGTCCTAGAAGACGCATCGGAGATCGCTGGTACAGGAACCATCTTTTTAGATGAAGAGCGAAAACCAATGGTGCATTTGCACATGGCCTGTGGCAGACAAGACAGGACTGTTACAGGCTGCATCCGTAGAGGTGTCAGGGTATGGCACATAATGGAGGTCATTGTAATTGAAATCATCGGTGCAAAGGCCAATCGGATACCAGACGAAAAACTCGGTTTTAAACTTCTTGAAACATCAAGGTGATGACTAAATATGCAAAACAATCCATTTTTCCCAAAACTCTTTCCCTTATTCCTGGGCATTGATGAAGGAATTTGTCATATTGGGACGTCTCTTCGCTGCACTGGCCAAACACTTTTAGTTCTTTTAATCCTGACTCTCTTGCAGTTTCCTGAGATGGCCCATTGCAGCCAACTGGCTAGTGACAAGGCTCACCTGTCCACTCTGATAGATATCCTTCAGAAGAGGTACGACCAAACAACCGCCATCTCAGCCCGTTTTAGGCAACAAACCTATGCGCCTGGAGATCCAAAGGGTGTTTACGCCCAAGGCATTGTCTATTTCAAAAGACCCCATCTCATGAGGTGGGAATATGAAAAACCTGCAAAGCAACTCATCGTCACCAGTGGGATAAATGTTTATATTTATGAAATAGAGGCCAAACAGGTGACAATAATTCCAAGGGACCAATTTCTTTCTTCAGAGATCAGCAAGGCTTTCTTTTTTGGGCGCGGCGACTTGCGACACGATTTCAAGGTCGTTCCAGCTCCCAAAGATTTTGGGGACCCCAAATGGAGCCTCTGCCTCATTCCAAAAAGACAAGTTCCGCAACTGAAGAGGCTATTTGTCACCTTGGATTCCCGCAGCCATCTTGTCTCAAGGATTGTTATTGAAGACCAGATGGGTGGAAGAACTGTAATCGAATTTTCGGACATACGTATAAACCCCAGACTTTCCCCTTCCCTTTTCAGATTCTCCATACCCGAAGGGGTTGAAGTCTATAGAGGACAGTAGAGGGGATGATATTATGAAGGACAAAAAAGAATTGACAGAAAAAATCAGGGCCTTGGCAAAGGAAAAAAATGCCATAATTCTGGCACACAATTATCAAATACCTGAAGTACAAGACATCGCAGACCTTACAGGAGATTCCCTGGCCCTGAGTATACAAGCATCGAAAACAGACGCGGATCTTATAATATTTTGTGGCGTGCATTTTATGGCTGAAGCGGCAAGTATCGTCTGCCCAGACAAAAAGGTCGTTATCCCAGTGGAAGACGCAGGCTGCGCCATGGCTGACATGCTCACAGCAGCCCAACTCAGGAAACTAAAGGATAGCTATCCTGGGCTGCCTGTTGTCACATATGTCAATTCGTCGGCAGAAGTCAAGGCTGAAAGCGACATATGCTGTACATCTGCAAATGCGGTGCAAGTTGTAAAATGGACTGGAGCAAAAGAGGTGATCATGACCCCTGACAGGAATCTTGCTGCGTGGGTTAGACGCCATACTGATCAAGTAATTCACGCCTGGGACGGCTATTGCCCAATCCACGATGAACTTTCAGTTCGTGAAGTCAAAAAGGCAATGAAAGAGCATCCAAATGCTTTACTAATGGCACACCCAGAATGTAGTGGGGAAGTTTTGGAACTTGCGGACGTGGTAAGGAGTACCAGCGGAATGCTCGACTATGCACGCGCATCGAGTTCTGAAGAATTTATCGTAGCCACAGAAAACGGGCTGCTCCATGCCCTGCAAAAGGAAAACCCTGGCAAACGTTTCTATTCCGCTTCTCCAAATATGATCTGTACAGACATGAAAAAAACTGGCCTTCCAGAGATACTAAAGGCTCTAGAAAACGAGATGCCAGAGGTGAGGGTGCCTGAAAAAATCCGTATAAAGGCATTTCAGGCAGTTGATAGGATGCTTCATGTGCCAAGGGATTAATTTTTTCAAAAATAGAAGGCTTTCTCTAACAAATGTTCTTCAATAGAGGCTGACACAAAAAAACGGGTCTGGTGAATCAGGCCCGTTTTCAATGGAAAACCTTTTAGACGCGCCTAAATGATTCAATTCTTTCCTATAGCATTCTTTATTATTGCTGCCATAATAGGCCTTTGGGCACTAGTCAGCCTCTTGTCTGCCCTGATTCAAACAGTGCCTTGGGAAAAGGCAAAATCCTGCCTGACAAGAGCGATTTGGCAGAAAAGAGACAAAAACTAGTTGTTGAATCAGCCCTGGCGGTACTTAAAAGACAGGCTAACCTTCACCCTGTACATTATTATCTTGCCATCTTCTATCTTGGCATCCATTTCCTTGACCTCTGCCACCCGCAAATCTTTCAAGCTTTTACTCGCTGTAGCCACTATCTGGGCCACTGCATCCTCCCAAGATTCCTCGCTGGTTCCAACAAGTTCGATGAATTTGTAAACACTCATTTCAGCCTCCTTTTTATTCAACTTAAAAAATTATCATGCCAAAGAATAAAAAAGTCAAATGTTTAAAAAGGAAACGTTTAATACTTTTGAAAAACAGCCTTTTCATTTATTATTTTTTTATAATTTTTTGTATAGTATCAAAAATAAGGTTTTCGAGGCTGTGCCAAATATCAACTCTTTGGCAGAGACACATCATCAAGTAGCTGATCTATTTGAAAAAATTAATTAAGCCATTTGGGGTGGATATAAACCATGAATTCTTTCAAGCGGCTTTCGAGGAGGGATAAGATATGCCTGATGGAAAGATACTTCTCCTTGGTTCAAGAATTAAAATAACAAATCTTCCCATAAAGGAAGTTAGCATGATGGCTCAAGGAAGCCTTCCTGCCTATGGTTATAATCCAGCTGATTTTATTGAGCTACTGGCAGGAAAGGTCTCCACTGTGGAAGGCCGCATGGAAGAATGTCTAACCTGGCTTTCAGCCTTTCTGACAACAACAGAACTTTCCCCCAAGATTGACACCATTTCTTATGGTGAAGAAAGGGAAATCTTCCAAATCTTCAACAAATTGGGAGAAAACAAGGATGACCCTGATCACGGCTGGTTCATGGTACGCCAGATACTTCCTCCTGGAGGCAGGCCACCTGAGCCAGAGAAGGTAAAACTCACAGGAACAAACAGGAAGAAGCTATCGGGCAATAAAGGCATCATAATAGTGGATGATGGTGGCAACCCACCAAGGATCGCTTCTGAATTAAAGGAGAAAAATCGCAACGCCTGGGCCATGGCCCTTGGCATTACTCCTGCCAATTGGAACCAGTGGGCAGAAATCTTTGGAGAAAACTTCATGCTTTTTTGCAGGCTCTCAGATCTTGAGACCACTCGCATGGAGATGGACAGCGCAATGGTTTGGGAATCTTTGGTTGCCATGTGTATAAGGGCCCTTAAATCTGATGAAGTAGGGTTATGGGATAAGGGCAGCTCACGATTTAAATGCCACATCATGGTAGAAATGTTTCCTAACGGATTACTCTATGTAGGACCAAACCGCATAATGTTCCGGCACAAGGATGGAAGCTTGCCAGAAAAGGGCTCTAACAGAAAAAGGGGCTCTGTGCCATGCTTTGATACCCTTGTCACAGCTATGCTTGCAAGGGATGCCATAAGACTCGACCATATTCCGGTTGAAAGGAGCTTTTTTTTCGATCTGTCCAAAAGAGTCCTTTTAAACTGGGCCCTTTTGAGGGAAAAGGGATATTATTTCAATGGCTGTCTCGAGTTTCCGAATCTGGACTTCTCCTCCAATTATCCTTTGGGTGTATCCTGTTCCTTCATCGAGACGTGTCTCGATCCGTGTTTCTTTGAACTCCCCCCCTACAACCCTGAAATGGATAAACTGCTGGAAAAGGTCTCTTGCCAGAAGTGGAACGAGACCAGGAAGGCTGCCATACGAACCTTTTTCACCAATGTTGTGAAAAGGAGCCGGTTCGGTCCTGAAGAAGAATGGCAAAAACTAGGATACATCACGGTAATCCTACAGGTATTGAAAAACCTCAAAGAGGAAGTCAACAGAAAAAACGGGTTCAGGGACCTGAGGATGTTCAAGGTAGGCAATCTTCGTACTTCCGATCCCGCTGAGATCGCCCCAGTGGTTACTCTCCAATCGGTGATGAATAGTTATGTGTCCAGGGAGGTATGCAAACGGCCTTTGTGCATAGGGGTATTTGGTCCTCCAGGATCAGGAAAATCCTTTGCCGTAAAAGAAGTGGCCCATGTGATATCCAAAAACTTCCCGGAAGATCCATTTGAATTCTTTGAATTCAATCTAACACAATTTTCTGGACCAGAAGAGATCAATGCGGCAATAGACTTGGTAAGGGCCAGCGTTGCAAAAGGAAAGGTTCCAGTAGCTTTTTGGGATGAATTTGACTGCAGATACGATGGGCATGAATTTGGGTACTTGCGCTACTTTCTTCCTTCCATGCAAGATGGAGTTACCTATATCCATGGCATCCCAAGATACATAGGAAGAAGCGTGTTCGTGTTTGCTGGCGGTGTAAAGGATTCCTATTCGAAGATGGAAGCCCTTCTACAGCAGGAAAACCCGGAAGAAATCAAGCTGGTTAAGGCCTTAAAGATTCCCGACTTCATGTCAAGGCTCAGAGTGGTGCTCGACATAGATGGAATAGACATCCCAGACGAACTTTTAAGGGATTCTGCCACAGAGCCAGAACTAGAAGAGCTTAGAAGGATCCTGTTAAAACGCGCGTTTATCATTGCCCATCAGATGAATAGCCACTGGAAAAAAGCGGCTAGAAAGACCTCTGGCTTGCTGCTTCGTCTTTTGATAGCCAACTACAAATATGGGGCAAGGAGTGTAGAGGCTGTAATAGAGGCCAGCCAGGCCGCTGACAGGCTTGTTTATGGCCTTCCAGAACTCATCACTCCACCGAGTGCCAGAATCCACGCAGAATGGAAAGTGGAATTGGAAAGAAGAGTAGACAGGGTCAGAAGAGATCTGGGGCTAAGGGGCATTTGGTAAGATGGTCTACTGCCCATAGTTTTGAAAAAGATTTTTAAAAAAATTTTAAAAATTTTTTTTGTATGCAAATATCCTCTTGACAAAATATCTTAAATATGATGAATAATACTTTAGGGTCTATTTTGGCAGGATTTAAAAAATAGTATGGCTTGGAGGAGGGAAATGAACAAAAAAATCATTTTACAGTTGGCCCTTGTCTTTTTAACAGTCTTATTTCTCAACGGTATTTCAATAGCTTCGATACCAAATGCCTTTGTCAGTACCGACGGAAACTCTAATGGAGTGAATATAAACTTCACTGGAAACGGTTTGACTCCTGGATGGTATTTTGGTGTATTCGATCTTGGGGCAGATCCGACCACAGGGCTTGATCTACTCTACGGCAGAGGTGGTGTTCTATTTGAAACTGGCTCGTTCACAGTTTCATCCGATAGCAGTGGTTATACCATTACTGTCATACAAGGTGTTGATGATGGACAGACCTTGAATATTGGCCCTACCGGGGATTTTAGCTTTTATTTCCGTGATGACAATAACAACTATGATACAAGTTTCGATATCTCTGGCAGTGAGCCAACATTCTTCTTTGAAAGCACAAAAGGTGGACACGTTGTAGGTGTAGATCTTGCTCCATCTGCAGTCCCAATTCCAGGTTCTTCCATTCTTCTTCTTTCTGGTCTCATAGGCTTAGTCGCCTTGGGTGGTCGGAGAATGGCAAAATCATAATAAGTCGATAAAAAAATAGACTAAATAAAAAAAGGCGCTCAAATAGAAAGAGCGCCTTTTCTATTTTACTGCTACACAGCAGCCACTCGCAGGCAAGAAGTCTGTTTAACAACTAGGGATTATTTATGCAGCTGCCCTTGTGTAAGCAAGCACCCGATTTTTCTTTACTTTTCGTAGTAAACGGGCTTTTCAGTACGTTTTTCTCATCTTTTATATTCTAGGTTCCCCATTTCTTCTGAAGGGCCTGGGCTTGTTCCCTCACCTTTGTATCAAGCTTCTGATCCATAGCATCTTCAAGGTATTTCATGGCTTCGGCATGTCGACCCAGTTTGTTTAGAACAATAGCACAGTGAAGTTGTATGATTCCCCTATCAGGGGCCTTGTCTATGGCCTCTTGCAAATAGCTCCATGCAACCTCAGTTTTGCCTAGCCTATACTCTACCCAGCCTGCTGTATCTAGAAAATTGGCATCATGGGGATGTTTCACCAATACCTTCTGTATCAGCTCCCTGGCCCTTTCGAGATCATGCTCCTTTTTTGAATATTCTGCAAGCAAGTAGGCCATATTATTACGAATAAGTGCTGAATCATTAAATCTCTCTGCAAGAGACTCGTAAGTTTTGAGAGCAGCTCCGTAATCACCTGCGTATTCGTAAAGCATGGCCAGATTCATCCCGGCAGCAAAGGAAGGGGAATCATTATAGAGCCCTTCTATTCGAGATATGGCTTTTGAAATCTTCTTTTGCCTGAGATACAAACTAGCCAGCCCCTTATAAGGCTCTGACCAATTTGGGGCAAGCTTGATGGCGGACTCGTATTCCTTTTCTGCCCTGTCATTATCGCCCTTCAAATTTAATATTTGACCAAACAAAAAGTGTATAGGGGCTGATTTTGGCCTTTTTTTAACCTCTTTTCTGGTCAAGTTAAGTGCCGATTCAAGATCATTTTTCCTTACATAAGTTTCTACAAGGGCAGGAAGAGCCATTTCCCAACCCATTTTGGCATCATATGCCTTTTTGAACCATTCGATTGCCTTATCATATTCTTTTTGAGTAAGCATCAGCCTTCCCATCTCCATTGGGCCAAGTGGATTTTCAGGCTGAAGTTCTACGATATGCCTGAAATATCTTTCGGCTTTGGAATAATTCTTTCTAAAGGCCTCAACCTCACCAGCAGTTTTCAAGAAGATGATATTCTTACCATTTAGAGCCAGCCCCTTTTTTAAGATGTTTAAGGCCTGAGGATAATCTTTCCTCATGATAAAATAGCGGACGAGGGCTATACGCAGATCTACATTCGATGGATGCTGTTTAAGTGCATTCTTCAAGGTATCACCAGCCATGGACTCCTTATTGTTGAGAAGCTGGCATCGTGCAAGGAGCATTTGGGCCTGAACATTCAAAGGCTGGGCAATCGCCACCTGATTGAGATGGATTTCTGCGTTGTCGAAACTCCCTTGTGATAACAATATCTTGCCAAGAAGTAGATGGGCCTCCATCATTGCCTGATCCTTTTTTAAAACCTCCTGGCACAACTTTTTAGCACTATTGAGGTCCCCTTCCACTGCTCTTAACTTTGCTCTTGCCAGAAGTAACCTTTCTTTATCAACCCTTCTCAATTGGCGATTGGCAACAGAGTCCAATACCTTGTATGCCTTGGCCGTTTCTCCAGAAAATGCTAACACCTCCGACAGCTTCAATACTGCATCAATATCCTGGGGATTTTTCCTTATCACTTCTTCCAAAACAGCCCGGGCCTGTTTGGCCTTACGGTGTCTCAGATAAAAATCGGCCTTTGCCTTTTCCATTTCTGGCAAAGAAGGCAGCTTATCATAGACATGGGCGGCTTTATCTATTAGGCCTAGTTGTTCTAAAAGCCTTGCCTGCAAAAGTTTCAACTTGGAATCCGAAGGATTGGCCCTTACCATATGCTCCAGTTGGCGGGCTGCTTCTTCCTTCTTACCTGCTTCAGATAAATATTGAGCCATGAATAGAAAAGGACCTGGCTCATTTGGAGCAAGGTTTCTCCAGGTTTCAACAGCTGACATCATCTTCTTAATCTGGCCTGTCTGTTTGAAACAGATACTTAATAGCATGGGAATTCTCTTGTCCTTGCTATCAATGTTTGACAAAACGTCTATGGCATCAGCATATCTTTGCTCAATAATTAAAGCCTTCGCCCTCAATATGTTGATTTTGGGTTCAAATTCTTGAGGTTTCTTGATCTTGTTGAGTTCTTCAAGGGCCTTAGCACCCTGCCTTGCGGACACCAGTATAGCAATCTTTTCTATCCTGGCCGAATCTAGATCTGGATCAAGTTTTACTGCCTTATCAAACGAGAAAAACGCCTTTCGATATTTTTTCTGTACAAGATAACCTCTCCCAAGTAAAAAGAAGGTCGAGGCATTTTTGGGATCAAGCTGTAAAGCATTCCTGTACTCCAAAACTGCATGAACAGCATCCCCCTCTTTCATCAGTTCATTTCCCTTGGAGATGTAGCCTTCCACCTTTTCTTTTTTACTTGTACATCCAGAGATGAATAAAAAGATCAAAAATACTGCAATGAACAACACTTTGGGGTATCTATTTAGTACCACCAAACACCTCCCAGAACTTTGTTCTGCTTTTTTCACTTGACGTATCTGCCTTCGTATCACTTCCTTGTTTAAGATGCCTTTCAAGCTCATGACACCTGAAAGTAAGATCAGCGATTCTCTTCTCAAGAATCAAATTTCTCTTTCTTTCTTTTGAGAGCATGTCCTGAAGGACCTTAACGGTGTGTTCCATATGATGAGATTCAAGAGCTGCCAATCTAGTCTCAAGCCCTTCAATGCGTCCCAAAAGCCTTGACATCTGGACTTCCGTCTCGCTTTCTATGCCATCACCGGAACACGACACTATCTCCATATAACACATGGCTGAATCGTGTGGCTCCTTTTGGATAAAACCTCTGGACAACTCTATCAGGGGGTTATCCCTTACCACCTTACCAACCAAGTCCCTGGAAACAACCTTGATATCATCCGCATAGGCATAGGTCAAAGAGGCGTCACATATGGAATTTATGATCCTTGGTATCCCCCCTGACAGCTCGGCGATATAATCTATGGCCCCTTTCTCAAAGATGGCCCCAGGTGTATCTAGACCTGCAACCTTTAACCTATGTTCTATGTATTCAGCCACCTCATCCCTTGTAAGGCCAGAGAGATGAAAATAAACGGATATCCTCTGGGACAGCTGGGAAAGGGCTGGATTTGCCAGACGGTCTTTGAGCTGGGGCTGCCCAACAAGCACAATTTGCAAGAGGAAATCGCTTCCTATCTCAAGGTTGGAAAGCATCCTAAGCTCCTCAAAGGTCTCATCAGGAAGATTCTGGGCTTCATCTACCATTATTACACAGCGCCTACCCTTGCTGTATTGATTAAGAAAATGTTGGTTCAAGGCATCGAAAAGGTCTACCTTTTTCGCGCCATGGATTTGAAGGTCGAACTCCCTAGCCACCATTTCTAAAAAGGCATCTGGATCCAGGTTAGTATTGAAGATCATAGCTGTATCCAGAACATCTTTCACATTTTCAAAAAGATGTTTCAGCAAAGTGGTTTTACCTGCACCGATATCTCCTGTGAGTGCAATAAATCCGGCATTATTCACAATACCATATTCTAGGTGAGTAAGAGCTAGATCGTGCACCTTGCTCAGATAAAGAAAATCTGGATCTGGTGAAATGAGGAAGGGCCTCTTGTTAAGACCAAAAAATTTTCTATACATTAGTAGAAATGGAATTGGAAATAGTAGAGTTTCTCCTCAACGGACTGATCTCAACGAATACGTAATCACTGCAAGCCTGTAACGAACTTAATAGCGCTCATGATAGGCCAGGGGTTGCTGCCATCGCAAATCGTTGAGGACGGTTCCAAGAAGCTTATCATGAGGGACAAGTTTGATGGCATTTTCAATGCTCTCAACAGTTGTTACATCCGCCCTGGCAACCAGAATCAATCCATCTACGTATTCAAGAAATACCAAGGGATCGGGACAGGTGTTCAAGCCAGGGGAATCAAATATGATATACCTATCTGGATACCTGCCTTTAAGCTCCTTGACCAGAGCTTCCATCTCCTGGGCTCCAATCACTTCAGTTGCATTGGGAATCTTTCCTCCCGCAGGCAATATTGTCAGTTTATCTATGCCGGGATTGATGAATATATCTTCTAAAGCCAGTTTTTGTTCAAAATATTGTTTCAGGCCAAACGTATTGTCGGGCAGCCCCAGCAACTTATGAATAGAGGGCCGTCTGAAGTCCACATCCACCAGAAGGGTGGTCTGCCTCATATCCTTTGCCATGCTAATGGCCAAATTCAGTGCAACAACGCTTTTGCCTTCCCTGGCGTCAAAGCCGCTAACCTGAATGGTATTCAAGCCCGATTGTCTGGTGGCCTGCAGAATTCTGGTTCGTAACAGCTTGAACTGATCAGCTACTGGATGATCCTCATCTACAGAAACTATCTTATTTTCTATAAAAGTATTGATGGGAACCTTTACTATCTTTGTCTTTTTATATCTCGGTGATACAATTCTATGCTCGTCAGCAACTGCATCATTGACATCAATATTGGAAGAAATGCCATCTGAACCAATCTGGACCCCATGGGCCTTTGCCTTTTCGAGTGCCTTCTTTATCCTGCTCATACAAAACCTCTATGCAAGCCTTGATTGTATCATATGGACTATCTTGGCGAAAAATATGGAAATATCCATTATGAAAAAGTGGAAAACCAATATTGCAAGGACCAGACTGGCGGCCATAGCACTTGCTGCAACTATCTTGACCTGTTTTTTCTTTTGCTGTTCCTCAGGTGTCACAATCCTAGAAATGATTGAAAGAACTGGAACTCCAGTAATCTTTTCAAGGCCCTGAGGATCCTTAACCGATGTATCGGACACCTCCCTGAGAGCTGCCATTCCCACGGAAAAACCCACTCCCAATACTATCCCAATGAGCATTATTGCAATGCGGTTGGGCCTATAGGGTTTTTCAGGCAGGAAAGCCGGCTCCACAATCTTGAATGTTTCTCCAAGTTTGTCTTCCTCCATTCCTTGTGAAACCCTTGCAGTCAGTAACTTTTGCTGGAGTTCTTGATAATGGGCCTTTGCATTCTGATAATCTGTTTCAAGGTCGTTATATCTCTTTGCCACCTCTGGCATTGCATGAAGCCTTCTATAGAGACGTTTGATCTGTCCTTCAATGCGCCTTTTTTCTGCGATCAAGGATGAAATAGACACTGATATCTTATCTAAATCATTTTTAAGAGTCAGATAGGCCGGATTGGTAGCATCCTTTGTCGTCATCCTGGAATTATCAGATGTAGCTGGACGGAGAGTGTTAATCTCACTTTTTACCTCCTTTATCTCCCTCTGGACAGCCTTCACCTCTGGATGCTTGGCTGAATATCTTGACTTAAGCTCAGTAAGTTTGAGCTCTAAGTCATGAAGTTGGCTCTTCAGCTCTTTCAGACTGCTGCCTCCTTGCACTTGAGCTTCGAGAAGAGAAATCTCCCTGTTTTTTGCAAGCACCAGAGGATGCTTTTCAGAATATTTGGCGAGAAGTTCTGCACGTTCAAGCCTGGCCTGCTGAAGTCTCTCTTGTGGGCTGAGTACCCTGTCACTGGAGCCAGCATAGGGATCAAGGGAAGCAAGCTTGTTCTTGACAGATGCCTTCTGCTCCTCAAATGACCGGAGCTGCATATTGATATTGCTGATATCAGAATTGAGCTTCTCAAGTTTTTGCATATTCAGATTTGTAAATTCTGGAAGCTCTTCCATATGCTTTTTTCTATAATTTGCAAGTTCTGTCTCAAGAAAATCAATACGTGCCTTGACCCTTTTTGACTGATCTTCCAAAAACTTGGTGGTCTGCCGTGCGTATTGTTCTCTGGCCTCCAAATTCTTTTCCATGTAATACGACGATATCTCGTTAGTGACCAGCTGGGCTTTCTTGGGATCTTCGTCTTCATAGGAAAGGGTAAATGCAATGGTCAAAACCACAGGACGGCTTCTATTGGCCTTATTGATCTCGGCATTTATCGGCTCAAGGCTGATCCTGCTTCTGATACGGTTTACTATCTCTTCAGTAGTCAATTTCTGGCGCTTTTCAGGCAAAAGGCCGTATTTCTCTACGAGATTCAAAATCCTCGAACGCGACATCACTTCCTGAGTAATGGTCTGAATCCGTTGCTCTGCATAACTTGTCACGGTGGATGGAACCAGATTTTGAGGTATTTGCTGACTCTGAATAAGGATAGTTGCGGTTGACTTATATTTGTTTGGAAGTACCAAACAGATAATGGCGGCCAAAAACACCGTGATGGTAAAAGGCAGAATCAGACACCACTTTCGCCTTTTTATCAAATTTCTGATATGCAATAATTCCAGGCCTTGTTCCATTTAAAAGACCTCCACTTTTTTTGATCCAAATCTTTTTACAATTAGACCAGTTAGCTGCATAAGCTTAATGGTTGGAAAGGAAACGGGGATATTCATAAGAAAAGGCTATCCAACCTTTAAATCTGTCTATATTCTCGTGGCCCCGCCTATTATCTTCTTTTTCATAGCGATACGCACCTCCAAATTTTAATATTAAATTTTGTGTCACGGACCAACTGATAAAAGGCTCAATTTTTATATTGTCCGTATTGCGATCTCCTGGGCCATCTTCGACAGTGTTATAATAAGACAAACCCAGATTGCTCGAAATTGTCTCTGTCCATTTGTATTGGAATGTCGACCTTAGATAAGTCAAATCAATACTTCTCACATCCACTGAATTGTAGTGCTCCCTGCCAGCCGTAATCCTGGTGGAAAATCGCTCGGTCCAGTCATTATTGAGCTCCGAGTTGAATATGAAGCCACCTTCATGACCAGATCGCTTCTTCCTGAGTGGCACTGATATATATCGCCCACTTTCAGGATCTATTCCCAAACCAAGATAAATGCTCTTGTAGCTAGCCCATGTATGGCGATAACCGCCTCCCAGAACAAACCGAGATGTTTCCCCAATCCTTCTTCGGTAATAGATACTACTAGAGAGTGTCTTTACTGTGGTGGAAGATTCATAATCTGCATGTTCAAAATCCGTTAGCAGACCAATGCTATCCCTGGAATCCAGGGCCAAAGCTGGGTCCAGATAAATATGCCAAGTATCTTGATCTGGATAGGGCCCATCTGGATAATGGCTGTAGTGGGGCCCTCCACCAAAAGTCATGGATAGCCTTTCATTCAGAGAGTATCGGCCAGCTGCATCAAAACCATATAGATAACGGGTCTTCCTGAAACCTCTCAATCCGGCTGCCTCAAGTTCTGACTCTAAAGTTTTGTCCTTGATAAATCTACCTTCAACCTTGGTGAAAAATCTTTCGTTCCAGCTATGGCGAAGTATCAGACGATTAATAGTATTTATAGTGTCTAGATTAGAATTATCTATGTATTTTTCCCCTATAACGGCTGTCTCCACCAGTAAAGAATTGGTTTCCGTCAAGCCCTTTATATCTATTCTTGGTATTAATTTCGTAATAAAGTCGTCTATCTTATACCTACTATTAAACAGGATATTATCATTGTATTCCTGCATTGCTCCTATCCTTGGCTTGACAGACCAGTCTACAGGATAAGCAGATACTGGCACGAATATACATAGGCCTAACAAAGACAACGTTGCTGCCAAGGATCTCAATAACATGTGGATACAGGCTGCAAAACAGATGTTATGGAACCAAGACCACATCACCCCTCTCAAGTAATATATTTTGTTCCAGATGTTTTCCATGTTTGATGTCAGTATAATCGAAGGGCAACCTCAATACCTTTCCATCCTCGTATCTTATAATGGATATACTGTCTTCATCTGCAAAAGTGGTGAGGCCTCCTGCCAGGGCCAGGGCTTGAAGGGCCGTTAGGGTCCGCGATACATTGAACATCCCAGGCTTGGCCACTTTGCCTATGACAAAGTACTGAAGACTTCCAAGCTGAGAAACTATAACTGTGGCACTTGCTTCGGGAATAAATTCTCGGATCTTCTTTTCTACCAAAGATTTTACCTGAGTCGTGGTCCTGCCTGCTACCATTATATCCCCAATCAATGGAAACGAAACCTTTCCATCTGGACGGACAATAAGCTGCCGTGAAAGATCCTTTTCTCCCCAAAT
>Ga0256914_1000076_pt1 | contig 92720 bp, 76 predicted proteins | sample HulkmetaG_FD_191571 | JGI IMG/M metagenome (GOLD analysis project Ga0256914, IMG submission 191571) | Hydrothermal chimney microbial communities from Main Endeavour vent field at the Juan de Fuca Ridge, Pacific Ocean - Hulk | ecosystem: Environmental > Aquatic > Marine > Hydrothermal vents ...
CTCAAGTTTCTGACTTGGGTTAACTGTATGATTTTATAGTATTATATCCAAATAATGCTTGACTGTTTTTTAAGATGTCAATTGCCGTTGCCATAACAGTATTCAGAATTGCATGAATAACATCATCCGTCGCGATACCTACCGTACGAATTTCATCCACAGCAAGGGTAATTATGCATTGTAGCGCTTCGATCAAACTCAAATCCTGCAACTCTTCACTGCAGGCGTAAAACAACGTACCTAAGGTTCTGGGATCATCACGATGACGCTGTTCATATGCCAAAACATATATCTGCTCATGGCTATAGTGATATGCCCGATCAGTCCGTCATAATCTCGCAACTGAACCTCCCTCTCAAGGTTCAAATAATGCTTTATCATCCCATCTCTTGCCATAGATACGTACAACTTCTTCATCAGTCAGTTAAATATCTGTGGATATGGTTGCCAGCCAGGACCGTTTGTGATTATGGCGGACGAAAACAATCTTCACTTTCTGACCAAGTGTGGTTTCTACTACGGTATTTGCAAGGATTCTGACTCTTCCAGGTCTCTTTTTCAGTCTGCTGTACAGAGCACTAAGTCTCACCCATTGTCCAGCATGCTTGTAAAATACCTTGGGCATGTCCTTTGCCATAGAGATCACTGGCAAATGCCGGCCAAGTGTTTTGAGAGTGACAGGAAAACTGAACCAGCTATCCATAAGGATGTAATCTGCCTTTATCCCCCGTTTCAAAGCTCGTTTCACCATTGTCTCAAGGTGTTGGGTGATTTTTTTCATAGCTTCCTGCCGCCGTTTATAACCACAAGTCCGCTTATCCAACTTTTTGGTGATTCCCTGCACACGTTTAGCGGCTTTGGCAGAAGAAGGCAGTACAAAGTCAACAGGCAGGAAGTTGATACCATCCGACCACCCCAGTGTAAGCATTTTGAAGACTTTCAGGCTACGATGTGCATTATGGTCATGTATCCAGGCCAGCAATTCAACTGCCTTGGAACGATTACGGTTATAAGTGCTGTTGTCAAAGATAAAGACCTTTTCTTGTTTCTCGTCAGTCAAGGTGCAGAAAAACCGGATGACACCTACAACCAAAGAAAGCAGGAAGTTTCGCCAGTTATGCCGAGGAGTTCTGAGCAATACATAAGCGGCATCTTTCCCAGACTTCAGCTCGGCATTTCTGACGATACCCCTGGAAAAGTTTACCCCTTATGAACGGGAGCATAAAAATGGTGGAAAACAAAACAAAAGGGCTGACACCTCGTTGTTTTCTTATGCCGTGCTGATTCAAAAGAGTACCTGTACAAGATTGGCTGATGAAACCAGGAATTTTAGTATCGAGCTTGCGAATCTCTTGTTTTGTTTCTTATCTTTTAGTAATGTCCATGTAAGCCTTTCCTTTCTGTGTGTATTGTTGGCTCTCAACTGTCAATATGGCAGAAAGCAAAAGGCTTTTCACTGTTTATGGTAATTATTTTACCATGTTATAGCCTGAACCATTCTGTAAAAACAAATCAGAAACTTGAGTAAAAGGATAGAGAAATGCATACCATATCCAATAAAAATTTTGCCCTGATTGGTGCGGCCGGCTACGTAGCCCCGCGTCACATGAAAGCGATAAAAGAGACCGGCAACAATCTGATCGCCGCTCTTGACCCCTCAGATTCAGTTGGTATCCTCGACAGTTTTTCTCACGACATCGCTTTCTTCACTGAATTTGAACGCTTTGACCGTCATGCCGAAAAACTCAAACGCCAGGGCGATGCCAAACGTCTCCACTATGTCAGCATCTGTTCGCCCAACTACCTTCACGATGCTCATATCCGCTTTGCGCTGAGGATCGGGGCCGATGCCATCTGTGAAAAGCCCTTGGTCCTGAATCCCTGGAATGTTGATGCCCTTGCGGAGGCCGAGCGGGAGACAGGCCACAAAATCTATAACATCCTTCAGCTCCGTCTTCACCCCCAAATCATCGCTTTAAAAGAAAAGATCGCTGCCAGTTCGCAGGAAAAGTTTGAAATTGACCTCACCTATATTACTTCCCGAGGTCGCTGGTATTTCATTTCCTGGAAGGGTAACAAAGAGAAATCGGGCGGTATTGCCACTAATATCGGTGTCCATTTCTTCGATATGCTGATGTGGGTTTTCGGCGCAGTCAAACACCATGAGGTCCACCTTTCCGACAAGTACCGGATGGCTGGCTTCCTTGAGCTGGAACGTGCCAAGGTCCGCTGGTTTCTCTCTGTTGACGGTAACGATCTCCCCCCTGAAATCAAAGAAGCCGGTCAAACCACCTACCGTACCCTTACGGTCGACGGCGACGGGTTTGAATTTTCCGGCGGCTTTACCAATCTCCATACCATGGTCTACAAAGACATCCTCACCGGCCGGGGATTTGGCCTCGAAGATGCCCGGCCGGCCATCAACCTGGTCTATGAACTTCGCAATGCCAAACCATGTCCGGTCAATGGTAATCACTCACACAAATTTCTTGGAAAAATCAAAAGGCGGGAAAATGACTGATTTCTTTGTTCACGGATCATCTTACATCGATGATGAGGTGACCATCGGTTCCGGAACCCGAATCTGGCATTTCTCCCACATCATGACCGGAAGCCGGATCGGTGAAAACTGCACCATTGGTCAAAATGTCGTCATTGGACCTCGCGTCTCCATCGGCCACAACTGCAAAATTCAGAATAACGTATCCGTTTTTGAAGGGGTAGAGCTGGAAGACCATGTCTTCTGTGGCCCTGGCATGGTTTTTACTAACGTATACAATCCCCGTTGCGAATTTCCCCGAAAAAATGAGTACCGTAAAACCTTGGTAAAAAAGGGGGCCACCCTCGGAGCCAATTGCACCATAGTTTGTGGCATCACTATTGGCAGCTACGCCTTTATAGGAGCCGGGGCCGTAATTACCAGGGATGTTCCTGATTTTGCCCTGATGGTAGGCAATCCGGCCCGCCAGATTGGTTGGATGAGCAGGTATGGCGAGCGCTTACCTTTGTCTCTTGAAGGGGTTGGTGCCTGTAAATGTTCGTACACTAAAGACCGCTATAAACTCGAAAATGGGCAGGTTGTATTATGTCGATAAAACAGAAAGAGGAGTGTTATTTAATGATAAGCGCACAACTGTAGTTTTGGGTGTTTAAATCGGGAAATCATCAATGAACCAGTATGCCAAAAAAATGGCAAGTTATGTAAAACCAGGATCTTTTCTTCGTAACTTTTTCATCTTAGGAAGTGGCACCGCTCTGTCTCAGATCGTTCCTGTTTTGGCAAGTCCAATCCTGACTCGAATTTATACGCCTCAGGACTTTGCGATGTTTGCTGTCTTTATGGCACTAATTGGTATGTTTACACCTATAGTTTGTGGCAAGTATGAGGTGGCACTTGTATTACCCAAAAGCCATATACAGGCTCGTCACCTGCTGGGAATAGCCATTTGTTTTTCTGTGGCTGTTTCTGGTTTGTTGACCACAATATTTTTATTTGCTGGAAACAATATTTTAGCCTTGCTTAATGCCAATCGTCTCGGTGTATGGCTAAATGTAGTTCCAATGGGTTTATTGCTGACAGGAATTTTTACAGCATTGAATTATTATGCGAACAGATATGGTGACTATCGGCTGATGTCCAGAGCGAGAATCTTTCGTTCTTTATTTACAGTTTTATGCAGTGTTGCTGCTGGAATTGTCGGTGCAGGCTTTGCGGGAATGCTTGTTGGTTTTTTTGCGGGAATGCTTGTTGCCGTAATTATTTTGACATATGAACAATGGAAAATGTTTGATGCGAGGGTATGGGTTTTTGGTAAAGCAAAAAAATGGCTTTTTTGTAAATACCGGCAATACCCTGTTTACAATGCTACATCAGGCCTCCTTGATGGCCTGACTCTAAGCTTGCCGGTTCTTGTCCTTAGCCATTATTATTCTGAAGATATTGTCGGATATTTTGCGTTGGTTTCCCGGGTTCTGGCGGCACCTGTAGGTTTTGTTTCTGCTTCAGTGTCCCAGGTCAATTTGAAAAAAATTGTTGATATTGTCAACAATAGGGAATCGCCCCTTCAATATCTATATAAGGTTTCAGCTTTATTGCTAAGTATTATTTTTTTGCCTGCATGTGTTATTATTGGTTGGGGACCGACTCTTTTTGGCGAGTTGTTCGGGCAGCAATGGATTATTGCCGGCGAATACGCCCGAATTCTGATGCCGGCATTTATGATTCAGTTTGTGGCGTCTACTTTAAGTAGCACACTGGGCGCTACTCAGAATAACCGACTGGGGGCAATCTGGAAAGTTTTCTCTTTATTATCAACTGCTGCAGTTTGTTATCTGTTCGCGCCAAAAGATGATGCTGAATTCCTCATATATGCATTTTCCGTCAACAATATTGTTTTGTATTTGTTGTATTTAGCGGCTGTATTTTATGCTGCCATGAATCCAAGAAGGGACTGATAGCTCGTAATGTGCGGTATAGCTGGTATAATCAATCTGAATGGTAGTGACACAGAGCAGGTTGCTGCACTTCGTCTGATGGTTTGTCGTATGAAAAACCGTGGTCCCGATGATGAAGGGTATGTTTTGTGTCCCAGGGAAGGCTGCACATCAAGTTATTTTGGAACTGATACTGTAGTTCCCAGGAATGGCAGTACAGATAAAATATCCGGTTTTCCTGACCGCCATATTGACAGGGCAGGCCACCAACATTCCTTGGCAGCCCTTGGTCACCGACGTTTGAGTATAGTGGATCTTTCTTCTAAAGCTCATCAACCAATGGCTACTTCTGATCTGCGGTATTGGATTGTTTATAATGGTGAAGTCTATAATTTCCGGGAAATAGCATTAGAGTTACTAAGCATGGGAGTAACGTTGCAAAGCAGCAGCGATACGGAAGTTGTTCTGCAAGCCTTTGTCAAATGGGGACATGCCTGCCTTGAACGGTTCAACGGCATGTTTGCTTTCGCCATTTGGGACAACCAGAAGAAAACACTTTTCTGTGCCCGTGACCGTATTGGCATCAAACCGTTTTATTATACTGTCTGCAATAACCAATTTGTTTTTGCTTCAGATATCAAAACCATTATCTCTTCGGGTCTGTACAGCCCCGTCCCTGATGTGTGTGGGCTTTATCTCGCTATGGCCTTTGGTATTGCCCCGCGTCCAACGACTGCGTTTAAAAGTGTATACGCTTTGGAGCAGGGGCATTGGATGATAGTTGACGCTCTCTCTGGCAAAATAAGTAAAAAACGATACTGGTCCATACCGATTGGCACTCAGATTCAGAACATGAGTGAGATGGATGCCAGAGATCTCCTGGAAGAGCATCTGACTTCCGCCATTCGTTATAGGTTGGAGGCAGATGTCCCAGTTGGAACATTCATGAGTGGTGGTATAGATTCAACCACCATATCTGCCATTGCCTCGAAACTTCATCCGGGAATCAAGGCATTTACCTTGGGCTATGAGAGTAATGCTCCCGAATTTGACGAAGTGTCTCAGGCCAGAGCTACGGCGGCCATGCATTCCATGGAACATATCGTTCATATAGTCAAGCCGGAAGAAACCCTTTGCTATCTTGCCGAATGGGTAGATGGGTATGAAGAACCTTTTTACCACCTTGCAGCCAATTATGTTATTTCTCAGATTGTTAAAAATAATGAGGTAACGGTGGTGCTTAACGGTCTCGGCGGCGATGAACTGTTTGCCGGATATCCATATTATCGATATGCCTTAAAATTTTCATTGTTGCGTAAAATATCTCCATTTATACAAATTATCAAAAATTTGCCTTGTGTGCATCCAGGTATCCAGAGAGTTTTACGTTTGTTGCAGGCGACATCCCCTGATCGTCTGCACACAGGGATATTTATGAAATGGCCGGAAACAGAGCTGCAAAAACTGTTTGCGGTTTCTGAGCTTAAAGGCTTTGATACGATAGAGTTCATCCACAACCTGTATGTTGCCGGATGTCATCTGGGAGATGATTCTGTTGAGGCCTTTAGTTACATGGATTTGATGAACTATATTGGCAACCACCATGTTCACAGGGTAGACCAGTTTACTATGGCTCATTCGATTGAAGGACGGTTCCCTTTTCTTGATCACAACCTGGTTGAAGCTGCGTTTAAAATTCCATCCCGGCATAAGTTGCATGGAAAAACACAGAAATATGTCTTACGCAAGGTCGCTGAAAAATACATTGCCCCTGAATGTCTCGGCATGCAAAAAAAAGGGTTTGGGCTGCCTTTGAAACAATGGTTGGATGGGCCTCTGCGTAATTTTGTGGAGAACAAATTGTTTTTGTTGGAAAGAAGAGAAATGTTTAATGACAGATACATCAGGCACAATCGATTAAAATTTAAGGCTGGAAATTATCATTATACTCGAATTTGGCATTTGGTGATGCTGGAATTATGGTATGAAACATTCATTGAAGGAATGAGCAGGGAAGTGATCTATGACAATTTTGGCTAAAAATTTTTTTTTACCAAAACATCTTGCCAGCTATATACTGAGCAAGTTTAATACGCATATTTTACATTATCTGGATATCACTTTGGCTTCAAAGTCGACCTGCCAGATGAAATACCCCCCTGTATTTATCATTGGTGCCCCGCGATCGGGCAGTACGCTGTTTTATCAGGCAGTTATTGAACGGTATGATTTGGGCTACTTGACAAACTTGCATTGCCTTTTCTTTGGCAGCCCATCGCTTGCCGAAAAATTATTATTTCCTGCCAAGTGGCGACAGCCAATGACCTTTAATTCTGTTCACGGTGTGGTTTCGGGTTTGGCATCACCTAGTGAATGTGGGGCATATTGGTATCGTTTTTTTCAGCGTAAACCACAATATGTTTCAGGAAAAGACGCTGATTCACATAAAATGGAAGAGTTGCGATTATCATTAAATATGCTGTCTGAGACATTTAACAAGCCTTTTATTTTTAAAAATATGAATTGTGCTCTCAGATTACAACCTTTGTCGCGAGTTGTACCTGAAGCAATATTTCTTGTAACTCATAGAGATATTGTAGATAATGCAATTTCATTATTAAATGTGCGTGAGAGAGTGTTTGGGTCATATAAACAATGGTGGTCGATGGAGCCTCCGCAAGTTGAAAGGCTGAAAAAACTACCTGCACATGAACAAGTTGTTGAACAAATTGTTCAGATCAACGAGCTTATAGCTGAAAATGCCACAATAATAGGCAATCATAAATTTTTTCATATCCAACACGAAGAATTTTGTAGTGATGTATATGGGGTTCTGTCAAAAGTAGAACGCTTTCTTTCTTCTCATGGAATACAACTGAAATGTAGAGATGCAATATTGCCAAAAAAATTTACAATATCAAAACCGGACATATCTACGTCAATAAAAGAAAAAATAATGGACTATGCTGCACAAAAATAAAGATACAGTAATGGAATTTTGGGACGAGGACGTGTTGGAGAAATGTTTTAGAAAGGCGAACACGGTAACAACAGAAGATTTTTTATATACATTAAGTTGTTATCTGGGTGCACACGGAAAACTGTGGGCAACAAACAGTGGCAGAGAAGCATTGGAGCTTTTTTTGCGGTTAGCAGTGCCTTCAACTAAGAAGTCCGTCTTGGTTTGCAGTTTTAATTGTCGTGTCGTAGCAGAATCAATTATTAAAGCTGGGTTGACGGTAGAAACGTTTGACTTGTCAGATCAATCCGGGAGTATAGCCTGGGATATAGTTGGAGAAAAATTACACAGTAAGCTTGGAGCAATAGTAATTCCACATTTCTTTGGAGTACCAACAGATTTTCGTTCATTGTTAAAAAAGGCCAAAGAGTGCAATGTGCTAATAATTGAAGACTGTGCACATACTCTTGGAGGCAAAATTGGTAGTTTGACAGCAGGGACCATCGGTGATGCGGCAATATTCAGTTTTAATTATGACAAACCTATTTCACTGGGTGAAGGAGGTGCTCTTCTAGTTAATAATAAGAAATTATGGCCACTGATTTCTATACATGCACCTCGTGTGTCATATAGTATAGAACGTAAAGAGTTGGAAGGTTTTTTGAAGTATTTAAAAAAACGCCGAGACTGTATATCCAGCCCCTCTTTGATACTTTTTGACCGTTTGACATCAATAACTTGGCGTCTAATTGGCAGATCACCAAGAAAAATGTTTGATTTCAGTGGGATCGGCCCTTTGCGCTCTGCATTAGGAATTTGGCAGATTGAGAATTATGATAATATTGTAAATATAAGAAACAATAATGCCAAGTATATCTCCCAATGTGCAACTTGTAAAAGTTGGAAAGTTGAAAAAGAAATCTCGCCAGCATGGCTGAAACAAAAAATTGTTCCTTGTGATATTACCAAAGTTAGAACAATTTCGCAAAAACTAGCGAGACAAGGATTAAGAGTAGGTCTATTTAATTGGCCCCAAACAGTAGATGATTATCTGGGCAAAACTGGTCCTGAGAATTCCAGTTACATTGCTCAATATGCATTGGATATTCCAATTCATCAGTATATGCAACAGGATGAGTTGGATATGATTCTTACTTTATGCTGCTCTTGAAAATTAAGGGAGGAGACTTGCAGAGTGAACAGTTGATAAAAATTCACTATCGTGAACTCTGTAGTCAAGAGCCAACCATTCCCATTTTTTTGCAGGATTGGTGGCTTGATGCCTTGTGTGGTGAGGAAAACTGGCACGTTTGTCTTGTGGAGAATAAGGGTGTGGTTAAGGCGGTCATGCCCTACTATCGTAAGCAACGCAGTATTTTTACCTTGCTTACCCAGCCTTCTCTTACCCAGTTTCTTGGCCCTTGGTATCGTCCTTCTCAAAAGAAATATGCCAAGGCAATCGCTGAAGAAAAAAAACTGGCCCGGCAGCTCATTTCTCAATTACCCAGTTTTGATTATTTTACTCAAAATTGGCACTTTAGCCGTACAAACTGGCTGGCATTCTATTGGCAGGGTTTTTCCCAAACCACTCGTTATACTTATATTTTACCGGACTTATCAGATGAAAAGATGTTATGGTCTGGTTTTCTTGAAAACATACGAACTGATATCCGTAAAGCTGAAAAGCGATTTTCCCTGCGTGTCCGTGATGATCTTGATCTCAGTGCCTTTCTTGAACTAAACCGGCTGACTTTTGTCCGACAGGGCAAGCGGATGCCTTATTCAGAAGATCTGGTTCGACGGTTGGATGATGCTTGTACAAGCCGTAATTGCCGGAAATTTTTTATCGCCGAAGACCCGCAAGGGAGGTATCATGCGGGGGTTTATATTGTTTGGGATAAGAACAGTGCCTATTATCTTATGGGAGGCGGAAATCCGGAACTGCGTAATAGCGGTGCTACCAGTCTTTGCATGTGGGAAGCCATCAAGTTTGCGGCAACGGTAACCAGACAGTTCGATTTCGAAGGTTCGATGATTGAACCTGTGGAACGCTTCTTCCGGGCCTTTGGTGCTATTCAGACGCCGTATTTTAGTATTACAAAAACCAATTCCAGGTTGTTGCGATTGCGGCAATGCCTGCAAAGTGTGTTCGACAAGTAAGACAAGTAGAATCTATGCTGATTGTCAAATGCAACTCCACATTCAAGCCCGAACGTGAATATATCTGCCAGGTACTTCTTCGGGAATTTCTTGGTTTAGATTTCCGGATTCTTTGGGACAATCGTATAAATTGGTGCTTAGTAGTTAGTGAGGGAGACGCTGAACTGTTCCTGCCGGATATTCTGTTTCAAGCGCCCGAAAATGCTTGGCTTACACTGGAATCGTTGCCGAAACAACCTTTGCCCGTTTGGGATACAAGTAGAACTAACCTGAACTGCCAGCTGGTTGATAACAAGATTCCAGTTATCTACGGCGATCTTGCTTTGTCCGAACAAATAACCTGCATAGGCAGTCAGAAGAATGCCCTGACAATCCCGATAGACATTTTCGGTTCGGCTTTTTTTATGCTCTCCCGCTATGAAGAACTCGTGAAAACAGAGCGAGATGTGCATGACAGATTTCCGGCCTGGGCCTCATTGGCTTTCCAGGAAAATTTTCTTGATAGACCTATTGTTAATGAATACCTGGAAATTCTCTGGTCTTCCATGAAAAGGTTATGGCCCGGGCTCGAACGGAAAAAGCGCACCTTTACCATGAAGGTAAGCTGTGATGTTGATCATGTTTATCAGGAAGGAATTAAAAATCCACTACAACAAATAAAAACCGTTGGCGGTGACTTGGTAAGACGCAAGAGCCCCGTTCTCGCCACTAAAAGCGCGATAAATTATATTGCAAGTCGCTTTGGCAACTACTCGTTTGATCCTTATTTGTCAGCCATCGACTGGATAATGGATATTAACGAGCGGGCAGGAAATATTGTCGCTTTCTATTTCAAGGCAGGTCAAACAAATCCCCAATTCGATTCTTCATATTCACTGGACGAGCCGGTGGTAAGAAAGTTGCTCAAACGTATCCATGAGCGTGGTCATGAAATCGGCTTACATCCCAGCTACAATACCTACAAACATGAAAAAGAGCTAACTATAGAAGCTGACAATCTTCAACGAATATTTGAACGGTTACAAATTCAGCAATCTTTTTTGGGCAGCCGCCAGCATTATTTGAAATGGGATGTAAATACAACGCCACAAATTTTAGAGAACATTGGAATATTCTATGATACCACATTGTCTTTCGCGGATTATGCAGGTTTTCGTTGTGGATGTTGTTATGAGTTTTATCTTTTTAATTTAAAGAGCAGAGATAGAACAAGTTTTATTGAACGACCGTTGCTGGTTATGGAGTGCAGCTTGTTGGATTATATGGGGATGAACTTGGAAGAAGCCTTAAATTTTTCCAATAAAATTAAGATGTTTTGTAGACAGTACGAGGGAATATTCACGATTTTATGGCATAATACCAGTGTGCTTGACGAAGCTCGTGAAAATTATATGTATTTTATAGATGGCAGTAGTATGTAGCAGTGTTTACATTTCTTTTCGTATTGTTGAATGCAAGATGACCTGTTCCAAATCCACTGTGAGTCGATTATGAGTTGTTGTAACTAAAAGCCGGTGATGTTGAATGGTAAAAACTAGAAAAAATATCTTGTCAAGTGACTTGATATGGTATTTATCGTTAGTTTTATTTCGTATTGTACTCGATTATGTTTATGTGGAATTTATGCACCGAGTTTTTATGTTGTCATATTTGAGTTTTGATTATCAATTTGACATGATGCAATATTTGATATCATGGGGCTTGTATTTGGTTGCAATTGTTCTTGTGAAAAAGAGAATTAAACTTTATTCAGATTTCTTTTTTTTGTTGTTTTTATTAATACAGATTGCTCCGCTTACATCTATTTATGGATTAGATAACGATAAAGCACTTTTCCCCGTGGTTGTTACTGTAGTATCGTTTTTTGTTATATATATTGTGGTTTATTCGAGGAGCAAAAGAATACATATCCCCATTATTAAGAATGCAAATTCTTTATTGCTGGCTGTATCGGTGGTCCTTATTGTTTATCTTGTAATGTGGTCGATAATTACAGGTGCGATAAGAAATTTTAATCTCGATTTCACAAGAGTTTATGAGTTTCGGATGGTTAATTCGAAATTAATGGATCTGGGGCCTTTAGCATATATTAATATATGGGTTTACAAGTTTTTTATGTTGTTTTTGTTTTGTTATTTCTTGTACAAACAGAGATTTTGGATGGCTGTAATTGTTTTTCTGGTACAAACATATTTTTATGGAATCACTGCTCATAAAGCTGTGTTTTTTTATCCGTTTCTTTGCTTGATTGTATGGGTTGTGTTTCACAGGACAAATAAAGCTATATTTCTTGTGAATAGTTTTATGGCTGTTATTTTGGTTGCATATCTAATATATGATTTAACTGCTTATTCTCGGCCTGCTACCATGATGATACGTAGAGTTTTTTTTGTACAACCACGGTTGACTTTTGAATGGTTTGATTTTTTTTCTAGGAACCCACATGTGTTTTGGTCTGACAAAATACTATCGTTCATCTTTAAATATCCATATGAGTCTGATGTTGCTATCCCATATGTAGTTGGAACATATTTGTTGTCTCCGGATTTGTGTGCTAACAACGGATTTATCAGTAGTGGCTATGCGCATGCCGGAATTGCTGGTGTTATGCTGTATTCCGTTTTGCTTGGAGTCATTATAAGACTGTTTGATCAATTGATTTTCCGTGGTTTACCATTGTGGTTTGTGGCCTGTTTGACAGCAATTCCAACTTGGGCTTTAAACGCCAGTGATTTGTTTACGGTACTGCTGAGTCATGGGTTGTTGTTGTCATATCTTATTTTGGTTTCAATAGATGTTAGATCTTTGATGAAAAAATCTGTTTTCTTAAAAAACAATCAGTGTAAAGTAAATTGGAATTGTTGATCAATGGGAATAAATGATTTTTGTTATCTCTGGTCCAAATTTTTTAAAAAGCTGAAAAGTAAATCAATAAAAAAATGTCATATTCATCATACGGCTAAAATAGAAGCAGGGTCTACAGTTGTTGATTCCTTAATGGAGCGGTACTCGTTTTGCGGCTACGATTGCGAAATAATAAACTGCGCCGTTGGTTCCTTTTGTTCGATTGCCAACCAGGTGATCATTGGTGCAGGAGAACATCCATTGGATTGGGTAGGAATGTCCCCGGTTTTTTATGAAGGCAGAGATAGTATTAAGGCAAAATTTTCAGAACACCAAAGACGACCACACCCTCGAACAATAATTGGTCACGATGTTTGGATAGGGCAAAGAGCACTAATTAAAGCTGGTGTGACAATTGGCAATGGAGCTGTAATTGGAATGGGCAGCGTGGTAACAAAAGATGTTGAGCCTTATTCGATAGTGGCAGGAAATCCCGCAAGGTGTATCAGGAAGCGATTTGATGAAGAAACTATAGCTGCTTTACTTGATTTGCAATGGTGGCTTTGGCCGGAGGACAAATTACGAAGAGAAGCCCAATTTTTTAACAATACTAACCTTTTCATCAGCAGGATTTTGCATAAATGAGGATTGCCCATCTGTGTCTTTCATGTTTTTATATAGATAGTTTTTCATATCAGGAAAATATTCTTCCCCGATACCATAAAAATGCCGGACATGAGGTAATAATTATTGCCTCGACTGAAACCTATCTGCCTAACGGGAAACTGGGCTACACTGCACCGGGTGAATATATTAATGAAGATGGCATCAGGGTTGTCAGGGTAAAATATCGTGGAATCCTGCCATTTAGCATTATAAAAAAACTAAGGATACATCCAGGTATATACAGATTGTTACAATCCTTTTCTCCCGATATAATTTTGTTTCATGGACTGTGTGGATGGGAGATCTTGACTGCTGCAAGGTATAAAAAAAATCATCAACCGGTTCGTTTATACGCAGATAGTCATGAGGATGTAAACAATAGCGCTAAAACACCGGTATCGAGATATATACTTCATGGAATTTATTATAAACAGATACTTAAACATGCGCTGACACAAATAGATAAGGTATTATATGTCTCTTTGGAAACCAGGGGCTTTATATCTGATGTATACGGAATATCAGAAAGTAAAATGGCCTTTTTCCCTTTGGGTGGAGTGGTATATTCAGATGAACAGTATTATCAAAAAAGGGATGCAGTGAGATCACATTTGAAAATTACAGATAATGAACTCTTGATTTTGCAGGCAGGTAAATTCAACAAAAGAAAAAAAGTACTGGAGAGTATGGCTTCTTTTTCATCCGTAAAAGATGAAAAATTAAGGTTGGTACTGATAGGCAGTGTCAGTGAAGAGATCGAGAACACTTTCTTTCAATTCCTCAATCGGGATAAACGAATAATGTATCTTGGTTGGAAGGAATCATCAGAATTATTGGATTACCTCTGTGCTGCAGATGTCTATCTTCAACCAGGTTCTCAATCCGCCCTTTTGCAAAACGCAATATGTCTGCGTTGCCCGGTGATAATTGATAATGTATTAAGTCACCAGCCATATGTCAAAGGAAATGGATGGTTACTCAATGATGCGAATACATTGTCTCATGTCCTGTCAGAAATTTCTCGCCATCCACGATGTCTTATTGATATGTCGAAAAACTCTCTAAAAATTGCCAACTCGCTTCTTGATTATAAAATACTTGCTCAAAAGATAATTGATGGGCATTTTTAACAGGAGAAAAATTAATGACAAAAAGGCCATATCAAATCTGTACCAATTGTGTCATGGACACATCGGATTCAAAAATTATTTTTGACGAAGAAGGAGTTTGTGACCATTGTCACAATTTTTATCGGAATGTCCTGCCTTACTGGCACCAGGGTGAAAATGGCCGGGCAGAGCTTGAGAAAATAGTTGAAAAGATCAAGAAAGACGGTCGCGATCGGGAATTTGATTGCATCATGGGCATGAGCGGAGGGGCAGACAGCTCATATATGCTGCACGTCATGGTCAAAGAATTTGGTCTTAGGCCTTTGGTTTTTCATGTGGATGGAGGGTGGAACTCACAGGTTGCCGTAAACAATATCAATGTAATGGTTGAAAAACTGGGGCTTGATCTTTTTACTGAAGTAATCAACTGGGAGGAGATGAAGGCGTTTCAGCTTGCTTATATAAGAAGTGGTTTGCCCAACATAGATGTTCCTCAGGATCATGCTTTTATAGCCGTTCTGTATAATTTTGCGGAGAAATACAAGATAAAATACATCTTGAATGGATTTAATTTTTCTACAGAGAGTGTCAGGAACCCTTTGGAGTTTTTTTATTACGGAACGGATATGGCCCAGATAAATGATGTTATTAGGCAATTTTGTGACATTCCGCTGAAAACATATCCGTTCAGCAGCATTCTTAGGCATAAGGTATACTTACGCTATATAAGGCGAATACAGGTTGTCAAGCCCTTAAACTATATTCCGTATGTCAAAGAGGAAGCCATGAAATTCCTGGAAAAGGAATATGGATGGCAGCCGTACCCGCAGAAGCATTTTGAGTCACGATTTACCAAGTTCTATGAAGGTTACTGGCTTCCCAGAAAATTTGGTTTCGATTCCAGGAGGGTACAGTTTTCGAGCCTGATTCTGGCCAAGCAGATGACCAGAGAAGAGGCGTTGGCAAAGTTGGAAACGCCGGCCTTGTCTGATGAAGAAGCAAAACAGGAATTTGAATTTGTTGCCAACAAACTCGGGATAAGCGTTGATGAGTTACAAGGTTATTTTGAAGCGCCGAATAAAAGTTACAAGGATTATAGAAACCAGGAGACTATGTTTGTTTGGGGGGCAAAAATTCTGAATCTGCTTGGCATTGAAAGGTCAATCAAGCGATGATTGGGATAATCGATTATGGACTTGGCAATATCAAGGCGTTTGCCAATCTATACAAAAGGCTTAATATTCCCCATCTTGTTGTCGATGCTCCAGGCAAACTCGAAAAGGCAAGTAAGATAATTCTTCCCGGGGTTGGAACCTTTGATTATGCGATCAACCTTCTCAATCGTTCCGGTATGAGAGATATGTTGGAAGAAATGGTGAAAGGGAAAAGCGTTCCTGTTCTTGGTGTCTGTGTAGGCATGCAGATTATGGCCGAATCGAGTGAAGAGGGGAAATCGGAAGGATTGGGTTGGATTCCAGGGGCAGTCTTGAGATTTCCGGAGCATGTCAAACCTTTGCCGCATATGGGATGGAACCAAATTGAAATACAGCACGATGATCCGATATTTGTTGGATTGGATCCAAAGGCCCGTTTTTATTTTTTGCATTCTTTTTATTTCGAGTGCGATGAGCCGTTTTGTTTGGCCGTAACGGACTATCGAATGAGGTTTGTGTGTGTTGCCAGGCATAGAAATGTATATGGCATTCAATTTCATCCCGAGAAGAGCCATGCAGCGGGAATTTCGATTTTGAAAAATTTTGCAAATAGTTAGGTTTTGTTGATGTTATATCCGCGAATCATTCCGGTTTTGCTGGTAAGAAACAAAGGATTGGTCAAAACGATCAGGTTCAAAGATGAAAAATATGTGGGAGATCCGATCAACGCCGTACGTATATTCAATGAAAAAGAAGCTGATGAAATCATGGTGTTGGATATCGATGCCACAGTGGAAAAACGTGACCCTGACTATAAGATGATAGAACATCTGGCTCTCGAGTGCCGGATGCCGTTTTGTTATGGCGGCGGTGTAAAGACAAAGGAGCAGGCCCTGAAAATTTTGGAGCTTGGGGTTGAGAAAATAGCTTTTGGTTCAACAGCGTTGGAGTCTCCTGAGGTTTTATATGATGTGGCTCAGCAGATCGGGAATCAAAGTGTTGCAGCGGTTCTCGATGTAAAAAACAAAAAAACATTGTTTGGTCGAAAATATGAATGTTTTACCCATAACGGGAAAAGGAGAACCGGAATTTCACCGGTTGATTTTGCTTGTAAAGCTGAGCAGTACGGCATCGGAGAAATTATTATAAATTCCATTGATAACGATGGAATGATGGAAGGATATGATTTAGAATTGATTCACGAAATAAAATCCAGGTGTACAATTCCAATCACCGCTGTTGGTGGGGCTGGTTCCCTTGAACATATATCCTCTTTGTTTGATCGGGAAGGATTGATAGGAGCCGCAGCCGGCAGTCTTTTTGTTTTCAAGGGAAAATATCGGGCCGTGTTGATAAATTACCCTGCTCAGACGGAAAAAGAAAGATTGTTTTAGAAAAATATGTGCAAGGATGGCTCATAGGCAGCAAAAAACAACGCTTTTATGAAACCGGTGGAATAAACATCCATGAAACAGATCCTGCAAAATCTCTCCAATGGTGAAACCATACTGGCCGATGTGCCGGTGCCCGGGTGCGGGCCGGGTGAGTTGTTAGTTGAGACCCGGCGTAGTCTGATCTCCATTGGTACCGAAAAGATGCTGGTTGAGTTCGGCAAGGCCAATTTGCTTGCCAAGGCGATGCAGCAGCCGGAAAAGGTCAAAATGGTTTTGGAGAAGGTTCGGGCCGATGGCTTGCTGACTACCTATGATGCGGTAAAGAGCAAGCTCGACCAGCCTCTGCCGTTGGGGTATTGCAATGTCGGGGTGGTGCGGGAGGTTGGCGACAGGGTTGCCGGGTTCGAGGTTGGGACCAGGGTGGTTTCCAATGGGCCTCACAGCGAGTTTGTGGCGGTGCCGCAGAATTTGTGCGCCAGGGTTCCGGATGGGGTGAGCGATGAATCGGCGGCCTTTACTGTGGTGGGAGCGATCGGGTTGGAAGGCATTCGGTTGGCCGGGCCGACGCTGGGAGAGAGTTTTGTTGTAACCGGGCTGGGGCTGATCGGGCTGTTGACGGTGCAGTTGTTGCGGGCCCACGGCTGCCGGGTGTTGGGAATCGATTTTGACGAGCAGAAGCTCGATCTGGCCAGGAGATTCGGGGCCGAAACCGTGGCTTTGGGCCGGGGTGAAAATCCGGTGACGGCCGCCATGTCCTTTTCCCGGGGTCGGGGTGTGGATGGCGTGATTATTACAGCCGCAACTGACAGCTCCGAACCGGTGAGCCAGGCGGCAAAGATGTGTCGTAAGCGGGGACGGATCGTTCTGGTCGGTGTGGTAGGATTGAAACTCAATCGGGCCGATTTCTATGAAAAGGAGCTGTTGTTTCAGGTCTCCTGTTCCTATGGTCCGGGTCGCTACGATGAAGATTATGAAATCAGGGGAATCGATTATCCCTTTGGGTTTGTGCGCTGGACCGAGCAACGGAATTTTGAGGCCGTTCTTGATATGATGGATGAAGGAAAACTGGAGATTGAGCCGTTAGTTTCACACCGGTTCGTCTTTGCCGAGGCGGTGGCGGCGTATGCCACCCTTTCGCAAGACAAGGGGGCGCTGGGAATCATTCTTGAGTATGACGGTGGCGATAATGCCGGTCGGAAACGGTGGGTTGATCTGGGTTCAACCGGCCGCCCGGTGGCGCGGGTGGTCTGCGGTTTTATCGGGGCCGGCAATTATGCCTCCAGGATTCTGATTCCGGCCTTTGGAAAAGCGGGCGCCGAACTCCATACGATTGTCTCTAAGGGCGGGGTGAGCGCCGCCCATCACGGAAAGAAGAACAATTTTCTGCGGGCGGCGACCGAAACGAGTATCGTTTTCGAAAATCCGGAGATCAACGCTGTAGTCGTTGCCACCCGTCACGACACTCACGCCCGGTATGTAATTGAGGCCTTGCGGGCCGGCAAGCATGTGTTTGTAGAAAAGCCCTTGTGTTTGACGAAAGAGGAGCTTGAGGAGGTCACCGCGGTCTACCGGAAGGTGAATGATTCCGGTGCGGGTACGAGCCTTATGGTCGGTTTCAATCGCCGTTTTGCTCCGCAGGTGGTGAAGATGAAGGAACTGATCGACGCCATAGGAGAGCCCAAGGCATTCATCATGACCATGAACGCTGGGTCGATTCCGGCCAACTCCTGGATTCAGGGAGCGGCCGGCGGTGGCCGGATTATCGGCGAGGCCTGTCATTATGTTGATCTGATGCGTTTTCTGGCTGGCAGCCGGATTGTTACGGTACGGGCCGAGTGTATGGGCAAGCATCCGGCCGTGGAGGTTTGTGAAGATAAAGCGGTAATCACGCTTTTATTCGAGAATGGTTCTTTCGGCACGATTCACTATCTGGCAAATGGGGGCAAGGTCTTTCCCAAGGAACGCATTGAGGTCTTTGCCGGGGACGCTGTATTACAGCTCGATAATTTCCGGAAATTGAAAGGGTATGGTTGGAAAGGTTTCAAGAGTATGAACCTGATGCGACAGGACAAAGGTCAGGAGGCTTGTGCCGGGGCCTTTATTGCAGCTATCGAAAAGGGCCATCCGGCGCCAATTCCTTTCGGGGAGTTGGTGGAAGTCACACGGATAACAATAGAGGCGGCAGAGCAGGTGAAAAATGCCTGAAATTGATATTATCGCCGGTGCCCGGCCGAGTTTTATGGGGATTGCTCCGATCATTCGGGCCATCAGGTAGCGGAGAAAGGCCGGCAGTTTATTGGAATACCGGCTGGTGCATACGGGCCAGCATTATGATGCGCGGATGTCGGGAGAGATCAACCGGATAGTGACCGATTCCATTACCGACTGTTTCTGTATAACCGGCGAATTCGTTAACCGGAATCTGAAGCATGAAGGGGTGACCGACGAACGTATCTTTTTTGCCAGCAATACCATGTATTGGCCAACTTGCAGAGGTTACGGCCGTATGTTTTTTTGGGGCTCCTGGGTCTGGAAAGGGGAACATCTTTTGTGGTCACGTTGTATCGTCCGGTCAATGTTGATGAAACTGGCCGGCAGGGTAGTATGCTTTTTGTTCATCACTGTCGGCTGCAGGGATTTTTCCATCGTCTTTCCTGTCTATCTGTGCACTGCGAAGATGCTTGAGCAGATGCGCAGTGCCTTGTTTGATAATATCCTGATGCTCGAACTCAGGCCCTACCTCGAATTCAACTATCTGGTTCGGAATGCCAGGGCCGTGATCACCAATTCCGGTGCTATCACCGAGGAAACCGCAGCCATGGGAATACTGTGTATGACCTTGAAAGACAACACGGAACGTCCCGAAGCCATCTCCTTAGGCATCGACGAATTCATTGGTACCGATCCCGTCCGCCCCGTTCCGGCCCTGGACAGACTATTTACGGGAGAGTGGAAAAAGGGTTTTATACCGGAGAAATGGGACGGCAAAATCGGAGAGAGGATTGCCGCAATCCTCGAAAAGGTTGTGATCTCGTGAACAGTGCCCGTGCAAGGAAAGCCGGTTTTGCTTGCCGCTTGGCCACCTGTTACAGGTTGGGGCTTGGCAATGTCTTTGCTGTTATCTGCTACCGGTTGCTGAAAAAGGTTGGTTATTACCGTTTCAGGTTGCCGGTAAGCGTCGGTTTGGAGGGGCCCTTCCTGACATCTTTATGTGCCAGACCTGGCGATAGGTTTTCGGTATGCTATTTCGGCCGTCATGAGATTGAGGTAATTTCTCCGCCTGACTGGTTTTGCAACCCATGGACCGGGGAGCGATACTCGGATAACTTCCGGCACTGGAGTGAGGTTGCCGATTTTATTACGGGTTTGGGTGATATCAAGACGGTTTGGGAGCTTTCCCGTTTCGATTGGCTGCCACGGATGGCCTGGCGTTATCGGCAGGGTGATAAAGAGCTCCTGGAGGTGATGGAACTCTGGCTGCGGGATTGGTGCAGGAAAAATCCTCCCAACGCTGGGATCAATTGGAAATGCGGTCAGGAAGTGGGCCTGCGCTGTTTGAATCTGCTGGTTGCCCTGTTAGCGATCGATGACAGTTTTATTTACCCCAGGCCCGGGATCTTGCGGTTTCTCGCCGCTCACCTGGAGCGTATTGTGCCCACCCTGAAATATGCCATGGCCCAAGACAATAACCATGGTATCAGCGAGGCTGCGGCTCTCTATGCCGCCGGCTATTATCTGGTTTTGCGGGGCGCAGACCGGAATTGGCAGGATAAAGGTCGCAGATTGGCATCCCTGGGACAAGCCTGGCTTGAAAACCGGGTTGCCAAATTGATTTTGGCCGATGGCAGTTTTTCGCAATATTCCCTGACTTACCACCGCATGGTCGTGGATGAGCTCTCTTTTGTCGAGCTGTTTCGGAGAAGATGTGATCTTCCGGCGTTCAGTGAGCGTTTTTACGCCCGCGCCCGGGCGGCCGTGGAGTGGCTTGGCCGAATGGTGGATCCGCTAAGCGGCGACGGACCTAACCTCGGTCCCAACGATGGAACCCACCTCTTCAATCTCGACGGTTCGCCCTACCGTGATTTTCGCGGCAGTTGGCAGCTTGGCAGCGCGGTCTTTATGGGGAAGTTCGTTGACCGGCAGGGTGTGGTTCATCCGCTGCTTGAGCTTTTCGCTCTAAATCCTGCCGGCCTGCCCCGGGTCGATCCCCCTGATTCGGCCCTGATGCCCGATGGCGGTTATGCCTGCATCCGGCATACGGACGGTTTTGCCCTGTTGCGGCTTCCGGTCTGCCGTTTCCGGCCCTCCCACGCCGACGGTCTGCATCTCGATATCTGGCACGAGGGGGTAAACTGGGCCCGGGATGCCGGCAGCTTTAGCTACAATGCCGATACCGACAGCATGAGATACTTCCCCGGCACGGCGGCTCACAATACGGTGGCCTTCGACGGTCGGGATCAGATGCCTCGATTGGGACGTTTTTTGTATGGGACCTGGCTTAAACCGGAACATATTGCTTTTATAGAAGATAGTATGTCTGCCAGCTATCGGGATATATTTGGGGCCAGACACAAACGCAAAGTAAAATGGGAGGGTAGTCGCTGGGTAGTCACCGACGAGATGTCTGGTTTTTCTGATGAAGCTGTAATAAGTTGGCATCTACCTGATATCGACTGGTATCTGGGTAAACAGATCCTGTACTGTGACCGGTTGACGATAGAGGTGCGTGCAACGAAAGGGGTTGAATTGTCTCTGGAAACGATGCCGGAATCACGCCACTACCTGGAAAAGAAGTTGGTTCCGGTTCTGAGGATAAGTTGTCAGGCACCGGATATGAAGGTTGAAAGCATATTTAATTTCAAACCATGACGGGATTTATGAAAATCATCTATTTTCACCAGCATTTCTCCACTCCGGCGGGCTCTACCGGTACTCGATCTTACGAAATGGCCCGGGCCCTGATCGCTGCCGGCCATGAAGTCACGATGGTTTGCGGCAGCTACCAGGGGGGAATAAACGGTTTGAGTGGCCCTTTTGTGCGGGGTAAGAGGGAAGGAGTCGTCGATGGTATCAAGGTTGTTGAGTTCGAAATCGATTATTCCAACCATCTGAGTTTTACCAGGCGTACCCTGGTTTTTTTGAAATATGCCCTGCGCAGTCTTGGTATTGCTTTGACTTGGCCTTGTGATCTGGTCTTTGCCACCAGCACCCCCTTGACCGCGGGAATCCCGGGAATCTTTGTTCGCTGGTTCAAAGGTAAAAGATTTGTTTTCGAGGTGCGTGATCTCTGGCCGGAACTGCCCCGGGAGATGGGGGTGATTACCAACCCTTTGATTCTGGGGCTGATGTCTCTGCTGGAATGGATCTCTTGTAATTCCGCCAATGCCTGTATCGGGCTTTCGCCAGGGATAGTTAAGGGGATCAAGATGCGTTGCCGGCCAGGCAAGCCGGTGGCCATGATTCCCAACGGCTGCGATCTGGATTTTTTCGACAATATCAACTGTGAGCCATTGCGGCCCGAGGGTGTAAAAGAAAACGATCTGATGGCGATCTTTACCGGGGCCCACGGCATAGCTAACGGGCTGGATGCGGTTTTGCGGGCAGCCGAGGTGCTGCAGCAGCGTGGCCGGCAAGACATCAAGCTGGTTTTTATTGGTGACGGCAAGCTAAAGCCCGGTTTGATGGAAACAGCGGCATCGAAAAAACTCGATAGCTGTATATTCCTCGACCCGGTTCCCAAGAAACAACTGCCGGGCTATATGCGCGGGGCCGATCTGGGCCTGATGATCCTTGCCAATGTCCCGGCTTTCTATTACGGAACCTCACCCAATAAGTTTTTCGACTATCTGGCCATGGGCCTGCCGGTTTTGAACAATTATCCCGGCTGGCTGGCAGAGATGATAACGGAACACAAGTGCGGCTATGCCATCGCGGCCGACAACCCAGAGGCATTTGCCGATGCTTTGGAGAACGCCGCCGACAATCGGGAAAGACTGAAAACCATGGGCAACAATGCCCGGCGTCTCGGCGAAACTGAATTTGCCCGCAACAAACTCGCCGCCCGTTTTGTTGAATGGCTGGAGAAGGTGAAATGAATTTGCTCCCCACATGGGCGGGAGCTCGATTTTGTCCGGGAGGCGTTTGCTCTCAACTATATTGCTTCCTTGGGGACGCAGGTAAATGCCTTTGAAGCGGGAGTTCGCCGATAAGGTGGGGAGATCAAGATACGTGGCGGCGCTATCTTCGGAAACTGCTGTTTTGTATCTGACGTTGCGCTATGCCGGGATAGGTGCGGGAAACGAGGTGTTTTGTTCCACATTCACCTTCGTTGTCAGCGCCAATATAAATATAATCTTGTACCAGGGGGCACGGTCGGTGTTTGTCGATTCCGATTATGCCGCTTGGAACATGGATGTCGGTCTGCTGGCCGCGGCTCTGGCATGAACAATGCTGACCGGGAACTGATGATAGCGACTTTCTGATATTTAGTTGTCCCACGCAAAGGCGCAAAGATAAAAGAAAAACTATGACTGAGAATGAAATAGTAACGATAATTGTTGATACGCTGTTTTATGTTCATAAGGAGTTGATATCGGGGATATCAGACTCGGCCTACTGGTCAAATTTGGCTTGGAGCTGATCCGTGATGATATTTCAAGGGTAGTCAACAACTTGTAACCTTAGTGCCTTTGCGTGGGGATGATGTCTTTTTGTAAACCGTATAAAAAATCTGTCAAACGTCTTTTTGATCTGGCGGTGGCTGTCCCTTTTGTGATTATTTTATCGCCTTTTCTTGTTCTCATTGGAATTCTGGTGCGTTTTAAGATCGGTTCGCCGGTGCTCTTTCGCCAGATACGCCCTGGTTTAGATGGCAAGCCTTTTACCATCTATAAATTCCGGACCATGACGGATGAGCGAGATGGGGATGGAAATTTGTTGCCGGATAGTGAGCGGCTGACCCGGCTGGGGCGGTTTTTGCGTATGACCAGTTTGGACGAGCTTCCGGAATTATTTAATGTGATTAAGGGGGATATGAGTCTGGTGGGTCCAAGGCCGCTGCTTATGCAGTATCTGGATCGCTACACGCCTGAGCAGGCAAGGCGGCACGATGTGAAGCCGGGGCTTACCGGCTGGGCGCAGGTGAATGGGCGAAATGCGATAAGCTGGGAAGATAAGTTTAAGCTGGATGTGTGGTATGTAAACAATTGGAATTTGTGGATAGATGTGAAGATTGTTTTGATGACGGTTGTGAAGGTGCTAAAAGGGGAAGGGGTTAGCCAGAAGGGACATGCAACAATGGAGGAGTTTTTGGGGTCTCACGCAAAGGTGCAAAGGCGCAAAAAATAAGGAGCGGAAAAAAAGAGGGGAAGAGTGCAGAAAAAAAAGATTGCCATTTACGGAGCAAGTGGATTTGGCAGGGAGCTTGTCTGGCTTATTCAGTCGAGCGATGATTATGAGGTGGTATGCTTTATAGATGATGATACTTCCAAGCATGGTACTTTCCTGAACAATATTCCTGTAATGGGTCTTGAAAATGCCAGTAAGCAGTTTTACGGAGCTTTTGTATTGGGAGGCGTGGGCGATCCTAAGATCCGTGAGTTTTTGATAGAAAAGGCTTGGGTTGCAGGGTTTAGGTCTGAGACGATTATACATCCAAAGGTTGAACGGTCACAATGGATTGAGGTCGGCACGGGAACGGTTATCTGTGCGGGTAGTATCCTGACTACGAACATTGTTTTGGGTCAACATGTCCAGATAAATCTTGATTGTACGGTTGGGCACGATGTGATCATGGGGGATTATACAACCTTAGCACCTGGGGTTCATGTCTCAGGATGGGTGCATTTCGGTAAAAGGGTGTATGTTGGTACAGGAGCGCTAATTATTAATGGCACAGAAGAAAAGCCGATCACGATAGGTGATGATACTGTAATCGGTGCTGGTGCTTGTGTTACCAGATCCATCCTTCCAGGTGAAATGTGTGGGGGGAGTGTCTGTGAAACTCTTGCGCAACCACTGATAGAGCGATTTAGTGACTGGGTTTATCCGGAAATAAATGAAGGCAAATTAACAAAATACAATTGGCTGGTTCAGTATAAAGAAGGGCTTAAGTTGGGCTATAAGACTGATGTGGGGGCATTTACATATATAAATGCAAAACATGGTGTAGTAATTGAAGATTTTGTTCAGATTGGGTCACATTGTTCAATATATTCGATTTCTACTATTGATAAAAAAGAGGGGAAGGTGGTTTTGAAAAAAAACTGCAAGATTGGTAGCCATACAGTTATAATGCCTGGGGTTACAGTTGGAGAAAATTCTGTAGTAGGGGCTTGCAGTTTTATTAACAAAAGTATCCCTGATAATGTTATTGCTTTCGGCGTTCCTGTTGAAGTTATAAGAAATATTGGCGAGACCAAATTAAAATGAACCCAAAACCCAAAACCCAAAACCCAAAAGATTTTGCAGCCTGGCCTTGTTTTGAGGATGATGAGATTGAGGCCGTTACCAGGGTGCTTCGGTCTGGAAAGGTGAATCAATGGACAGGCTCTGAGGTAGCCAGCTTTGAGAAGGAATATGCCGATTATGTGGGTGTAAAATATGTTGTTGCTGTTGCCAACGGAAGCGTGGCCCTGGATATTGCCCTCGCAATACTCGGTATAGGGCCTGGTGACGAGGTGATAGTTACGCCAAGGTCATTTGTGGCATCAGCCGCTTGTGTTGCTCTGCGGGGTGCTACCCCTGTATTTGTTGACGTGGATCCTGATAGTCAGAATATTTCCCCAGATATGGTAAAGAGGGCTATCTCTTCTGAGACAAAGGCTGTCATCGCGGTACATCTGGCAGGATGGCCTTGCGAGCTCGATGAGTTGAAGGCGCTTTGTGATGAGCATGGCATTTACCTGATTGAGGACTGTGCCCAGGCGCACGGGGCGGGGCTAAAGAAGTTCAAAGTTCAAAGCTTAAAGTTTAAAGCTTCAACAGATTATAAGACAGGTTCAATAAGGCGTGTGGGTAGTTTCGGCCATATTGCTGCATTTTCATTTTGCCAGGATAAGATTATGACCACTGGTGGAGAAGGCGGCATGCTGGTTACTGATGATGAGGATCTCTGGAAGAAGGCCTGGAGTTTTAAGGATCACGGCAAGGACTATGATGCGGTGTTTAACAATAGTCATCCTCTTGGGTTTCGATGGCTTGTAAAGAGTTTTGGCACTAACTACCGGATGACCGAGATGCAGGCGGCAATCGGCAGGGTAATGCTTGGAAAGTTGGACAAGTGGGTTGAAAAACGCAGAAGGCTTGCAGATATTCTCACTGAAGGGTTTGAGAAAATTTCAGCGTTAAGGGTTACACGTCCACCGGATCACATATATCATTCATACTATAAATATTATGTCTTTGTGCGTCCAGAAAGGTTAAAAAAGGGCTGGAACAGGGATCGGGTTTTGATGGAATTGGAAAAGAGAGGGATACCGTGCGGAACAGGTGTATGTCCTGAGATATATCTGGAAGAGGCGTTTAAACACAGTAGACAGTTGAGAGAAATAAGTCAAAAGGCAAAAGATACAGGCTTTGAGGAACAAGGAAGGCTGCCTGTTGCAAAGAGGCTTGGTGAGACTTCTTTGATGTTTATGGTGCATCCGACGCTGAGTGAAGAGAACATGCATTATGTGGTAGAGCAGGTTAAAGAAGTGTTGGGTTTTGGGTTTTGGGAAGATTGAGAGGTTGGTCTCATCGTTTCAGTATATCATGAGCGCCGATTGCCCGAAAAATCAATGTGTTTTCAGAGAAATGAAAGGTGAACCGATATTTCATGGTAACAGATCCCTCCCATTGATTTTTTGTTCCTTGTATCCGCTTTACCCGGAGGGAAGGATGGGATATGTCTTTCAAAAAAAGTTGCAGCTTAGCCAGACACCACCTCAGAAGGGGTAGCTGTCAGACCAGGTCTTAGCTACTACACATTAAGCGAAAAAGAGGTATTCAGCTATCAGGATCATGGGTGTAATTGAAAAAGGCGATAAACGAGACCTGTCACTTTTTCAAAATGTTGATCCATGGTGACAAGTTCGGCACCAGTCTCCATTGTTTGTGCTGCAATCCAAATGTCATTTGAAGGAATCGGTGTCCCATGCACTTTAAGCTGTGCGGCAATTCTTGAATATCTATCGGCTGTAATATCCGTCAGTTGAATCATTTCAACCGCTTCGTGTGAAAGAAACTGATTTAATTCCAACATGTTTTGATCAAAACGCGATCCGTTTCTGAACCCGAACATCAGCTCACCTGACACAATGGGCGATATCAATATTAAATCTGCCAAGGTAAGATAATCAACAATCTCAGAATGACCCAATTTGAACCCGACATAGGCACTGGTGTCCAAAAGAAGTTTCATCGCCACATGTCCTCATCGATCTGTTCGCAGGATTTGATGGAAAGTTCAAAATCCGAGGCATCCTTTCGGCTCCACCCCCCTGCCAGTTCCTTCAAAGAATCTGCCCGTGGTTTAGCACCCCGTTTTCCAAATTCCTTATGGATGATTTCTTTTATCACCTGGTTGATGGATTGGCGGTTGGATCTGGCGATCCGTCGAATTTTTTGTTCGATTTCAGGCGCTATACCCCGTATGGTGATTTGATGCATAATTCACTCCTTAAATCTTTTTGACTTATTATATGCGTCAAACTATCGTATGTCAAGGCAGATGTCCACAGGAGACAGGAGACAGGAGACGGGAGACATGGGAGAAGAAGGCTTCACGCAAAGGCGCTAAGACGCGAAGATATAAAAACAAAATAAAAAAGATTATGATTGATCCGCAGACCCGCCTGCCATAGCTTATAATAATTCAGTTAGCGATTGATGAACTTAGTGAACAACACCGCTGGGTCTCTCTTGGTATGGAGTACAGGCATAGCGGGCAGGTTACGCAGATTAAGTGATGTTAGCCACCCCGGTTAAATAAGGGAAAAGACGGATTTAACTGGGTAAGCTGGACAGGCGGGGCAGGCAGGATTTTCAGGATAATTTTTTTGTTTGCATTTATCATGAAAAGAGAGCACATTGCCAGTGTACATAATAAACAGGATAGGGAGGGTCTAAATGGAGATAAACGTTAAGGACGCAAGAAGTCGACTGAGTTTTCTCCTTGACCAGGTGGAGGGAGGGGTGAAGTGACCACCCTGCGTCGTGGCAAGGAGGTAGCCCGTCTTGTGCCGCCTCGAGGTGAAGCTAAGGCATTTTAAAAGAATTTTGTTCTTCTGTCAACATTACCGGGGCGCTATTGAGGTAGTGTGGTTATCCGGGGAAGAGAGGAGCATTATTAGTGCGTTAGGTGGATAGCGGCATCATTGTGGCTTACTACTGCCCGGAAGCATTAAGCGAAAAATCTGAAAATTTCATTCCTGCTTATGCCAGGCCCGCTATCAGTAATCTGACAGAATTGGAACTGTTTTCGGCAATATCAAGGAAGATCCGGGAGGGGAACATAGACCGCAAGGATGGAAGCAGGATTATAGCCAAATTTCTTGCACACTTGGATGGCCTTTTTTATGCCAGGCTTCCTGTTGAATCACACCGCTATATACTGGCCATAGATTGGATCGATCGGTTCGCATAGTCTCTGAGGAGTCTCGACGCAATACATTTCGCTGTGGCTTTATCATCAGGGCCAACGCTGGTTACTGCTGATAAAGGTCTGGCCAAATCAGCAGGGTTGCTTTCGGTGGATGTTTGTTTGGTAGAACGAGGAAGGGCACGCTACAGAGAACACGTTCGCCAAGTTCTTTGAAAGCCTGAAAAAGGAGCTTTCGTGTCAAATCTTGAATATTGAATAAAGAGATTAGCCACTGAGGTCGAAGGTTGGAAGTCAGAGGTCAGTGTTGTTTGCTGATAAACAGAATCATGATAGGGGTGTAACGACAACAGGCGTAACCATGAGCCGTCACGATATGCTATTCCCCGAAATCCCTTGACGATTCGAAAACTGTAAAGCTTGTTACCTCCTGGGCCTTTTTGTGATAAAATAACTTCCCATTTTAGACCATAATCTGAATATATTTTTTGCCAAGGGATATCTGCCCGCTGCTGCCGACTGTTTTTATAGTGTGCATAAATCCTCCTGAAATTTATAATTTAAGACAGCACGAATGCATGATCAGTCAAGAAAAAAATATATTTTCAAGGGTAAAGGAGGGATATCCGTAAATGAATAAACAGCTCGGTATGTGAGACTTGGTGGCGGACACAATCCTCGAGTTTAGGACGATACGTGTTGATACTCCTGTTGTTGCACTGTCACTGACGCGAATTTCACGGGGTTGCGTTTGCCGTCGGGGACGGCGATGATTAATTCCGATTTGGATAGGGAGGTTGATACGATAGATTTTTATCATGCAAAAAACCTGACCTCCCTCTGTTTTTACGAAAAGAGATGAAAACAGCCTTAACAAACATATCGGTACTGAGACAGTAATTATAGAAAAGAGCATTATGGACAAATCCAGAGATAACTCTCTATCCAGTAATCAAATTTCCTCCCAGGCCCATGAAAATACCCGACAGATGATCACGGTACCCATAGAGCTTTTGTCGAGCTGTAATCAGGAAGAGGACGAGATCGACCTGCGTGAATTGATTGCCGTCATCCTGCGCCGAAAATGGCTGATCGGAGCGGTGACCGGGCTGGTTCTTGGTTTGGCCCTGGTCTATGTCTTTATCCTCGCCAAACCGGCTTTCGAAGCAAGGGTGACCATTGAAATTGGCCATTATCTCAATACCGGGTCAGGCAGGGGCAACAATATTGAATACTTTGGCAAGGCTTTGGCTATCAAACAGTATATCGACGTCAAATACGACACCGCCGGCAAATACCGTCCCAAGGAGGCTATGGCGTTTATCAGCAAGGTTTCCATTCCGAGGAAGATTGAAGGTTTTTTCACAGTAACCGCCTTTGGGGCCGACAACCGGCAGGCCATTGCCATACTGAAAAAACCCGTCGATGATATTATGAGCAAGCATCAGGCCTTCTATAAATCCCTGCTCGAAAAAAAACAAGATCAAATCAAAAGGCTTGTAGCCAGCATTGATTTCAACCGTAATATCACCCTGCCCAGGTTGCAAACTGAACTCAAGGTTCTGAAAACCGTGGACCTTGAAAAAATCGACAAAAAAATTTGGTTGACCCGCGAAATCGATCTGAAAAAAATAGACGACAGGATACGACTCGTCAAGGAGGTTGATATCAAGAAGATCGATGACAAAATCAGATTCTACAAGAGTGTACGGATTCCATCTCTCGGTCAGAAAATTACAAAGTGTTACAAGGAGATAACAGATAAAGAAAATGCCATTGGCAAACTGAGTCCCAGGCTGGAAAGCCTTGTCAACCAGGACGCCGCCATGGCCACGATGACCGCGATCCAAGTGGCTAACCTGCAAAACAGCCTTGTTACATTAAAAATCAGGGTCATTGATCTCCAGTCAAAAATCCGGGAAATTGAGGAACAGGCCATTCCCGATCTGCAAAAGCAGAAAATCCGGATCCTCGAACAGATTATCCCCGATCTGCAAAAGCAGAAGATCCGGATCCTCGAACAGACCCTGCCGGCATTGAAGGCGGAAAAGCAGCGTCTGCTCGATGAACTGATTCCGCAAAAAACGGCCGCCATTAAAAAGCTGCTTGAGATTACCATTCCCGACCTGCAAAACAAGATCAAACAGATCAAGCGTGAAATGCAGCCGCCCTACTTGGTCAAAACCTCGACCGTCGGCAGGATTCTGACCCATGATTACCCGGTCAAACCGCGCAAGAAACTGATCGTAGCGCTGGCCGTAATTATGGGACTGATGCTGGGAATCTTTGCGGCCTTCTTTCTCGAATTTATTACCAGCAACAAGGAGCAGTAAGAGACTCTGGCTTTTGGTTATGACAGCGTTGAGTTGTTATGGGGGTAGCATAAAATATCCTGTGCAAGTGCCAGGAGGTTTATAAAAAAGATCACGAAAATAAGAGGAAGCCAATGTTGCAACAGTTAAGGAACTGGCATTTCTATTTGATGGTTGCAGGCGATATGGTGTTGTTTGTTCTGTCGCTTGTGGTCGCATACCTGATCCGGTTCGATTTTGCCTTGACTGAAGAGATGTTCCGGCAGTCTCTTTGCCTTATCCCGTTGGTGGTGCTCGTAAAGACCGTGAGCTTTTTCAGCTTTGGCCTTTACCGTGGCATGTGGCGTTATTCCAGTCTTTCAGATGTTTGGCGGTTGTTCCAGGCAACAGTCTTTTCCAGTCTCGTGATTGTTTGCAGCATACTTTTTGTTCATCACTTCCATGGATACTCCCGTGGCATTTTTGTTATTGATGCCGGGCTGACTTTCCTTCTCACCAGCGGCTTGAGATTTTCAATTCGTCTTTTACATTATCATGGAGTGTTTTGTGAGGTGAATTCTGTTGATATTATTCCCTCTGCAGGATTGGATAAAAAACGTGTTATGCTTATTGGTGCGGGGGATGCAGGGGAGATGACCTTGCGGGAACTCCTTGATAACAGGGCTAAAAAATATGAGATAGTGGGAATTGTTGATGATGACCCAAATAAGAGAAAACGCCTTATACACGGTATACCGGTAAGAGGGACAATAGATGATCTGCCCCATCTGACCAAAAAATTTTACGTAATGGAGCTGATAATAGCAATTCCCAGTGCTACCGGTTCCCAAATGCGGCGTATTGTTGAGGTATGTGAGCGCTGTAATGTTTCCTACAAGACATTACCGGGGATCTGTGAGCTTGTTGATGGCAAGGTGAGTGTGAGGGCCCTTCGTGACTTACGTTATGAAGATATATTGGGACGGGAACCGGTACGTATGGATATGTCAGGTATTGCGGAGTATCTTACCGGCAGGACAGTGCTTGTTACGGGTGGAGGTGGCTCTATCGGATCTGAACTATGCCGCCAGATAATCCGTTTCGATCCTGATAAATTGGTTCTTATGGATGCATGTGAAGCGAACCTCTATCAGATCCAGATGGAACTTGAGCATGAAAGGCGTTTTAACCGTTACACGACTGTTTTGGGAAAAGTCACGAATCGAACCTTGACTGAATCGGTGTTTGCAGGGTGCCGTCCTGACATAGTGTTCCATGCGGCTGCATATAAACATGTTCCCATGCTGGAAAGGAACCCTTGGGAGGCGGCATTCAACAATATCCTCGGCAGCAGGATCACCATGGAAGCAGCGACAAAATATGGGGTGAAAAGATTTGTGCTGGTATCAACAGATAAGGCGGTATACCCCACAAATGTGATGGGTGCCAGCAAACGGGTAACCGAACTTATTATGCTGTGTATGCAAAATCATTCCACACGCTTCATGACAGTTCGGTTTGGCAACGTAGTTGGATCCTCTGGATCTGTAATCCCTCTTTTCCGTCGTCAGATTGAATGTGGAGGGCCAGTCACCGTGACCCATCCCGATGTTACCCGCTATTTTATGAGCATTCCGGAAGCGGCTCAACTGATCTTGCAGGCGGGATCTATGGGAGAGGGCGGAGAAATCTTTATTCTGAAAATGGGCAAGCCAGTCAGGATTGCAGATATGGCCAGGGATCTGATCCGGCTTTCAGGAAAGGAACCGGACAAGGATATAAAAATCGTTTTTACTGGTCTTAGAGAAGGTGAAAAACTTTATGAAGAGCTTATTACTGTGGGAGAAGGCATTGTTGCCACGCCTCATGAGAAAATTATGGTACTGCGTTCAAACGGGCAAATCAACGGACATAAAGGTCGGGATGCTTTTTGTGTATGGCTGAATGGACAATTGGATGAACTGTTTGATGCGGCAAACCGTTTTGATGCCAACGCAATAAAAAAGAAACTGAAGGATATTGTCCCGGAATATACACCATCTGTCTTTACAGATGGGAGTCATTAAAGTTGTTATTTGCTGAGACAATCGGTATCAAGGGTTATTCTGACATCTCTTGTCCACTCTGTTGAGTTATGCTCATACCAATGCTTCTGAACGTTATTGAATTTGTTTTACATGCCTTGATTCTGAACAGGCGGTTTCATCTGTGAATGCAAGGGATGTTGATAATCAAAAGGAACGATTTTATCCCCTTTGATTGTAAAAAGATGTACATTTCCTCCTTTTTCCCTGTTTTGCATGAGACATATCTGACCGGTTACACCTGTAAAATCGCAGTATTGAGATAACCTGTTTTGAATATCTGTTCGTGTATGTATATTTTTATCATTCAGCACCTTTCTGAGGAACCTTATTGTATCATACCCATATGCTGCCATAAGATCAGGGGTTTTGCCGAAATTTGCACGATATCTTTTTACAAAGTCCTGAACAAGGGCATTATTGTTGTCTATATAAAATCCGGATGTAAAGATGGCGCCCTGAACATAGTCCCTGGCAAGGTCTATAAGTTTGTGAGACTGCCACAGACTTGTTCCCATCAGAAGAACTCCTTTAACATCGTAATAAGTTAATTGTGGTGCAATCATGGCAACTGTTTCGAAATTATCCGGGATAAAAACCGCATCAAAATCAATCACAGGTTCTGCCTTGTTATTCTTGTTTTTCCCGTTTGTTTCCTGTTTTGTATTGTGTGCAGTATAGATTGGCCTTGGATAATACATGCCGGTCATCTTCTTGATCTGTATGGCAAAATCTGTGGCATCAGGATCGTATGATTCAACAGCCGTTACTGTACCGCCTGCCTTGTTTAATATGTCCCAAAAACAGTTCATCATAAAAGACCCATACCTGTTCTTTGGGTAAAGTATGGCAAATCTTCGTATCCCCAGTTGATTTACAGCTGTAAAGACAAGTTTTTTTGCCTCCTGTACAGGAGAAATAAAATTGCGAAATACCATATTGCCTGTCTTGTCTATATCGTCTTTCTGTGTCAGGGTGATTATAGGGATGCCCTCTTCCTGTGCCTTTCGGGCCGCTGATATGGCAGCCTTTATAGACAGTGGACCAATCAGGGCCATTGCCCTGTTTGTCCTGACAAGCTTTTCAAGAGCAGCAACTGTTTGATCAGGATCTCCCCTGGTGTCTTTTATGTCCAGTTCGACAATGCTGTTATTCTCTTTGGAATCTGTAATAAGACCAGAGCCAAGCTCAATACCATTGAGTATTGACTGACCGTATACACTGAAAGGACCGCTTAAAGGCAGCAGACAACCAACAATCCCTGTATTGTCCTTTATAGTTTTGTTTGTCGGGGTGATGAAACATCTTGCACGCAACACCCAGTTATCTAAAGGTTCTTCATTACGATGTCTTTTTGATCTGTATGCCTCATAATCTTTCAGCAGTTTCCTTATCCTGCTGTTGAGCTTTGCCCTGTTGCCCGGTGTATCCTGAAGAGTTTTTCCGGCCTTTTCCCAGCAGTCAAAGGCCTTTCTCCAGATACCAAGGGAGGCATAGTCATCCATGAGTACAAGCATGACCTGTCCTGTTAATGGGTGTGACGGATATTTGCCAAGCCATTCCGTGGCCTTTGTTATGCTGTCATTATAGTTGCCTGTCAGGTAAAGGTGCATGATAATCTTGTAACGTATGGATGGAATAGCATCATAGTCGGGGTTATTTTTGTCAATGGTTTTATAAAGTGCCAGGGCCTTTTTAAACTCTCCTTTTTGTGAATAGATATCGGCTATTGAAGAAAGGGCTATTATGGCCTGTTCTGTGTCAGGATGATTGTTTATGTATTGGCGGTATACAAGGATGGCCCGATTAAATTTTCCTTCCTGTCTGTATTTTTCGGCACGGGCAAATGCATATGCAGCAGTGTTTCTTATGGAAAGAGAGGGTTGAATGTTTCTGTGACATCCGATACAGAAAAAGGCTGTTGCCAGCATTGTTATGACAACAGTCTGGTTAATTGCATCTGAAAAGGATTGAAGGTGTTGCAAGAGTCTCTTTTTATTGTTTGATATTATCATGGCTACCTTTGAAACTGCCTGTTTTATGCTGATAAGTTTCTGTTTTGCCTGCCCACATTCACCATGGGAGAGGGAAACAAACGAAAATACCTGCGGTCGGGTATGCCAATAATGAAGTATCTTTCAAGGCCAAAACTTTTTTAACTGTTGCACTTACGACTTGAATCTGATGTCCGTTTATGGACACAGGCGCAAAGAAACAAAAAAAGGGGCTCAATGTACAATATACCTGTTTTATCCTCTGCTAAAAGACAAACAGATATATTGTACATTGAGCCCCGATAGTATATTCAGCCTTTGGGAAACGGTCAATGGCTTTGTTTGTTGATCAGCCTGTCATGCATGGCAGAATTGGCATTATTTCAACTGGTTACAGCATGGTTTTTTTAAAGGTTTGTCATGCAAAGGCTATTTGTTCACTTCTTCAAAGTCCGCATCTACGACGTTATCATCCTCCGAGGTGTTCTGTGATGAATCAGCACCTCCTGCAGCGCCGCCAGCCTGTGCCTGTTGTTCCTGTGTTGCCTTGGTATACATTGCTTCTGCAAGTTTATGTGATGTTTGTGTCAATTCATCGGTAAGGCGTTTGATCTCTTGAGCATCCTCGCCTTCCATGGCCTTTTTGAGATTTTCTATGGCCTTGTTGATGTCTGCCTTTACGGATTCATCAACCTTGTCTCCTGCATCCTTCAAAGACTTTTCAGTTGTATATATAAGAGAATCGGCCATGTTACGTGCATCAACCAGTTCACGTTTCTTTTTGTCTTCTTCGGCATGCATTTCTGCTTCCTTGACAAGTTTCTGGATTTCTTCTTCTGTCAGGCCACTGGAAGCTGTAATTTCAATAGACTGTTCCTTGCCTGTTCCAAGATCTTTTGCAGAGACATGCACTATTCCATTTGCATCAATATCAAAAGTAACCTCGATCTGTGGAACACCTCTTGGAGCAGGTGGAATTCCTACCAGTTGAAAACGGCCGAGGGTTTTGTTGTCCTTTGCCATTTCCCTTTCACCCTGAAGCACATGTATTTCTACTGCCGGTTGATTGTCTGCTGCAGTAGAAAATATCTGACTCTTTTTGGTTGGAATAGTAGTATTTTTCTCAATCAGTTTTGTGAATACTCCTCCAAGGGTTTCAATACCAAGGGACAGTGGGGTTACGTCTAACAAGAGAACATCTTTTACATCACCTGTAAGTACGCCACCCTGGATTGCGGCTCCCATTGCAACAACTTCATCAGGATTCACACCCTTGTTTGGCTCCTTGCCAAATATCTCTTTGACCTTTTGCTGTACTCTTGGCATTCTGGTCATACCGCCGACAAGAATTACTTCATCTATATCATTGGCAGTTACGCCTGCATCTTTTATTGCCACGTGGCACGGATTTACAACCCTTTCAATCAAATCTTCCACAAGCGCCTCGAATTTGGCACGGGTCAACTTGATATTCATATGTTTGGGGCCGCTTGCATCTGCCGTTATAAATGGCAGGTTGACCTCTGTTTCCATGGAACCGGACAGCTCTATCTTGGCCTTTTCAGCTGCCTCTTTCAATCTCTGAAGAGCCATCTTGTCATTTCTGAGGTCAATTCCCTGATCTTTCATAAATTCGTCAGCAAGGTAGTCAACAAGGCGCAGATCAAAATCTTCGCCTCCAAGATGTGTGTCTCCGTTGGTGGATTTAACCTCAAAGACACCTTCGCCCAGTTCCAGAACGGATATATCAAAGGTTCCACCTCCCAAATCAAATACGGCTATCCTCTTGTCTCCCTTTTTGTCAATTCCGTATGCCAGGGATGCAGCAGTTGGTTCATTGATGATTCTTTCTACTTTCAGTCCTGCAATACGGCCGGCATCTTTAGTGGCCTGTCTCTGACTGTCGTTAAAGTATGCAGGTACCGTGATAACCGCTTCGGTGATCTTTTCGCCAAGATAGTCTTCTGCTGTTTCCTTCATTTTTTGCAGTATCATGGCCGAGATCTCTGCAGGGCTGTATTCTTTGCCTCTTATCATGACATGGGCATCACCATTTGCAGCCTTAACTACCTTGTATGGCAGTATCTTTATGTCTTTTTGTACCTCTGAAGAATCGTATTTTCGCCCGATAAGTCTTTTAACACCAAAAACTGTATTTTCAGGATTAGTGATTGCCTGCCTTTTTGCTGTCTGCCCCACCAACCTTTCCCCGTTTTCAGTAAAGGCGACCATGGAAGGCGTGGTTCTGCTTCCCTCTTTGTTAGCTATTACAACAGGATCTCCTCCTTCCATAACAGCAACACATGAATTTGTTGTACCAAGATCAATGCCTATAATTTTTCCCATCTTTTTGCCTCCTTATGTTTGAAGGAATTAAACAGGCTGTGACCTGTATAATTCCTGGAATGGATTTTTGCATAATTACCCTTCCCAATGCTCACCTGCAAGCCGGCTTTGGTCTCTTCCAGGGTTGGTCATTGAGTCTGTTCCGGTAAGATATGGTTCTTTTACACCAGCATGTCAGAAGTCTTTTACAATCCCTGCTGATCAGTGTTGATAGATTTCCCGTACTATTTGTTTATGGGATGATCTGAGGTGCCATGACCCAGGTTTTTGCTGAATGGCCGCTATGTACTGTTTTTTTTGTTTACCACGACCATGGCAGGCCGGATAAGCCGTCCATTCAGGAGATAACCTTTTTGCAGTTCCTCTTGTACTGTATTGTCTTCTGCGGAATCATCGCTTGTTATGGAAACTGCTTCATGGAAATTGGGATCAAATGGTTTTCCTACAGACTCAACACATTCAATACCTGCCTTTTTCAATACGTCCTTAAAACCTTTCAGGGTCAGTTCAATGCCTTCCTGAAGGATATCAAGGGAATTTTTTTCCTGGGAACTTTGCAGCGCCTTTTCCAGATTGTCAACTACGCCTAACAATTCCTTAATCAAAGATTCATTGGAATATTTTATCAAATCCTGTTTTTCTTTCTGAACTCTCTTTCTGAAATTTTCCATTTCTGCCTTGCAGCGGAGGTACATGTCAAAGTTTTCTTTTGCTGTTTTCTCTGTTTCTTCAAGTTTATCAATCAGTTCTTTTTTTGACATGTTTTCCGGAGCAGCAGATACGTCTTTCTTGCTGTCTTTTTTGTGGTTATTGTCAGTATCCTTTTTTACTGTTGGCGTATCAGGATTTTTGGATTTTACAGTGTCCTTTTTATCTTCCATTTTTACAAGGGCCTCATCTTTCTGTATGAATTTGATAGCATTGTGGAAAAACTTTAAGCATCGTAACAGGGTTTGTCAAGGAAGAGCTTTGCTACAGATCAATTTTAGCGTGACAACAAACGCCCAAAACAGTGCTTAAAGGCCAGGTTATATCCATTGACAGTCAAAAAAAAGGGATATATGAACTTTGGGCATGCCGGTTTTGATATGATCTGTTGCAATCAGCAAGACAGGTTTTCCCAGAATGCCCTGGCGTCATTTTTGCCTTTATCCGTACTGTCTGTTCTGTAATGATTTGTTTGTATTCCTCTGAGTCTTGCTATCCGTTCTTCAAGGGGAGGATGAGTGGAAAAAAGGCTGCTCAGTGAACTGCCTGAAAGCGGGTTTACAATAAACATGTGAGCAGTGGAGGGATTGGCATTCATAGGTATCTGTTGTGAATATGCCCCCAACTTTTCAAGCGCATTTGCAAGGCCGTGAGGAGTGCCTGCCAGTTGGGCTCCTGTGGCATCTGCAAGATATTCTCTTGACCTGGATATGGCCATTTGAATGAGCATGGCAGCAACAGGCGCAACGATAGACATAACAATAAGCCCGATAGTTCCCAGTCCTTCATTTTCATCATCATTGCCTGCACCCATTCCGAAAATGGCACTCCATCTTGCCATGTTGGCAATGATCATTATAGCGCCAGCCATTGTAGCTGCTACAGAACCTATCAGGATATCCCTGTTTTTTACATGTGACATTTCATGGGCCAGGACCCCTTTGATTTCTTCCCTGTTCATGGTTTTTAAGAGTCCCTCGGTAACAGCTACAGCAGCATGTTCAGGATTTCTGCCTGTTGCAAAGGCGTTTGGAGCTTGGCTGGGAATAACATATACCTTTGGCATGGGCAAACCTGCCGTATGTGTAAGTTCGCTCACTATACTGTACAACTCCTGATTGTTTTCAGGTCCTATCTCTGTTGCATTGTACATCCTGAGCACTATCTTATCGGAGAACCAGTAACTGAAAAAATTCATTGCCATGGCAAGGAAAAAGGCAAGTATCATTCCCTGCCGGCCTCCAAACAGTCTTCCGATAATGACCATAAGACATGTCATAATACTCAGCAGTAATACGGTTCTGATCTGGTTTCCCATAACAAACACCTCTGTCTGTTTTTCAAGCATAAATGGTCTTTTTGTACAATTCCGGTATCAATCTGCGGGATTTCTTGATCTGTACAAAAAAATTCATTTATGAGCTGGAAATCAAATAGTAACCAAAACCTGTTTCTGAATGGTCACTATCTATTAGCAAAAATTAAATATTATCCGGATTATGCCTATACATAAATCAATTTTTGAGTGGTGCACAAATCTTACAGTTCATGTTAATGAGCCTTGATTGTGTGTCAATTTTATTTATAATAAAAACTAAGGGTTTTAATATAAAAATCAAGGTCCATTACAAAAAAAATACAAACCCTTTGCAAGAGGCAGGGCAGTGTGACAGTCCGCCTGACAGGTTATACAGACAACGGGATATTGTTGTCTTCCCTGTTTGTTGATGGGTATGCGTTTATTATCAGAACAATTATAAATATGCCAGGAGGAAACAATGAAAAAACAGTGTTATCTGTTGTTGATTGTTTTTGTGTTTCTGTTCACCGGGTGCGCAGAGACGCAGAATGTGGCCAGGACAAAAACTGCACAGGGCACAGTTATTGGTGCTGCTACAGGCGCCCTGGCAGGGGCTTTGATAGCTTCTCACCATCACAGGGGAAAAGGCGCCTTGATTGGTGGTCTTGCAGGCGCTGCTGTTGGAGGTGGGATAGGGTATGCCCTGGATAGGCGGGCAAAAGAATTGGAGCAGATAAAAGAGGCCAGGGTCAGGCGTGAGCAGGACCATCTGGTTGTCACCATGTCCAATTCTATACTTTTTGATATAAATTCAGCAAGGCTGAGGCCAGGCGCCAAGAATGTCCTGGACAAAATTGCCGGTGTTATAGTGCGGTATCCTGAAGACAGGCTTATTGTAACTGGACATACAGATAATACAGGATCGGAAAAATATAATCAGGAGCTTTCAGAACGGCGGGCCAAGGCGGTTAGAAACTATCTTGTCCTAAGAGGTGTTTCGCCTGACAGAATTACTGCTATTGGTTTTGGAGAAACCATGCCTGTTGCATCTAATGCCATGCCTGAAGGAAGACAGCAAAACCGTCGGGTGGAGATAGAGATAAAGCCGGGTGCTTCTGAACAGCGGCAGCCTTAAACAGGAACGCCGTGCCCTGAATTTGTTTGAGGATGAATGTTTAACAAAGAACAGTGCTTTTTGTCCGCACCCTTGTTTTTGCTGCTTTAATCTTCAAATTCCTTTTAACGAATTTGCCGAAAATGGTAACTATGGCAGGCTGAAACGTTAAGGTAAAGAAGAGATTTACACAGAATATCAGGGCATAAAACAGTCCCATCTGGGATTGAAACCTGATGTCGGCAAGAAATCCCCAGATGCTTAATGGGAGGATCATAACCAGGGCAATAAACAGGACTGCACGACCAACAGAGGTTGCACCATTGATGATGCTTGTTTCCATGTCCTTGCATTGAACAAACTCTTCTTTGTATCGGCTGTGAAGGTATATGCTGAAATCCACCCCTATTGCAATACCAACTGCTGCTATGGGTATGGATTCTATAGTCAGGCTGAGGCCCATAAAACTCATCAGCCCGAACCCTATAATATTGGCCACGGCAAGAGGGACAGTTATAAACACAGATATCAGCAAAGACCTGAAACAGACTGCACAGATAATAAATATTGCAGACAGTACAGTAAGATCTATTTTTATATGGTCTTTTTGCAAGGAAGCATTAATGGCGGCATTGGCACCGATAACACCTCCGGCGGGCTCAAATTTTCCTGTTCCGTTCAGTACAGGTGAATGAACAAGAAAAAACTGTTTCATTTCTTTTTCTATACGTTTGATAGTGTCACAAGTATGGTTTTTAAAAAACAGGACAGTGTTACCGTATCTGAAAAGTCTGTCTGCAAACGAGTCAAAGCCTCCTGGTGGCTGTTTTTGGCGATAGAGGAGGATAAGATCTTCTGTTGCCTTTTTTTTGTTCGGAATTATGCCCCATGATGGATCTCCCTCATGAAAAACAGAGTTCATCTGTCTGACTATATTGGTTAGCGATTTGTATCCGCCGCACATGCCGGGCATGTGTGTCATCATGTAAAATTCAAACGTCTCTATATAATGGAGAAATTCCGGAGATTGTACTGCTCCTGGTTTTCCCTCAAAAAACAGTATCAATGTATCGGGACCTGTATGATCAAATCTTTTGGTAATTTCCTCAAAATCCCTGTTGTAAGGAGAAGTCGATTTTAATATACCTGAACCGGGTGTGATTTCTCCCACTGTTATCCTGCTTGCCTCCCACCCGAATACTGTTGCAAAGGCTATGACAGTTAACACCACAAATTTTCTGCCAAAAGGGCTTATTGAGAAAACAGCAAGTGTCCTGTTCATTCGTTTCCATACCCCTTTCTTTTTTCTGCGCGCATGTGTCTTTGACCTTGCCTTGCGGCTTGGGGCAGGTAAATAATAGGCCAGGATAGGACCCATAATACCACTTAAAAAGATCAAATTGATTATCCAGCATGTAAGAATTATACTGATGTTTTGAAGAAAAGGGATATCGGACAGTATCATCACCCCAAAACCGGCAGCATCTGTGCTTACAGCCGTTACACATGGCATAAGCATGCTTGCTATTGTGTTTCGGGTTGCTATGTCTTTTCTTCCGGTTAACTCCTCTTCTTCTATGTAACGGGCACATTTCTGAACAGCACTGCTGACACACCTTACGGATACCAGAAAGGGCAGTACAATCATCAGGGGATCAAAGTTCAGGTGCATGTATCCTGCAAAACCAAGTCCCCACAGTGTACTCATTGCAGTTACTGCAAGGGGTACTATAACGCCAATGGCACACCTCAGAAATATATAGAGCAAAAAGCCTATAAACAGGAATGTAATGCCAAAAAGAACAAAGATCTTTGGCCAATGACTGTAAATAGTGGCAAGCAGGACAGGTCGTCCAGTGAGATGTATCGTTGCAATATCATCATTTTCTTTCTGTTTTAACTGTGAAAAAAAGGTGTACAGCTTGCTGTAGTCAACGGTTGGTTTGAACTGGGCAATTATCAGGGCTGCCTTTCCATCGGATGAAACCAGTGTCCCCTTGTAACGAGGGCTGCCCAGGGTGTGTTGCCTTAGTCTTTGAAGGTCTTTTTTTGTTGTGGGTATCCGTGGCCATATCAATGAACCAATATGTATTTCTCCTCCGCCCCGGACAGTGATATATTTGGCCTTTTGAAGGGTAATGGAATCTACCAGTAAAGGGTATGTATATTCATTGTATCTGAATTGCTGCGTTACCCTTTTTAGTTTTTTTAAGAATCTGGTGTTAAATATGTCTCCATGTTTTGCAAGGAGCTCACACATGACCGTATTGCCACCGCCAAAAACTTTTTCAAACTTTTTTATCAGTTTGATATAGGGATGATTTTTTGGCAGCATGTTTTCAATCTTTGTCTTTGTTTCCAGGTGCCGCAGACCAAAAGACATAAAGATCGTAATAGCCACTGCTGTTAAAAGTATTATAATGCGATATTTGAAAGAAAACCTGGCTACCCAGTCTGTCATAATTGATATATTGAGATCCTTGCAGAATGTTCAATCTGGTTCAGAATCAATGCATACTAAAATTTTGGTTAAATAAAAAATGATGGGGTTTTTCTATGATCAAGGTTTTAACATAATGGCGATATCCGCAAAACAGATGTTTATGATTGAGATGGTCCCATCTGTTGCAAAAAAATGTGCATGATATGTTTGCATGTAAGGATGTGGAAGACATTTTGAGGATTTATCTTGTGGTCTGTTTGCTGTCGGGATTTAACAGCGTCCAGTCTGTACCGTTGGAGCTTTGCAGTAAAGTGCCCCTTGTTCCTGCAATCCAGGCCATGTTTCTATTGTGAGAGCAGCTATACAGACATTCATCAAAATCCAGTTTGGAGTTAATAATCCCCTTTTTCCATGTTTTTCCCATGTTTTTGCTGTAAAAGATGACCTGGGGACCAAAGGTGATAATCTTGTTTTTAAAATAAAAGACCCTGAATAAACTGTACTGTTCGTTTGTTATTGTTTTGATGCTGTCAAGTGAATGCCAGTTCCCTCCGCTATTATCGCTTATTACAATGGTAGATGCGATACCTGAAGCTATTGCAATTCCCTGTTTTGCATAGCATACAGACCAGAGGGTGTTTTCGTTTGATGCAATTCCGTTATCTTGCAATATCCAGTCCTTTCCGTTTCGGGTCATATAAATCACACCAAATTCTCCAACAGACCATCCATGTCCATGAGGAGAAAATGCAATGGAATTCAGTATGACATCTTCACCGGTAATCTGTGTTTGCCACATGGTTCCGCTATCATGAGTAGCAAGAATTGTCCCGTGTTCACCTGCAATCCAGGCATGATTTTTATCTTTGATCCACACAGATTTCCAGTAATAATTGAAAGGGGATTTTTGTTTTTTCCAGTGTCTGCCACTGTCTGAGGTGTGCAGGATTGTTCCTCCATACCCAACAGCCCAGCCATGCAGGGGACCTGTAAAACTGATGGAAGAGAGGGCATTTTTTGAAGGGACAGACTGCAATGACCACGATTTTCCCCTGTCCAGTGTAATCCATATGTGTCCCCGCAAACCGGACAGCCACCCTGTATTGGATACAGGGTGGCTTATACTGAATATCGGGTACAGTGTGCCCGGGAATAATGGGTCTGTACGGCTGCAGATTGCCGGATTATTGTTTGCATAAAGAGGCGCTGTTATGATCAGCAAATAAAAAGGGAGTAGACAGAATAATGTATTTGTCTGTTTTTTTATATTGGACATTGTCTGTTTTTATATGAAAGTCTTTCATGCTGATGAGTCTGTATTACCGTCCGCATCGCTTTCATTGGTCATTGTGGCTGGTAAAATAAATCCAGCAATGCTGGTTGGTTTTTATGATCCTGTGTTGTCATTTGTTGGAAAATGGAGTTGAAATATGACAAGATTTCATCCTGGTTTTTTTGTTATTGGTTTTGTTTGCCTGTTGTTTATTGCCGGATGTGCAGAAAAAAGGCCTGTTCTTTATCCTAACTATCACCTGAAACAGGTAGGTATGTCAAGGGCCGAGGCTGACATAAATGAATGTATGCGTCTTGCCAGTGAATATGGAGTGAGAAATGAGACAGGGCAAAGGGTGTTGAAAAAAACAGCAGCCAATGCTGCTGTTGGTGCTGCTGCGGGTGGAGTGGGAGCGGCTGTGTTAGGCCGCAATGTCGGAAAAGGTGCAGCGGTGGGAGCTTCTGTAACAGGTGCTGCAACATTAACAAGGGAGCTGTTGAAATCAGATACTCCTGATCCCCTGTTTCGCAGGTATGTGGAAAAGTGCTTGCGTGAGAAAGGCTACAGTGTGATAGGTTGGAGATAACCAGGGATTTTTCCTTTTGTTTTGACTATCGGGGTTGATTGCTATGGGACATGTAACAAGCGGAAATGTATACAGAAAACTTGGCAGAAAAATTGACAGTCTTTCCATGAGAGCTCCATGGACAGAGACTTTATACGAGATACTTAAGGAGCTGTATACCGAAGAGGAGGCCTCTTTCGTGGTTCGGATGCCTTACAGTCTGTCCGGTTTCAGAAAAATAAAAAGGGTTACCGGATATGACAAAAAGAGATTGCGCAGGATTCTGGACCGGTTGTCTGCAAAGGGCCTGGTAATGGATCTGAAAATACGGGGTTCGTATTACTATATGCCATCTCCTATTGTTATTGGGGTTTTTGAGTTTTCAATGATGAGAACTGGAGGGGTTCGGGATATAAAAAAACTGGCCAGACTTTTCCATACCTACTTACAGGAAGAAGACGCCTTTCAAAATTGCAACTTTAACGGTAACAACAATATATCTTTTATGAGAACCCTTCCACATGAAGAAACTATTGTTCCTTCAGAGTACACTGAGGTGCTGGATTATGAAAAGGCCTCTGTCCTGATTCAGGAGGCGGAGCGGTTTTCTGTTGGAATATGTTCCTGTCGTCATGAAAAATTGCATCTTGGAGAAAAAACGTGTGATGTACCTTTGGATACCTGTTCCTCATTTGGAATGGCCGCAGATTTTCTGGTAAGGAACAATCTGGCCAGGGAAGTCTGCAAGGCCGAGATGCTTGATAATTTGGCGCGGTCAAAAGAAATGGGATTGGTACTTAATGCCGATAATGTTCAGAACAGGATTACGTATATATGTCACTGCTGTGGATGTTGTTGTAATGTCCTTTTGGGAATCAGCAAGTATGGATATTCCAATATTGTTGTTACTTCCGGTTTTATCGCTGAAGTGGATGAATCCCTGTGCAAGGGGTGCGGAAAATGTGCAGATTCATGTCATATCCATATTATCGAGATGGTGCCTTCAGATGATATTGGTCAAAGCCGAAAGATTCCTTCTGTTGATAAATCCCTGTGTCTTGGTTGCGGGGTCTGTGTCCTGAACTGTCAGGAAAAAGCTATAAGCCTTGTAAGACGAAGTCGCAGGGTCATTACTCCGGAGACAACTTTCGAACGAATAATGCTTCAGTCTCTGGAAAAAGGAAATTTGCAATATCAGATATTTGATAATCCCTGTGATATTACACAGAAAGTAATGAGGGCCTTCCTTGGTGCCTTTTTAAGGCTTCCTCCGGTTAAAAAGGCGCTGTTGAGCAATCTTTTAAGATCGTCGTTTTTGGAATTTATGAAAAAGGGCAGCAATAAGCAGGGGAGATCCTGGCTGACTGAAATATGAGAAACAGCCCGGACAAAATGATCCCTCATATTGATATGCCTCATATGTCTGTCAGAGGGAAACACAGGGATTGTGTAAAAAGGCCGTGTACAGACAGAAATGAAGGGACAGTAAATGCAGGACGCAGACTTGATACAAAAGCAGGATGACCTGGCAAGAAAGTTCTGGGATATGGGGGCTGTGGCAGTGGCTTTTTCAGGTGGTGTGGACAGTTCTCTTCTCCTTAAAATGGCCCGTGATGTTTTGCATGATAATGTGATTGCCATTACTGCCTGTTCCATTATACATCCTGAACAGGACCTGTTTGATGCCAAAAGGATTGCAGAGGAGCTTAACGTGCGCCATGTCCTGTTTTCTGCAAGGGAAATGAGTATCCCGGAATTTGTTATGAACAGACGGGACAGGTGTTATCATTGCAAACGTTATCTGTTTGGATCCTTTTTCAGGATTGCCCGCAAACATGGTATTGGGCATCTGGTTCATGGCGCAAACATGGATGATCTTGATGATTACAGGCCTGGCATGCAAGCTGCCCTTGAACTTGGAGTTGTTGCACCCCTTATAGACGCAGGTTTTTACAAGACGGATATCAGGGCACTGTCAAGGAGATTGAATCTTTCAGTCTGGGCAAAGCCGGCACGGCCTTGTCTTTCTACAAGGGTGCCTTACGGTACACCTGTCAGCGTTACGAAACTGAAGGTGATTGAAGAGGCAGAGACCTTTATCATGAATCTTGGTTTTAGTGACTTGCGGGTCAGACATCTTGGTATGCAGGCAAGAATAGAAATAGACAGGAGGGAGCTTGAGGACATTTATGCTCCTGATATTCATGCCTGTATCATGAAAAAACTGCATTCCCTCGGTTTTAAGGATGTTGTAATCAGGATTCGTTCAAAATAGTTTTTATCCCTATAAAGGGACTTTTTTGCAAGGCATGTGCGTTACACTGAAAATGTCCTTTTGGCGATTGCAGGAGGGTCCGGCCTGGAATCCTGAAACGGAAAAAATTTTCTGCCCTGCTTTTTTCCTGTTTGTTGAGTCAGTGTCGTGTTTTTATGGCTCAAACTGGACCCTGATCTGTTTTATGTGTTTCTGCACGGACAGGCGTAGCTTTTGTAGAGGAAGAGAGGTTGTGCAAAAGGCCTCATATGATCAATGGAGCAATATATGGGCAATCTGATAGAACTGAATGATGTTTTCAAAAGACCTACCAATGATCTTGACAAGCAGATACCGCCAGAGGAGACAGTTAGACGTTTCAGAAAAAAATTGGCAGGCATTGATCTGGATCTGCTTGAAGAAACCGTAAGAATTGACAATGGCAGGCTTGATATACCGGTGTATTTCAGTGTGTGCGGCAAGGATGCCATGAGTATGATGGGGACAGAAAAGCAGATGGGGAAGGGCGGAACAGAGGCTCAGGCTGAGGCAAGCGCAGTTATGGAGCTTGTAGAACGATTCAGCCTTTTTTCGTTTATGAATAATCCTGACTCTTTTATATTAAAGGAATACAGGGAGATCAGGGACAGGGCCATGTCTCTTGAATCTCTTGCCATTTCTGTTCAGGATGAAAACTCTGCTGATATTGACAGCCTGCGCAAGATATTTGAGACGCTTCCCCAGAGGTGGTGCATGTCATATGATCTTAGCAGGAAAAAGGATGTTCTTGTTCCCTTTGACTGGTTTTATTCCATAAACCAGTTTAATGGATCTTCTGCGGGAAACTGCAAGGAAGAGGCAATTCTTCAGGGTTTGTGTGAGGTAATCGAGAGACACGTATCGTGTCTGGTTAGCCGCAAAAGACTTAAGGTTCCGCTCATTGATCCTGATTCTGTTACAAATCCCCTTGCAAGGGAATTGATCGGGAAGTTCAGACGTGCAAATATACGCTTGTATTTGCACGATTTGTCACTGGGTATGAATATCCCTACCGTCAGTGCGCTTGCCTATGATCCTGTTACCTTTCCTGATAAAAGTGAAATTGTATGGACAGCCGGTACGTGTACCGATCCCGAGAAGGCCCTTGTTCGTGCCCTTACAGAGGTAGCCCAGCTGGGGGGGGATTTTAATACAGGGTCCAAATATGTGGCAAGCGGTCTGCCCAAATTAAGGGACATTGGCGAGGCGGATTTCCTTATTAATGATAATCCTGTTATCTCCATTGACACTCTTCCGGAGATATCTGATCAGAATATCCGGACGGAAATTGAAAACTGCATACTATCCCTTGAAAAACAATCAATGAATGTGATGGTGGTTGATGTGACCAACAGTCAACTGGAACTGCCGGCCTTTTATGTTATTGTTCCGGGGGCACATTTCCGAGAAAGGGCAGAAAATGCCAGTCTTGCCATGTTTATTGCCAGACTGGTCTGTGATACTCAGCCTCCGTTATTTGCCACAGAACGTTTGAAAGAGATGGAAAGGCTTGTTGGTGCAAGATATTATACAAGGTTTTACCTTGGACTTTCATGTCTTTCTCTTGCAAGACTGTCTGATGCCGAAAAGTATTTGAGAGACGCTGTTGACCTTGGACCATGTGCACAGGATATCCCGCTTGTGTACTCTTACCTTGGCAGTTGTCTGAAAGATCTTGGACGTTACAGGGATGCCATTAAGGTGCTTGAAAAGGCCATGGAATATGACGATGAAAGGACAGATATATATAACTTGATGGGTTTTTGTTTTTTCAGGGAAAAGGAATATGAAAAGGCAATTGCATGTTTTAAAAGGGTTATAGATATTGATCCGTCTTCGGCCATTGATTATGCAAACATTGCTTCAAACTACAGAAAGCTTGGCAGAATAGAGGAGGCAATTCAATATTATAAATTAGCGCTTGAGCTTGATCCTTCAATAGACTTTGCGCGTGAAAACCTGAAAGAACTGAACCGCTGACATGTGATCTTTAATAAAAAATTTAAACTGTGTCAGGCTGAAACAACACCTGCATCTGTTGAATATCATTGTTCAGCACCAATATTATCAAGGAGTCAGAAAAATGAATCTGGATACCATTATATTTGAAAAAGATGAAAATGTAGCAATTGTGAAATTTAACAGGCCAAAGGCGCTTAACGCTGTAAACCCGCAAATGGTAACAGACCTTAATATAGTCATGGAACATGTGGAAAGGGACGGTTCTACCGGGGCCATGATTATGACCGGTAACGGTAACAAGGCCTTTGTGGCAGGTGCTGATATCAGTGTGATGGAAAACTTTACTCCACTTGAGGCAAGGAGATTTGTCCGTGATATGCATGATGTCCTCTTTCGTATTGAAAATCTGCCTATTCCTGTAATAGCGTGTGTAAACGGCTTTGCCCTCGGTGGTGGCGCTGAGATAGCCATGGCCTGCGATTTTATATATGCCTCTGAAAAGGCAAAGTTGGGACAGCCTGAAATCAATCTTGGTTTGATTCCGGGTTTTGGAGGAACGCAGCGTCTGTCACGGTTGATAGGCAAGGCAAGGGCCAAGGAAATGTGTATGACAGGGCAGCCTGTCAGTGCAGGGGAGGCAAAAGAGATTGGTTTGGTGAACAAGGTCTTCAGCCCTGACAAACTGTATAATGAAACAGTTCGTGTAGCCAAGTTAATGGCATCCAAGGCCAAAACTGCTCTGCGGGCAATAAAAAGGTGTATTGATCAGGGAAGTGAGATAAACCTGAAGGCAGCATGCTATCTCGAAACAGAGTCGTTTGGGATATGCTTTACCAGTCCGGATGCAAAGGAGGGAATGTCATCTTTTCTTGAAAGGCGTAATCCTGCATTTGAAAAAGAACTTATTTAGACAAAACCCGTTACAGTTTGTCTGCAAACGGCTCTGAAAAAGATTTTCAGGACAATCTGAACAGGAAACATTGTTTTAATGGATGAACATACGAACCTTACACTGAAAACAGAAAAAATCGACAGTGACCTTACTATTTGCACAGTATCCTACGAATCACTTGACTATTTAAGGCTGAATGTCAAATTGATCCGTATTATGAATCCGGATACCTCTTACTGCTATCAGGTGGTTGAAAATTCTATGCCTGATTCTCATAAACGTGTTTATCCAGACATTGGTGATATAGAGATAATGCAGGGACCGACCCATAAAAAACGATTGTACGGTTCAGCAAGTTATCACCATGGAGAAGGGCTTAATTTATGTATCTCAAATATAAAAACCAGGTTCTTGCTTGTTCTTGATCCGGATTTTTATATTGTTATGCACAACTGGATACGCAAGGTTGTTTCATATATGCAAGAGGAAAATATTGCCATCCTTGGTGTGCCCTGGCATCCGTATAGGTACAGGAAATGGCGATATTTTCCTGCGGTGCATTGTACCTTTTTTGATCTGTCGAAGGTTTCAAAAGATATTCTGGATTTCAGACCGGATTATGAAACATACCCTCCTGTGAAAAAAAGGTTTTCTGCCATTCGGAAAAGGTTGAAACGATTTGATCCCTTAAAAATGCACAGACGAAAATATATAAATTGTTCTGCTGATACAGGGTTCAGGATTTATAAAAGATGTTACAATGACCATAGTATCAAAACAGAGTGTTTTACTCCTGTGTACAAGCCTCCTGTTTCTGCAAGATTAAGGGAGGTGTTGTTCCCTGACAGAATCAGCCTCCTTCCAAAACAGGCAGGCTATTATTCTAAAACTTGTTTTGCAGATTATGGCCTTCCGGATTTTCAGGGGCTGGGTTGTGAAGAGTTTTTATGGAACGGTCAGCCCTTTGGGTTTCATGTACGGGCCTTCCCGAAATCCAAACATAACAGGCACAGTTCCATCAGCGCTGTTCTTTACGAAACAGAAAAACTGATAGTCAACAGGAATAATGACACAGACCCTGCATAAAATCCTTTTTGCTCAACCCGTTGCATTGCCTGCTGTCTGAACAGGACAGACAAACGACACAGCAGGCCACAATTTTGATTGTTGATATAATTCAGTACCTGCCGTTAAAACGCAGGGCTTATCTTCTCTGTGTCGGGAGTTGAGACATAGGGTTGATCTTGAACAGGATTAAAAAATATATTGCTATGCCTGTCTGCGGGTATGCCTTTTCCAGCCGGAAGATTTGAACATCCTGTTTTTTGTGTCCAGGACAAGGCATTCACGGCCTGGCAGAGCGTCTATAAATCTGGTACCCTTTGCCGGATCCATGAGAAATACTGTTGTGGAAAGGGCGTCTGCATCCATGGTAGTGTTTGACACAATTGATACGCTTGTGTCTGTATCAGCAGCAAGTCCTGTCTTGGGGCTGACAATGTGACGGAACATGCTGTCCTTGGCAAAATGAACTTCGTAGTTTCCTGATGTTGCTATGGCACCATCTGTCATTTTTATTATATCAGGGAACCTTCCTCTTTTATGAGGATCCTGTATGGCAATAACCCATGGTTTTTTTCTTCCTTTTGTGCCCTTGACCCTTATGTCTCCGCCTGCATTTATCAGGTGATGTTCGATATTGTTGTTTGTAAGCACATCTGATGCCCTGTCGACTATATAACCTTTGGCAATGCCATCAAGGGTGATGCCCATTCCGTGCCGGCCAAAATATATTGATCTGCCTTTTGTCCTGATCATATCAGCGCCAATCAGACTCATAACCCTCTTGATCTCTGTGGGCTTTGGAAACTTTCCCCTGTTGACATTGGGATCATCGAAAATATCCAGCAATGGTTTTACAGATATGTCAAATACTCCACCACTCATACGATAATAGTCGAGGGATTTTCCCACTACGTCACAGACCTCTGGAGATGAATCCTCTATGTATCCATTTTTATTCAACTGAGCTACTTCAGCGCTGTCGTCAAAACGGGTCATTATCTTCTCTATCCTGGCGATTTCCTCAAACGCCTTGCCCATTGCATCTTCAGCTTCAGTCTTTGACGGATGAATAAGAGTCATGGAAACAAATGTTCCCATGGCCAACTTGGTTTGGGAGACCTTGTACATCCTGCGGTCGATTTTCACAGCTTCTGCACCTGAAGGTATGCAGCAGGTGGATGCTATTCCAAGGCCGGCAAAGGCTGATAGTTTTATAAAAGACCGTCTGTCCATAGGGATATTGCAAGCAAAGGTCCTTGTTTTTTTCTGCATCTTTAAAATCCTCCAAAATTACCTTGTGTCAGTTGATGAACCATGAGCCACACAATTCAACCGTTTTTGCAGCATCTTTTTCAAATACCTTGTAGGTTTGGGTGTTAAACTTTGTTCTGACAGATATTGTCAGGACTTGTACAAGCATATGTTAACAACTTTACTTTATTATCAGTAGAATATAAAGTTTACAACTTAAAATTTGATATTGTCAATATTCCTGTTCAACATTTTCCTGAAAATGATCCTCATGCAATTCTAACGTATCTCTTGTTTTTTCTGAATATTGTTTTACATATTCTGTGTAAACAGTTTTCATCCGTAAATGACCTTTGTGTGCAATTCCGGTTCAATCTGCGTAATCTCTTGACCTTGTTCAACAATTCTTGTCTGTGGATTCTGCATTTGCTGTTGTCTGCGGTCTGCTTATGGATTGAAAAGAGTGATGGCACCCGAAAACTCTTTTGTGGATGGAGACAATTAGAAACATTGAAGCACTCTGTTTGTATATGAATTCGTAAGATATAAAGGTGAGTGGAATTATGGCAAAGGGACATATCCTTGTTGTGGACGATGAAGAAGATATCCTGGATCTGATCCGGTTTAATCTCGAAAAGGAAGGTTATACCGTCAGTTGTGCCGGATCGGGTGAAGATGCCTTGCAAAAGACAGGCAGGTCATGTTTTCCGGATCTTATTCTGCTGGATCTGATGCTGCCGGGAATAGATGGACTGGAAGTATTCAGACGTATAAAAGGCAATGATAATGCAAAGAATATCCCTGTTATAATGCTTACTGCAAAGGGAGAAGAATCCGATATCATTGTAGGGCTTGAAATGGGTGCAGATGATTACGTAACAAAGCCCTTCAGTATGAAAGTTCTCCTTGCAAGGGTAAGGGCGGTCTTAAGGAGAAAGGGGTATGAAAGGCAAAACACGGATATCATTTCAGTACATAACATTGTTATTCATCCTGGCAAACGCGAAGTGCTTGTTGATAATAAACCGTTGCGTCTTACCTATACGGAATTTGAGATCCTCCTTTTTATGGCAAAAAGACCTGGTTGGGTATTTACAAGAGGTCAGATAGTGGATGCTGTCAGAGGAAAAGACTATTTTGTAACAGACCGTTCTGTGGATGTGCAGATTGTGGGGTTACGAAAAAAACTTGGGGCTACAGGCAAGTATATCCAGACCATACGGGGTGTGGGGTATTGTTTTAAGGAGTAATTGTGAAAGGTCAGAGACGTTTGTTTTGGCAACTGTTTCCTTCATATCTGTTTGTGACAGTTGTATCCATCTCGGTAGTAACATGGTATGCTTGTGGAACCCTTGAAGATTTCTATTTAAGACAGATCACAAAAGATTTGAATGAACGGTTAACCTTTCTTAAGGAACGCATAAACAAATATCTGAATCCCCTGAATGAAAAACGGATTGATTTTCTCTGTAAAAAAACAGGTAATCCTTCCCATACAAGATTTACAGTGATACTCCCTTCAGGAAAAGTGGTAGGCGATTCCATTGCTATGCCGGACAAAATGGATAATCATTCGGACCGGCCCGAGATTATTCAGGCAATCAAGTATGGCAAAGGCAGATCCATGCGACTTAGTTATACACTGCACAGAAAAATGATATATTCAGCCATCTTGCTTAAACATGGTCCCAGAACAAATGTGATCTTGAGAGCGGCCTTTCCTTTCAGCTACATAAAAGCACAACTGTCAGCAGTACGCAGAAAGATACTGATGGCCAGCTTTTTTGTTGCCATTTTTGCCATGCTGACCTGTATATATATGTCAAGAAGAATAAGCGGCCCCATTGAGGAGATCAGAGAAGGGGCGCGACACTTTTCTGCTGGTAATTTTGACTACCGACTCTCTTCTGAAGGAGTGGAGGAGGTCAGGGAACTGTCCGCAGCCATGAATCACATGGCTGCAGAACTGAAAAAAAGGTTTGAGATTATAAACCGGCAGAGATCTGAACTGGAGACAGTCTTGTTCAGCATGACAGAAGGTGTTATGACCTTTGATAATGATGAACGCCTTGTTTCAATAAATGAATCTGCAGTAAGGATGCTGGGAATTGATCCTGTATGGGCGCAGGGAAAAAACCTGCAGGAGATAATCAGAAATCCCTCGATACAACGTTTGACACATCAGACATTGAAACAGGGTCAATCCATGAGTAAGGATATTGTCATATATAAATACGATGAATTTGAGGAAGACAGGTTTGTTTCTGTACACAGTGCTCCGTGGAAGGGGCCCCGGGGGGACATGCTGGGTGTACTGCTGGTATTGAATGATGTGACTCAGTTAAGGCGTCTTGAAGAGATGAGACGGGATTTTGTTTCCAATGCATCCCACGAGATCAAGACGCCTGTCACGGCTATCAGGGCGGCCGTTGAAACTCTTACTAACGGAACAGTGGCAAACCAGGAGGAAACAAGACAGTTTCTGAAAATTATTGAAAAGCATGTTTTTCGTCTTGGGGCAATAATAAAAGATCTCCTTGATCTATCCATGATCGAGCAAAAAGCAGAACAAGGGAATATTGAACTTTCCGAACAAAGGCTTGTCCATATACTGGAGTCTGCTGTTAATGCCCTGATACTGAAGGCAAGGGAAAAGAATATAGGAATTGATCTTGTATGTCCTGGTTCATTGATGGTAAAAGCAAATTATTCTTTATTGGAACATGGGGTCATCAATCTTTTGGATAATGCCATCAACTACAGTGAACAGAACTGTATGGTCATTGTAAAGGCAGAAAAAACAGAAAAAGGAGTTGTCATATCTGTTGTTGACGAGGGAATTGGTATAAAAACAGAGTTTTTGTCAAGGATTTTTGAAAGATTTTATCGGGTTGACAGGGGAAGGAGCAGGGATGCAGGTGGCACAGGGCTTGGGCTTGCAATTGTAAAACATATCGTAAATGCCCATGGAGGCATGGTATATGTTAAAAGCACATTTGGTACGGGCAGTTGTTTTGAGATACACCTGCCCCTGTGTTAACAGACACTGTACGCTTTTTATAAGGCCGTACGTTATAAGAGACTTGTTATGGCAAAACATCTTCAAAGAGAAATCGAGAAGCTTAAAAAAAGGATTCTTTCTGTTGGCGGTATGGTAGAGGATCGACTGCAAAAGGTCATAAAGGCCATAGAACTGAAGGATACAGCAGTGGCAGCTAATATTATCAGGACGGATTTCGAGATTGACGAGGCAGAGGTGGAAATCGAAGAAGAGTGCCTGAAACTCCTTGCCCTGTATCAACCCGTTGCAATTGATCTTCGTTTCATAATTGCCTCGCTGAAAATCAACAACGACCTTGAAAGGATTGGTGATGAGGCGGTTAACATTGCTCAACGGATTTTGATTCTCTCTGAAACCTCATACGATCCCATTTGTTTGACCTATAACGAAATGGCTGAAAAATCGGGGCTTATGATGAGAAAAAGTATAGACTCTCTTGTCAGGCTTGATCTTGATCTGGCATTCAAGGTCATTAAAATGGATGATGAGGTGGATGAAATGGATTATCAAATCCACAATACAGTTATGGACAATATCAGGCATAATCCGGAGCATGTGGAATATCTCGCAAATTTCCTTTTCATATCACGTCATCTTGAACGGATAGCAGACCATGCCACCAATATTGCCGAAGAGGTTGTGTATCTTATAGAAGGCGAAATTATACGGCACGGTTTTTTTGAACGTAAGGCATAATGCATGCCTTTTTGTGTTTGACAGTTCCTGTTATGGATGCCAAACAGTTCATTTCTCTCCTGAACGCCTTATAGGTCTTCCGGCCAGTCCCAACCGTTTTACCGAACAAGTCAGGTGTATACTTGCCATACTGCCAATTATATCTGACCTGTTAGATCAAAATGATGTGCCCCTGTGCCGGTATGATTGAAATTTCTTGCCTTTGCTGATCAAAACATCTTGGGCTTGCACCAGGGATTATAGGGGGGACCTCTGTACTTTTTTATGCCGCCATATTGCGTTAGTAAATGAAATTGAGTTCCATAATTACCTTGTTTGTATCAGCACCAAAATCATCTTTACTGTAATGGGCGTATTTTCCCAGCAGTTTGAAATGGTTGTCTATCTTCCATATGGCAAGGAAGTCAATTTCATCGCCATAGTTGGCCCCGCTGTTTTCTGCTTCAAATTTATGATACACGGTCTTCAGCATGATTTTGTAAGGGAGCCTGATTCCTGCCCAGGTGTAAAGATCTTCCATACCGTTTGCAGGGGTAGCAAGGAATTTGTCTGCCCATCCCTGAAAGGCATGCAGTGTGGCTAAGGGTGTTGAGAACCCGCGGGTTCCATTCCCCTCAAGGATTTCGTAACCAACGCCAAGGTCAATCTTGCTCTTTTCACAGAATCCGCCAAGTTTGAAATGGTAATAGTCCAGGTCAAAGGAGGTTCCGGAAGGGCTTTTACTGTTGTCTTTCTGGGTAGCATATTCGATCCGGTAACTGAGCGTGATATGCGCGACCGGATATTTACCGCTGAGATAAGCACCATAGGTATCATTGGAATTGCTTCGGGCACTTCTTGTTTCTACCCTGGTTAAATAGGCGTATCCCACCAGCCTGGCATAGCGACACGGTGTATATGCTATGTTTACAATATGGGTATCCATGTTCCAATAGTACAAACCTCTGTAGGGTTTGGCGTCCCGGCCGAAGACCCTGTTTACCCGTTTGAGATATCCATAATACAATTGCAAATTTTTAATTGAGTTGTTTTTGATGGTAACAGCATCGTAAGTTTGTTCATTCTGACGCCAGCCTACATTGCCTATAAACCGGACATTGTCCAGCTTAATCCTTTGGCGGCCAAGAATCACGGTGGTATTGTTTATGCCTGTGTAGGTAAGTTGGGCACGATTCAGTTCCGTATTCCTCGGATCAGCGATTACGGCCCGGTTAAGGGCGTTGTTCAGGCCAGGGGAACGGTAGGTTCCCGAATTAAACGGGATGGTATGTTCCAGTTCTGCCAAACCTGAAAAACCGAAAAATACAGGAGTCTGATACCCCAGGCGGGTCCTGATAGTTATGGCCTCTGCGTTCTTGACCCCATCCTGCTCCACATTTTCATAGCGCCAGCGCATATTTAAAAGAATTTTACCGTACTTGTTATCCAGGTGAGGCAAATAATCATCTGCAGTAACGTCAGCATACAGGACAAGCTGGAATATAAAGGGAAATATCAGTGAAATTAATATGCTTTTTCTCATAATGGCATCTCCTGTAACTGTGACTGGGTCTTTATCCTGATTACACAGTGCTCAAGGTGACATGCAGAATTATTGCTGGCTTGTTTGGTATGGAACCTGTATACAGATTGATTTTGGCGCTTGGGCAGCTTCCAATCCGGGAATGAAAATTTTTTCAGATCAAGGCCTTTTTTATAAGAGAAGACATTTGCCTGATCTTCCGATTGTTTTTACAAGATAACTGTTAGCCGGGAAAAGAGAGCCCGTTCGGATAAATCTTGTGCATAATAATTCATAACTTGCTATGTGCATCATTATTTTAACAAATCAGGGCATCCATAAATTCTCGCCGGTCTGAGGGGTATATTAAATGTTATCGTCGATCAGACCACGAACTTTAAAAAATACAAGGGCCTTGAGGGTAGAAAAAACGGGGTTGCTTCTTTGGAATTTTGGCGGGCGCCATGTTTGGGGGAATTGTAATGGTATTGACCTTTGATTTTATGATTGAGACTGCAAACAAATACAGTTTCTGTAAATTTGGGGAAACTGTAAGATTCGCAGTAAAGGAAGCAGATCAACATTTGCTTTTCCGGTAATAAGGTTTTTTATCCGCAAATGGCCTTTTTGCAAAAGCCCGGTGTCAATCTGCGGGATTTTTTGTTCTCCTGATCTTGTGCAAAAAATCTTGTTTGTGGATTGAAGATTCCTGCTGTCCTCAGTCTGTTTATGAATGGAACATAGCGAATAGCCCAAAAACTTCCTTTTTGCACCCCCACCTCATCAAATTTTAATGCTGGTGGGACAATTCTAACAAAACTCTATTCTTTTTCTTATTCTTTCCTAAAACAGCCTTTCTACTCTGTCTGTAACATAAATCCTCAAGATGTCGGGTTTGCCGAAGATGCACAATGGCCAAGGTTGCAGGAGGTTTTCCGGTTTTACATGCCAATGCCATTGAGACAGGATGTTTTATAACATTTTTGTATAAATGCATTCTGGACAAAACAGGCAAAGGAGGTGTTGGTAAGGGTAGGATGTTGCAGACGATACAGATGGTTTTAACTGCAGATGTAAAAAGAGATACAAATGTACAGAGGAGGGCAGGAACATGAAAAGGACATGGTTTGTTATTGTTATGTTGTTTGTTTGTCTATCCCTGATCGGGTTTTCAAATACGGTCCGGGCAGATCAGAACGTTCTGATAGATATTCTTGTGAAAAAGGGAATCCTTACAAAAAACGAGGCCAGAAAAATTTTGGCCGAGGCACAGAAAAAAGAACAGGTAAAGGAAGAGGCACAAAAACAAAGGCTGGTCAGGGAGATAAAGGAAAGCGGTTTTGCAATACCTGATATTCTCAGGGGTTTTAAATTTGAATCCCTGGCTTATATCGATTACTCGAACGGCACCTCTCCTTTCCCTCATGGTGATTCAAAAAGATACAATCGTTTCAGTCTTACCCGCGGATACCTGACAGTCAAAAAAGAGATACTTCCCTGGCTTCACTCGCGTATTACCCTTGACATTCACAGGGACAGTACCGGTGACTATAAGGAAAGGCTCAAATATCTGTATGGCGAATTAAGACCCCCAAGGCTTGGCTTTCTTACAGACATGAGGCTGGAGATAGGACAGGGACATATCCCGTGGCTCGATTTTGAGGAACACGTAAATCCATATCGTTGTCAGGGAACAATGGCCATGGAACGGGCAGGCATCTTTAATTCTGCTGATGTCGGAGTTAGTCTGCGGGGGTATTTTGGAGGCAAGCTGAAAGATGCAAAGGAAAAAACAGGAAGTCATCATTATAACGGCCGTTATGGAAGCTGGCATTTTGGGATTTACAATGGCGGAGGATACCACTCTGATGAAAATAACAAAAACAAGGTCATTGAAGGACGGTTCACTGTACGGCCGTTGCCGGATATTGTTCCGGGACTGCAGTGCAGTTACCTTGGTATCTATGGGGAGGGAAACACAAGACATGGCAATTCCGGATATCCTGATTATTGGGTAAATGCCGGAATGATCAGTTATGAAAACCCGTCGTACATTTTTACTGCACAGTATATACGTACCAAGGGAAATGCAAAGGGGTCATGGGTCGATGCAACTGGTCATGCCCTTCAAACCGAGGGATATTCTTTTTTTGGTGATTACAGACTGCCTGTTGTCATGTTTTCCGCAAGAAGGCTGCATCTGTTTGCACGGTATGATCACTTTGATCAGGACAGGGATAATGATATCGGAAGTGATGCGGAATACGATATGATTATGGGTGGTATAGCTTGTGATATATACAAGGAAAACAAGATCCTTCTTGTAGCAGAAAACACGGATTATGGAGATGATGCCGGAAAAAAGGGCAAGCTTCCTGTTGGCAATAATAATCTTGGTGATGACTTCAGAATCCAGGCAGTACTGCAGCTCAAATATTAACAAATGTTTTTTCTTCCTTGGTGTGTGTTTGTTTTGCAGACCTGTATATCACACAATGTGCTGCAGTTATGGATGACTATACCCTAATAGAAGTCTAACATTTTTTGCATCTCATTCTAATTCAAGCATGATCAGGTAGTGTTCATCTGCGAATGCCTGTTGTTCCCAGTATCAGCGTTTGCCATGCCGAACACGGCAGACAGCTCAGGCTGTGGAATTGTTTTGAGTCTCTGTATGTATTTGCGGAATCTGGTTTTTAAGCAATCCATATCATTTTATAAGGAGAGATTGGACATGAGGAAAGACATGAAAAAGGCATGTTTTATTCTGCTGACATCTGTTGTTGTGTTTATGGTGGCTGTTGCAGGGGCAAGGGCAACCAATCTGAACGGTGCAGGAGCAACCTTTCCATATCCGGTATATTCCCGGTGGGCATACAAGTATCACAGAATAACAGGTGTGGCGCTGAATTATCAGTCTATCGGTTCCGGAGGTGGAATTGCCCAGATCAAGGCCAGAACAGTGGATTTTGGTGCCTCAGATGCGCCCATGAAGCCAGGGGAATTAAAAAAATATGGACTTGTTCAGTTCCCGATGATTATGGGAGGGGTTGTTCCTGTTGTTAATCTACGGGATATAGGGCCTGGAAAGCTGAAAATTTCGGAAAACATTCTTGCAAACATCTTTCTCGGAAAGATTACCAGATGGGATGATGATGCGCTCAAAAAGATTAATCCGGGCATTGATCTTCCGAACAGGGGAATCACAGTGGTGCATCGCGCAGACGGTTCCGGTACAACATGGATCTTTACGAATTATCTCAGCAAGATTTCTGATGAATGGCATAAACGGGCAGGATTTGGTAAGGCTGTAGCATGGCCTGTTGGTGTCGGGGGCAAGGGTAATGAAGGTGTTTCTGCATATGTGCAGCGACTGTCAGGTTCCATAGGATATGTTGAATTTGCATATGCCCTTCAGAACAAAATGAGCTATGTATTGCTTGAAAACAGTTACGGAAATTTTGTTGCTCCGACAATGAAGACCTTTCAGTCTGCTGCAACCAGTGCAGACTGGAAACACACCTCTGGATTCTATATGGTTTTGACTGACCAGCCCGGTATTGATACCTGGCCAATAGTCGGTGCATCATTTATCCTTATCTACAAAGATCAGAAAGATATGAGTCGTACAAAAACCATGTTGCGTTTTTTTGACTGGTGTTATAGGCATGGAGCGGATATTGCGGAAAAACTGAAATACGTCCCTATGCCTGGCAGTGTAGTGAATCTTGTTGAAGGCACATGGAAAAATGAAGTAAGGGTAAACGGGGAACCTGTATGGCCCTAAGAACGCAAGAGGCTTGAACGGTTGTGCGTCGGGCAGTTTTGTGTGTTTCAGGTTTATGATATCAACTCGACAAATCAGGGGTTCCGGATATGATTTCCTCTTGACAGTTGCATCCAAACTGTCTGTTGCCCTTTGTTGAGCTGCTACTGTTTTTATAATAACCTTTGCAGAAACGTATGAAAGATGTGCGGAAAGACATGAAAGGTAACAGGGGCAGTAACTTCCATAAAAAAACAGATACGTTTTTCAGATACTTGACTGCATCATGCGGTATCATGATTCTTGTCATAATGGCCGGAATTTTTACAGGGCTTGTTGTAAATTCCAGGCTTTCCATTGAAAGGTTCGGGGTTGGCTTTGTTTTGTCATCTGCATGGAACCCTGTCACACAGGATTTTGGTGCAGCAAGCAGTATCTACGGCACACTTGTATCAACAGGTATTGCAATGATTGTTGCTGTACCTTTAAGCATAGCCATAGCCCTCTTTCTTGCTGAAATTGCCTCTCCGGCTGTCAGCCGTATTATAGGTCCTGCCATTGAGTTGCTCGCTGCGGTCCCCAGTATTATATATGGAATGTGGGGGCTGTTTGTTTTTGTTCCTATAATGGCAAACTGCATTCAGCCTGTACTTCAGAAATATCTCGGGTTTGTTCCCTTGTTTCACGGTCCGCCAATGGGGATTGGAATGCTTACATCTGGTCTTATACTTGCCTTTATGATAATTCCCTTCATATCTTCAGTTACGCGGGATGTGTTTGATATGGTTCCTGCTGTTATCAAGGAATCTGCATACGGCATGGGAGCAACCACATGGGAGGTAAGCCGACATGTAATTATTCCTTATGGATTCAAGGGGATTCTTGGTGCATGTTTTCTCGGGCTTGCAAGGGCCATGGGTGAAACAATGGCAGTAACCTTTGTGATCGGAAATGACCATACAATATCACCATCGCTGTTTGCTGCTGCAAACAGCATTGCCTCAACCCTTGCAAATGAGTTTACTGAGGCATCTGAACCAATATATCTGAGCGCTCTTGTTGAGCTTGGGCTTGCATTGCTGGTTATGACATTTGTTGTTCAGGTCTTTGCTGAACTGTGGCTTTGGATGGTAAACAACAGAGGTGAGAAAGGGATTTGAAGTTACGATCTCTCAAAATGCGTAAGTTTTTTGACCTTGCAATCAAGATGGCTGCCGGTTTTTCCGCAGGCCTGGGGATTGTTGTCTTGTGCTGGATATTGATTTCGATTTTAAGTCATGGCTTCAAGGCAATTAACTGGTCTTTTTTTACAAATCTTCCTGCTCCTCCCGGTGTGGCCGGGGGAGGGCTTGCAAATGCGATTGCGGGAACTTTTCTGATCACTGTTGCCGCCACCCTTATGGGGGTGCCTGTTGGCCTTATGGCCGGAACTTATCTGTCAGAATTTGATTCGGATGCTTCAAAACTGGTTCTTTTGATCAGATTTTTTTCCAATGTGCTTATGGGAATACCGTCTATAATTGTCGGGCTGTTTGTATATACAATATTGGTTCGGCCGGCAGGGCATTTTTCCGGATATGCAGGTGCAGTTTCCCTTGCCATTATAATGCTGCCTGTTGTGGCGCGTACAACAGAGGACATGCTTGCAATGGTGCCTGATTCCTTGAAGGAGGCCGCTCTTGCACTGGGAGCGCCACGATGGAAGGTGACATTTCATATAGTGTTCAGAGCGGCCAAATCCGGGCTTGTTACAGGCTCTCTTCTTGCTGTTGCCAGGGTAAGTGGAGAAACTGCCCCTCTGATGTTTACTGCCCTGAATAATCCTTACTGGGTATTTTCTCTGAACCGTCCTACCCCTAATCTCACTGTTACAATATTCAACTATGCCATGAGCCCCTATCCGGATTGGCAACAGCAGGCATGGGGAGCATCCTTGCTGATAACGGTCGGAGTGCTTTTGCTTTCAGTTCTGGGGCGGCTTGTTATAAGGGAGAGAAAGTCTTGAGCAGGACAGTCAAACAGGTGGCAATCCATAGGGAATCAGCATTGGAAAAGAACTTGCCTGAAACAAACAGGGTAAAGATCGCAGTTAAAAACCTCAGTTTTTATTATGGCAGCAAAACAGCCCTTGTTGACAACAATATTGATATAGTGGAAAATAAGGTGACCGCTATTATAGGACCGTCTGGCTGTGGAAAATCGACCCATCTGAGGGTCTATAACAGAATATATGAGCTTTACAGAAATCAGTATGCAAAGGGAGAGGTTTTTCTTGACGGCCAGAATATACTTTCTGAATCTCAGGATATAATAGAGCTTCGTCGAAGAGTCGGGATGATTTTTCAGAAACCCACACCGTTTCCCATGACCGTTTTTGAAAATGTTGCCTATGGGTTAAGGCTTCATTACAGACTTGGCAGGGCAGAGATGGAATTACGGGTAGAAAGGGCCCTTAGAGCGGCTGCCCTGTGGGATGAGGTTAAAGACTTGCTTAACCACTCAGGCACAGCGCTTTCAGGAGGACAACAGCAGCGTATATGTATCGCACGGGCCATAGCTGTAGAACCTGAAGTGCTGCTTATGGATGAGCCTACATCCGCCTTGGATCCGGTAGCAACAGCCAAGATTGAAGATCTGATTACTGCACTCAAGACAAAATATACCATTGTGATTGTTACCCATAACATGCAACAGGCTGCCCGTGTTTCAGACTATACTGCCTTTTTCTATGAAGGTCGTATTGTGGAATATGACCATACTGATACCATATTTACAAACCCCAAAAAAAGGCAGACGCAGGATTATATTACAGGACGATTTGGTTAACAGTATCCTGGGTTTCAGTGTCAGCTCGATAAATGGAAAAAGGAGAGGCCTTTCAACAGTTATGTCAGAAAATTCTTTCTGGTGCCGGAGTTTTTGTTGAGCTTTGCATTGAATACTATGCAAAGAGCCCGCTGTTCTTGACGGCCTTGCAGAAGGTACGATTTTTCCATGAATTTTTATATATGGTCTGCTGGATCTGAAAATCAGTTAATTATATTTGTTTTGCTATTCATATCCTCCTATCTTGTTGCTTCAGTCAACTTCTCCATTATTCTCTTCAGGTTATCGGGGAAATCCGATCCAAGAACCCGTTTCAGTAAGAATGCCGGAGCAACAAATGTGTACCGTCAGGCAGGCCCATGGTATGCCTTGATTGTATTGCTTCTCGATATGGGAAGAGGATTGGGGTTTTTGCTGCTGTCCGGATGTTTCCTTAGAGAGGATATGTTGCCTGCCATTGGGCTGGGACTTGTGCTTGGCAATTCTTTTCCATGTTTTCACAATTTTCGGGGAGGAAAGGGAGTGGCAACATGGCTGGGGTTTGCAGCCGGGATGGCCCCTGTTTATGCCGGTATATCAGCTCTTGTATGGTTTGTAATATACATGATATGCAAAAGGCCTTTTATTTCATCTCTGGCAATGGTATCTATATTGTCAACAGGCATTATGATTCAGCTTGAATGGGCCCCGCTTTCTGTAGCAGGAAGCCTGTTTACATTGGTTCTTATCTGCTTTAATCACAGAGACAACATGGCAGCCTGGAGACATGGCCCAGGACATTATTGATATACTGTCCAGACTGCATCAGAGCAGATCGTATGTTTTTTGTTTACAAATAATGCTGCTCTCATGTAATATCTGTCCGTGAAAAGGCTGCGTTATGGGCGGTTAACTCAGCGGGAGAGTGCCATCCTCACACGGTGGAAGTCGCGGGTTCAAACCCCGCACCGCCCATACAAATCCTGCTCTCACATCAATATCAGGACATCATTTCCATATATTGTCATCATCCCTGTTAAGATCTATAAAATCTGTTGTCTCCCTTCCTTGCTGCATTATAATCAGAAGATTGATAATCCAGTTGACAGCGCTTATTATAAAAGAACCAAATACGGCGGACCAGAATCCCTGTATATCAAAACCTGGGATTACACCAGAAGCCATCAAAAGCATAATGGCATTTATTACAAATGTGAACAGCCCAAAGGAGAGAATATTCACAGGGAGAGTTAGAACAAGCAGGACAGGACGAAAAAACACATTCAGCATGCCAAGGACCGCTGCTGTAAAAAATGCACTGAAAAAACCGCTCACATGTATGCCATCCACCAAATAGGATGCAACCATAACTGCCACTGTCAAAACAAGCCATCTGATTAAAAAATACATTTTTTTGCCTCCTTGCCTCCCTCCGTTAAAACCCGGCACACTCTTTATTTCTGAATATGGCATACTGCAATCTGCCGGATAAAGAATGCCCGCCTATAGAACAGGAAACAGGCAATAACATATCGAAGAAATACGCCTTTTGAAAATGTTGTTTAAGGCCGGAAAAAAAGATGAAGAGAGCCGTTTGTTATGGATATAAAACTTTATCGTACCCGAAATCTGTTCATGGATTAGGTAACGCTCAGGTGGGGCCAGGATTGAACAAAGGGAGATGTTTTACAAAGATGTCAACAGAATGGCCTGAATGTGAATACGTGTGTTGGAGTCAGGTCGCAGGGATTTTCAGGTGGTCTCACAGTCAATGCCGGCTTTACGGGTTGTCCGGAAACTGTAAATGGAAATAAAATAAATGGTGCCGAAGGCGAGACTTGAACTCGCACGGGTATACACCCACTAGACCCTGAACCTAGCGCGTCTACCAATTCCGCCACTTCGGCACTAAAAAATTATTGAATAATTATTTCTAAAGATTATATTAATCCCATATCATACTTGTCAACTTTCTTTTTGATGAATTGACAGAAACTTTTTCCTTTTTTACTGTAGGGATCGTCTGTTTTGCAAGCCATGAACCTGTTCGGTAACAGTAATGTTTTGTCGATACCGGCTTTTTAATTACAGGAATGTGTTTTCATGATTAATTGTTGGGAAAAACAACTGCAGGCAGAATAGCGGATTATGGGATGGGCAGCAGACAAAACAATATAATCACAATCCTGAAATGCCCGATTTAGGTCTACAACAAACATTCTGGAGCGATATCATAGAAGATAATGTCTATTATATATAACAGTTTAAATGACCTGAAAACACCTTTTAAAAACCCTGTTCTTACTATCGGAAATTTTGATGGAGTCCATAAGGGTCATCTTGCTTTGTTTGACAAGGTAAAGAAAATTGCCCGCGATATTGACGGTCAATCTGTAGTGATGACCTTTGATCCGCATCCGGTCAAGGTTATGAAACCCGGTTTTCACCCTCCATTGATTACGCCTACAGAACAAAAGCTTGAACTGATACAGCTTGCTGGTATTGATGTTATCTTATGTATCCCGTTTACCAAGGAATTTGCTTCCATTCCGGCAGAAGATTTTATTAAGGATATCCTTTTGGGTAAAATAGGCATAAAAGAAATTGTGGTTGGCTATGATTACAGCTTTGGTTATAAGCGTCAGGGAACAATCGATCTGCTGAAGACGATGGGAGAAAGGTATGGTTTTAAGGTACATGTAATAAATCAGATCAGTATGGATGGTTGTACAGTTTCAAGCACTGCGATAAGAAAACTTGTTCAGGAGGGAGATCTTGATGGAGCGAAAAAATTGCTGGATAGGGATTATCAGGTGTGTGGAGTTGTTGTTAAAGGCAAAAACCGTGGGGCCAGATTATTGGGATATCCTACTGCTAATCTGAAACTGGTTGATGAACTCATTCCCAAGTTTGGTGTGTATGCGGTGCAGGTAATTGTTGATGGGAAACAGTATAATGGGTTGACCAACATAGGTTATAATCCGACTTTTGGAAGCAATGCCTTTTCAATTGAAACGCATATACTTGATTTTTCAGGAAATCTTCTTGGAGAGACTATCACTGTCAAATTTATCAAACGGCTCAGGGACGAAAAAACCTTTAACAGCATAGAGGTTCTGTCAGAACAGATAGGTAAAGATATTATTGAGGCAAAAAAGGTTTTTAAACAGGCAGAAGAAAAAAAGGAAGGTTGCTGTAAGTCTTGATAGAAACAGTCAGTTTTAGGTCTGACTGTTAGTGCTTCTGGTTTTATGGAATCTTTGTATAAATGTATCCATACAGTCATTGCGTATGGATACCCTGATTTTATTCATCAGGTTTTCATAGTAGTACAGGTTATGTATGGTATTCAGCCTGTAGGCCAGAATCTCTTTTGACATGAACAGATGCCTTAAATAGGCCCGTGAATAATTTCTGCATGTGTAACAATCGCAATCTTCATCCACCGGTCTTTCATCGTCTGCATAGCGGGCATTTTTTATAATGATCTTTCCCTTTGTAGTAAACAGGGTGCCATTTCTTGCATTCCTTGTAGGCAGTACGCAGTCGAACATGTCTACCCCTGACATGACTGATTCCACCAGGTCTTCAGGGGTTCCAACTCCCATAAGGTAGACAGGTTTTTCCTCAGGAAGAAACGTTACGGTTTTTTTGACTATCATATTTCTTGTCTCGCTGTCCTCCCCTACAGAAAGTCCTCCTATGGCGTATCCGTCAAAACCCATCTGCACTGTTTCCTTGGCGCTCATTTCCCGCATGTCCATATACATCCCGCCCTGAACAATTCCAAACAGGGCCTGATCCAATCCCCTTTTACATGCAATACATCTTTGTGCCCATTTACAGGTAAGTTTTACTGAATTATATATATATTTACGATCTGCCGGATAAGGGGCACATTCATCAAAGGCCATTACTATATCAGCGCCAAGGGCCTTTTGTATCTCCATGGCCTGTTCAGGGCCTATAAAATGTCTGGAACCATCTATGTGTGATCGGAAAGTCACTCCCTGTTCTGTAACAGTACAAAGACGGGACAGACTAAAGACCTGAAAGCCTCCGCTGTCAGTCAAAACAGGATGTGGCCAGTTCATAAAACGATGCAGGCCTCCCAGTTTTTCAATGATTTTATGACCTGGCCTTAAATAAAGATGATAGGTGTTGGCCAATATAATTTCAGCGCCTGTATCTCTTAGATCTTCCGGAGATACTGCCTTGACAGATGCCAGTGTTCCCACAGGCATGAATGCCGGAGTTTTAAAAACCCCATGCGGTGTGCTGACAGATCCGGTTCTGGCGCGAGAGGTGGAAGACTTGTGATATATGTTGAATTCCATTTTGAGTCATACCTTTTTAGTTTAATATGTGCTGACAGTTTGTTTTTTTTGTTGTTTGTAAGGGGCTGATGTCCATTCACGAATCAATTTTTGGAGCCAGAAAGATTTCTCTGTGCCCAGGATTTGTTGATGGATGGGCATTGGCCGGTCTCTTTCAGGGGGAGGTGCTTACAACTTGTTGATATTATAGGTTATGATGTTAAAATAACAAATGATCAAACTAATGGCCCCTGTTGTTTGCAGGTTGCCGTGAATTGCACATAAGACAACTGTTTGCAAGATGGTCCTTAACATTTATAAGGATAACATATGGCATATGATTCTGCAAAAAAGGAATGTCTTGCATGGATAAGGTGTAAGTGATAACATATAAAATTTGTAATATCTTGACATATGATAAGTTTTGCAACTTCTTAATTGGGCGGGATTTTATGCTATCGTATCTTGAACGGTATTAACTTGTTTCCATCCCTAAATGGTCTTTTTGCACAATCCCGGTGGTACATTCGCTGTTATCCCCCTGTTATTGAGCTGATACGTAGAAACCTTGTTTTTTTCAGACAGCCTATGTTGTTAGTTGTGTTTTTTGTTATTCTGTCCGATGTTCTGAAAGAAGGCATTGTTTGTTGTTTAAGACGCACATCTTGTGTGCCACATTACGTATAAAGCTGTTTCCAAGGAGAAACATTTACAAAAATGATATCACAACACGAGTTTCACATCCCGGTTATGGGGATTGGTTTTACCATTGATACACCCGTACGAATTGCTCCATTTGGCATTTCTTCGGTAATTTCACTTGTAGATGATGAGCTGATGGAAAAGCTGAGGGCCTTTTACTGTGACAGGTATGGTCTGTCTTATGAACCTGTGACATCAAGTGATGATGATTATAGGGCCAGGCGTATTACAAACTGGCTTAACCTTGTAAAGGATTTGGCGGAAAAACGTTTTCGTGAGGTTTGTTCAAGTCCCTTGCAGGAGGGCAGTGATATTGTAAGATACCTGGACATGTTGCCGGATAGTGCTCCTTTGCGCATTAAATATAAAGAGTTTTTGAGAACAGAATCGTCTTCTGTAAAAGCCTCTCTTGAAAAAGAGATTAGGGAAGGCCTTGTTATGGGCGCTATTGATGTAAATATTATGACCAAGATAGACAGGGCAAACTATTATGCAGGCAAAAAGCTGCCTATACACTACAATGATGCCCTTGCTGCCTTGAGAGGTTTTGCCAAAAGCCGTCTTGCTTCATCGTTGGTTCTGTCTGCAGGAATTAACCGTTTTCTCTATTCATATATTCCAGAGTTTGATGATTTTTTCCCGGATAAGAGAGGAAGGTTCAGAAAGCGTATTATTCTGAAGGTCTCTGATTATAAATCGGCCCTGATTCAAGGTAAGTTCCTTGCAAAAAAAGGAATATGGGTTTCTGAATATCGTATTGAATCGGGCCTGAATTGTGGAGGCCATGCCTTTGCAACTGATGGCTTTTTGATGGGGCCTATCCTTGAGGTGTTTACAAACGGCAGGGATGAGCTTTATAATACAATATACAGTACCCTGATCAGGGCTCTTAAGTCCATGGGAAGGGATATACCTGATGTTCCGATATCAATGCGGATTACTGCACAGGGAGGAATCGGCACGAATCAGGAACATAATATGCTTATCAATTATTACAAGGTTGACGGGACTGGTTGGGCCACTCCTTTTCTTCTGGTTCCGGAGGTCAGCAATGTTGATGATATCACTCTTGAACTGCTGCAAAAGGCAAAGGAAAATGATCTGTATCTAAGTGATACATCGCCACTTGATGTGCATTTTAATTCCGTGAAAGGCAACACCAAGGATATTGAAAGGCAGATGTGGATTAAGGCAGGCACCCCTGGAAGCCCATGTCCCAAACAATATCTTGTTTCAAATACTGAATTTACAGAACGTCCCATATGTACAGCGTCACGGCAGTATCAGACAAAAAAGATAGAACAGATAAAAAAGCAGGATATTCCGGAAGAAATCAAGAAAAAGGCCTGTGAAAAGATTTGCGAAAAAACATGTATATGTGTAGGCCTTGGTACTGCTGCACTTCTTGTTAACGGACTGGATACTACAAGAGAGGGCACCGGAGTTACCATATGTCCCGGCCCTAATCTTGCCTGGTTTTCACGTGTTGTTTCCTTGGAAGACATGGTAGATCATATATACGGTCGCAAGAGCATACTGACAGATCCTGAGACCCGGCCTCATATGTTTATAAAAGAGCTGGCAATGTATGTCAGATATATAAAAGAAACAATGCAGGAAGCCTTGCAGCCTATGATCGATAAGCAAAAGAAACACTTCGATGATTTTCAGGCAAATCTTAAAGACGGGATTGAATATTACAGACGGACTGTTGCAAATCTTGTAGAGGACAGTGAAGTTGCCAGACAACGTTTCTTGAGTGACCTTGCAGATCTTGAAAGACGCCTTTCCGAAATATTTTCTCGTACCTGTCCTTCTTAGCCCTTCTTTGTAATTGTCTGTGTACCATTCTGAAGGTGATCCATGTCATTGGAAGGTGTCTCTGCTTGAGTGTTTAACTGTGTTTGGTGCAACAGACAGGCAGGAATACCGCATACCTTTGTATGATCCTTTGGGCATGCTCCTCCTTTATGGACCGGGAAACCCTATCGCGTCCGAAAGTTTGTTTTACCAGCCATAACGAACAATAAAGTTTCTTGTCCGGCAATACAGACTTGTTTGTATGGGGACTTTCATAGTAAATATTGACAGATCAGGCAAGAATCTGTCCAGGGAAAACAGATTTGGTTATTAAAAAGATTAAAGAAATATTTAACAGACTAAAAAACAGCAATAAGATTGCGACAAACGGACATTCTGTGCCTTTACCTGAAATAAAGGAAAAGGAAGAGAAAAAGGCAAGCCCTGATTCAAAGGCCAGAAAAGGGCATAAGACAGGGAGATACAAGAAATATAACAGGAAACGAACAGGATACAATTCAAAAAAAACAGACAATGACAGAGGCGTGTCAAAGGCCAGGGCCCACCGCTGGAGCATATCAGACTTTCATGTCCCTCCCGTGGCAGGAAAGACACGGTTTCATGATATAGCCGGTATTCCACATAATATCATGCATGCTGTTGCAGATATAGGCTTTGAATACTGCACTCCTGTTCAGGCAGAAATCCTGCCGCACATACTCAAGGGAAAGGACGCAACCGGAAAGGCTCAGACAGGAACAGGCAAAACAGCAGCATTTTTGATTGCAGCCATTACCGGTATATTGCGCAACCCTGTTGCCGGCAAGCGCAGATATGGAACGCCAAGGGTGCTTGTTATAACACCAACACGTGAGTTGGCAATGCAGATAGAAGCTGAAGCAAAGGCCCTTACAAAATATTGTCATATTAACATTCTGTCGGTATTTGGCGGAATGGACTATGAGCGCCAAAGAAAGATATTGACAGGCAAGGTCGTTGATATGGTCGTTGCAACTCCTGGAAGGCTGTTGGATTTTTACACCAAACATGATCTTCATCTTAGCAAGGTCGAAACCCTTGTTATTGATGAGGCTGACCGCATGCTTGATATGGGATTTATACCTGATGTACGTCGCATAATAAATGCTCTCCCTTCCAAAAACAGGCGGCAGACCATGCTTTTCAGTGCAACGATAACACCAGAAGTGAAAAGACTGGCCAAACAGTGGACAACAGACCCTGTTACTGTAGATATAAAGTCTGACCAGGTTGCAGTTGATACTGTCACTCAGATCGTATACATCATTACCAGTGATGAGAAATATGCCTTGCTGTATAATGTGATAGAAAAACAAAAATTGACCAAGGTAATTATCTTCTGTAACAGGAAGGATGAAACACGGAAGGTCTCAGAGGTGCTCTCACGTTATGGGATCAATACAGCTGTTCTTTCAGGTGATATTTCACAGAAAAAACGTATAAGGACCCTCAACGATTTCAAAAATGGTAAAATACGGGTTCTTGTTGCAACCGATGTGGCTGGCAGGGGGATACACGTGGAAGGAGTAAGTCATGTAATCAATTATACGCTTCCGCATCAACCGGAAAACTATGTACATCGTATTGGCAGAACAGGAAGAGCAGGATCATTGGGTACGGCCATAAGTTTTGCCTCTGAAACAGATTCATTTTATATCCCTGATATAGAGAAATTTATAAAGCAAAAATTGGTTTGTACAATACCGGATGAGGACCTGTTAAGACTGCCTTCAAAAAGATCAGGGACAAAATCAAAACGGCCGTACAAAAGATCTCCAAAAAAAGGCGCACATAATTCTTGACATAGGACCTTGCATAGTATCAGGTATCAGTTCAGTAACTGGTGCGACCTTTTCTTGTATCCGGAAAAGACGGTTTGCTTTTGACAGTAATGTCAGAAAACTTTTCCTGCTTTTTATTGAGTTGCCAATATTGTCAGCATGTTGTGATGCTGAAATTGTAATTATGTATTGTGGTTCTTATCAATAGATACTATGATTTTCATGGCCATTTTTCTGCTTATTGCAAGCCGTGTGTCCTTGTGTCCTATAATAATCCGACCCATCCCACTGTTGTTTATTATCTCTATACTGTCGCCGGGTCGCAATCCCAACCCGAACAGCCTTCCGCAAGCCATCTTTCCCCCGGCAATCCTGTGTATCCTCAGTTTTTCGCCGGCTTTTGCCATTGCCAGTGGAATAAGGGGTTGTCTCTGTTTCATGCATGCAGAACAAATACCATAGATATCCATCCTGTGCTGTAACATGTAAAATCCATACTCAGAGGCTACTTTGGCCTGCAGTCTTTCTATTTCCTCGTTGGAAAATTCCACGATCTTTCCGCATTTTGTACAGATAAAGTGATCATGATGTACTCCAAGATGCAGATGTTCGTATTTGATGGGTTGACCTTCGAATTGTTTTTTTTGAGCAAAACCAAGATCCACCATGTCTGTAAGACACTGACTTACAAAATGCAGGTCATAATTATAGCCCTTTTCTTTGAGAATATTATGCATCTGTTCAAGAGAAACATGTCCGGTGGTAGACAGAAATGCATTAAGCACATTTAACCTGTCTTCTATCCTGTCTGTTTTGCTCTCTTCAATAAGGGCTTTAAAGTTAAGCTGTTCGAGGCTTTTGTTTTTTTCATACATATTCAAGGCCTATGATGTAACAGCTCAATAATACAGGCCCCGGATCAGAAGAAAAAGCCTCCTGCCCCGGTGATATGTTCACTGTTATTCCCCTGATTATTGAACTGATATTCTATGATATCAAATTATGCAAATACTGTGTCGGTAGAATCAAAGGTTGATATTCAATGCAACAGGCAGCAGTAATTTGTACCCGTCCGCTGTCTGAAGGCGGGTGCCCATTTTAATGAAACAGTCCTTGTGTGCAAGATCTGGCCTGTAAGCCGGTTTGCAGTTATAAGGACACAAGTGGATACAGATGATTTATTGGATCAAGTCCGTCTTGTCAGGTTTGGGTTCAAACGATCTGTTTATCACCCATCCATCTCCGTAGTTTTGTACATCTGCGCACACATTGCATGACTGTTTGTTAGTACCGGAATATCTGTTCCATGAAGAAAGAGGCAGGCCGGTTACACATGAAACAGGCACATCATAAAACCTGAATTTGTCAGACAGAAGATCTTTGCTGGATTGAAATACCATGTCATCCACCCTGATGTCTTTTGTATAATTTCTGGTATTGACAATTGCATTTGCTGTTTCAATCCATATAGGCAGTGCCCCTGAGGCGCCGTATATGGATATATGCCTGCTTTTCATGGGCCGGTTGTTATCATAACCTACATAACAGGCTATCACATATCCCTTTTTAAGATCTGCCTTTCCTTTTCTTTTGTCAAAACCCGGAATAAATCCCACAAAACTTGAATTTGTAAACCGGTTGGATGTGCCTGTTTTTCCGAATGCAGGGACAGGAACTGTTATAATGTCTCCATTACGTTCCTGCAAGACTGAATGAATTTTGTCCCGGGCCTTTTTCCCTGTTCCAACCTCTATGACTTTCCTTAATATCTCGGATATCATTGAAGATGTTTTCGAAGAAATGACCCTTTTCTGCCTTGGTTTATACTGCCATATAATTTCTCCTGTCCTGTCTTTTATCATGGTGATTACAGGAACCCTTGCGTCGGGCAAATCCGGTATCACTGGAATATGGGCTGTCATTATGCTTTGATAGGCAAGGGCCGCTTCCTCAAGACTTATGGCATTAGGTCCAAGGGGAAATGAAAGCACCGGATCCAGCGGCGTTGAAATGCCGAGTTGTTTTGAAAGCCATATCACATAAGACAGATTGACCAGCATCCTGAAATCCGGTACACGATAAAGGACCTTTGGATCATAGGCATTAAGGGTTTTAAGGTACTGCAAGTTATGTTTGCAGCCGGACTGTATCATATCAAGTGTTTCAGAGGTGATAATGTTGTCAATCCACACGTCACTGATTGATACAGGAGCGTGCTCCCGCAGCCATTGCTGGTCAAGAGGGCGTATATGTTTCAGATAAGGCGCCATGTCAATGTCTTCACAGTATACAAGCCTTGTATGTGGCGTATTGGTTCCATGCGAGCCTGTATCATCCTCTTCTGCTGACTGATCCGGCAGTTCCGGTTCAATAAAAAAATGTGCCATATATCTTGACAGGGATGGATCTTGTATGATGCTGTTGTAGGGTGTATAGGGATTGACTGATCTGTTTATTTCCCTGAAGGCCCTTTTCATACGTACGTTGGCCTGCATTAGCCGGTCAAAATCAAACCGCAGTATATCTCTTTTTTCTCCTGGTTTCAGTTTCAATCCGGATGTATTGATATGCAAATGCAGGTGGGACAGATATTTTAACATGTCTTCATGTCCGCTGAAAATCACATCTGTCTTGGCCTGTTCTCTGGACAGATTAAATGCAGCGTGTTTGAGGGCCATTTTGTTGATCACAATGCCCTGATGATCTCTCAATCGTTTCTTGTACGCTGCATAAGATTCATTTTCCTGCCGGTCAAGGTGTACAATATTCATTACCTTGCGGAATTCATCAAGATTAAGGCGGTCTGTAAGATGACACAAGAGCCAGACTGTTGCCAGATTTTCTGATTTTGCTCCTGCCCATACCATGGAGACCTCTTTTGATTTGGGTTTATGGTCAGGGCGTGGCAGATACACCGTATTTTCGAATCGAAAAACACCCCTTGTATTATCAAGAATATCGAGTGTGTTCCATTTGAGATTCAGTGCTGCCGTATACACGAGGGGTTTGAATACAGAACCGAACTGTCTTTTTGCATCAACTGCCCTGTTAAAAAAGGAGTTTTTAAAGCCTCCAACCATGGCCTTCAACATACCGTTATGTATAACCACAATACCGCCTTGAAGTTCGGGCAGCCATGCCAACTCCAGCCTGACAGAACCATTTTCAGAGGGGTTCTCCATTCTTACAGGAACAAGATCGCCCTTATGCATGTTGGACAGAAACATTGCAAGATACTTTTTATTCATGTGAACCCGGTTCCCAAATCGCCACTTCAGCCAGGCAGCAGCTATCTTTTTCATTCCCCTACAGGTAATAATGCCTCCTCCGTTTTTCCAGCACACAACAATCCGTGGTCCTTGTTTTCCATTATCAATTTGGCTTATCTGCGCAAAGAAAGGCCGTTGGTTTTGGGAAGGGTGCATGTTAAAATCTCTTTTAACGGCCTTTTTGAATTGCTGCTGATGGGCCTTCAGATTATAACCGTTCAACTGTATGTCCAATATGGAAAGGTTGTTACGCAGACTTGAAAGAGCTGCCTTTTGTATGGGGGCATTGATGGATGTATATACAGATATGCCGGAGGTTGCAATATTGTCAACGCCCTGTTCATTAAGGATATTTTTGAAATATCTGGAATCAAGCTGATTCCTTACATAATCCAGAACAATATTCAGCCTGTAGGTAATCTTGCCCTCTTTAAAGGGAACAGGCCGCTTTTTTGCCTTGAGGTATTGCGCCCTTGTAATAAACTTCATCTTCAGCATGCGTGACAGCACATAGTCCTTACGTGCCTTGGCAAGGCGCATGGCTGTATGTTTTTCTGCCTCGGTTTTTTTTATGAAGGGATTATATCTGTTTGGGGCCTTGACAGAGCCTGCAATAAAGGCCGCTTCAACAAGGTCAAGGTCTTTGGGAGATTTGCCAAAAAAATACCGGGCAGCTATTTTCAACCCCTTGCCAAAACTGGTTACAAAGAACTGGTTACAGTACATCTCGAGAATTTCCTGTTTGGAATATCTTCTTGCCAATAAAATGGCCTGTATCAATTCCTTTATCTTGGCCTTGTATGAACGTTTTTCACGCTTGAATATGTTTTTTGCTGTCTGCTGGGTAATGGTGCTTCCACCCTGCACAACCCGGCCGGCCCTTATATTGGAAATCAATGCACGGAACAGCGCCTTTATATCAAAGCCGTAGCTCTCATCAAAAAAACGGGCATCTTCTGCTGCAATCAGCGCCTTGATAAATATCTTGGGAATCTCTGCATAATGCACATATTTTCTGTGTATTCTGTCAAAAAAAACACCTATCTTGGTTATACCATCATCGTAATAAACCGGGCTTTCAGAGGCGATAATATGTTCAATAGCCCCTTTTTGTATTCGTATAGAGGCGTCCTTCATAACCGTGTAACAAAAATAACCCGCCAGTATACCGATTGACAGCACAGCTATAAATATTGCAATTATAAGGAACCGGGAGAATCGTTTAACAGTCATTTTTCTAATAATGTAAGGCTGTTGAAAAATATTTGGTTTTCATTTGCAAGCAGGACCCGGACGTAAACAAGTTTCTGGTTCGAAAACAGGATATTTTTTACAGGATCAGGGAGATCAGGTAATTTTGCAGATTGAGACCGGGACTGTAAAAACAGCGAGGTATGGATGGAAACAACCTGTATCAACTGTTTTCAGGGAGAAAATTATACCTTTTATTGGTATCAGCGATCAAGTTCACCTGATAACAGTTTGGTGCGTATAATTTCCTTGAGCCTGAGACCCTTCATCAAAAGTCCCTTACGCCCGTATTTCATGTTTGCTTCAATAACCAGCCATTTGCCTTTATGTTCAATCATATCCAATCCTACGTCATCGAAATTGCACATCTTTGCGGTTTTCTGTGCGCACAAAATGGCCTCTGACGGGACATTATCAAAAACAATGTTGCCTTTTTGATAAACGTTGGTTCTGAACTCGCCTTGTACACTGATACGCCAGTACGAAATTACCGGATCATAGTTTATCAGGACAACCCTTATATCTCTGTCATGGGGAATGTATTCCTGTATGTAAGCAACAGATGTGTTTTTCAGATATGTCTTGAGATCTGCTGTGTTGTTTATCTTGAACACCCCTCTGCCTCCGGCAGACAGCCGTGGCAGTTTTGCAACAAAAGGAAAATCAAAATCCTGCAGTATATTCTTGTAATGAAGATGATAGTATATCCTTGTACGGGGATGTGGTACGCCGGACATATAAAACATGGTGGTCTGTTTTATCTTGTCATCTGCAAACAGGTAGGTTTCAAGACTCGGAAATATCTTTCTGCCCATGGCCTTGAGAAACTGGGCATAATTTTTGGTGGGGAAAAGGACGGGTGTTGCAGTCAAAATCAGGTTTCTTTCCCAGGGAGTATAATCATGGAAATTCGGTTTGACTCCAAGGGTAAGAACCTCAGGTATCCCTTTAAGTCTGCTTCCAAGAGCAACAAACCTGGTTTTATCCATAGGCATCAGGAATTGGTACTCATCGCCGGGTAAGCATAATAAGGCCTTTTAAAAACCTCTGCTTTTGTCCAGTTCGGCCGTCTGTCTGCAATATTGCATACACAGGTCAGTCTTATGTCTTGATTCTCAGGATACTGTATGGTTCTGTGTTTCAAGTGTTTGCCTTTTTGTAAATCTGAACAGGATTGAACATTGTCTGAATGTATGAAATTTTTGTGTAAACATAATGTGGCTATTTTTTGAGCCATTGCCTTATCCGTTTTGCAAAACCGCGGGCATTGTCAATAACCGTACACAGCTCAAAGGAAAGCAGGGACTGGTTATACATAACTATCTGTCCGTTAATGATGGAATGGATTACATTGGCTCCAGTAGCAGAATAGACCAGGTTGGAACAGGGGTTATATATCGGTACCATGTTGGGTCGGGATGTGTCCACGACAATGATATCCGCCTTTTTGCCCTGTTCGAGAGAACCTGTAACAGTATCTAAGGCTACAGCCTTTGCTCCTTCAATGGTTGCCATACGCAATACTTCACCGGCTTTTATTGCAGTTGGATCCATATTGTCTATCTTATGCAGTTTTGCCGCCACATCCATTTCGGAAAAGAGATCAAGATTGTTGTTGGAGGCACATCCATCTGTTCCTATGCCTACGGTAACACCGGATGCCAACAGTTTGGGGACAGGACTTATACCCGAGGCTAATTTCATGTTGCTTTCAGGATTATGTATGACCTTCACATGGTTCTCTGCAAGCAGGTCTATCTCTTCCTGATTCAGATGAACACAGTGTGCCGCTGTAATATGAGGACCCAGAATGCCAAGGGAATCCAGGTATTGTACGGGCCTTTTTCCATATCTGTCCTCAATTTCCCTGACCTCTGTCAGGGTTTCTGCAAGATGAATTACAAAAGGAGTGTTGTGTTTCAGGGCCAGTTCATTTGCAGTTGTCAAAAGATCAGGGGCACAGGTGAAAACAGAATGAGGATCAACAGATATGTTTACAGTTGCACTGTCTTGCCATTTGCTTATCAGTGCCTCGGTATAGACGAAGCCGTTTTTGATTGAACCATAGTTTGGAGAATCAAAATCAAACAGACCCTCTCCAACAACACATCTCATCCCTGTTTCATATGCGGCCCTTGCTACCTCATCTTCAAACATGTACATATCGCAGAAGGTGGTTGTCCCGCTCATAATCATCTCTGCACATGCCAGCATGGCGCCGGTATAAACAAATTCAGCAGTTACATGACTTTCAAGAGGGAAGATATAGTTGTTAAGCCATTCCATAAGGGGCAGATCATCTGCAATTCCCCTGAACAGACTCATGGGCACATGGGTATGACCATTGACAAGGCCAGGGAGTATTATACCTCCCTTTGCATCCAGGGTCTTTTGTGCCTGATAAGGAGATGGACCTGAACCTAACTGAAAGATACAGTCGTCTTTTATGCAGACATAACCGTCTTCAATAACAGAGTTGTCTGCATCCATGGTCAGAATAAGTCCGTTTTGTATTGTAATATCCACACGTTCTGTGTGTATTGTCTGGTTTTGATCGGTTTGCAAGAACTGGCACTCTCCTTTTGTCCTAATTTGTTATGCAGGATGCACAAATGGTGATATATGTAACCGGAACGTTGAGTGTCAGGTTCCGGATTCATCCTCATTTTCCTGTTTTGCAACAGGGATTTTAATAAAATCTATACCTTCTTCTTTAAGAATTTTTTCCTCTTCTGTAGTGGCAACTCCTCTGATGTTTCTTTTATCAATGACCCCGTAGTGCATCTTTAATGCCTCTGCGGCAAACCTGGCACCCACATCTTCAGAGTTTTGCCATACCTCCTTGATAAAATCCTGGACCGCAAGCTGGTATTTGGCAAAAGCCACTGCACTGTCTTTTTCTGAAACTGATTTCTTGACAGTGACGGGTGAAAGGATCCGCCTGATATCAGAATCGTTACAAAACGGGCAAACCACCATATCCTTGGCGTTCTGTTTCTCAAAAGCGTCAAGGCTGTCAAACCACCCTTCGAAAATATGTCCGTTGGAGCATTCCATATCAATAGAAATCATCGTCAAACCTCTTTTTATTCAGTATGTCTGCATTTACGGTTTTTTTATGAAACATCTGAGAGACGTTGTTTGTTGTAAATCATATCATCCCGTAACAGTCTCAACAGCTCAGCAGAAACCGGACCAGGAATACCATTGCTGATAACATGGTTATCATAACTTACCACAGGCAAGACATCTATGGAAGTGCCGGTCAGAAATATTTCTTTGGCCATGTAGGCCTCTTCAGGGGTAATATTGGCACGTTTGGCATCTGCTATCATCCCTTTTTCTATCAGATTAACGGACAAACGCAATACGGCTTTGGCCGTTATTCCTGAAAGGGTTCTGTGTGTAAAGGGGAATTCCAAGATATTGTCTTTTGTCAGGACCCCGATATTTTCTGTGGCCCCTTCAGCAAGGCACCCGTTTTCATCAAGGGATACAGGAAAATCAGCGCCTTTGTTTGATGCCTCCATTTTCATCAGTACATTTGGAAGGTAATTACAGGACTTGATATTTGCAAAGAAGGTTTTTTTAACAGGGACAGAAGAAGAAACAAGAGATACGCCCTCTGAGTAATATTTGCGGGGCATTCCTCTGAAACGCATGATATTTACGTACATGTGACTTGCAGGACAATCAAATGGATTGACATTAAAACTTCCGGGCCCCCTTGATATTATAATTCTTATTACACAGTCTTTGTATGGTGCAAGCCGGATAAGCCTTGAGACAATCTCTTTTATATCCTTGTAGTCAGGGGGAAGATCAAGGGCAATTGCCTCTGCTGAACGATTTAATCGTTGCAGATGTTCATCCATCTGGTATACTTTGCCATCAATGGCTCTCATAACCTCAAAGACTCCGTCTCCCCTGTGAACGAGATGATCATCAAGAGGAACATGCATAAGATCGGGATCAGTAGTGAAACCATGCCATTGACTGGAATACATGGATATATAATCCTGCTGCCATTTTGTTTTTTGATGTTCTGATACCCTGTAAATATTATCTTTTGTAATTCTGTCTAATTTCATAACATGCCGGATTATATGTTTGCATATGGGTCCTGATCAAATATACGGATAAACACAAACTGCTGTCATTGCAATGTCGCGTCAGGAAGAAGATTACATACAGGATATGGCCGGCAGGATAGGAATAGATCTGTCTGCCGGTCAGATTAACCAGCTTGCAATCTACATTTGCGAATTATGGGAATGGAACCGTAAAATAAACCTTACAGGTCTGTCTTCCCGCAAACAGATCATAACAGAGCTTGTGCTGGACTCTTTGATATGTGCTCAATTCATGCCAGATAGCGGCAGACTCCTTGATATTGGATCAGGTGCCGGTTTTCCTGCACTTCCCCTGAAAATAAAGAGGCCTGATCTTGAAACAAGCCTTGTGGAGCCAAGACACAAACGGGCCAACTTTTTAAGGCACATAATACGAATACTAAGGCTTGATGGTATCAGTATTACAAGAGGCAGGATTGAACAATCCTGCCAAAAACTGAACAGACATGGATATCAAGCGGTTACTGCACGTGCGCTGGCACCGTTGCCTACTGTCCTTGACTGGGCATCACCATGGATTGCAGAACACGGGTCCATAATCAATTTTCAGGGGGCGGATTTCAAAGACGTACTGAAGCAAAGCTCGGATATACTGAAAAGGCATGGTCTCTATCTTGACAGATGCGTACCATATCTCCTGCCGTACAAGACCGTTGTTAGGCACATCCTGATATTCAGACGAAAAAGAGGATTGTCTGATACCTGTCATTTGTAGTCGCTAAAGCCTTTGTACAATCTTGGTGTCAATCCACGGGAATCCCTGTGCGGCGTCTGTACTCTTCCGTATTCTTGATCCTGTCCAAAAAATCTCGTTTCAATTATAGATTGGAACTCCGTTAGCTTCCGCAATCCGTTTCTGGATGAATTAGTTCCATGGCCTTTTTTAATACTGCATCGGCAGTAATACCGAATTTTTTAAAAAGTATATCTGCAGGTGCGGATGCGCCGAAACGATCTATACCTATAACAGCTCCATTGGTTCCGGTATATTTGTGCCAACCCATTGAACATCCTGCTTCGATGGCGATAACAGGGACTTTTCTGTTATATAAGACATCCTGTTGATACTGTTCTGTCTGTCTGTCAAACAGTTCCCATGATGGCATACTGACTATACGTGCAAAGATACCTTTTTCTTCGAGTAATCGTGACGCTGTGATTGCAACATGTACCTCGGAACCGGTAGCGACAAGTAATATGTCGGGCCTGTTATTCCTTGCCTCCTTAAGTATGTATGCGCCTTTTGCAAGGCCCTCGGCAGGAGCAAATTCCTGCCTGTCTATCACAGGGAGCGACTGGCGTGTTAAAGAGAGGGCTACAGGGCCATCAAAGGACCTGATGGCTATTCGCCATGCCTCGGCTGTTTCATTTGCATCGGCAGGCCGTATGACTGTAAGATGCGGAATGCTTCTCAGGGAAAAAAGATGTTCAACAGGCTGGTGAGTCGGACCATCTTCTCCGACACCGATACTGTCATGGGTGAAAACATATATGACCCTCAGGCCCATAAGGGCCGCCATACGTATAGCAGGCCTCATGTAGTCTGAGAAGATAAGAAAGGTGCCACCGTATGGGATGAGGCCGCCATGAAGGGCTATTCCATTCAGGATTCCTCCCATCCCATGTTCGCGGACCCCGAAATGTATGTTGCGGCCACTGTAATTGTTTGCCTCCAGATCCTTTTCTCCGACAATTAAGGTCTTGTTTGATGGAGCCAGATCAGCAGATCCTCCGATCATGTTAAACAGGTATGAGGCAATTGCATTAAGGACCTTGCCTGATGCAACCCGTGTGGCAATACCCTCTTGATCCGCAGGAAAAAACGGTATGTTCTGGCTCCAGTCTGATGGCAGTTCATCTTTCATGATACTGTCAAACTGTTCATACAGGTCAGGAAACTCTTGTCTGTAAAAAAGGCATTTTTCCTTCCACTCCTTTTCAAGGTGTTTTCCTTTTTTAATTGCCTTGCGAAAATGGTCAAGAACTCCTTCCGGCACATAAAAAGGCTTGTCTGTCGGCCAACCCAGTTTTTCTTTCGTCAGTTTTGTTTCTTCAGGACCAAGGGGCGATCCATGGACAGAAGGGGAATCTGCCTTGTGTGGGCTTCCGTACCCTATAATAGAGCGCACTGCTATGAGGGAAGGTCTGTGTGTCTGTTTCTGTGCTGACAGGATGGCATTTTCTATTGCATCAATATCGTTTCCGTCTTCCACCTGTTGCACATCCCATCCGTAGGCAGCAAACCTTGCCTTTACATCCTCTGTAAAAGACAGGTTTGTGTGCCCTTCAATGGATATATGATTATCATCATAGAGGCAGATAAGTTTCCCAAGTCTGAGATGTCCTGCCAGTGATGCAGCCTCATGGGAAATGCCCTCCATAAGATCTCCATCACCCGTAATAACATAGGTATAGTGATCAACAATGGATGGCCCTGGCCGGTTAAACCGTGCAGCAAGAAAACGTTCGGCAACGGCCATTCCTACCCCGTTTGCAAAACCCTGGCCCAACGGGCCCGTTGTAGTTTCCACTCCGGCAGTCACACCGCGTTCAGGATGCCCCGGGGTCTTGCTGTTCCACTGCCTGAATTGTTTAAGATCCTCTATGGTCAGACCATATCCTGTGAGATAAAGCAAGGCATATAACATTGCTGATCCATGACCGGCAGACAGAACAAATCTGTCTCTGTCCGGCCATAACGGATTCAGGGGGTTATGTTTCAAAAACCTGGTATATAGTACATAGGCCATGGGAGCTGCACCCATGGGCATTCCAGGATGTCCCGATTTTGCCTGTTCAATGCAGTCTACGGCCAACATTCTGATTGTGTTAATACATAACTCGTCATCTACTTTCATCAATTGATCATGCTCCTGTATGTTTTTTATTACACCCTGTTTCTTTGAGATTGTTTTTGTATATGATAGCAGAGCTTGGCAAAAAGTGTATTCCGAACCATGGTACCTTTATTGTCTGCATGCTTATAGACAGGCATTTCTCATTGTGTCAATAACCTTTTTATAATCATTTTCCAAAAAAATGGCGGATCCTGCAACAAATATGTTTGCTCCTGCCCTGTAGACATCTTTTATGGTTTTTTTATTTATACCGCCATCTACCTCAATTTCTGTTGAAAGTTTCCTTCTGTCTATCATGCTTCTTACGGTTTTTATCTTAGACAAGGCCTCTGGAATGAATTTTTGACCTCCAAAGCCAGGGTTGACTGACATTATTGTAACAATATCTATATCATTTAAAATATAGTCCAGGGTTTCAACCTGGGTAGCCGGATTAAGGGCAACCCCTGCCTGTACCCCCGTTTTTTTTATAACCTGGACTGTCCTGTGCAGATGATAAACCGTCTCAACATGGACAGTTATAATATCTGCACCGGCCTGCACAAAGTCATCAATATAGCGATCAGGGTCTGAAATCATAAGATGAACGTCAAGAGGAAGGCCGGTTATGCGTTTTGCCGCCTTTACTATTAAAGGGCCTATGGTTATATTGGGGACGAAATGTCCATCCATGACATCAATATGTATAAGGTCTGCGCCTGCCTTTTCAACTGTTGTGATTTCTTCTCCAAGTCTTGTAAAGTCAGATGAAAGTATTGAAGGAGATATCTTTATCATTACAATGCTCCGTATAACAACTGTCCTTGCCTGTACGGCCAATCTGAACATGTCCGGTCATGGACTGAAAACCTGTGCCTGAAAAATTATCTGTAAATGAAAACCACAAAACCTTGCGCAGCATTATTTTCGGGAAAACATGGCGGCAAAAAAGCCGTCCATGCCGTGCAAATAAGGAAATGTTCTGAAAAATCCGTCAGGACATATAAAATCTTTCAGATATTTGGGTACATCAGGATCAGACAGTTTCATGTTTTTGTTTTTATTCAAAAATGCCCGTACTACATCTTCGTTTTCCTCTTTGGATATGGTACAGGTTGCGTATAAGAGTTTTCCCCCTTTAGAGAGTAATGCGGCAGATCTGTTCAAAATGGAAAGCTGTAATTCAGACAGCCGTCTGATATCCTTTTCCGATTTGGTCCATTTGCTGTCAGGATGTTTTGATATAACCCCCAATCCGGAACATGGTGCATCTACCAGGATTTTATGAAAAGAACAATCAGAAAAAGGCAATCTTCCGAGGGCGTTTGCAACAACAGGACTAATGCATCTTTCTGTACCAAGACGCCTTGCAGAAGCTGAAAGAGCAACAAGCTTGCCACGGTTTATATCGACAGAAACGATATGCCCCCTGTTTTCCATAAGTTCTGCGGCATGTGTTGTTTTTCCGCCAAGACCTGCGCATACGTCGAGAACACGTTCATCCTTTTCAGGCAACAGAAGACGGGAAACAAGCTGGGCCGCCTCTCCCTGAACCTGTAATAATCCCTGCTTAAAGGCATTGATGTCTGTTATATGACCGGCCATGCCGGATATCTTTATGCCTTCAGGGGCATACAGGCTTGGAGTACAGTCAATTCTGTCTGCCCTGAGATGTTCAAGGAGTGCTTTCCGGTCTGTCCTGAGACAGTTTGTCCTGATGGTTAAAGACGGAATATGATTGCTTGCCTCAAGCATGGCCTCGGTTACATCAGGCCCCAGTTCCCTGATCCATTTGCGAACCAGCCACACAGGATAGGAATAAAATACCGACAGATACCTTACCATATCTTTTTCAGGGTCAGGGAAGGGAATGTTGTTTTTCAGGCGGCAGGCCTGTCTTAATATCCCATTGACAAAGCCTGCTGTTTTGCGAGATCTGCCTTTGACCTGTTTTACCGCCTCATTGACCGCTGCTGAATCCGGAACCCTGTCCATGAACAGTATCTGGTAAAGGGCCATTCTCAGTATGTTTAGTACGTGCGGTTCTATCCTGTTTGTGGGTATGCGGGAGACATGCCCAATGATCCAGTCAAGCCTCAGTTTGAAGCGAAGTACTCCCTGAACAAGATGCATGGTAAAGGCACGATCCCTGCCGGTCAAATAATGATGATGGCTGAATATATCCCCGACATGTCTGTTGGCAGGGCCGGAGATATTTACCTTCCTGGCCAAAATTGACAGTGCAAGCCTTCTTGGTGAAACGTGTTTCATGCTGGGATCCTTTACAGGTATTTGATACTGTTCGAATAAAAACCCTCCTGCCCCTATTTATTGAGGTATTACCTGAACTCTTTATATGCAGAGGCCTTATAGCACATGCAGGCAATCGGGGTTTGCTTATACAGCCTGTTTGGTTTCCATCCATAAACGAGATGGTCTGTTCAGGCTCAAGGTATGCAAAGATTTTATCCACAGGAACATGTTTTGAGGATTGAAATCTGATCGTAACAATGCGGGCAAAATGGCCATTTATGAATGGAGACTGCTTATGAACAGAGTTTATCATCTGTAGTGGGAGATTCAGGTTTCAAAAAATGTTTTATTGCCTGTTCAAGCATTTCGACATCTATGTCAGTATCATAACATGGACCAAACGGTCTTATGTTCAATATTCCAAATGCAGGGATAGGATAGGTATCCTGTATCCCGCTTGTAAGATCCCTCTCACAGGCTACCCCTATAATAACCTCCGGCCGTGTTTCCTTAACGATCTTCCTTGCAAGCGTTCCGCCAGTGGCAACTGCCATTGGCACGCCGTAACGATGAGATAGTTCCAGCAGATCTTTTATCTTGCATTTTCCACATTTTCTGCAATTTTCTATATTGCCGGTAATCCTGAATTTGCAGTCGTGGTTTTGAAGACAGTGAGGAAGCAGAACCAAAAGTCTTTCAGGGCTTACTTTTTTTGTCTCTGCCTGTACAAGCTTGTTGTTGATTGCTATAAATGATCTCCATACATCTTCTTTTTTTATCCCGATGCACTGTCCGAGGACAACCAGAATAGGGAACAGAACCCTGATTACCATTCCCCTTATACGTTTGCTGAAAAAGAAATTTCTGCCGGTAATTACGGTTAAAAGCAGTGTTAATGCGCCCCCGATAACATACATAACAACACATGCAAGAACAGAGGCCAGTATCCATGGTAGATTCGGCTGAATATTGGCAAGGCCTACATATGGAACCCACCATACAAGAAAAGATGCGCCCACCAGGACAATACAGCTTAAAAGAAGCAACAGGACAAATGTTTTTATTGCAGGGCGCTTGAATTCTTCCGGCCTTTTTTGGCCTTCCGCATTTACATCTTCTTTCATACTTGCTCCAGGAGATCTCCCTTTTCTATTTGGAACCCTCTTAAAAAATCCGCTGCTGCAAGTCTTTTTTTACCAGGAAGCTGAAGTTCCCTGACATAAACCAGACCGCAAGATGTTTCTATGTACAGACCTTTGTCGTCAAAATCATATATCCTGCCCGGAATGCCCGCAAATGTCCTGTCAACGACTGTGGAAGCAAACATCTTCAGACTTTTTCCCCTGACCCTGCTTATGGCACCTGGCCATGGATCAAGAGCGCGTATAAAGGCAGAAATCTTTTGTGCATTCTGGTTCCATCTGATAGAACAATCCGATGTGTTTATTTTGGGGGCATAAGAAGCGAGGGAGTCGTTCTGAGGTGTTTCATGCATATTTCCCTGAACCAGCCTGTCTATTGTTTTCAGAAGGAAATCCCCGGACATCATGGCAAGGCGATCATGCAATTGCCCTGCAGTCTCGTCGGGCAAAACAGCTACCTCCTTTTGCATGATTACAGGTCCGGTGTCAAGGCCGGCATCCATTCGTATGGCAGTCAGGCCCGTAAGTTTGTCATCGTTCATAATTGTCCACTGTATCGGGGCAGGTCCCCTGTACTTTGGCAAAAGCGAGGGATGAATATTCACTGGACCTAACCGTGGAATAGAGAGCAATTCCATGCTCAGTATCTGGCCAAAGGCAATCACAATTAGGATATCTGGTGCGATGCCGGCTATGGTTTTACAAAAGTCTGTGTCAGATGCACGTGCAGGCTGGAGTACCTTGGTGCCGTATTGCAGGGCGGCATGTTTGACCGGTGAATATGTAATTTTTCTGCCCCTTCCGCGAGCTCTGTCAGGTTGGGTTATCACTGCCGTGACATCGTGGTTATGCTCAATCAGGGATATAAGAGAGGGTACTGCAAATTCAGGTGTTCCCATAAATATTATTTTTGGCTTGTACAATTAAATATCTCCTGATCTTTTTGTCTCTTGTGTTGTCTGGTTTTCATCCATAAATGGTCTCTTTCCGCAATTTCTTCATCAATATACGGGATTCCTTGTGCGGTGTACTGATTTGTCATACCAGCAGGATATCAAATTGTTTTTACAAGGCAGGAATGTGAGAAAGTATCAGCTTTGTTGAATAGCCATGATCCTGCTGTGAGAAAGAGTCAATTGAAGAGATGAAACTTTTTTTGGCATGTTATGCTCTTTGTTCTTTGTTGTTTCTGTGGGTCAGGAAGGCTGAGTGGCTTGCAGGGATCTTGTTCTGCCACGTCAACACAGATATCTTTTTGAGGTCTTAGCGCCTGTTATGTTTCTTTTGCAGCCTCTTTTTATAGATTGATCTTTTTAGAGAACCAACATAGTCTACTATAAGGATTCCATTCAAATGATCAATTTCATGTTGAAGACATATTGCCAACATGTTATCAGCTTCAATTACAACGGGTTTTCCGTTGCGATCAAAACCCCGGACTTCAACCCTGGCTTTTCGTGTGATCTCGGCAGAAAAATCAACAACGCTCAGACAGGCTTCCTCATGTGTCTCTTCCCCTTCTCCTGCTGTGATTTCAGGGTTTATCAAGGCGTGAGGATCTTTTGGTTTGTCCTTGGCATACATCAGATCATAAACTATGATACGTTTTGTTTCGCCTACCTGAGGAGCAGCCAGTCCTATGCCGGAGGGTGCATCATACATGGTTTGAAGCATGTTATCTATCAGGGTTTGAACCCCCTCATCTATGTTTTCTACAGGGTCTGCAATTACCCTCAGGACTCTGTCAGGATATGTATAAATCTTCATTTCCGGGTTCCCTCGGTATGTTTTTACACTGCGGATCAATTTTTGCCGTGAAAATACATACTGTATTCAAAAACCAGACCGTGTCTTTCTGTATTGTATGCGTCAGGTAGCCGGAATGTTTTACCGGCAGTCTGATTCCTTAAATATGACTTGTATATGTGTTCACAGCAAATATTAAACACTAAAAAAAAATAAATCAAGACAAGAGCATACTGTTTGATTTTTTAAAAACAGGTTATACTTGATACAAGATATTAAAAATATTATATGAGGATATTGCCATGCTGAAAAAAACAGTAAATTTCCTGTTTGAGGTCGGTATGCTGAAAAAAACCCCCCGAACAGGCTATCAGTTTCTGGGAACAGGGAAAGAGTCTGTTGCAGATCATTCCTTCCGTACGGCTGTAATTGGTTACACACTTGCGATCGATGAACCTGGGATTGATGCAAACAGGGTGGTGTTGATGTGCCTGTTTCATGATTTTCCTGAGGCACGGACCGGTGACCATAATTACATGAACAAGAAATATGTAAACAAAAACGAGGAACAGGTCATACGTGATCAGGTGAGGAATTTGCCTTTTGCCTCTGATATCGAATCCCTTGTTTGCGAATTCAATGCCGTTAAAACCCCTGAGGCCCGTATTGCAAAAGATGCAGATCAGATTGATCTTATAATGGAGCTGAAGGGACAGATGGACATTGGCAATCCCAATGCAAAAGACTGGCTTGATTTTGCAATACAGAGGCTTATTACAGACAGAGCAAAACGAATGGCTCAGGAAATCCTTGTCACCAACAGCAGTGAATGGTGGTTTGACAAGGAGGCTGACTGGTGGATTACCGGCCATGAGAAGGGGAACAGATAACTTTGTAGTGATACAGAGGTTGCCGTTTGTATTTTGTATCTTCTGAAAATGTGAGAATTCTTCATGTCAGGTTTTATAAAACAAAAAATCCTCCTGCGCAGGTGGTACGTCCGCTGTTATCCCCCTGTTATTGAGCTTATACCAAAAAATCTTGAGGGAGAATTATAAATGAAAGAGGCATATCTGTATGAAAAGCTGGAAGACAAAAAGATTCGATGTAATTTGTGCAATCACAGATGTGTCATAAAGGATAAGTGTCGTGGTATGTGCGGGGTAAGGGAAAATCGCTCAGGCACCCTTGTTTCGCTTGTATATGACAAGGTGATAACCATGCATTGTGATCCTGTTGAAAAAAAGCCCCTGTTTCATTTTCTGCCAAAAAGCATGGCCTTTTCAATTGCTACGGTTGGATGTAATTTCAGGTGTCTGTTCTGTCAAAATGCGAACATATCTCAAATGCCATCTGATCTTAACCATATTGCAGGAGAAGACATTCCTCCTGAAATAATAGTTCATAAGGCCTTTGAAACAGGTTCTTCCAGCATTGCATACACCTATACAGAGCCTACCGTATACTTTGAACTGGCATTGGATACAGCCCGGCTGGCATCTTCAAAAGGACTCAGGAACCTGTTTATATCAAACGGGTACATGACAAAGGACTGTCTTGAGGCAATTCAGCCATATCTGCATGCAGCCAACATAGACCTTAAGGCATTTTCCAAAAGTTTTTACAGGGATTACTGCAAGGCAAGGCTTGATCCGGTGTTGGAGACAATTGCAACCCTTGCAGATATGGGGATATGGACAGAGGTAACCACACTGCTGATTCCAGGGCTAAACGATTCGGAAAAGGAGCTGCGGGAACTGGCAAGGTTTCTTGTTGATCTGGATCCTGACATACCCTGGCACATCAGTCGATTCTGGCCAACCTACAAACTGGCTGATGTTCCTCCTACCTCTCCTGCGGCAATACACAGGGCAAAAGAGATAGGATTGAGTGTTGGTTTAAGGTATGTATATACAGGTAATATCCCTGGCGATGACGGGGAAAAGACCTTTTGCCATAACTGTGGAAAACTTCTTATAGACAGGTATGGCTTTAATGTCACAGCAAATAATATAATGAACAATTCCTGTCCTGACTGCGGTGTCAGGATTCCAGGGGTATGGTCCTGATATTCATATTAGGCTGGAAATGGCAAATGATATGATCATATCCCACGTGTAAGTGCCGCTTTTTGGCAAGGTTGCAGCAGGTCCTGGATCCAAGCAAGGCATCTGTATTTTTATCTGTCGGGTAATGGACAGCCTGCCTTGATGCAATACGAAGAAAAGGAAAACAGAATAGACAAAGGGCAAATGGGGTTAAGGAAGGATATGGATTAAAATACCAATCAGGAGGGATGAACAATGCCGGAGAAATTTACAGAGGTTGAACTTCGTGTTCAGGAATTGAAAGTCGAAAAGCAAGGATTTTGGGAAAGTCTTGTGGAAGAAAGCAGTTTTGAAGTCAAACTTTTCAGTGTTGTCAGCGATGGAATACCAGACAATGCATTCAATCTTGAACTTGGGGTTTTCCCTGTTCGTGAGGGAGGTAGTGTTGATTTCGGTCCTAATGGTTATGCCCTTTACCGGAACAGGGCAGGACAAATACCACGATATCTGGATTGTAATATATCGGTAGTTGAAGACGATAGTGATATAAGAAATATGGCCAACCTCATGTCAGAAATACGTAAAACATCTGATTTCAGGAATCTGGTTGGGACATTGGCTTTGGCAGCTGCTAATCCTGCACTCAAGATCGGTCTGGACGTTGCAGAAAGCATTATGGGTATTGGCCTTGATATCTTGAAACAAAATGGTGATGATCTGTGGTTGCAACAATATTTTTCGTTCAATTACAAAATCGATGGTTATGACGGAGTCTTTGAGATATCTTCAAATGAGGTCAGGCTGAAATTGGAGCTTGTTACGGCTTAGATTGATAAAAGGTTTTATCTGCTTGCCAATCCGTAACTGTCAATGGCCTTTGTTTTTGCCTGGTTCCGGGTTGTTTTCGGGTCCCTGCAGGAGACAGTTTCCCGTATGGATAACGGTCAGTGTACTGCTCCGGGCCTTGACAGATAGATGCTTGTCTGTCAGACGACAGCTCTTGGCTTGCAATATAGGTATGCGTGAATGCTGAATGATCCTGTCTGTCATGAGGAAAACAACGTTGTTTTTAAAGAGGTTCTTGTTCCATTTGACAACTTGATTTAAACTCGTAAGTGCAACTTTGTCTGGTTTCCCTTATCCTGTTTTTCAGTACCTTGACAGTGTTCGGACAAGAACAGGTTTGCGGTACATGAATTATGAATTTCCGAAAATTGCAAGCATCTTATGCCGGCTATGTTCCCATAATGCATATTTGTGTTGGCCGGTTTATCCATTTGGCAGATACCTTTGCGCAGTGTTGAGGGGTATCTTCCCCCGGCGTTTTAGCTGTTTTACTGTTGTAAATGGCTGTATCTTGCAATTTCTGAGGTGTTTTTCTTGCGCGGCCGTACTGAGATTACTGCTCTGTGCCCCTGGGTTTACTTCCGGGGTGTAGGCCTTACGGGCGGAAGCTTGATCTTGCACAGGTTGTTATTTCTGTATTGAAAATTTTCTGATGCCAAAATCAATTTGTGGATTGACACTGTCTATGGAATGGGCCGAACTGTCCTTTTGCAGGTCTCGCTTCATAGCGCCAAGCCACTGTTTTTGGAGGACAACTAAGCCGATGAATGATAATCTTTTTTCATTTGTAATTGTTATTGGATCTTTTGCCTTTTTTATTGTATGCCCTCGTATGGCTGCAATGAC
>Ga0256914_1000077_pt1 | contig 92110 bp, 74 predicted proteins | sample HulkmetaG_FD_191571 | JGI IMG/M metagenome (GOLD analysis project Ga0256914, IMG submission 191571) | Hydrothermal chimney microbial communities from Main Endeavour vent field at the Juan de Fuca Ridge, Pacific Ocean - Hulk | ecosystem: Environmental > Aquatic > Marine > Hydrothermal vents ...
GGAGACAATGTAAAGATAAAGGCAGAGCTGATCCAGCCCATAGCCATGGAAGAAGGGTTGAGGTTTGCCATCAGGGAAGGCGGCCGCACTGTAGGGGCTGGTGTCGTAAGTAAGATAATAGAATAGATTAGGAATACTTTAACATGCGAGACAAGATCATTCTAAGATGTACAGAGTGTAAGAGGCGTAACTATACCACTACCAAGAATAAGCGTACTACGCCTGATAAGCTCGAGCTGAAGAAATACTGTCCTTTTGATAGGAAGCACACGATTCATAAAGAAATAAAGATGAAGTAAAAAATGCAGGCCAGTAGCTCTAATGGTAGAGCACCGGACTCCAAATCCGGGTGTTGGGGGTTCGAGTCCCTCCTGGCCTGCCACTGTATTTTCATGAGGTCATACAGGGTGATAAGGTGACAAAGAAAAAGGTTAGGAAGATCAAGGCTGCCACTCCTGGGGAAGTAAAGAAGGCAACTGAGGATACAGGAGGGAAGGCGAAATCGAGCGCCAGTGCTGGCACAACGGCTGTCAAAAGGCTTGAGCCCCAGGCGGAGCCTGTTGGAAAGATTGCTGCTATAAAGCAATTTCTGACAGAAGTAAGGGCAGAGCTTGATAAGATCACCTGGGCCAACAGAAAGGAAACCACATCTCTAACCATTGCAGTTCTGGCTATTACCATCTTCTTTTCTGCTTACCTCGGGCTGGTGGATATAGCCCTGTCCAAGCTTGTAGGTACCCTGATCAAATAAAGCAATTAAAGGCAACTAAATGGCACATAAGTGGTACATTGTTCATACCTATTCAGGTTTTGAAAACAAGGTAAAAGCCTCTCTTGAAGAGCGTATCAAGCAGTATGGAATGCAAGACAAATTTTCTGCCATTGTGGTGCCTACTGAAAAGGTTGTCGAGGTGGTCAAGGGAGAAAGGCGTACATCTGCCAGAAAGGTGTATCCAGGTTATATCCTAATAAAGATGGATTTTGACAAGGAGACATGGCATCTGGTTCAAGATACACCAAAGGTGACAGGTTTTGTTGGTGGACAGCACAATCCCGTTCCCTTGCCGGATCATGAGGCCGAGAAGATTATCAGGCAGATGGAAGAGCGCTCTCTTAATCCCAGACCCAAATATGACTATGAACCAGGGGACAAGGTGATAGTTACCGAAGGGCCTTTCGCCAATTTTACCGGTGTTGTAGAAGAGGTCAAGCCAGAGAAGGGCAAGGTTAGGGTCCTGGTATCTATATTCGGTCGTTCCACGCCAGTTGAATTGGAGTTTGGTCATATCCAAAAGGCAAGCTGAGCGCAGTTTCTTTATATATCTAAGGAGTAATTTGTTATGGCTAAAAAGGTAGCTGGTTATATAAAACTACAGATTCCTGCAGGGCAGGCAAGTCCTTCACCGCCAGTAGGGCCGGCATTGGGTCAGCAGGGTGTCAATATAATGGAGTTCGTCAAGGCGTTTAATGCAAAGACAGCTGATCAGGCAGGGATGATTATTCCTGTGGTGATTACAGTTTATGCTGACAGATCCTTCAGCTTTATTCTCAAGACACCTCCTGCATCTGTTCTTTTGAAAAAGGCGGCTGGGATAGAAAAGGGCTCTGGCGTTCCAAACAGGGAAAAGGTTGGTACAGTCACCAGGGCGCAGTGTGAAGAGATAGCCAAGACCAAAATGCCAGACCTTACGGCAGCAGATCTTGATGCAGCAGTAAGGACCATAGAAGGTACTGCTCGCAGTATGGGAATAGAAGTAGTCGATTAGTAATTAAGGTGGAAAGCCATGGGTAAACGAGGCAAAAAATATCAAAAGGTAAGGGAGCTTATTGATCCCAACAAGAAATATACATTGGACGAGGCCATTCAGAAGGTCTTGGAGTCACATTTTGCCAATTTCGATGAAAGTGTTGATGTGGCCATAAATCTTGGTGTTGATCCTAGAAAGGCGGATCAAAACATAAGGGGTTCTGTTGTCCTTCCGCATGGCACGGGGCGGACAGTCAGGGTCCTGGTGTTTGCCAAGGGTGAAAAGGCCAAAGAGGCAGAAGAGGCTGGAGCCGATTTCGTAGGCGGTGAGGAGCTGGCAGAAAAGATCCAAAAGGAAGGATGGCTCGATTTCGATAAGGTAGTGGCCACGCCCGATATGATGGCAGTGGTGGGCAAACTTGGCAGGATCTTGGGGCCAAGAGGCCTTATGCCAAATGCCAAGACTGGCACTGTTACCTTCGATGTGGGAAAGGCTGTAAAGGATATCAAGGGCGGCAAGGTGGATTTTCGTGTAGACAGGGCTGGAGTGATTCATATGCCAATTGGAAGGGTTTCATTTGGACCTGAGAAGGTCAAAGAAAACTTTTCTGCAGTGGCCGAGACGATTCTCAGGATGAAGCCTGCTTCAGCAAAGGGGACCTATGTAAAAGGTGCGGCATTATCCACGACAATGGGGCCTGGTGTTAAGCTGGATCCCACAGAGCTTAAGAGCGCAGCAGCCTAAGTCTGAATTATAAAAGTATTTTATGACCTGCCCCTAAACAGGTGAAGGGTTTAAATCAGTTGAATAGATGCGTCCCCTGAGGGGCGCTCAAAAGTCAAAGACAGTAGGTACCTGGTGTTTAATGAGACCATTTTTTCAGTGTCTCACCTACCGAGGCCGGAGTGACCTCTGCTTTGGCAGTAAATAAACTGTCTATGGCAGAAAGGGGGGATAAAATTGCCACTTAATAAAAGTCAGAAAGAAGCCCTGGTGGAACAGCTCAAAGACAAGTTTTCCAGGGCAGTATCCGTAACTCTCGTGGATTTTCCAGGACTTACAGTGTCCCAGGCCAATGAGCTCAGGGCCAAGTTGAGGGACGCCCAGGGAGAACTCAAGATCTCCAAGAACACGTTGTTCAGGATTGCTATAAAGGGTACAGAATCTGAGCCCTTGCTTGACTCGTTTCGAGGCCCTAATGCGGCAGTATTTGCATATGATGATCCTGTGCAAGTCGCCAAGGTTCTTATGGATTTTGCCAAGGACAATGAGGTGCTCAAGATCAAAAATGGCATCTTGAATGGCAAAATGATGGATGCATCTGGTATCGAGGCATTGTCCAAGCTGCCTACCAGAGAGGTGCTTATTGCTCAGATGTTGTCAGTCCTTGTTGCCACACCTACGAATCTTGTCCAGGTGTTGTCGGGAATACCAAGGAAGCTGCTATACGCACTCAGGGCCATAGAAGAGAAAAAGCAGTGATATTGCCGTTCGTGGCGCTGAATTTTGGAAAGCTTAATATCAAAAGACCAACAAAGTTTTAATATGCAGGAGGATCATTAGAAAAATGGCTGTAACTAAAGAGGAAGTAATAGAATTCATATCCAATATGACCGTACTCGAACTTTCTGAGTTCATTAAAGAGCTAGAGGACAAATTCGGCGTATCAGCCGCTGCGCCAGTTGCAGTGGCAGCAGCAGGTGCTGCTCCAGCAGGAGACGCAGGTGCGGCTGAAGAAGAGAAGACCGAGTTTGACGTCATCCTTACTGATTTTGGAAGCCAGAAGATCAAGGTCATTAAGGAAGTCAGGGCAGTAACTGGCCTTGGCCTCAAAGAGGCAAAGGATCTTGTAGAAAGTGCGCCTAAGCCTATAAAGGAAGGCGTATCCAAGGAAGAAGCCGAAAAGATAAAGGAACAGATCGAGGCAGTAGGCGCAAAGGTAGAAATCAAGTAAGAGAAGCCGTTTTGTTAATACCAGGAGGCCCCAATGGTTTCTGGGCCTCCTACCCTTTAAGTTTTCACAGTCACCAGTAGTCAGCATCAACATCCAGGCCACCTTGAGGCATCATCTATGTTAAGTATTCAGAATTTTCCTTTGAGAAAAGATTTTGGCAAGGTAAAGAGGGCGGTTGAAATCCCCCACCTAATTGAAGTTCAACAAAAACCCTACGAAAAATTTCTTCAAAGGGATATAGCTCCTGAGGCCAGAAAGAATCTTGGCCTTCAGGCAGTGTTCAAGAATGTCTTCCCTATTAATGATTTTACAGGCGCCTCCTCCCTGGAATTTGTTCAATATTCCATTGGAGAGCCCAAATATTCCCAGGAAGAATGCCTGGCCCGGGGCAGTACGTATGAAGCCCCTGTAAAGATCGTAATAAGGCTTTTGTCCTATGATGTGGACAAGGATACTGGTGTCCAGAGTATCAGGGACATCAAGGAACAGGAGATCTATTTCGGCACCATTCCCCTAATGACCCGAACAGGTACTTTCATCATAAACGGTACAGAAAGGGTGGTAGTGAGTCAGCTTCAGCGGTCTCCAGGTGTCTTTTTCGATCATGACAAAGGCAAAACCCATTCGAGTGGCAAGCTCCTTTATTCCTGCAGGGTGATTCCTGTGCGTGGCTCCTGGCTGGATTTTGAATTCGATCCCAAGGACATCCTGCACGTGAGAATAGACAGGCGCAGGAAGTTTCCTGCCACCATATTACTCAAGGCCATTGGTCTTTCCACAGACGATATTCTCAGGGAATTTTATGATTGGGATACCTATTATCTCGAAGGGAAACTCATATACAGGAAGGTCGTGCCAGAGCTGTTGAAGGGACAACGAGCTACCATGGATGTCCTGCATCCAGAAACAGGAGAGGTGCTCTTAAAGAGGCATAGAAAATTTTCAAAGACCATGCTCAGAAGGTTTGCCGAATATGGCATTGAGCGCATACCTGTCACAGAAGAAGACCTTGTGGGGAAGATTACTGCAACAGATGTGGTAGATCCTGCTACAGGAGAAATCTTGATTCCCAAAAATACCAGGCTCAGCGAAGACGATCTGGTGCTCATGCGTGACAATGGGATTACAGAGGTCCAGACCCTTTTCATTGATGGCATACGGGTCAGCTCATCCATGAGGGAGACATTGCTCAATGACAAGGTGGAGACTACAGAAGACGCTGTGCTTGAAATATATAGAAGGCTTAGGCCATCTAGCCCGCTGATTGCAGAGGTAGCTGAAAAGTTTTTTCATTCTCTGTTTTTTAACCCTGACACCTATGATTTGTCTGAGGTTGGACGTTACAAGTTGAATCAGAGGCTTGGTCTTGACGTGCCCCTTTCCCAGCGTGTCCTCATCCCTTCTGATATCGTTTCCATAGTGAAAGAACTCATTCATTTGAAGGATACCCAAGGGCCTGTGGACGATATCGACCACCTTGGCAACCGGAGGGTTCGTTCAGTGGGTGAACTCATAGAGAACCAATACAGGATTGGTCTCGTCAGGATGGAAAGGGCGATTAAGGAGCGGATGACTCTTCAGGAGATAGAAGCCCTCATGCCCAACGACCTGGTGAACCCCAAGCCTGTCACCTCTGTCATCAAGGAATTTTTTGGCTCCAGCCAGCTTTCACAGTTCATGGATCAGACCAACCCCCTGTCGGAGATCACCCACAAGAGGCGCCTTTCTGCCTTGGGGCCAGGGGGGCTTTCCAGGGAGAGAGCAGGCTTTGAGGTAAGGGACGTCCATCCTACCCACTATGGAAGGATCTGCCCTATTGAGACTCCAGAAGGCCCCAATATAGGCCTTATTGTCTCCCTTGCCACATTTGGGCGTGTCAATGAATATGGTTTTATCGAAACCCCATTCAGGAGAGTTAAAGACAGAAAGGTCACCAATGAGATCGTTTACATGACTGCATCTCAGGAAGATGGCGAGGTGATATCCCAGTCGACGATAAAGCTGGATAGGTCTGGTCGTATTGTCGAGGATTTTGTAGGTGTCAGGAAGCAAGGTGAGTTCATAATGGCACCGGCCGAGGAGGTTACAGCAATCGACGTGGCGCCTAATCAGCTTGTAAGTGTGTCCTCAGGGCTTATCCCATTTCTGGAAAACGACGACGCAAATAGAGCGCTTATGGGCTCTAACATGCAGAGGCAGGCCGTGCCCCTTTTAAAGTGCGAAGCGCCTATCGTGGGTACAGGCATAGAAAAGCCAGTGGCCAGGGATTCAGGTGTTACCATTATTGCCAAAAGAGACGGGTGGATTGAAGACGTGGACGCAAATCGTCTCGTGGTTGCCTATGAGGAAGACAAGGATTCTGGCAAGCCAGTGGAAGTGGAGATCTTCAAGCTGATCAAATACCAGAAGTCGAACCAGACCACAACCATGAACCAGATTCCCATCGTGAAGCCTGGCCAAAGGGTAAAGAAGGGGCAAGTCCTCGTGGATGGAGCCTCCACGCATATGGGGGAGCTGGCCCTTGGCAAGAATGTTGTTGTGGCCTTCATGCCTTGGCGCGGATACAACTTCGAAGACGCCATCATAGTAAGTGAACGCCTAATCCAGGATGATGTCTATACCTCGGTGCATATCGAGGAGTTTGAGGTAGAGGCAAGGGATACGAAGCTTGGCAGAGAAGAGATTACAAGAGATATTCCAAACGTAGGTGAAGATGCACTCCGAAACCTTGACGATTCAGGCATAGTCAGGGTGGGGGCCGAGGTGAAGGCTGGAGATATCCTTGTGGGCAAGGTAACCCCAAAAGGCGAAACTCAGCTTTCACCCGAGGAGAAACTCCTCAGGGCCATATTTGGAGAAAAGGCAGGAGATGTAAAGGATACCTCCCTGAGAGTGCCGCCAGGCGTTCAGGGTGTGGTGGTAGACGCCAGGGTCTTTTCGAGAAAGGGTATAGCCAAGGATGAAAGGGCCAAAAAGATAGAAGATCTCGAGATAGCAGCAATCATGCAAGATCAAGAAGATGAGATCAATGTGATTAGGCGTACCACGCTCAAAAAGCTCGAACAATATCTCGTTGGCAAGAAACCTGCGGTTGTCATAAAGGATGCAAGGCACAGATTGTTGCTTGAGGCCGACAAGGAGATAACTGCTGAAGCGCTGAGGCGGGTTCCGCTCCATAGGTTGAGAGATCTCATTTTGCAGGGCAGAAGTTCCGTGGATCCCTATGTTACCGAAATCCTCGACTGGTATGAGTCTGAGATAGATCGGATCAAGGCCCACTTTGAGGGCAAGATAGAGCGCCTTAAAAAGGGTGATGATTTACCTCCAGGGGTCATTAAGATGGTTCGCGTTTATGTTGCCATGAAGCGCAAACTTGAAGTAGGCGACAAGATGGCGGGCCGCCATGGTAACAAGGGTGTGGTTTCCAGAATAGTGCCGGTGGAGGATATGCCATATTTCGAGGATGGCACGCCAGTGGACATAATATTGAATCCACTGGGTGTTCCATCACGTATGAATGTGGGCCAGATACTGGAGATCCATCTTGGGTGGGGGGCAAGGAAACTCGGAGAACAGATAGCAGAGCTTGCAAGAAAGGCCGACATCGAGAAGGTGAAGGCCAAGATGTCCAAGATCTACTCTAAATCTGAGCTGAAGGCCCTCATTGCCGATTTGAGCGACGACGAGATCAGGGAACTGGCCATGCATCTTGAAAAGGGCGTACCAATAGCCACCCCGGTATTTGATGGTGCCGATGAAAACGTCATCAGAAAGCTACTCAAGGCATCAGGCCAGCCTGAGGTGGGCCAGGTCACTCTCTATAACGGTCTTACAGGAGAGCCATTCAAGGAAAAGATCACTGTTGGCGTGATGTATATGTTGAAGCTTCACCATCTCGTCTCCGACAAGATCCATGCCCGTTCCACAGGGCCTTACTCTCTGGTCACTCAGCAGCCCCTTGGAGGCAAGGCCCAATTTGGCGGTCAGCGCCTTGGGGAAATGGAGGTCTGGGCAATGGAGGCTTATGGCGCAGCATATTCCCTTCAGGAATTTCTGACAGTCAAATCCGATGATGTAACTGGACGTTCCAGGATGTATGAAAAGATCGTTAAAGGCAACAACTTCCTTGAGGCTGGGTTGCCTGAATCCTTCAATGTCTTGGTAAAGGAGCTTCAGGGACTCTGCATGGATATAGATCTGCTTGAGTAACGGCGAGTCTTGAATGGAAGCCTTTCGGGTATATTATCCAGATTTCTAAAGATTTCTAATAATCTTTTAACATTAAATATGAGGTCTATTTATGGACGATCTTCTTTCTCTATTCACCAAGCCAAAGGATCCACTCAATTTTAAGGCTGTACGTATTTCAATCTCTTCTCCAGAAACCATACTGAAACGTTCTCATGGAGAGGTGAAACAGCCTGAGACCATCAATTACAGGACATTCAAGCCTGAACGAGATGGTCTGTTTTGTGCGAAGATCTTTGGTCCTGTAAAGGATTACGAGTGTCTTTGTGGCAAGTACAAGAGGATGAAGCACCGGGGGGTTGTATGTGAAAAATGCGGTGTGGAGGTGATCCAATCCAAGGTGAGGCGTCAGAGAATGGCCCATATTTCCCTTGCCGCTCCAGTGGCCCATATCTGGTTTCTGAAGAGTCTGCCTAGCAAGATAGGCTCCCTTTTGGATCTAAGCCTCAAGGAACTGGAACGGGTCCTTTATTTCGAGTCTCATATAGTTATTGAGTCACAGCTTCCTGAGATCCCGGTTGGCATGCTCATGTCGGATGAGACCTACCAGAAGAACTACGAGCAGTTTGGGGACAAGTTTGAGGTGGGTATTGGTGCAGAAGCGGTTCACTATCTTCTGAGCCACCTCGATCTAGATGCCATTTCCATTGAACTCAGAGAAGAGATGCAGAAGACGCGGTCCGAGGCCAAGAGAAAGAAGTTGGGCAAGAGGCTTCGTGTAGTCGAGGCATTCCGAGGTTCCGGAAACAAGCCCGAATGGATGATTCTGAATGTGATACCTGTCCTCCCTCCAGACTTAAGGCCTCTGGTGCCACTTGATGGCGGTAGATTTGCCACTTCAGACCTGAATGATCTTTACCGCAGGGTTATAAACAGAAACAACAGGCTTAGAAGGCTCAAGGACCTTGATGCGCCAGATATCATAATCCGCAACGAAAAACGGATGCTCCAGGAAGCGGTAGACGTACTCTTCGACAACGGCAGGAGGGGCAGGGTGGTAACAGGCCCAAACAAAAGACCGCTCAAGTCCCTTTCGGACATGCTCAAGGGAAAGCAAGGCCGTTTTCGTCAGAATCTTCTTGGAAAGCGTGTGGATTATTCAGGCAGGTCGGTCATTGTGGTGGGGCCAGAGCTAAAGCTCCACGAATGCGGCCTTCCCAAGAGAATGGCCATTGAGCTCTTCAAACCCTTCATCTACAACAAGCTGGAAGAAAAGGGCCTCGTATCCACGATCAAGAGTGCAAAGAGGATGGTTGAAAAGGAGCTGCCTGAGGTGTGGGATGCACTTGACGAGGTGGTTAGGGAACATCCCGTGCTCTTGAATAGGGCTCCTACTCTTCACAGGCTTGGCATCCAGGCATTCGAGCCTGTGCTTGTTGAGGGCAAGGCCATTATGCTTCATCCACTGGTCTGTTCTGCCTATAACGCAGACTTTGACGGAGACCAGATGGCAGTGCATGTGCCGTTATCGGTGGAGGCGCAGGCTGAGGCCAGGGTGCTCATGATGTCCACCAACAACATCCTTTCACCCGCCCATGGCGGGCCTATCATCACGGCTACCCAGGATGTGGTCCTTGGCGTCTACTACATGACCAGGGACAAGGTCAACGCCAAGGGCGAGGGCAAGGCCTTCAGCTCCCTCGACGAGGTCATTCTTGCCTATGAGCAGGATATTGTGGAACTTCAGGCCAACATAAAGGTAATGATGGATGGAAAGCTGGTGGATACCACAGCTGGCCGCGTCCTCCTTTACGACATAGTTCCGGAAGAAGTGCCCTTCGAGCTGGTGAACAAGGTTATGAGGAAAAAGGACCTCGCAAGCCTCATAGACAAGGCATACCGGTTAGCTGGCGCCAAAAAGACCTGTATAATGGCCGATCGTCTCAAGAACCTGGGATACCAGCATGCAACACTTGCAGGCATATCCATTTCCATAAACGACATGCACATTCCTGCCAGTAAGCAGAGGATCCTCAAAAAGGCGAGGGAAGAAGTTGCAGAAGTGCAGCGTCAATATGCCGAAGGTCTCATAACAGACGGTGAAAGGTACAACAAGGTCATTGATATCTGGACAAGGGCTACAGATGAGGTCGCAAAGGAGATGATGAACGACATCTCCACAGAGTACTTTGAAACTTCCGATGGCAAAAAGGTTGAGGCGCCAAGCTTCAATCCTATATTCGTCATGGCGGATTCAGGGGCAAGGGGTAGTAAAGACCAGATCAGACAGCTTGCAGGTATGCGCGGACTCATGGCAAAACCTTCTGGTGAGATCATTGAGACCCCTATCATGGCAAACTTTCGAGAAGGTTTGAGTGTTTTGGAATACTTCATATCCACTCATGGAGCCAGGAAGGGTCTGGCCGATACTGCGCTCAAGACTGCAAATTCAGGCTACCTTACCAGACGGCTTGTGGATGTGGCTCAGGATTCCACCATAACCATACCAGATTGTGGCACCATCGATGGTATTGAGATAGAGCATCTCATGGAAGGTGGTGAGATCATTCAGCGTGTGGGAGAGAGGGTCCTCGGAAGGGTTGCCCTGATGGATATAGTAGACCCTGTCACAGGAGAAGTCCTGGTTGAGGCCAATCAGGAAATCGATGAAGAAAAGGTCAAGAAGCTTGAAGAAGCAGGTATATCCAATGTGGAGATCCGTTCGGTTCTAGCATGCCGTGCACCTTTTGGGGTCTGTGCCAAGTGTTATGGGCGCGATTTGGCTCGTGGCCGCATGGTTGCCCCTGGAGAGGCAGTTGGAATCATCGCTGCTGAATCCATTGGTGAGCCAGGTACTCAGCTCACAATGCGCACCTTTCACATAGGCGGAACTGCAAGTGGCAAGGTTGAGCAGGCAGAGATCAGGTGCCATGGAAGCGGCAAGGTCAAGTTTGAGCGCATCGTTTCCGTCGTCAATGCAGAAGGCCGAGAGGTAGTGCTCAACAGGAATGGAGAGATTTCCATAACCGACCCAGATGGGCGCGAGCGTGAACGCTATCCGGTGATCTATGGTGCAGAGCTTCTTGTCAAGGAAGGCCAAGAGGTGGAGCCAGGTACCAAACTTGCCCAATGGGATCCTTTTACAATTCCCATACTTACCGAGGTGGAAGGCAAGGTCAAATTTGGCGATATAATCGAAGGTGTGACCATTCAGGAAAAGGTTGATCCGGTGACTGGGAAATCCAGTAAGGTGGTCATTCAATACAAGGCAGCAGAATACAGGCCCAGGATCTCCATCAAGGACGAGCGTGGCAGGACCAAGAAATTGATCAAGACAAAGGGCGAAGCGCGTTATCAGCTGCCGGTGGGCGCCATTATAACCGTGAATGAGGGAGACATGGTGCAGCCTGGCCAGGCAGTGGCCAAAATACCAAGAGAGACCACTAAGACCAAGGACATCACAGGTGGTCTTCCCAGGGTGGCAGAATTGTTTGAGGTCAGGAAACCAAAGGAATATGCGATAATTTCAGAGATCGATGGTGTGGTCTCCTTTGGCAAGGATATCAAGAACAAGAGAAGGATTATCATAACGCCTGAATATGGAGAACCAAGGGAATATTTGGTTCCACGGGGCAAACATATCAATGTCCATGAAGGTGATTATGTGCGTGCAGGAGAGCCCCTTATGGATGGCGTGATAAACCCTCATGACCTTTTGCGGGTCAAGGGAGAAAAGGAACTGGCACGCTATCTTGTCAATGAGATACAAGAGGTATACAGGCTTCAAGGTGTCAAGATCAACGATAAACACATAGAGATTATTGTCCGCCAGATGCTAAAAAGGGTGAAGATCACAGGTGTCGGCGATAGTAATTTCATGCTGGGTGAACAGGTGGAAAGGCACCGTTTCGAAGAGGAGAATGAACGCATCCTTGCCAAGGGCGGTGAGCCTGCAACAGCTGAGCCAATGCTCCTTGGAATAACGCGTGCTTCCCTTACCACCGATAGCTTCATCTCCGCAGCCTCCTTTCAGGAGACGACCAAGGTGCTCACAGATGCATCCATTGCAGGCAAGGTCGACTATCTCAGAGGGCTCAAGGAGAACGTGATCATGGGCAGGCTTATCCCTGCAGGTACAGGCAGGGTCTTTTATGAGCAAAAAGAGAAGAGGAGAATGGAAAGGCAGGCTGTCTGATGTTGAAACTAAAGGTGTCTACGGAACGGGGCAAGGCTGATGCCCAGGGCAGGGCAAGAAAGGTGATAGTGCCTGAAGAGGCCCTGCCCATAGTAAAGAGGTTGAACGCCAAGTATCAGCTCGATTTCGAGTGCGTAAAGGTACTGGACAAGACCTTTTATTTTCTACATGTTGCTGATCTGACCCCGCTTCTTACTGGGCCTGTCTTTAAAAATGCTCCAGAATTTCCATTCTGGGTAAAGATATGGGAGGCGTCCTTGGTTCTTGCAGAATTCATTGCCAAGATGCCTCCAGACAAAGATAAGAGGATCTTGGAAGTGGGGGCTGGAATGGCGGTTCCAGGTATGGTGGCTAGCTCCTTTGGCCATGACGTCACCGTAACTGACTATGAAGATGAGATACTCGATTTTGCCAGGGCCTCTGCCATAATCAACAAGTGTCCTGATCTCAGATGTGAGCCACTGGATTGGTTCGAGCCCTCTGACCTGGGAAGGTTCGAGATCATCCTTGCTTCCGAGGTGTTGTTTCATAAGCGCTTTTTTCAGCCATTATTGGACGTTCTCGAAAAATATCTTGCTCCTGGTGGCGTCATATACATGTCCCATGAGGCAGATAGAGAAACCCTTCTACCTTTTTTCAGGATGTGCGAGGACAAGTTTAAGATAGCCATGCAGAAAAGGCATTTCAAAAGGGGCGACAAAGAATTGGACATACTTCTGACAAGGCTCATCAGGATCACCCATTGAGGAAGGAGCCTATCTTCACATTTTAACTTAAGTAAAGGGCAAGGAGGCTCTTTAGTCCTTTTGACCACTGGTTCCAGATGGCCCAGCTTGTGTCTTTTCTGTTGTTTCAAATCTCCCTTTTTCTATTCCCATCTGGAGAATTCTCGTATAAATATAGCTTTTAAATAGAAAAAATAAGTTCTCGCTGGTTTGTGATGGAGGAGCCATCAGGTGCTTTTTTGACGTCCTGAAGTGAGATCTTATTGCTTACCGTCAGAAACTGCTGGTCATCCTTGAGGGTCAAGATATGAGCAACCGATTAATCCTGAAGTATAGAAACCTGCCAAGACAGATTAAGATAGGCCTTTGGCTTGCGGCAGCACTTATTCTATATACCATCATTGGTTTTTGGGTCATACCCCCAGTTACCAAATACATCTTGGAAAGCAAGCTTCCTCAAGTGCTTCACCGCCCGGTTCATGTGGAAAAGGTCTATTTCAATCCATTCACCCTTGATTTGAGGATAGATGCCTTTGATGTCGGAAGACGAGACGGCAAGGCCCATCTGGCCAAGATAAAAGAGATAGAAGTCAACCTTCAGGCAATATCTGTTATCAAAAGGGCACTAGTGCTTTCGAGCATCAAGATCAGAAGTCCTCAGATCTTTATTTCACAGAATAAAAAAGGGGTATTCAACTTTAATGACATCCTGGAAGGCAGTAAGGAGGAAAAATCAGAGACTGAAAGCAAGCCTTTTTTGTTTTCTTTGAACAATATCGAGATATCACATGGCGAGGTCATCTTCCGAGACGAACTCAAAGGTGTAAGGCATGCAGTGAAGAATATCAAGATAGGCATACCATTTATCTCAAATCTGAAGACCAGGATAAAGATATATACAAAACCCTATTTTTCAGCAGTGATAAATGGAGCGCCAGTGGAGTTTAAGGGCGAGACAAGACCATTTGCGCAAGATCGCTCCACAAGACTCCATGTAAAGCTTAGCAAGCTGGATCTTGCCCATTACCTGGCGTACCTTTCAGATTTTATCGACTTCAAGATAGATTCTGGTTTCCTGGGAACGGATTTTGACTTGGTCTTCGTGATGGCTGAGGATGGCACCCAGGATATAGAACTTGATGGCAATATCACGGTCTCTTCACTATCCATGTCCAAAAAGGGTAAAGAGTTTTTAAAGGTCAAAAGGGTGAATCTGGCCTTTGCCCCATCCAATCTTTTACAGAAAAGGATATGGTTTTCCAGGATTTCTGTGGAACAGCCTAAATTAGAAATTCAGAGAAACGAAAGCGGCGTATTGAACCTGGCAACCCTCATACCTGCCAGGAACCATGAAAATGGAGAGAAAAACGACGCCGGAAAAAAGGCTCGGAAAGCAATGCCGCTGGATTTCCGGATTGCCAGGGCGGTTTTGTCAGATGGTTTCATCCATGTCAGTGACCATGCTGCTGGAAGTGGAACATTCGATACCAATATCCAGTCGGTAAATATTTTGTTGAATGGCTTTGGCACATTGAAGAAGGAGCCAGCCGAGGTTCAAGTGTTCTTGAATACGGGTAAGGGTGGTAAGCTGTCTCTGCAGGGAAAGATATTGGCAAACCCCCTGTCGGTTGACATGCACGCAGATCTGAACTCTCTTGATATACCCAGCTATGCGCCATATTATCAAAGGTTTTTAAACGCCAAGATTTCAAAGGGCCAGTCAGATATCTCCACCAAGATCAACCTCTCTATGAACGGGCAAGGCGGGCCCAGTTTGATGATCTCAGATCTTCACGTCTTGGTAGCCGATTTTGAACTAAAGGATCCTTCTGCCCCTGATGCATATCTTGTTCGTGTTCCATCTGTGGAGCTTTCTGGGGGGAAGATGGATCTTGCTGCAAGGGATATCAATATATCATCCATTTCCATAGATGGAGTAAAAACCAACGTCATAGTGGATAAGGCTGGCCAAGTTAACCTTGGCAAGATCGTAAAGGGATCAGATAGTGGAGATATCAAAAATGAAGATGCTGATGGCAAAGCCTTTCATTTTTCACTGGATGACCTCAGTCTGAAAAAGGCCAATTGCAGGTTTCAGGATTTATCGGGACCAAAACCTGTCCTTATTTCTGTGTCAGACGTTGGACTGAATCTTCATGGCATAGATAATGATCCAGCCAAAAGGAGCAGCTTTGATCTTTCTGCCCGTATAGGCAAAAAGGGTGTTGTGAGTGTCAAGGGTGGCACAGACTTTTATTTCAAACAGATTGAAGCTGCTATTGATATTAAAAGGCTTGGGCTCAGGCAGTTTCAAGGATATGTCTCCCGTTTTTCAAATGCGAGGTTGTACAAGGGGCGTCTTTATTTCAGGGGAAAGGTTGATGTGAAATCAGCCTCCAACGATCAACTTAGGCTTGCAGCCAGGGGAAACTGCAGCCTTTCTGGAGTCTCTATCCTCAGTCCTCATAACCATGAACCTGTATTTCAATGGAAAATGATAGAGGCAAGAGGGATAGATTTTCTGAATCAACCGTTCAAATTGTCTGTCAAAAAGGTGATCCTGGACAGGATGGCAGGAAATATCATCTTTGATGACAAGGGGAATCTGAACGTTCTAAATCTCATGAAAGGTGAAGGGTCTTCTCAGAACGGTACAAAGGCTCCTAAGCACGAGAAAGATTCGGCCCAGGACATCAGGATTCAGGTGGTTTCTTTAAAGGATTGCGCCCTTGAAATAGTAGACGATAGTGTGAAGCCACCTTTTGTCCGTTCCATCAAGCAAATAAACGGACAGATAAAGGGCCTTTCCAGTGATCCTAAGATGAAGGCGCAGCTTGAGATCAAGGGGCTTGCCGACAATAGCGCCTCCATGGAGGTAAAGGGAGAGATCAATCCACTTGCCAAACCTGTGTTTGCAGACCTGACCTTCAAGTCCAATGGTATTGGGATGACAAGGTTCAGCCCCTATACTGCCAAGTTCCTGGGGTATGTGATAGATAAGGGAAAGCTGTCGTCTGAAGTTCATCTCAAGATTGAAGACGAGAAGATCACTGCTGAAAACCGCCTGTTTCTAGACCAGTTCGATTTTGGCCATTCTATAGAGAGCAAGGATGCCGTGCATCTGCCTGTAAAGCTGGCAATAGCCCTTCTAAAGGACAGGCATGGGCAGATCAATGTGGATATACCGGTATCTGGCCGCCTGGATGATCCGAAGTTCAGCCTGGGAGGCGCGATATTAAAGGCCATAATAAATATTTTTGTAAAGGCTGCTACTTCTCCTTTTTCCTTGTTATCGGCTATAGCAGGGGGAGGGGAAGACATGCAACATGTGGTCTTTGAACCAGGCTCTAATACGCTTACCGAGGAGGCAAAAAAGAAGCTGTCCGGGTTGGCAAAGGCCTTGAAGGATCGTCCCTCCCTTAAAGTCGAGCTCACTGGATTTTACGATCCAGTGGTGGATGCCAAGGGTTTAAAGGAACTCAGGTTCATGAGGCTTCTAAAAAGCCAGAAGATGAAAGACTTAGAGGATGAGGAAAGGGAGAAGATCCAATCAGTTGATGACATAGGGATTGGAAAAGATGAATTTAATAAATATTTGAAAGAGGCATATAAGGACGCACCTTTTGACAAACCGCGCATGATAATTGGCCTTTTGAAAAAACAGCCTCCAGAGGTGATGGAAAAGATGCTGCGTGATCATATCAAGATTACTCAGGGTGACCTGGAGAATCTTGCCCTTGAAAGGGCCCAAGCTGTCCAAAACTATCTCATAGGGCAGGGTGGCATAGAGGCATCGAGGATTTTTCTCACCTCATCAAGACATGTTGAAAAGGGCAAAAAGGGTTCCATGGTGAAGCTTTCCCTTAAATGATCACCTGCGGTTGTTGGGTTTTGGTCTTGTTTTGGATCGTCTTTCTTGACTTTTTATCTAATGACTGATATCCAGCTTGAATATTTACCAAAATCCCTGATTATAATCTTTATGCACAAGCAAGGCGGCCTTTAAAAATCAGGAGTTTTGATTCAAGAGAACGGGGCGCATGAGAAAAATAGTCGCAGATATCTTTTTGATATTTCGAGTATTATTTTCCAAAGGCAACGCAGTTGTTAGACAAAAAGGCAATCTTTGAAGGTAGCCATAAATTGTTTAGGAGCGATCAAAGGATTCATGCAGGAAATAAAGAGCGAACAAGATCTTAAGGAGATTCAGGCTGAGGGATTGAAATGGACAGTCCAGCACGCCTATGAAAATAGTCCATTTTACAAAAGGCATTTTGATGCTGCCGGCATAAAACCTTCTGATGTGAAGGGCCTGGACGATCTCAGACACCTTCCTTTCATTGAGGCAGACCATCTCAGGGAGGGTTATCCGTTTCCCCTACTGAGCGTGCCTGTGGAAAAGGTAGTAAGGATTCATTCCTCGTCAGGAACCACTGGAAAGAGAAAGATCCTGGCCTACACCCAGAAGGATATCCAGGACTGGACCGACTTTTTTGCAAGGGCATACAAGATGGCTGGTATAGGGCCTCGGGACAGGGTGCAGATTGCTGTGGGGTATGGCCTCTGGACTGCTGGTGCTGGATTTCAGGCAGGTTGTGAACAGGTAGGGGCAATGGCCATCCCAGTAGGCCCTGGAAACCTTGAACTTCAGTGTAAGTTTCTTCAAGACATGGAGGCTACATGTTTGTGCTGTACTTCCAGTATGGCCCTTCTCCTTGGAGAGGAGATCAACCGTACGGGTATAAGAGACAAGATAAAGGTCCATACAATAATCCAGGGGTCGGAAAGATGTAGCGATTCCATGAGAAAGGCCATCTTGGAACATTTTGGAGCAAGACATCTTTTCGACATCACTGGCCTGACTGAACTCTATGGCCCTGGCCCAGGCATAGATTGCAAGGAACATGCAGGCATACATTATTGGGCAGATTATTACATCCTCGAGATACTCGACCCAGAGACTTTAGAACCAGTTGAAGAAGGCCAGATAGGAGAAATGGTTGTCACAACACTGAGAAAGGAGGCCACTCCACTTATACGTTACAGGACTAGGGATCTGACACGCAAGATCTCCGGCCCCTGTCCATGTGGAAGCATATTTCCCAGGCACGATAGGATCCTTGGAAGAAGTGACGACATGATAATCTTCCGTGGGGTCAATATCTATCCAGGGCAGATCGACGAAATCCTTTCAGACATGGAAGGGATTTCGAGCGAGTACAACATCCTTCTCGAACGCAGAAACGGCAAGGACTTCATGATAGTTAAAGTGGAACGGGACAGCACTGGTGATCCTGCTTGGGACGAGGATATACAAAGGCACATAGAGAAAGAGATTAAAAGCCAGATCATGGTTTCTGCAGAGATACAGATCGTTGATTACGGGGCGCTTCCAAGGTCAGAGAGAAAGTCAAAGAGGATATACGACCACCGGTAAGAGCATCCCGAAAGGATCTCGCTTCTTGGATATACCCACAAAAAATGTACACGGGTTTTTATGCTGGTCTTATCAGCTGAACCTTAAAAAGAGGAGGCAAAATACATGAAAAACGGAATGAGGATAAGCATTTTTACAGCAACCTTGATACTAATAGCTGCCAATTTCTCTGGGTCTGCTTTGGCGCAGAAGATTGTACTTACCTATGCAAATTTTCCCCCTGCATCCACGTTTCCATGTGTTCAGATGGAAAAATGGAAGACAGAGGTGGAACTGAGGAGTGCAGGAGAGGTCGAGGTCAAGACGTTTCCAGGCTCTACGCTACTGGGTGCGAAAAATATGATGGATGGTGTTGAAAGCGGCGTTGCTGATATAGGGGTTGTGGTCTTTGCCTATCAACCAGGGCGCTTTCCCTTGCTGGCAGGGGTCGATCTGCCCATAGGTTTTCCTGGCTCAAAGGTGGCAAATGCGGTCTTGTATGACCTCTATCAGAAATATCAGCCAAAGAGCCTTTCCAAGGTCAAGGTGTTGGCACTTTTTACCGCCCCACCCGCAGATATCATGTCCAAAAAACCCATCAAAACCCTGGCTGATCTCAAGGGATACGAGCTTAGATGCACTGGAGCGGGAGTAAAGCCTCTTAAGCTTCTAGGCGCAACACCTGTGGCAATGCCCATGTCAGAAACACCCGAGGCCCTGCAAAAAGGGATAGTAAAGGGGATCTTTTCTTCACTCGACATCTTGAAGGATTTCAACTTCGCTGAATCGTGCCGATACGCAACCATATGCCACATGCAGACAACCTCTTTTGCAGTTGTGATGAACATGAAAAAGTGGAAGAGCTTGCCTGAAAAGGTCAAGAAGATCATGGATGATCTTTCCCGTGAGCATTCCCTCTGGACAGGAGAATATATTGACCGTCATGTAAAGGAATCAACACAATGGGCAAAGAAGAAGTATGGAGAAGAAGTGATAATATTGAGTGATTCGGAATACAGACTCTGGCACAAGAAGGTTGAGCCCATCAAGGATGAATGGCTAAAGAAGACCAGGGCAAAAGGTTTGCCAGCAGATGCCTTTTTCAAGGATCTTCTAGATCTTAAGGCAAAGTATGAATCAGAGTTTGCAACCAAGTAGGATAGCAATTTGCAAAGGGCCTGGATATTTTCCGGCCCTTTTTATTTGTTGTGAGTAGAATAAATACCATACTTGTCGCTACAGCCTGTTGCGTGTTGCTTCTTACCATTTGCATAGCTGTAGTCAACATGATTCTTAGGCCTTTTGGCCATCCAATCACAGGTTCCTTTGAAATAATGGGATATGGCAGTGCCATTGTTACAGCCCTGGGCCTTGGTTACAGCCAAGAAAAGAAGGCCCATATCGCTGTTGACATCCTGTTCAAGTTGTTTCCTAAAGGCTTGCGTACTTGGCTCTCTCTTTTTGGATTCATCATTAGTGCTTTGTTTTTTGGTGCAGTCTCTATCAGGCTGTTACTATTTGCCCTGGACTTGAGGCAAAATGGGGAACTGTCAGAGACACTCATGTTGCCCTTTTATCCAGTAGCCATGGTAGTAAGCTTAGGAGTGTTCGTACTGACGCTCAATCTGCTCCACGACGCATTGAAACTCATGAAAAATCCAAAGTCACGGAGCTGATTCATCAAATGGATCCAGTCACTATAGGAATATGGGGCATCGTCTGCCTGGTCCTTGTCCTGTTTCTTTTCAATATGCCAGTAGGTTTTGCAATGGCACTTGTGGGCTTCGGAGGCTTTTCACTCGTAGTAACACCTGAAGCAGCACTTGCATCTGTAAGCACTGAGATTTGGCACATATTTTCATCATATGGGTTGGCTGTTATTCCCTTTTTCATATTCATGGGAAATATATGTTTTCAGGCAGGGGTAAGCGAGAGGATATACCGGACAGCTCATGCCTGGTTTGGACATGTGAGAGGGGGGATAGCAATGGCGACCATAATGGCTTGCGCTGGTTTTGCATCCATTTGCGGTTCCAATGCGGCTACAGCGGCTACTATGAGTGCAGTCGCCCTGCCGGAAATGAAAAGGCTCGGTTACGACAAGGCCTTGAGTTCAGGGTGCGTGGCAAGTGGAGCGACCCTTGGAGTAGTGATCCCTCCCAGTGTCGTCTTGATAGTAATTGGCCTGTACACGGGTGAATCCATAGCAAGGCTGTTTTTCGCAGCCGTGATACCAGGCGTGGTCTTGTCTCTGCTGCTAATGGCCACGGTCTGGCTGGTTTGCCTCGTGAGGCCAGACTGGGGCCCATCGGGAGATAAGACCACCCTCAAAGAGAAGATAAAGAGCCTTCCAGGCTCCATAGAAATGGTTGTTCTGTTCCTTCTAGTAATGTCAGGTCTGTATCTTGGGTGGTTTACGCCAACTGAGGCAGGCGCAGCAGGCAGTTTTTTTGCAATAGTGATAGCTTTGATAGGAGGAGGGCTCAGCTTTTCTGGTTTCAGAAACGCCCTGGAAGATACGGTAAAGACATCTGCGATGATTATAATGATTGTGGCAGGTGCCGTGATCTTTGGAAAATTTATGACCATTACGCGAATACCCTTTGAGGCGGCTGATTTTGTAGCTGGCCTGCCAGTACCCAGAGGGTTGATCTTGACCCTGATGCTTGCCATATTTGTCGTAGGTGGCGCTGTCATGGATGCATTAGGGCTTTTGATGATTACAATCCCCATCTTTTTCCCAGTGGCAAAAGGATTAGGATATGACCTGACGTGGTTTTCCATACTTATCACCATAATAACCACACTTGGTGCAATAACTCCCCCAGTTGGAATCAATACCTTTGTGGTGGCAGGAACAGCTAGGGACATCCCTCTTGAGACAGTATTCAAGGGCGTAGCATACTTTCTGCCTGCCTTTGTGCTTTGTATAATTATGCTCACGTTTTTCCCAAAGATGGCCATGTATTTGCCCTCTATAATGAAATAGCCTCCTTGACCTTTTTGTAACAGGTTGGTAAAACTTATCTCAATCGATATTTAGAGCCTTAACCAAAGAAGGGGAAATACATTGAAGGTCAGCATCCTTTCCATCTCAGAGACAGTATGTGTTTGGCGATGGTGGGCCTTTTGTGTAGACAGCAGTCCACCCTTCTGAGAAGTATCAGTTAAAAAAGCAGAAAGGCCGTGGACATAATCGGTTATGTCACACGGCCTTTTTTATTTTTTTGTTCCAAAGAATCTGTCTTTTGACTGTTTTGAAGGTGAAGCGAGATCTTAACCCTAACATAAATGAGCAGGGAGAACAGATTTATGGTCACTCCTGACCTTACAACCTATGAGAAGATGAGCAGGAATTTCAATATAATTCCTGTATTTCGTGAAATATCAGTGGACTATGATACGCCAGTATCCCTTTTTGACAAGGTGGCAGGTGGCGACTATTCCTTTTTGCTCGAAAGTCTCGAGGGTGGCGAAAGATGGGGAAGATACAGCTTCATAGGTTTTCGCCCCTTCCTCTTGGTCAAGACAAGAGGAAAAGAGGTGACTGTCGAGGACAGGGATGGCACCCGTACCCAAGAAGTCGAAAATCCGCTGGATTTTTTGCAAGGCTTGATGAAGAGGTTCGAGGTTGCCGAAGTTCCAGGTCTTCCCCGTTTTTCAGGGGGTGCTGTGGGTTACCTAGGGTACGATATGGTGAGATTTGTCGAAAGGCTGCCTGAACATCTGTCTGAGACTGCCGGCTTTCACGACTCGGCCTTTATGTTTCCAGAGGTGTTGCTCTGCGTAGATAACCTCAAACAATCTCTCAAGATCATAGTGAGCAGCGAAGTGGATTCAAGGGTGGCCCCTGAAGAATCTTATAAAAAGGCGTGTTCTCTGATTGAAGGCGTTATCAGGAAGATTAGAAGAGGCATAGACTATCCTGAGCTCGATATAGGTAATCTTTCTCGCACAAGGCTTCAGCCTGAGATCCCGAAAGAGCGTTTCGAAAAAATTGTCAAAAAGGCCAAGGAGTACATAAAGGCGGGTGATATCATCCAGGTTGTGCTCTCTCAAAGGTTTTCTGGACAGTCTCATATCCCCCCATTTGAACTCTACCGAGCTGTAAGGCGCATCAATCCTTCGCCATATCTCTATTATTTAAAGTTAGGAGACGAAGTTTTGGTGGGCTCTTCGCCTGAGATATTGGTGAGGCTCACAGGGGAGGAGATAGAACTTCGTCCCATTGCAGGCACACGCCCCAGGGGCAGGACTGTGGAAGAAGACAGGGCCCTGGAAAGGGAACTTCTGGAAGATCCCAAGGAAAAGGCAGAGCATGTAATGCTCGTAGATCTTGGCAGGAACGATGTGGGCCGGGTTGCAGAGATGGGGACCGTGAGAGTGAACGACTTTATGGTCATAGAACGTTATTCCCATGTAATGCATATTGTGAGCAGCGTCACAGGGCGGTTGAAGAAGGGCCTCGACATGTTCGATGTATTCAAGGCCTGTTTCCCTGCCGGTACAGTATCTGGCGCGCCAAAGATAAGGGCCATGGAGATAATAGAAGAACTCGAGCATGCGAGGCGGGGGCCGTATGCCGGGGCTGTCGGTTATCTCGGCTTTTCAGGCAGCATGGATCTTGCCATAGCCATCAGGACCCTTTGCCAGAAGGGGGATATGCTCTATCTCCAGGCTGGTGCTGGCATAGTAGCCGATTCTGTGCCTGAGAATGAATGGGAAGAGACCCTTAACAAGGGCAGGGCCTTGATGCGAGCCATAGAAGATGTTCAAACCCGAAGTTGAGCAGGTAAGATTACATGATACTGTTAATTGATAATTACGATTCCTTTACGTACAATTTGGTTCAGGCACTAGGAGAGCTTGGTGCGGAAATGAAGGTGATAAGAAATGACGAGATGGATATCAAGGCGGTGAAGAGGCTAAACCCATCCAAGCTGCTCATTTCTCCTGGACCGTGTACCCCTAAAGAGGCGGGTATATCTGTTGAGGCAATAAAGACCTTTGCTGGCAAGATCCCTATACTGGGCGTGTGCCTTGGGCACCAATCCATAGGGGCAGCCTTTGGCGCAAAGGTTGTTGGGGCTGAAAGGCTTATGCATGGCAAGACCTCAATGATCCGCCACGATGGAAAAGGGGTGTTCAGGGGCCTTTCCAACCCTTTTGAGGCAATGAGGTATCATTCGCTTATAGTGGACGAGGAGACATTGCCAAGGTGTCTTGAGGCCAGCGCCTGGTCTGAGAAAGATGAGCTTATGGGTATGCGCCATAAAGAATTTTTTGTTGAAGGTGTACAGTTTCATCCAGAGTCCATCTTGACACCCGAGGGCAAAAAGCTTCTAAAAAATTTTCTCGAAGCAGGTATGTCATCATGAGCAAGGCTACTCCCCAAAAAATAGTAGAGGCACTGAAACAGGCAGTGGATGGGCAGGACTTAAGCCGCGACATCATGCAGCAGGTGATGGAAGAGATCATGGAAGGGCTGGCTACAGACGCCCAGATAGGGGCATTTCTCACTGCTCTTCGCATGAAGGGAGAGAGCGTAGAGGAGATAACTGGTGCTGCCCATGTGATGAGACAGAAGGCAACCCGCATAGAGCCAGCATTGAAGGATGGCCAAAGCCTCTTGGACATCGTTGGCACAGGAGGAGACCAAGCCGGTACATTCAATATTTCTACCACTGCCTCTTTCGTAGTGGCTGGAGCTGGCCTTAAGGTGGCCAAACATGGAAATCGTTCAGTCTCATCGAAGTCTGGCAGTGCAGATCTCCTCGAAGAGTTGGGAGTAAACCTGGATGTGTCGCCCCAGGTTGTCACAAGGTGCATAGAAGAAGTGGGGCTTGGCTTTCTCTTTGCACCAAAACTCCATCCTGCCATGAAGAATGTGATAGGCCCTAGAAGGGAAATGGGGATAAGGACCATATTCAACATGCTGGGTCCTTTGACCAATCCCGCTGGAGCAGAAATAGAACTTCTCGGTGTCTATGATCAGAAGCTTTGTCCAGTAATGGCAGGTGTCCTGGGTGAGCTTGGAGCGGCAGGCGCCTGGGTAGTTCATGGGTACGGAGGGCTTGATGAACTCTCCATAGCAGGGCCGTCCACCGTGTCCCAGTGGGACGGAAAGGGTGTAGAGACCTTTGAGGTGGCCCCTTCAGATTTTGGCCTTTCTGAGGCTCCTCTCAGCGAGATTTCAGGGGGTATGCCCAGTGAAAACGCGAGGATAACAAAGGCTATTCTCCAGGGGCAAAGTGGACCGAAACGCGATATGGTGGTTTTGAATAGTGCGGCGGCTATCTATATTGCAGGTCTAGCCAATGATCTCAAGTCAGCGTCTGCCATTGCAATGGATAGCATAGATTCTGGGCGAGCCCTAGAGGTGATGGAGCAGCTAGTGGAGATGACCAACCGATCCTGATTGGATGAGATGTATCTGGTGGTGGGAATGAGATGACGATTCTTGATACAATAGTAGAAAAAAAGCGAGAGGAAATCCAGGGCTTAAAAAGGGATGGCATCAAAGAGCCGCCTATGGAACCAAAGCCGCGGCGTAGTTTCAAAGGGGCACTTTGCGCAACCAAGGAAATATCCATTATTGCAGAGGTGAAAAAGGCCTCCCCTTCAAAGGGGCTCTTGTGCCCTGATTTTGATCCCATAGCCATTGCCAAGGATTACGAGACGGCTGGTGCCAGTGCGGTCTCGGTACTTACCGACGAGCGGTTTTTTCAGGGAAGTCTTGATTATCTCTTCCAGGTGAGGGCCAATATTCATCTTCCAGTCTTGAGAAAGGATTTTTTAGTGGATCATGTGCAAGTGGAAGAGGCAGATATCTGGGGCGCAGATGCCATCCTTCTGATAGCGGCAATTTGTTCAAAGGCCCAGCTAATGGAACTAATGGAAAATGCCCAAAGTCGGGGCATGGACGTTTTGGTGGAGGTTCACAACGAAGATGAGGCAGAGATGGCATTGGGCGCAGGAGCCGACCTTATAGGTATAAATAACAGGAATCTCAAAGACTTTTCGGTATCACTCGATACCACGGTTGAGCTCAGGCAAATGATCCCCAATGATATTCCTGTGGTAAGTGAAAGTGGAATTGGGAGCAGAGATGATATTGAAAGACTGTCTAGGAATAATATCTCTGCCGTTTTGATAGGTGAAAGCCTTGTAACTTCCCCAGACAGGAAGGCCAAGTTGCAGGAATTGCTCTTGGGGTCAGGCGCCTGAGATGGATCTCGAAAGGTATTTGAGGCATATGTCTCCACCAAGGGTAAAGGTATGCGGGCTGACGGATCCATACCAGGCGACAACTATATGCGAGGCAGGGGTCCAGGCCATAGGTCTAGTATTTGTTTCCAAAAGCCCCCGCTATGTCCCAAAGGAGGATGCAAGGCAAATCATCAAGAAATTACCTCCCCTTGTGCAGACTGTGGGTGTATTCGTGGATGAGTCAATAGATGCTATCAAAGAAGTGGTGCGTTTTTGTGGTTTGGATATGGTGCAACTTCACGGGAATGAACCCCCTGGCTATTGTAAACTTCTTGCCCCAAGGGTTATAAAGGCGTTCAGGGTGAAGGATAAAATGGTGCTCGATGAGATTCAAGATTACAAAGGCGCAATAAGGGGCATACTTTTGGATGCATGGTCAAGAAAGGCTCAGGGGGGGACTGGGAAGGTCTTTGATTGGCAGATCGCACGCAAAGCAGTCCTCTTGGCAGAAATGCCGGTTATCCTCGCAGGAGGTCTTGCCCCAGACAATGTGGCAGAAGCGGTTCGTCTTGTGAGGCCGTGGGGCGTGGACGTGAGTTCAGGTGTTGAATCAAGCCCTGGTATCAAGGACCTGAACAAGGTAAGGCAATTTATGCAAGCGGTCAATACAACAGATTTTGGCTCATAGTAAGAAGGAATTAAATTTTTTTGGAGGGGAAGTTCATTGAAGAGACAGGAGAAGAGCATTCAAACTAGCAGTCCTGACAGACATGGCCACTTTGGTATATTTGGTGGCAGGTTCGTTCCAGAGACCCTCATGCCTGCTGTGTTGGAACTTCAAAAGGCATATAGCCAAGCCAGGAGGGACAAAGAATTCAAGAAAGAATTTCAGCAGATACTCAAGGACTATGTTGGAAGGCCCACTGCCCTTTATGAGGCCAAGAGGTTATCAGACGCCCTTGGAGGCGGATTCAGGGTCTTTCTCAAAAGGGAGGATCTTACCCACACTGGCGCCCACAAGATCAACAACACCATAGGGCAGATTCTCCTGGCTAAGAGGATGGGAAAGCGTCGTATAATCGCAGAAACCGGCGCAGGGCAGCACGGAGTCGCCACTGCTACAGCGGCGGCCCTTATGGGGCTTGAATGCGAGGTCTACATGGGCAGAAAAGATACTGTCCGCCAGGCCATGAACGTCTTTCGCATGGAGCTTACAGGAGCAAAGGTGATTCCTGTTGACTCAGGTACCAAGACCCTCAAGGATGCCATCAATGAGGCCATAAGGGATTGGGTGGCCAACGTATCCGATACTCACTACATCATAGGTTCTGTGGTAGGCCCGCATCCGTATCCTGTCATGGTCAGGGATTTTCAGAGTGTTATAGGGCGAGAGGCCAGGAGCCAACTGAAGCGCCAGACAGGCAGGCTTCCAGATGTGGTTGTTGCCTGTGTGGGAGGTGGCAGCAATGCAATGGGCATCTTCTACCCTTTCTCGAAGGAGCCAGAAGTTCGGCTCGTAGGGGTAGAGGCAGCGGGTAAGGGGACCGATACGAAATACCATTCTGCAACACTTACTTGTGGAGATCCTGGCGTCCTCCACGGCACCATGAGTTACCTTCTTCAAGACAGGTGGGGCCAGATAAAGGGGGCACATTCTGTAGCTCCAGGGCTCGATTATCCAGGGGTAGGGCCGGAACATAGCCACTTCAAGGATACAGGCAGGGCCGAATACCATACCATTGACGACCAAGAGGCCCTAGAGGGCTTTAAGCTCCTTTCAGAAACAGAGGGTATCATTCCCGCCCTTGAAAGTGCCCATGCAATTGCATACTTGAAGCGGCTTGTTGGAAAGATAGGAAAGGGAAGCATAGTGCTTGTAAACCTGTCTGGCAGAGGAGATAAAGACGTAGAGACAGTCAGGGAGATCTTTATGGGAGGGGCTGTAAAATGAATCGTATAGAACAGGTGTTCAAAAGGCTTCGTAAAAAGGGAGAAACAGCCCTGATACCATTTATAACAGCGGGAGATCCTTCGCTGGAGGTTACAAGGGATCTGGTTCTCGAAATGGATCGAAGAGGGGCAGATATCGTCGAGTTGGGGCTTGCCTTTTCAGATCCCCTGGCAGACGGTCCAACCATCCAGGCGGCAAGTTTCAGGGCGCTTGAAGCAGGCATGAATCCAGAGAAATATTTTGGGCTTGTCTCTGACATAAGAAGCAGATCCAGCGTCCCTCTGGTTCTCATGGGTTATTACAATCCAGTATTGAGGTATGGCCTTGAGGCCTTTGCCCAGGACGCTGCAAAGGCAGGCATTGATGGCACAATCATACCAGATCTGCCTTTGGAAGAGGCCGCTCCTTGGATCAAGGCATGCAGGTCCAGTGGCCTTGCCAATATTCTTCTTGTGGCTCCAAACACCCCTGAAGAGCGTATCAAGAGGATAGTAAAGGCTTCAAAAGGCTTCATTTATTATGTTTCTGTGCTTGGCATAACGGGGGCCAGGACTACTCTTCCTCCCGAGGTGTCCCAGGGGCTTGAGAGGGTCAAATCATTCACACGAAAACCAGTGGCCGTAGGCTTTGGTATATCGAAGCCAGAGCAGGTTAAGGCCTTGTCTGCCTCTGCAGATGGCATAATAGTTGGCAGTGCCATAGTCAGGCTGGTGGAAAAAAGTTTTTGTGCATCAGATGCAACTTCAAGGCAAGAGGCAGTTGGGGAAATAGGCGATTTCATAGAGTCGCTCAAAAAAGCCACTATATAGAGGAGGATTTTGTCCCTTTTAAGAGCCTTAAGAATAGTCTTCGACAGGACCCCGGAGGACACCCTTGACCTTTTTGAGGCCTTTCCCAGTCTCAGGCGCTTTTTTGAAAAACGAAGACTTCACGCTGTCATACGTACCTTTGGGGACCTCATCTTCACATTTATTATCATTGCAGGGCTTTTTGGTCCTCAGGAACCAGACCGGAACTGCACCCTTTATCTGTCATGGGGCCTTTGGTGGCCCACAATCGTATTGAGCTGGTTCTTTGTCGGAAGGATGTGGTGCGGTTTTTGCCCCTTCCCTGGAGTGGGGCGTCTGGCTCAAAGATTTGGTTTGAGCCTGAAACGTCCCATCCCTGGCTTTATCAAGAAAAATGGTCCGTTCATCTCGGTCTTTCTCTTGGCCATTATCATTTGGCTTGAAGAATCCACTGGCATAAAGGAATCGCCCAGAGACACAGCCCTTCTCATCCTTTCAATCATGGGAGGTGCCACCTTGATGGCTGTACTTTATCCAAAACAGGCATGGTGCAGGTATCTTTGTCCCATGGGCAGACTCCTTGGTGTGGGTGCGACCCTATCCATTATGGAATTTCGTCCCGACTTTGAAAAGTGCCGCACATGCAAGACATTTGCATGCAAAAGGGGAATAGGTGGAAAGGGGGGGTGTCCGGTATTTCTTGGCGCCTTTAATGTCAAGAACAATCTCGATTGCCTCATCTGCGGCCACTGTCTTAGCCTTTGCGACAAGGCGTCTCCCAAACTCAATCTCAGGAGCCCGTTTAAGGAATTGCTGCTTAACAAGGGCAGATTTGTCACCTGTTCTTTTATAATTCCTTTCCTAATGGGTTCACAGCTAGTCCGTTTTCTAGAGGCCAGCAACTATTCCATTGTGCTCAAGCAGGATTTCAGCAGCCTAAATACGATGGTCACCTATTCTGGCCTGCTGTTGATAGCCTTTTTTTATATATTTTTCATAATAAAACTTGGGGCAAAATTCTTTGGCCAAACGGAAGACGAGTTGTTTGGAAGATTTTCTCCTATGGTCCCAATACTCATACCAATGGCCTTCAGTGGTGAGCTCGCCTACAGGTTGGATTATGCCATAGCTGGTGCTCCAGAGTTTTTCCCCACGGTTGGTCGACAGTTTGGGTTGGATACTTTTGAAAGTTGGACATTTTATTTGCCCCCTTGGTTTCTTCTAGTACTTAATGTTTTTTTGATAAGTAGTGCTATTATGGCATGTTGTTATCTTTTGTATAGATTTGCAAGTGATGAGTTTGAGGGGCTGGTTCCCTGGTGGCGCAGCCTCCTTGTTGCTTTTCTGATCTTCTTGACTGGTGCAACCTACATTTTCTTCATGGCCAATATTTGATGCCTTAGTGCTTTTTGAAAAGGAGAGAAAAACATATGGAAGTCTTTGAAACGTCTATACCAGAACTGGAACTTATTCACAGGGGGAAGGTGAGGGATCTCTATGGCTTGGGAGATCATGTCCTTATGGTGGCAACTGACAGGCTTTCGGCATTTGATGTTGTGTTTCCCGATCCAATACCAGACAAAGGCAGGATCCTGACACAACTTTCCATATTCTGGTTCGATATGCTAAAGGAGCTCGTGCCCAACCACATTGTGGAAACAGATGTTGAGAAGTTTCCATCTCCCCTGGAAAGATACAAAGATCTTCTAAGAGACAGAAGTATAATCGTAAAAAGGGCAAAACCCCTTGCCATTGAGTGCATAGTTAGAGGGTATATAACTGGTTCAGGCTGGAAGGACTATCAAAAAAGTGGCAGCGTGTGCGGCATAAGGCTTCCAGAAGGCCTGAGGGAGTCTGATAAGCTGCCAGAACCTATTTTTACCCCTTCCACAAAGGCAGACGTGGGCCTTCACGACGAAAACATCACCCTTGAAAGGGCATCCCAGATCATAGGGAAAGAGAACATGGATCGTGTTTCTGACTTGAGCCTCAAGATCTATAAAACCGCCTCTGAATATGCTTTGAGCAGGGGCATCATCATTGCCGATACCAAATTCGAATTCGGCTTCATCAATTCGGATTTGTGTCTGATAGATGAGGTGTTGACCCCTGATTCATCCAGATTCTGGCCTCTTGATTCCTACGAGCCAGGAAGGGCCCAGGAAAGCTTTGACAAGCAGTTTGTGCGCGATTATCTGGAGTCTATAAAATGGAACAAGAAGCCTCCTGCGCCCCACTTGCCAGAAGATATAATCACAAAGACCAGGCAGAGATATCTTGATGCCTACAGCCGCCTTACTGGCAGGAAGTTATCGTGATTCTAGTGTCCATGAGTTGGCTCCTCCCCTATTTCCCAGGCCTCAGGTCGCTGCGATGATTTCTGTTGCCAAACACCGACGCCCTATTGGGATTGGCGCCATTGTCCTGGCTGTCTTCTGGCTTGTCTCGTGTAGCACTTCCCCTGTGGATGGGGCCCGCAGGAAAAGGGTATTTTGCAAAAGAGTCATAGACGGGGACACCATTGTGCTCTCGGATGGCAGAAAGGTGAGATATCTTGAGATCAATGCACCAGAAGTCGCACATAAGGACAAGCCTGGTGAACCCTTTGGAAGGGAGGCGGCCTATTTGAACAAAAGGCTTGTTGAAGGCAAAAGGATCGATATCCTTGTGGCTTCTTCAGTACCATACGATCAATATGGCAGGCTCTTGGCCCACGTATTTTTGCTAAATGGAAAACTTGTGAGTGAGGTGCTTTTAAAAAACGGTCTTGCCCACTGTTGTTTCTATCAGAAACCAGATCACTATGCCAAAAGACTCGTTGCAGCCCAAAGGTCAGCAATACTTTCGCACAAGGGCATCTGGAGTATAAAGCATCATGCTTCTGAGAAATATTACATAGGTAACAGGAGATCGCTAAAGTTTCACAGGCCTTGGTGCCCATTGGGCCAGAGCACAGCCCCAGGCAACAGGATCATCTTTAAGACAAGGAAAAAAGCATTCCTGAAAGGATATTGCCCATGCAAAAGATGCCGTCCCTGATAATTAAGGATCAGATATTCTTGAAACATGATCCAGGTTTTGGCCATCCCGAATCCCAGGAAAGACTTAGAGCTGTGTATCAGCGGCTTAGACAGACCGATTTGCAAGACATCATAACGGAAAAGAGGCCCAGGCGTGCCACAAAGGAGGAGTTGGCCTGGAATCATACCCGGTCGTATGTGGATAGGATAGAGAAAACGGCAGGTGTGGACCATTTCCAGTTAGACCCTGACACCGCAACTTCGGCAGATTCCTGGGATGCAGCCTGTTTTGCAGTGGGTGCAGGTTTTGAGGCCCTGGACAGCCTATATTCGAGACAGTTCAAAACAGCTTTTGCCCTGGTAAGACCACCAGGCCATCATGCAGAGCGTGATCATGCCATGGGATTTTGCCTCTTTAACAACGTGGCGCTTTCTGCCTATTACGCATTGAAGAAAAAAGAGGCCAAAAGGGTCTTGATAATCGACTGGGACCTCCACCACGGAAATGGCACACAGCACAGTTTCTACGACGACAGCCGGGTGCTCTATTTTTCCACTCATCAGTATCCATATTATCCAGGTACTGGCGCTGCAGGAGAAACAGGCTCTGGGGATGGAAAGGGGTTTACCGTGAACGTTCCCCTTTCTCCAGGTGCAGGAGACGAGGAATATGCCAGCATATTCAATTTGCTGCTGGAGCCTGTGACATTGGAATTTGAGCCTGATGTCATCTTGGTGTCAGCTGGTTTTGATGTCTACAGGGACGATCCTTTGGGCGGTATGGAGGTGACGGTGCCGGGCTTTGGTTTCCTGGCTGATAAGATTTGTGCGCTTGCGTCGAGATGTTCTGCCATAGGCCCCATTTTCTTCCTTGAAGGCGGATACAACCTGACAGGCCTTAGTGAAGGAGTGGCTGCTGCCATCAGGGCTTCCACGGCCAATTTTAACAAAGAGGAACAAAAAGTTTGTGAATATTTGAGAAATGCCGATAAAAGATTCAAGGAATTGGAATATGCAATAGAAGTTCAGAAAGAGTTCTGGAAAAACCTTTAGTCTGTTCTGAGGAAAAGGACAGGGCAAGTATGACAGAAAAACCCGCTGAAACAGAAGACGCGTGGAAAGACACCCTTAAAGATATTTGCGAAGTCGCCAGAAACTCACTCCACAATCTGGTTTCTTCAGGCACTCCTCCTCTTCCCCGTTGTTATCATCAGGAGTTTATTCAGGCTGCTGATATGCTCAATAAGGAAGAGATCCTTGAAATGGTGCGCAGCGATGAGGACAAGCAGGCGATGCGCTACCGCAATGTCATCCTTAAGGCAAAGGCTAGGATATCGGATGCAAAGAATATCCTTGCGAACTTTGAAGAGGAGGCCAAGAGAAATATCGCCAAGCTGGACAAACATATCGATTCCATCCACCTTCAGATGACAAATATGCCTGATGAACAGAAGGGTAATATTGAGGCCAGTGCCAAGGCCATAAAAGAGAGTAGCAAAGGCTTTATGGACAACATTTCAGGTGTGCTGGAGCAGATCAAGAGGCAAGAGAATATGTTGGTCTCTCTCGCAAAGAAAGTGCATGAGGACCCTCTCACGAATGTTTTGAACAGGAGGGCCTGGGAAAGAGATCTAAGTGAGTTCGCATCGGCTAACCAGGGCGGGGGCAACGAATCATCTTCGCTCCTCAGTTTGGTGATTGCAGATCTTGACCATTTCAAAAAGGTCAACGATTCATATGGACATCCTGTGGGTGATGCCGTGCTGAAACAGTTTGCCATGTTGCTCAAGAATCATTTTGAGGATATGGGGTCTGTTTACAGGTATGGCGGTGAGGAGTTTGGGGTAATTCTGCCTGGTTGCCCTGGAGAAGAGGCGGTTGAGAAACTGGAATTATTCAGGAAGAGATTGGGGAAGTCCTTGTTCATTGCAATGAATGGCCAGGTGAAGATCAAGGTATCAGCATCCTACGGTGTGGCACAGTGGACTGGCACAGAAGACATGAGAGATGTAGTCGCAAGGGCAGACCGTATGTTGTATGAGGCCAAAAAGGCGGGAAGAAACTGTATCAGGTTTCGTGATTCTTGATGGATTCTCCTGTATCATAGTGCCTTTTGGTAAAATTTTCGCCCCTTAGTCTAGGGAAGATCGTAACCCCATCTTCAAAATTCAGGTCCTTTGGCACCTGGGTTTGCATGCCCACAAGGCTTATTTTACCATCCTTTTTGCCAATGTTTGTATTGGTTCCTATGCTGACACCTATGTCGGTTATAACCTTATTCAGCCTGGCGCCAGTACCCACCTGGGTATCAAAAAAGAGTATCGAATCCTCAACATGGGCACCTGAACCTACGTGAACTCCCGGAAAGAGGATGGAGCGTTCAACATGTCCATCGATTCGTACACCATGATAGATCCGGGAATCCTTTACGTGGTTTTCCGAGTTGTCCCCACTGTCGATTATTGCAGGGCCCATATCTCTTATTGCCTCGTGGTCCAGATTTGTCCTGACACACCACTTTGATAGCTCTATCCTTGGGTGTTCTCCTATGAGATCCATGTTGGCACGCCAATATTCGTCAATGGTGCGGCAATATGCCCAGTAACCCTTGAACTTATAGCCATAGACCCTGTGGGCCTCAAGAAGAGCAGGAAAGATGTCCCTTCCAAATTCGTGTGAGTCGGCTAGTGCATTTACTTCGAGAATTTCCTTCAATACTTGATAATTGAAGAGATAAATCGTCATGGATGCCCACGAGGATATAGGCTGCTGGGGCTTTTCAGCATATTCTATCAGGCGGCCGCCCCTGGGATCGTCGTCTGCAATCTTGCCAAGGCCAAATCTTGAGGAGCCAGGTAGAGGCACATTTACAAATGCAGCAGTAACGTCTGCATCCATATCATGATGAAAGTCTATGAGGTCGTTGTAGTCCATGTTGTAGACATGGTCTCCAGATACTATGAGCACATGATCTGGCTGGTGGGCAGAGATGAAATCCAGGTTTTGATAAACCGCATCTGCTGTTCCTTGATACCAGTCTGAGGCATGAAGCCCCTTGAATGGAGGAAGGATGGTGATGCCCCTGTGCCGTCCGATCATATCCCATGATGCCCCTGTGCCTATGTGTTCCACCAGTGAGCTGGACCTGTACTGGCTAAGGATGCCCACCCTTTGGATGCCAGAGAACATGAGATTGCTCAAGGGGAAATCTATGAAGCGGTAAAGGCTGCCAAAGGGCACTGTTGATTTTGGCCTGTAAAAGGTGAGGATGCTCAATTCTCCAACCCTTCCACCGGCAAGTATCATTGCAATGGTTTTAGACATGATCTGTTCTCACCCCTTTGATCAGTCCAGGTGTTTCATGAAGAGTTTTATAAGAAGCAGGGTGTTGAATTCATTTGAAAATTTTTCAGGCAGGTTCTTTATGGGGATCTCAGCCCTGGCACTCTGCTTATGCCCTCCTGCAGGCCCATATTTTCCAAGGACCCTTTCCGCAAGCTTGCCTGCATTTTTCTTGTAACCATCACATCTAAATACCACAACAAGTTTTTCTCCTACCTGTCCAGAGACTATCACCCAACCGATGTCATGGACATGGGTAAGAAAATCCGCTATGACAACGAGGATATCTGGATTCCTGATTCTTCCTATGTGAACATATATCCTGTGCTTGCGAACCTTCAGGTTCAGAAAGGCTGTCTTGAAATATTTGAGCTCCGATCTCCTGATATCCGACTGTTCTATCTTGTTCAACCAGTATTGGTTGATCCGTTTAAACAGGTACTGAAAGCATGAAACGTCTGAAGTTGTTGCTTTTTTTGTGAAGTTGTGGGTATCCACCTTTATTCCGTAAAAGAGTGCAGTGGCCAGGGCTGCCGCAGGTTTGATGCGCGCAGATTTCAGATATTCACTCATCATGGTGCAGACAGCGCCGTATTCTTCTCTTATGTCAATGAAATCCGCACTCCAGCCCTCAGTCGGTGGGTGATGGTCAATTACAACGTTGAACTGAAAATGGGCGAATTCTTTTCTATGGGGCGGCTGGGAATCCAGCAGGATGAACTTCGAGTACTCTTCCTTTTTTGTGCCCCGCAAGGGATGCATCGGGATCTTGAGAATGTTTTTCATGGCAAGATTATTAAGCCGCTTTATCTGGTTAGGATGGACTATAGTGATCTCACTGACACGACGGCTCAGGAGCCTTTTGACCGCAAATGCCGAGGCCATTGAATCAGGATCGGCAACAATAACTATCAGTACCCTGTCTTCCCTCTTGAAAAGGCTAAGCAGATTTTTGAGCCTCTCCTTGTTGGAAAGTCTCTTGTTCTGCTTGTAGGCCTGGAGAATAGAAGACCCTTCTGATTCCGAATTCTGGGGCTTATTCATAAAGATGGCTACACCTCTTTAACATAAGGATAATTTGGCTATCATTTCACAGTCAAGAAGTTTTTTGGTGCGTGGCTCGGCCTTGAAGAAGAATCAGGGTCATTGTGTTTTTGTTGCCATGCATTGTGATTGGACAAAAAGAAACTATAGTGGACCCCTAAAATGAGACAGTGTGCTGAGGTAGGATTCACACTGCTGGAAAGGGGTGGAATGATGGTGAGAGGACGCCAATCCTTAGCTTTGACCATAATCTTGTTTGAAAGCCATAGAAAAAATTTCTCTTAATATGGCCGCGTTTGTGTCTTGACAGTAGGGTTCACTCATGTTTTACGGACAACATCTTCATAGAGAGGCTTTGGCGGTCTCTGAAAACGAGCTTATCTGTATCCAGGAATTTTCTTTCAGTGAGTGAATTACGAGGCCTTAGGAGATGAATTGAGCACTATAACCATGATAGATTTCATCAAAGCCTCAATTACCAAAGCCTGACGAAGTCTATAAGCTTTGCCCTTGCAGCTTGAGGATCAGAGTGAAGGCGGCCCAAGAATGCCAGATCAACACCGCAAAGATTGGGGGACCACTTCGTTTACCGCGATCAATCGGCGGGCTTTCTGACCATCTTGAAAAGTGTGCGAGCGTTTTTTGTTTTCATGATATATATGCTGTCTTGTCATCTGCCTCACTATAATGCTACAAAGCGGTACCAAAAAAGAAAAAGGGTTACGGCAGATCTGCCGTAACCCTTGATTTTCTTGGTAGCGGGGGGAGGATTTGAACCTCCGACCTTCGGGTTATGAGCCCGACGAGCTACCAGGCTGCTCCACCCCGCAACAGTGTGTTAAGTTTAATAATCATGATAGCTTTATTTGTCAATAACCGGTATCAAGATAACTGCAAGTCGCCGAGATTGGAACTTAAGGGTTTTAGTGGGAACAGGCTGTAAATGACACTTTTTTCCGTTTCTTCACCATCTGATTCAGCAGCTATCGTAATACTTGCTGGTGGAATGAGTAGCCGCTTCGGAAGTGACAAGGCCTTAGCCCCTTGGAATGACAGGGGCAGCATCTTGGACAATGTGATTGAAGCTGCTTATTCTTCCTGCAGCCAAGTCGCCCTTTCTGTAAAGGAAGCAAGTGACTATCCAGAAAAAAAGATCAGGAAAATCCCAGATGTAATAAAGGGTATGGGGCCACTTGGAGGCCTTTATTCTGCGTTCGTCCACTTGGAGGCCCAGTGGATTATGGTCCTTGCCTGTGACATGCCCCTCGTTGAGCCATTGCTTTTGAGGCATATGCTTGGTTTAAAGACATGGGCTCCGGCGATTGTCCCATATTGTAGGGGCAGGTTTGAGCCTCTCCATGCCATTTATCACAGGTCTCTATTGCCATTAGTGGAATATCTGTTGGAAAACAGGAGGTTGAAGATGAGGCAACTTCTCGATCCACTGCCCAAGTATCTGGTGTCTGAAGCAGAGGTTATCAAGGTGGCAGGGTCTCTGGAATGTCTTTCCAACATAAATACATTACAAGAGTTCAAGAGACTGTCTCCAAGGAACTTTTTCCAAAAGTAAAAATCCGTTTTTTTAATACTTAAAGTTGCCTGGTGTGGGCTTGTGGAATAAACTGCCTTTTTGCTTGCTTTTGTGATAAGAAGGCATCATTAAACCTTTAGCTGAAGAAGAGGAAACATGGGACTTAAACATATAGAAGAACGGATAGACAAGGCCCTTAAAAAGGGCAAGGCAGGAAGTGCCATACAGCCAGTCAGGCTCGAAAGGGACAGTACATTCAAGTTCAGGTGTTATCCTGGAGTCAGTTGTTTCACAAAGTGCTGCAGGAACATGAATATCATTCTCACACCCTATGATATAGTTCGGATGAAGCACCGCTTGGGCCTGAGTTCAGACCTATTCTTGCGCCTTTATACAGAGCCAGAACTGCTCGGAATTACCAGGGTCCCTGTAGCCAGATTGAAAATGCTCAAAGAGGAAGGGGGGCGCTGCCCCTTCGTTACCAAAGACGGCTGTCAGATTTATACCGATAGACCAGTATGTTGCCGTTATTATCCAATAGGACTTGCAAGCCTGAGGCAGTCGGAAAAGTTTTCCGGTGAGGAGGAAGAGTTCTTTTTCCTTGTAAAGGAAGAGCACTGTAAGGGCTTTGAGGAAGATACGGAATGGACAGTGGATTCCTGGCGCGAGGATCAAGAATCCGACCTCTATGACCGCATGAATCGGGATTGGATGGAGCTTCTTCTGAGGAAAAAATCCTTTGGTGAAGAGACCGAGATGCCTGAAAGGGCCAAGGAACTTTTCTTCATGGTGTCTACCAATATGGAGAGGTTCAGGAGTTTTGTGTTTGAGAGCAGATTCCTCGACACCTACATAGTGGACTCTAAACTCCTAAGAGAGATACTAGAAGACGATGTGGCACTCATGAAATTTGGGTTCGAGTATCTGAAGGTGGCAATCTTTGGTGCCGAGTCCGACATGGTAAAGCTCAGGGAAGATATCCTGGATGCCACTGTCAAAAAGATTATAAGGCGCAGGAAAAAACGGCGTCGCCGGCTTCAGCGTCTCGCCAAGGGGCGCAAGTAAGTGGTTACAAGTGAAAATAGTCTGCCAGGATCTGTCCTTTTCATACCCAGAAAGTGATCATCCACTATTTTCAAACCTGAACCTATCCATAAAAGGAAGTGGTTTTTTCTCCTTTTTTGGCTTTTCCGGTTCTGGGAAAAGCACGTTAGCAAGGCTTATTGCCGGGCTCCTGTCTCCAGATTCAGGCCATGTCATCAGAAAAGATCTGGCCAAAGGGCTTTTTTCTTACAATACCGAACGGCTTCCAGGGTGGCAGACAGTCGAAGAACACTTGAAAAATGTGGTTTCGCCAGGCTGCGAGGCCCTTTTGGAAGATCTTCTCTCAAGATTTGGGGTAGAGGAATTCATGGAGCACAAGTTTCCAAGGCTATCCATGGGGCAGAAAAACAGGGTGAATCTCATAAGGTATCTGGTTCAGGATTTTGACCTGTTGATAGCCGACGAGATCCTGGCAAATGTGGACGAGCCTTCGAGAAACAAGATTCTTGGTTACATAAAAAGCCATTTTCAAGACAGGACGTTCATATATATTTCCCATAATGCAAGCGAGGTGGCCATGTTTTCAAACAGGGTCTTTGTCCTGCCACAGGCTGGTCCTCAAGGCATAACAGAGTTGATGGCAGTGGATGGCCTTGACGTCTCGTCTCACAAGGATGCCCAAAGCGTCCATGTGGAGGAAAAGGTCTTGGAAATACTGAAGGCTTCCTCAAAAGGACACTGGCAGAAGGATTCATGAGACTTGTACAGTTTGTAGTAATATTTTTGGCAGGCTTGCTGCTTCTCATGGCAGTCAAATACATGGCAGGCCTTTCGGATTATCTCATACCTCCACCCCATGAGGTCGCATCCTTGATTCTCAAGGGAGGGGGAGATTTTCTGTTTCCTGCCATCAACACAACCCTTGTTGCAGTAGCTGGTCATTTTCTGGCCATATTGCTCGCTGCTGTAGTGGCCTTTTTGGCCCGCACTGGCTCAAGATTTTCAAATATGGTGCGGACTGCTGCCTATAATTTGCAGGCATATCCTGTCGTAGCCATAGCCCCCATAGTATTCATCTTCCTTGGAGACGGCCTTGCATCAAGGCTTCTAATAGCATCCCTTATATGCTATTTCCCCCTGCTTTTGAGCTTTCTTGGCATATTTTCTGATCCTGTAGTGGATGTAGAGCATTTTTTCAGGGAGACAGGCAGGCTCGATTCTATTACCGAGCTTGCCATCAGGACCTTTGAAAACTTGGACAAGATCATTACTGTTATTGCTGGCAGCGCAACCCTGGCCATGGTTGGTACCATTGTGGCAGAATTTCTTGCAGCAACCAATGGGATAGGATATGTAATCAGAAAAGCACTCTACCAAAATAATCTCGCAGCAATATTGGCAAGTCTTTTCTTTATTGGTCTTTGCTCTTCCCTTTATCTGATGGCAGTGGAAGCTGCAGGAGGTGTTGTCAAGTCACGGCTTTTGAGATAAGAAGGGCCTTCTTGAAGCTATTCTATCCACTTTCCAATCCTGTCGAACCGGGGAAAGAACCGTTCCGAATCCCAGCTCCAATAGATGATAAAGGCCTTACCCTTAACATCTTTCACAGGGACAAAACCCCAGAAACGGCTGTCAAAACTCTGGTCCCGGTTGTCACCCATGACAAAAAGTTTGCCTGGAGGCACCTTTATAGGCCCCATGTTGTCTCTGGGTTGGACGTTGCCAGGGATGATGTTGGGATCAGTATGTTGCACTCCTGGTGGCTCATGATACAATTTGCCATTTACATAGACCTTCTTGTTGACGATCTTGACAGTATCTCCTCCTACGCCAATCACCCTTTTGATAAAGTCCTTGTTCCTGTCCAATGGGAAGATAAAGACGATTACATCTCCATGAGCTGGTGCCTTTCCTGATATCAAGGTTGCCCTGTTAAAGGGATTTTTCACCCCATAGATGAATTTGTTCACCAGAATATGGTCACCTATGAGCAATGTTTTGATCATGGAGCCTGAAGGTATCTTGAATGCCTGAACTACAAATGTGCGCACGAAAAGGGCAATGACTAAGGCTATCAGGATGGCCTGGGCGTATTCCTTGACGAGGGTAAGCATTTTGCTGTCTGGATAGTTGTCTTGAAGTTTCATGGCAGCAATGTTAGTCCCACTTGGAAATGTACGCAATAAGTAAACCGAAAAGAAGGTACTTGCGGCTGATATCAATAAAGAATGCGTTTGGTGGGGTCGGCTATACCTTTAAGATGCTCAAAAAGGCCTCCTGGGGAATTTCCACAGAGCCTACCTGCTTCATGCGTTTTTTGCCTTCTTTTTGTTTCTCAAGAAGCTTTCTCTTTCTTGTGATATCTCCACCATAACACTTCGAGGTGACGTCCTTGCGCAAGGGAGGAATGCGTTCCTTTGCAATGATCTTGCTTCCAATGGCTGCCTGGATCACAACCTCGAAAAGCTGCCTTGGTATTATCTTCCTCAGTTTGGAGACAAGGTCTCTGCCCCTGTAGTAGGCCTTTTCCTTGTGGACAATCACCGAAAGGGCATCCACTGGCTGTTTGTTTATGAGGATGTCCATCTTGACAAGATTTGCAGGTCTGTAATCCAAGAATTCATAATCTATAGAGGCATAACCTCTAGTGATGGACTTTAGCCGATCATAGAAATCAAGGACGATTTCATTGAAGGGAAGCTCATACTTGAGAAGCACCCTTTCGGAAGTGAGATAGGTCATGTTTACCTGTCTTCCGCGTTTTTCATCGCAAAGCCCCATTACAGCGCCTACGAAATTCTTGGGCACATATATCTCCATCTCTACAAAGGGTTCTGAAATGCTTCGAATCTTTGCGGCCTCAGGCATTTGGGCAGGGTTATGGATGGTGAGTTCTTCTCCAGTTGTGAGCTCAATTTTGTAGGCTACGGCAGGGGCCGTGCTTATGAGCGAAAGTTCAAATTCCCGTTCCAGCCGCTCCTGAACAATCTCCATGTGGAGCAGGCCAAGAAATCCACACCGAAAGCCAAAACCCAAGGCAGCTGAACTTTCAGGTTCGTAGGAAAAGGCAGGGTCATTGAGCCACAGTTTTTCCACTGCCTCCTTAAGTTGATCATACTGGCCTGGATCAACGGGATACAGGCCGCAAAACACCATTGCCTTCACTGGTTTAAAACCTGGCAGGGGTTTGGCAGCAGGTCTTTTTTGTTCAGTGATGGTATCTCCTATCCTGATGTCCCTGACGTTTTTTATGCCAGCCACTAAAAAGCCCACTTCTCCAGCTGAAAGCTTGTCCACATCCAGGGCCTGCGGAGTGAAGACGCCAATTCTTAGGGCCTCGTATTTTTGGCCGTCTGACATCATCTTCAGTGCCATACCCTTCTTCAAAGAGCCTTCTACGATGCGCACCAGCACGATAACTCCCTGGTAGGGGTCGAACCATGAATCAAAGACCAGGGCCCGAAGCGGTTTTTCAGGATGGCCCTTGGGAGGAGGAATCTTCTTTATGATGGATTCCAAGACCTCCTTTGTTCCAATGCCCTCCTTGGCACTGGCAAGAACGGCATCTGAGGCATCTAAGCCAATGATGTCTTCTATTTCCTGGGCGACCCTTTCCGGCTCTGCACTAGGGAGGTCGATCTTGTTCAGTACTGGTATTATCTCCAGGTCGTTTTCCATGGCAAGGTATACGTTTGCAAGGGTCTGGGCCTCAACCCCTTGGGTTGCATCCACCACCAGCAGTGCTCCTTCGCAGGCTGCTAGGCTTCTTGACACTTCATAGGAAAAATCTACATGGCCGGGAGTATCGATGAGGTTCAGGAGATATTCCTTCCCATCTTCTGCTTTGTATGTGATGCGGACGGTTTGTGCCTTGATGGTGATGCCCCGTTCCCGTTCCAGATCCATCTGGTCCAGGAATTGCTTTTTCATCTGTCTTGAGTTCACACTGCCCGTGTATTCCAGGATTCGATCTGCAAGTGTGGATTTGCCATGATCGATGTGGGCGATAATAGAGAAGTTTCTTATGCGGTCTTTTTCTATGGTCATAGGTGTAAATTTACAGTGAAAGATTTCTTGTTGCCACTATTCAATATCGGTCCAGCCGATTCAGGCAATCAATTGAAAAACATTGCTGGTATGGGAAGAAAAATTTCTCTGGGATTATGCAGATTCAGGTCTTGTAATCATACTGTTCAATTTTTTTTAAACAAGTCTTTTTAATTTGCCTTAAGAAAATTGTGGTTGAAACCGAATAAAAGAGTAGTCGGTGAAAAAGGGAGCAGGAATCTGGAAACAATTTGAAATGAATATGAAAAATTTTAAAATGACAAGCCTGTTCAAGAAAAAGGAAAAGCCCACTTTGGGCATAGACATTGGGTCGCATACCATCAAACTAGCTGAATTTTCAGGATCAGGCAGTTCCCGCAGCCTCAGGAGGGTGGGCAGGGCCCTACTTCCACCAGGGGTCATTGTGGATGGTTCCATCAAGGACCATGACACTGTGGAAAATGTTTTGAGAGACCTGATCTCAAACTGTCAGCCCAAGGTGAAGAGGGTGTCGACCTCCATCTCAGGCTATTCAGTCATTGTAAAACGAATACGAGTTCCATATCTCAATGAAAAGGAAATAGAAGAAAACCTCTTGATAGAGGCTGAAAAGTTCGTCCCTTTTGAGATCGATGATGTCTACATCGATTTCAGCATGCTCAAGCAAGACGAAGGGGAAGGGGAAGGATCAGACATATTCCTCGTGGCAGCCAAGAAGGAGATCGTGGATGCCTATGCTGGCCTTCTCGAGGCCATTGGGCTGATACCTGCGGTGATAGATGTCGATGCCTTTACCCTGGTGAATGCGTTTGAGATGGCCTTTGGCGATGTCTCGGAGCCTGCAGTTCTTATAGACATAGGCGCTAGCAAGACAAATTTGAACGTGATTCAAAATGGGATGCCCGTCTTTGCCAGGGACATGGCCATAGGCGGGGAACAACTTACCGAGGCGATCCAGGAAGCAACCGGCCTGAACCGGGACGATGCGGAGGCTGCAAAGATCTCTGGCACGAAGGACAAGGTGCTGGCAGAGGAGATCAGGCAAGTCGTTATGGATATGGCCAATATGTGGATCGATGAGATAAAGAAGGCCATCAATTTTTTCAAGGCCAACGCCAAACCTGAGGAGTTTCCCACACACGTCTTTATAAGCGGTGGTTGCGCCTTGCTCACTGACATAGAGAAACAATTTTCCAAGGGGCTTGGTATAGAGGCCAAGAAACTCAATCCCTTCTCCAGCATTGAACATGCAAAGGAAATTGATTCCGCCTACTTGAGTACGGTTTCACCACAAATGGCCATAGCCAGCGGCCTGGCAATGAGGAGTGCAGAATAGTGATTGCCATAAACCTTTTACCAGTCAGGGAATGGAAAAAGAAAGAGGCTGTCCGGCAGCAGGTGTCCATCTTTCTCCTTTCTATTGTTTTACTGCTGTGCCTGCTCTTTGCAGTGGGTTTCGGGATTCAGGGAAAGATTTCTTCCCAGCGCGCCGAGCTGAAGAGGCTCGAGGCCAAGAAGGCCAGGCTGGCCTATGTGAATGATAAGATCAAGCAGGTACAAGAGAAAAACAAGGAGATAGAGACCAAGTTCAGGGCCATCGAGAAGCTTCAACAGGGGCGGACATTGACAGTCAGGGTGCTGGATGAAGTTGTCAGTTCACTGCCAATAGACCGGCTCTGGCTTACAAATCTGGATCTAAAGGGCAAGAAATTGCAGCTTTCTGGCATTGCCCTTGACAACCATACGGTAGCCCTGTTCATGCGCAGGCTCCAGTCGGCTTCAATATTCAAGAAGGTCAAACTGGGGACGACTCATCGTAAGAAGGTGCAGGGCCACGATCTAATGGAGTTTGATCTTGATGTTCAGATTGCTGAATCATGACAACAGTTAATTAAGCGAGCAGACAAGGTGAAAGTAAAAAAAGCAAATTTTCGGATTCCACAACAGTTGTTTGATACTGTTTACCGGATGCCAGCATGGCAAAAAGCCCTGGTTCTGGTGGCTTCCTGGGCTGTGCCCCTCGCCCTTTTCTGGTTCCTGTTTTTGTCGGCAAGGATGGGGGAGATAGATAGCATCTCCAACAAGATCCCGAAACTCAAGCAGGAAATCGCTCTGCTTGAGATAAAGAGCCAGCAGCTGCCAAAGCTGGAAAAGGAGTTGAAGGCCATGCAGGATATCCTGAAACAGGCAATGAAACTCTTGCCTGAGAAAGAGGATATCCCTTCTGTCCTTACAGAGATCTCCTCTTTGGGGAACGAGGCGCGTCTCGAATTCCAGGCCTTCAAGCCAGGACCAGAAAAGCGAGAAAAATTTTATGCCTCTATTCCCGTGACCTTGGAATTCAAAGGGCCATTTCACAATACAGTGGTCTTTTTTGACAGGGTTAGCCGCATGGCACGCATCGTTCATATCAAGGATGTCTCGATGGGTAATGCCAAGGAGAGTTCCCAGATATGGAGCCAGACCATGGATAAAAGCAGCGGGGATACAGGCGCGGCCAGCCAAGAACAAACTTCAGACAAGGCCTCGGGCACAGACGGTTCCGCAGGGGTCCAGAGGGGTAGCAACTGGGTCATCCAGACTAAGTGTACAGCAGCTACGTATCGCTTTCTCACTCCTGAGGAGCAAAAGGCAGCTAAGAAAAAGAAGAAAAAATGATGACATATCTAAAGGACAAAATGGACATGTTCTCTGTTTCTTTCGTCAAGGTCTTCTTGATGCTTCTATCCTCGTCACTCATATCCTTCGGGCTATTTCAGGGCACCTGCCAGGCCCAGACTGGTCCGGCAACCATGACCCAGGCAGAGGCAGGGGCAAAAAAGATTGCTGAATACGAAAAGAGGCTGAGCAGGCTTCTTTCCCCTGTGGCTTACCGTTATAGCCCAGCTGGAAAGCCCGACCCGTTCAGGCCATTTTTCAGGACAGCTACTTCTGTCCGAAAGGGCTCATCCAAGGTGGCCAAGAACAAGAGGCCCTCTAAGTGTGCCACTCCACTCGAGTGTATGGACGTAGGGCAGCTAACTCTAGTTGGCATAGTCCAGGAGGGGGATGGCACTGCCATTGCCATGGCTCAGGATGCCTCTGGCATAGGTTATACCCTCAAACCAGGAATGAGAATCGGGTATCAGAAGGGAAGGGTAGTGGCAATAGAGAGAGAAAAGGTGGTTGTTAGGGAAAAGGTAGAGGACTTAAAGGGCAAGTTAAAATATCGAGACAGGATTTTATATCTTCATCCGGAGGAAAGCGATGAAGCTGATTAGGAAAAGGTTCAAGAATATCCCGGTATTATTGTTGATTCTGTTGTTTGCTGCTTCAGGATTGCAGCCGGGAGGGAGTTGTCTGGCTGCCAAGAAGGAGAAGGAAGCCAGCTCGGATGTGAATTTTTGGCTCAAGGAGCTTAAGGACCGTAAGCCGACAGCCAGCACAGCCAAAGGAGTTAGGTTGGCAAAGACCGAGACAAGCATTTCTCATGCTACTTCTGGCAAGTCTTCCATAAACTCCAAGAGGGTTCGGAATGCCAAGGTTGACAAAGGCCCCAAGAAGATCAGTGTAGATTTTTACAAGGTGGATCTCCATAACGTATTCCGCCTGCTTGGTCAGGTGAGTGGAAAGAACGTGGTGGTGGACGAAGGGGTTAAAGGCACCTTGACCTTGGCCCTGGATAATGTCCCGTGGACCTTTGTTCTTGAGGTTATAAAGAACTTGAAGGGGCTTGAAAGTATCGAACGCAATAACACCATCATGATTTATCCAAAGAAAAAGTCCATCGAATGGGCAGGTGAAAATGGCACTGGCGGTACTCTTGAGACAAGCCCTGCAGAGATTGAGGTTACAGGTAATCTCGTCTCCAAAAAGGCCAAGAGGCTCTTGGTGGACGAGAAGAGGAAGTCCAAGACACCTCTCAAACAGATCGTCCAGGCTGAAAAGTTGATCAAAAAGGCTGCCTCCCAGGAAAAACATGGCAACCTCATGGGAGCATACGAGAATTTGAAAAAGGCATCCGCACTGTGGCCAGACAACTTACAGTTGAATAGAAAGCTTGCGGCCATGGCCTTGCAGCAGGATGATCCCCTTTCTGCCTTCAATTATGCCAAAGAGGCCTTGAAAATAGACAGCAAGGATGGAGAGGCTGCTGCCATTGCGGCGGTTGCCCTGGCACGTCTCGATAGAGTGAAAGATGCCAGGGGTTATTTCGAGATGGCAATTTCAGAAAAGCCCACTAGGGATACCCTTTGGAATTACGCAGTATTTTCCTTTTCTCAAGGAGACTACAGGCAGGCACTGAGGCTGATCAGCCGTTTGGAGGCCAATTACAAAGTTGACCCTGATATCATCATGCTGAAGGCTCAGTGTTATGAATATCTTGCCAAGACGCCACAGGCAATTACGGAGTACAAGACTATTTTATCGGCAGGTCCAAGTGTTTCTGCCGATATGATCAGTTTTGCCCAGTTGAGGCTCAAGGCCCTGACAGGATCAGGGTATTCAGGTCAGTAAGGGAGGTTAAAATGGCACTTATAAATAGATCTGGGCATGAGAAGATGAGGCTTTGGTTAATTTTTCTCACTATACTTTTTGGCCTTTCCATTCAAGGCTGCGCCCAACATAGTATACAGAATGGAGAAACAGCCCAGGCACCTGTGAAGTCTGAACCTGCAAAAAAGGCAAAAGATTCCTCTCTTGCAGCACAGCTCAAGGCCAACAGAATGATTGCTCCTAGCACTGGGCTCACAACTGCCAAACCAGCCATCAAATGGAAGCCTTCGTATAGTCTAACCCAAGTTCACGTCAGCTCTGAGGATGCAAAACTGCCTGATATGAAGGTAGGCGCCAATATCAACAGCAAAAATGGCAAAGTGCCTCTACATACAGTAATAAGGTCTCTGGCAGACCTTAAAGGCATGAATGTCAGCTGGTCGAGCGATGTGAACCAGGAAGCCTTGGTCAATGTCAACATAAAGGCAGACAGCAGTTTTTGGGATGCATTGAATGATGTTTTGCGGCAGGTTGATTATTTCTATGAATTTGAGAATGATACGATAATTGTCAAGTACAAGGATACACAGAGATTTCATATTACCAGCCCCTTTCTGACAGGTAGTTATAGAACAGCTGTGGGAGGGGATTTCCTCGGAAATGCAGGGGAGGTGGAAACAGGCCTTCAGGGAGAGTTATCTGTAGAGCACAACGACGACAACATAGATCTTTGGGCGACCATACAGGAAAATATCAGCCGGATCCTCGATCTAGCGACATTAAATGTCCCAGAGACAGCCTCAGACAATGAGCAGGACATGGAGAGGATCAGGCGTCTTTGCAGGCAGCGTTATCCTGCAAATCCCGCTAGACAGGCTCTTTGCGTTCAGCAGCAGCAGGCAGAAACGCAGCTTCATAACAACAATAATAATAATGGCAACAACTCCCAAGGTGGCCAGGGAGATGAAGTAGCGGCTGGTACTGGGCGTGGATCCAGAGAAGGATTTTATTTCACTATTGATAAACCCCTTGGAATAATCACTGTTACTGCTCCACGCTCCATACTGGAAAAGGTGAAGACCTATGTGGACAATCTCCACGAGGCACTCTGCAAGCAGGTGATCATAGAAGCCAAGATCATCGAGGTGCAGTTGGATGACTCTTCAAGCAAGGGTGTGGACTGGAGCCAGCTCCTCAAAGAGTCTCCCTTCACCTTCAGCATGACCTTTGGGAAAAATGGTCAGATATATCCCACAGACGGGATCAAGTTTCTCGAAAGCGTCACCATGACACGTGCACCATTTGACCTCGTTCTCAATTTTCTGGACGAGTTTGGCAACGTGAAGGTGCTGTCAAATCCGAAGCTTTCTCTCCTCAATGGACAGCCTGCCATGATCACAGGCGGCAGGACCACTAGATATATAGATTCAGTCACAACGGTAGTGGACAACTCGGCTGGAGGAGCTACTACTTCATATACCATAAAGACAAAAGACATCCTTTCAGGCATAGGCCTTGGCGTGATAGCGAATATTGAATCGGATGACGAGATAGTTTTGCAGCTCACACCCGTAAATAGCCGTCTTGCCAATATCACCACCAGGGAATTCGGTTCTTTCATGACGGGCTACGCAGAAGTGGATCTTCCCGAGGTCAACTTGAGGGAAATGACTACAATGGCCAAGGTAAAGAGCGGGCAGCTTCTTATCATAGGAGGAATAATCGACGAGACATCTGGTACCGAAGGTAACAAGGTACCAATATTAGGAGATATTCCACTCATAGGTTATGCCTTCAAGAGTGAGACGAAATTTACAAGGAAACGCGAGCTGGTGATTCTCCTGAGACCTCAGATAGTGGAGATATAAGCCAGAAGCCATAATCTTCTCTTCAAAACTCCAAAAACCTTCTCCTCTCACAGGGCCTCTCGAGACATTGTTTCAAGAGGCCTTTTTTAATCTTTCCAGCTAATTAGCAACGAAAAATTTGTCACTGCCTTAAACTTGTTCATGTGTTAAAATTAAGCACCAAATTTATTTTAAAAGGATTTTTCATGCCTCTGGATCGCCTTCTAAAATATTGGGCTTATCAGCTCATTTGGCCAGAAAAGGTCATAAAGGTAAAATATCAAGCCTTTAAGCAGATTCTTGAGGCGGACAGGCAGGCTCACCTGTTCATCGCAAGGCTTGAAGAGATCTATTACAAGAGGTTGCAAGTAGATTGCTCTCAGGTGGACATGGTTTACCAGGAACTGTCTGAAGCTGTGGGCGAAATGGTCTCTGGTCTCATGGAGCTTGCACCTGGCAAGTATGACAATCTGAAAGACTATTACAAAAAGATAGATTTTTACTGCAAGCTTCTCCTTACACCCATGAACTGGCAGCCAAATGGGCCTTATCTGTTTTTTGCCGGTTCTGAGGGCGCAGATGAGAATCTTCTTGGAGGTAAGGGCGTAAATCTCGATTTTCTCCAAACAAGGCTGCAATTGCCAGTGCCCGATTTTTTCATCATTACCACTAATGCCTTTTGTCACTATTTGGAATCACATTTCATGATTCCCAAGATAATGGCATGTCTAGGGAAGATAGATATAAGTGATCCAAATTCCATAGAAGAACAGTCGGCCAAGATATTGGCCATGTTCCGTGAAGCAGCTGTGCCCGAGGCCATTTCATCCAGCATAGAAGACGGCATGGATAAGGTATTTGGAGCCCGTGATTCCCTGACCTTTTCAGTTCGAAGCAGTGCTATTGCCGAGGACAGGGAAAGTTCCTTTGCAGGCCAGTACGAGACCATGCTGGATGTGGAACCAGGAAGAGTGGTCTCTGCCTATAGAGAGGTCATTAAGAGCAAATACAATCCTAGCCCCCTCTATTACAGGATTAAAAAGGGATATTGCGACCTTGAGACCCCGATGGCCGTCATAGTCCAGAAAATGATGGATACAGTCGTGGCAGGCTCTGCATATTCCATTGATCCGGACAGACCAGATGGAGACTATCTCCTGATTTTTGCCGCCACTGGTCAGGGTGAAAGGGTGGTTTCTGGCACTGTTAACCCAGAGGTAATAAAGATAGACAAAAAAACGGGCAAGATCCGTATCACTCAAGGAGAAGGCAGGAGGCAGGTCCTTTCACTGGAACATGCCGAAAAGTTGGCAGAATGGCTTCTCATCCTTGAAAAACATACGAGTTCGCCTGTGGATATGGAATGGTGCCTTGATAAAGCAAGTGGTCTTAGAATTCTCCAGACCAGGGCCTTGACCGTTTCCAAGTTCAAAGAGCCTCAGGGCCATGGGTTAGACTTTGAAGGGCATAAGATCCTTTCCGAAGAGGGAGTTGCTGCCTCGACTGGCTGCGGTGCTGGCCGGGTCCATAAGATCTTTGGCCATAAGGATCTGACCTCTACTCCACCAGGGGCCGTGCTTGTGGCCACACATGCACCTGCGGATTTTGTGGAGGTCTTTGAGCGTGTTTCAGCCATGGTCACAGAACACGGAAGTGCAGCGAGCCATTGTGCCTCTGTGGCAAGAGAGCTCGGAATACCCTTTGTATGCGGAGTAAAGAACGCCATGGAAAGATTTGCACAAGGGCAGCCCATAACAGTGGACGCTGACAACCTCCGAATCTTTGAGGGTATAGTTGAAGAGTGCAAGAGGAGGAACAGGGCCAAACCCAGATCACTAGTTGACGAAGGGCCACTTTTCAAGAAACTTGAGCAGCTGATAAAGATGGTCTCCCAGCTTTCTCTTCTGGACATTCATAGCAGCCGGTTCAAGCCCGAAGGCTGCAGGTCCATCCACGACGTAATAAGGTTTGTTCATGAATGTGCCATGCGTGAGATGTTTTTCATAGGCAGGGAAGGCGCATCTGGGACCCGTGGCGCCAGACATTTATCGAGTGATCTTCCCCTTGATTTTTATGTGTTGGATGTAGGGGGTGGTTTGAAAAAGGGCGTATCAAGCCAACCAGAAATAGGTATTGATCACATAACTTCAAAACCCATGCAGGCCTTTTGGAAGGGCTTGTCCCATCCATCTGTCAAATGGTCTGATATGGAACATTTTGCATGGGAGGATTATGACGCGGTCGTACTTGCTGGTGGCATGGTGGATACGAAGACAGAGGCACTTTCCAGTTATGCGGTGGTAGCTGCTGATTATATGAATCTCAATATTCGTTTTGGTTATCATTTTGTCCAGATTGATGCGTTAGCCACACATTCCCCAGACAATAACTATATCAATTTCAGATTTTCTGGAGGGGGAGGCAGGCTCGAAGGCAGGCTCCTGAGGGCGGATTTCATTTCAGGGGTTTTGAGTCGTCTGGGATTTAAGACCATTCAGACGGGTGAACTGGTAGATGCAAGGCTTAAACATGCTTCAGCTCAGGAGATCCTTTCCCTGTTGGTGAATGTAGGGCGTCTGGTGGGCGCAACCAAGTTGATGGATTTGTATCTCACTCCAGATACTGATATCGACGAGCTAATAAAAGATTTTCTGGCAGGACGATCCGATTTTTCCAGGTATGGTGAGGACGATTTTTCTCATGAAAAGTAGCTATGAACTCACATGGATAACCCCAAGCCTGGCAGTGGGATATGCCCCCATGTCCTACGAAGACCTTGAAGAGATAAAGCGGGCTGGGATCTCGGCAATTGTCAATCTTTGCGGCGAGTATTGCGATCTCCACGAGATTGAAGAAAAGGCAGGCTTTGATGTCTATTATCTGCCTATCCCAGACGAGCATGCCCCAGACATGGATGCAATGGAAAAGGCACTCGAATGGCTTGACGAGGCGATCTTTTTGGGAAAGAAGGTTCTGGTTCACTGTAAACATGGAATAGGAAGGACTGGAACCTTTGTCACCGCATATCTTTTGAGAAAAGGCCTGGGATACAAAGAAGCCAGCAGGCTAATGAAGGATGCACGGTCAACGCCGAGCTGCTGGAGTCAATGGCGTCTCCTAAAAAGATACGAAAAGCACGAAAGACCTCTTAGCATTAGAGAGCCAAGGCTGGAGTACAAAGAAGGGGTTGATCTTTCAGTATATTTTTCAAAATATGAGGAAATCATTCATCTTGTGGAACAAAAGACGGCCGCGAAGGGAAAAGGTAGATGCGGCCTCGAAAGGAATGACTGTTGCCACGAATATTTTGAGCTCTTCTTTCTTGAGGCACTGTATCTACACACCGTGGTAAATAGGCGTCTTAAGCTCAATGAGAGAAAGCAGTTGATAGAAAGGGCCAACAAGGTGCTAAAACAAGAGAAGGGTATCAAGGCAAGGCTATCGGGAGGGTCAGAGGACTATCTACGCGAAATAGAAAGGCATTATAAGAAAGATGGCATTATCTGTCCTCTTTTTTCCAATGAAAGGTGTGCTCTTTTCGATTTCAGGCCTGTCAGATGCAGAGTTTACGGAATAGCCATGGCAAAAAACGATGTTGCAAAGATATATGACCTTATTTTTGACATCTCCCGCATGTTGTTTTTTGCCCTTTCGGGCAAGTTTCTTCAAAGGGGCATGCTCAAGTTTTCCTGTTCCGAGGTGATCTCCGGCAGGTTCATGGAGGCATATTTCCGGTACGCCACCAGGAACGAAGCTGCTGATGGTGCCCCCGACATCCTCCATTTCTCATGAATCCTTCCGAACCAGCCAGCAGATTCAGGATATTTGCAATATGTCCTCCGGGTCTTGAGGGAATCTTGTTTAGGGAGCTTGCCCTACTTGGGATCACAGGGAAAAAGGTGGCAGGGGGTGTGGAATTTCAAGGTGATCTTCTATCCCTATATTCTGTGAATTTGTGGTCCAGGGTGGCAAGTCGGATTCTTCTAAGGCTGGGCAATTTCAGGCTCACGTCCCTTAGAGACGCTACCGACAGGGTTGCCAGATATCCGTGGGAATTATATTTGGCAGATCACAAAAAGATCAGGATCAGGGCCTCGGCACACAAGTCCAAAATCTACCATTCTGGCGCACTTGGCCAAAGGGTCTTGAAGGGTATTTCCAAGAGGCTTGGCAGACCCATCCATTTGGTGCCTGAGAAGGCTGGCAAGAAAAGCCCACTGGTCTTCGTTCGTATGTTCAAAGACCGTTGCCAGTTAAGCATAGACAGTTCTGGAGAACATTTGCACAAAAGGGGTTTCAAGAAATTTACAGTCCGTGCTCCCATCAGGGAAAATCTGGCAGCGGCAATGCTGTTGGCTTCCGGTTGGGACAGGAGGGCAATGCTCCTGGACCCATTTTGTGGTTCTGGCACCATTATTATGGAGGCGATCCTCATGGCATCTGTCATACCGCCAGGCAGAAGGAGATCTTTCGCCTTCATGCAGTGGAAAAACTACGATCAGGGTCTTTGGAGCCAGCTTCTCAGGCGTTCAGACAGGCTGGCTATTGAACCAAGGGCAAAGATTGTTGGGCTCGACAAGGATGTTTCGGCAGTTGAGGCCTCTGTGATGAATCTTGAAAATGCAGGGCTTTTTGCATTTTCCCAGGTGATGCATGGGGATATCTCGGCCTTGGAGCAGTTGAAGGGGGAGGATAAAGGCTTCATCGTGACCAATCCGCCGTATGGCAGGAGGCTTAAGGAAAATTACAGCCTCACGGGCCTTTATGCCAGATTTGGTCAGATCTTGAGAAACAGATTCCCCAATTGGAAAGTAACTATTGTCTGCCCACAGGATGCGTCATCCCTGCGCCGTGCCCTTGGTCTTCCCCTGAAGCCAATAAGCCGCTTCCCTAATGGAGGCATACAGGTGGATTTGCTCTCCTCTCTCACAGAATAACGCCATTTGAGATAAGCTTTTTTTGCCTGTCTATATTCCTTTCCTGGAAATCTCGCCCAGGGAACGGCCATTTTAGTTTCAAAGAACAAGAATTTTTTGTTGAAACAGCCGTTTACTTTGAAATTGACATAAATTGTCACTTGACAGGGGGAGTTGTTTCCCAATATAGTGGTAGCAGGTGGGATAAAGTGGTAAAAAGGGGTAGAAAATAAATGTTTCGGGGCAGGTCAACCCACAATCTTGATGCAAAAGGCAGGCTCAGCATACCTGCCCGCTTCAAGGACATATTGAAGGCCAAATATGACATGAAGCTCATTGTGACCAACCTGCCATCTTGTCTTGCCGCCTATCCCTTTGAGGAATGGAAGGCTGTGGAAGAACAGTTCAGCAAATTTCGTTTCGGGCCGCCAAAGGTTCTTGCCTTCAAACGTTATCTTCTTGGGGCGGCCATAGAATGCACATTGGATGCACAGGGCAGGATATTGTTGCCTGCTGGCCTGAGAAAGGAGGCCAATATCCAGAAGGAAGTCGTGCTAGTGGGTATGCTCAATTATTTTGAAATATGGAGCAAGGACCTCCTTGAAAGCCAGCTTTCTGAGACAAGGGATAATTTTGACACCATCAGCGATGATATCATTAAAGAATTCGGTATTGGAATCTGAACTTTCCAGGATACACAGGTCAGTCATGACCCAAGAGGTCATAGAGTTCCTGTGTCCATCTCCTGGTGGTGTTTATCTCGATGCTACTGCAGGGATGGGGGGGCATTGTGAGGCAATCTTGCGTAATGAGCCACGCATAAAGAGGCTCATAGCCATGGATTGGGATCAAGAGGCCCTTGCCATAGCCAGGGAAAGGCTCAAGGAGTTCCAGGAGAAGATCAAATTTTTTCAGGCCAACTTCAAAGATATGGATGCTGTCCTCGCGGAAGAGGCAGAACCAGGCTTCAATGGAATCGTTATGGATTTGGGCCTTTCTTCTTTCCAGTTGGATCAGAGTGGCAGGGGGTTCAGCTTCATGAAGGATGAGCCACTCGACATGAGGATGGATAGATCCGGTACGGTCATGGCCTCGGACATGGTCAACAGTTTGCCAAAGGAACGGCTTGAGGAGCTTATCAAGGTCTACGGAGAAGAAAGGTGGGCTGGAAAGATAGCAGAAGCCATAGAAAGAAGGAGGCAGGAAAGGCCAATCTTCAGTACTTCTGAGCTTTCGGACATAGTGAGCAAGGCCATTCCGCGGCGCTTTCATCCCAGAAAGATCCATCCAGCCACTAAGACGTTTCAGGCCATAAGGATTGCAATAAACCGGGAATTTGAGAATTTGACCCAGGCCCTGGAAAAGGCGCCAGATTGCCTCCTGCCCGGGGGGAGGCTGGTGATAATCAGTTTCCATTCCTTGGAAGACAGGATAGTGAAGCATCATCTGAGAAAAGATCAAAGGCTCGAGGTGCTCACAAAAAGGCCAATTGTGCCAAAGACAGGAGAGGTGCTTTCGAATCCCAGGGCGCGAAGCGCCAAGCTACGTGCTGCGCGAAGAGTCGTAAGTTAGACGGAGGTGAAATATGACAACCAAATCAGCAACACTCAGGATGCCCCAAAGAAGGGTCTATTCACCTGTAAACCGGAGAAGAAAAAGGACTCGGCTGATTTCTATGCCTGCTACCTTATCCTTGAAGGCAGTCGCATCTGTATTGGTGCTGGGCCTCTTTCTCGGGCTTTCCTTCATTACGAGCTACAAGATCCAGGCAGTTGCCAATGACATGCGGATGTTGGAGGAGCGTTATTCCACACTGCTTCAGGAAAATAGCATGCTCACAAAGAAGTTTTCTGCAATGGCCAGCCAAGACAGGCTTGCCAAGATAGGTAAACGGCTCGGTCTTCACCAACCCGGTGAGGATCAGATCGTCACATTACGTTAAGACACCTGATTAGAAATTTGTCAGGGGCAGGTTATCAAAAAAGAGGCGATAGGGAGTTGACAAAGAGGATCTTCATCCGCATTCTGTGTTTGATCATCAGTCTCATCTTTTTTGGACTGGTGTTTTCAGGATGTTTTGGAGAACGGGTCCCAGAAGGAGACAAAACGGAGGCCGGTCTCCATCCTGCCCCTGGCAGTCTTGTTTCCGATGCCGTCCTCACAAAGAGACTTTTGCAAAGGCTTCCCATTGTGGACAGAAGCGGTTCCATCCTCGTTGTTTCCAGGGCAAACTCGGATGGTTCCATTGTACGTTACAGGCCTTATGGAGATCTTGCCCTGCCTGTACTCGGTTATCTAGACAGTTATGGCAGAGGGCTTGATGGCATAGAATACACCTATGACAAGGTGCTGATGTCTAATAGCACCAGCCTTGATCCAGGGCAACATGAGGCACTTGAGCTGTCGCTTGACAGGAAGATACAGGCCCTTTCCGAGAAGAACCTCCGCTGGCAGATGAAGAGATTGAAGGCTTCAAGGGGCTGCCAGATCGTTATGGATCTGCAAACAGGCCATATAATAGCAATGGCCAGTTATAATGATGGAGAAAAGGCAGGCAAGGGGGCACTCACGAGTAATTTGGCCTTAGAGGACGGCCTGGATCCCTGGGCCTTGGTCGTAAATCTTGCGTGGTTGAGAAAGATAGACAGGGATCTTAGAGCAGTCGCGGACCAGCCCGTTGAGGAAGAAGATGGAGCAAAAGGTGACGCATCCAGTGAGAAGCTGGTCAAGGGGCCGTGGCACTGGCTTTCCATAGGCAGTAAGGGCAAGATGTGGACGAGGATCAGCCAGGATGATTTGGAAGAGTTGTCCATGAACGGCACCATGCTTCGACAGCTCATCAGGCTTGGAATGGGGCAGTCCACAGGCATAGACCTTCCAGGGGAGAAGCAAGGCGCCCTCCCAGTTTCCCTGTCAGACAACATGACAACCATTATCGATTCAGGAATAGATGCCTCGCCAATACAACTTCTTTGTACGTTTTCGTCCATAGTCCAGGGTGGAAAGCGGATCCATCCCAGAATTGGCCTCGTCGGTGAAAAGGATGATTCCGCGGTGCATCAGAGAGTATTGTCGTCTGATGCCTTGCAGGAATATCTCGAGATGATAGGAGACAACCATGGCCCTTCAATAGCATCTGTAACTGAGAAGACTTACCGAGATGGTAAAGGATACGAAGTGATGGGCATAGGCATGTGGCCAGCAAAATCTCCCAAGATAAGTTATATTACCGTACTAGATAACGCTAGGATAGATCCAGAGAGACGGCGGGGTACCCTGGGCCGGACAGCCTCGATTGCAAAAGCAGCAAGCCTGCTTCCCCGCCCAACAAGGCTTGCCACTAATATGGCTAGCAGGCCTATACATGAGTTGGTGGCAAGGCAGACTCGAGGCAAAGCTGCCATTGCGCTATCTTCACGTATGCCAGATTTGAGAGGTAGGTCTCTTAGGAGCGCACTGGAGGCAGCCAGCCAGCTCGGGCTTAAGCTGGAGATCAGGGGGGCCGGGACTGTACGTCACCAGTTTCCACTGCCTGGCTCCAGAATAAAACGAGGCAGTAGGTGTGTCATTGTTTGCCAGAGCTGAGGCTGGATTAGGAAGTAGCATGAGGATAACAAGCGCATTTTTTTGACGTTCATGGGGAAGATGCCGGTTCTTTCTGGCTGGGACACGCGCGTCGTCTTTCCTCTTTTTTCGGTAATCTCATTTTTTCAAAAAGACATTTAAGGATTGACCAAGACTGTTTCTATGCAAAAGAGCCTGTTGAGCCTGTTGCAGGGTGCGAAAGATATCGAAGTGGTAAAAGGGCCAGTGGACGAGTGTCTGGTCACTAAGGTGGTGGCCGATTCCAGGCAGGTTGGATCCTCGTCCATGTTTTTTGCCCTGCCAGGTTCCAGTGCGCACGGTATCTCATATGTCAAAGAGGCAGTGGATCGCGGGGCATCGGTAGTGGTAGTGCCGGCAGATTCTGTGGATGTGGTGGCAAGAGACATCCCTCAAGGGGTGGTTTTGCTCAGCTCAACCAATCCCCGCGTAAGCCTGGGATACATGGCAAGCGCCTTTTATGACCACCCGAGTGACAGGATTGATGTCATAGGTATTACCGGGACCAACGGCAAGACCACTTGCTCTTTTCTGCTAGAAAGGATTCTGTCGTGCAGCGGTGCCAAATGCGGTCTGTCAGGCACCATTGTGCAAAAGATAGGTGCCAAGGCCTCTACATCGCTCCTAACCACTCCTGACGCCGTATCCTTTCACGGTTTCCTTTCTGTTCTAGTGAAAGAAGGGGCTAAGTATGCGGTGACTGAGGTTTCTTCCCATGGCCTTGACCAAGACAGGGTGGCTGGATGCAGATTCAGGGCGGCCATATTCACAAATCTCAGCCATGATCATCTCGACTATCACGGAGATATGGAGAGCTATTTCAAAGCCAAAAGGCTACTCTTTCAAAAATATTGTCCAAGAGATGCCATAATCAACCTGGATGATTCATGGGGCAAGAGATTGTGGGCGGAATATGACGGCAGAAAGCTGTCCTACGGTTTGTCGGAAGAAGCAATGGTCAGGGCGGAAGATTATCAAATCGATGCCTCTGGGATAAGGGCCTTCATCAATCTTAAAGGCCAAACCATAGCAGTAAGATCCCCTTTTATAGGTCTTCACAACCTTTATAACATACTGGCAGCAGCAGCCGCTGCGCTTTGTCTCGGCATCCAGCCAGAAAAGATTAAGGAAGGCATAGAATCCTTGAAGGCGGTGGCAGGCCGCTTAGAAAGGGTGGCTGCACCTGATGGTGTCACAGCCCTCGTGGATTATGCCCACACCCCGGATGCCCTGAAAAACGTGCTCGAATGTCTGAAGGGGCTTGCTACAAACAGGCTTCTCACCGTGGTGGGTTGTGGCGGAGACCGGGACAAGACCAAGAGGCCAGAGATGGCTAAAATCGCTTCCGAGGTTTCAGATCTTTGTATCTTCACTTCTGACAACCCACGAACAGAATCTGCTGAGGCCATCATACAAGACATGTTGAAGGGGTTGAGCTCTGCTTCCAGGAAAATGGTGAAGGTGATAACAGACAGGAAAGAGGCCATTTTCTGGGCTGCTTCACAGGCCAAGGCTGGTGATATTCTTTTGGTTGCAGGAAAGGGCCATGAGGACTATCAAATCATCGGGCAAAAAAAATTGCCGTTCGATGATAAAAGAATATTGGAACAAGCCTTCAAGTCTGTTAAATCTCCCATCATGGAGAAACGGGATTCTAAAAATCTCCTTTGTCTTGATGATGTACGCCAGGCAGTATCAGGGCGGTTCTTAAAAAAGGGTGGAGAAACCTATTTTTCGTCAATCAATACCGACAGCCGAAGAATAAGGCCTGGCGAACTCTTTTGGGCACTCAGGGGAGAGAATTTTGATGGGCATCAATTCGTTGTTGACGCTGCTGATAAGGGGGCGGCAGGCGCTGTAGTGGAGTATGTCCCACAGGGGTTGCCACATGATTTTCCCCTCATCATCGTGGAAGATTCCCTTAAAGCCCTTGGAGATTTCGCAAGTTGGTACAAGGAATACATAGGCTATAAAGTCTTTGCTATTACAGGAAGTTGTGGAAAGACAACCACTAAAGAACTCATACTCTCCGTTCTCAAAACCCGTTACAAGTCTTCTGGAACCAGTGGCAATTTTAATAACTTGATAGGGCTGCCTCTTACGATGCTGAGTGTCGCTCCAGGCACAGAATGGGCGGTGTTGGAGATGGGGACGAATTTGCCAGGCGAGATAGAAAGGTTATGTCAGATAGCAAGGCCAGAAGCCGGCCTTGTTACATGTATAAGGCCTGTGCACCTTGAAGGTCTTGGAAGTTTGGAGAATATAGCCACAGAGAAGACCGCCCTTTTCAGAAATATTCCTGTATATGGCACAGCTGTCATTAACCTTGATGAGCCGTTGATACGCCAACATCTTGCCGAGATCTCCTGCTCCAATCTGGTAGGCTATACATTTAGGAAAGAAGGGCCGGAGGTTGGTGTTTCGCAAGTGGTCAGGCTCGTGGAACTTTGCCAGGACTCACAAGGTTTGAAGCTTAAAGTCTCATTACCTTCAGGAGATATCAGTATCAAATCAAGGCTTTTCGGCAAGGTGAACGGCTCAAATATTCTTGCTGCCATAGCAGCTGGTGTTGCTCTTGGCGTAGATGCTGCCTTGATAAAGCAAGGGATCGAAAGGGTTGAGGCTCAAGGCGGCAGGCTGAAAATGGAAAGGCTATCTGGAGGCTGGATTCTTCTGGATGATTCCTATAATGCCAATCCGTCTTCAGTGAAGGCGGCTATAGAGACTTTGGGGGATGCATCTACTAATGAAAAAATGACCTTGATGCTTGGAGACATGTTAGAGCTTGGCAGTGGATCAGAGGGATTTCATCGGGATGTTGGTACCTTTGCTGCCGGATTCAATCCAGATCTCATCATTACAGTTGGCCCACTCGCCAGACATATAGCAAAGGGGGCGCTGTTGGCCGGTTTTTCCAAAGAAAGGCTCTTTTCCTTTGATTCCACTGATACACTCCTATCCTGGTTGTCCCAGGAGCCCAATTTTTTGTTCAATGGATCCAGGCGCTCGGTGCTGGTAAAAGGCTCGAGGGGTGTGCGTCTTGAAAGGGCAGCTCTGTATATAAGAGAACGATTTGAAAGGGAAGACTGATGCTTTTTCATCTTCTTTATCCCCTGCACGAATATTGGGCTGCATTCAATGTATTTCGTTATATAACATTCAGGACCATCTATGCAGCGGTTACTGCTCTTGCCATCACCCTTTTTCTCGGGCCGTGGTTTATCAGGAAGATCAAGGCAATGCAGTTTGGACAGGTAGTAAGGGACGACGGTCCCAAAAGTCACCTTCAAAAGACTGGAACGCCAAGTATGGGTGGGATCTTGATAAATGGGGCCATCATAGCGGCCACCTTGTTGTGGGCAGATTTGGCAAACATCTATGTGTGGGGGGGATTGATTATTTTGGCAGGTTTTGGGGCAATAGGCGCAGTGGATGATGTTTTAAAGATAAAGAGAAAGAACAGTGCCGGTCTTTCTGGGAGATGGAAATTGATGATTCAGGCCGCCCTGATATGCTGTTGTGCCATAGTCTTGTGGTGTCATGGGAATTGGGATACCCATTTGAGTATACCCTTTTTCAAGAATGTCAGGCCAGATCTTGGTATTTTTTATATCTTTTTCGCATTTCTGGTAATAGCTGGATCTTCAAATGCAGTAAATCTCACAGATGGCCTGGACGGCTTGGCTACTGGACCTTTCGTGGTTTCGGCTGCAGTCTACACCCTGTTTTGCTATTTGGCTGGCCATTCAGGTTTGGCCCGCTATCTGCAGATATTCTATGTGCCAGGGGTTGGTGAGCTCGCTGTCTTTTGTGGTGCAATGGTGGGAGCTGGCCTTGGATTCCTTTGGTACAACAGCTATCCAGCGGAGATGTTCATGGGGGATGTAGGCTCTCTTGCCATGGGAGGTGCATTAGGTGTTGTTGCAGTGCTTTCCAAACAGGAGATACTTCTTGCAATAGTAGGAGGTGTGTTCGTGGCTGAAGCCGTGTCTGTGATGATGCAGGTAGGTTATTTCAAGGCGACCAAGGGCAGGCGTATATTCAAGATGGCACCTTTGCATCACCATTTTGAAATGCTTGGCTGGCCTGAACCAAAGGTCATCGTCCGTTTTTGGATAGTATCAGTGTTATTAGGACTTGTAGCCATTAGCACCTTAAAGCTCAGATAGGGGTTCCATGACGGTTGCTGGCAAAAGGATAATGATTCTTGGAATAGGAGAGGCAGGCCGGTCTGCCGCAAGGTGGCTCCATGGCCAGGGGGCCCAAATTGCGTGCTGCGACAGCCTGCATCCAAGTAAATGGCCAGTAGAGTTTTGCGAGTGGTGTGATCAAGAAGGCATACGCACCCTGGATGAAGATGCTCTCTATGGCGAGAGTTTTTCAGATTGTGACCTGGCTGTGGTAAGCCCTGGTGTTCCGCCAAGGGGAAAGGCTGTCAGATATTTTGTGGATGAAAATGTTCCGGTAATAGGTGAGCTTGCCCTCGCTGTTTCTTTCTGTGATGGGAGGCTCATAGGAATCACCGGCACCAACGGAAAGACCACTACCACCTCCTTGACAGCTCATATACTTTCTTGTGGGCAGATACCCAATGTAAAGGCTGGAAATATATCTCCCCCCCTTTTCGATTTGTTGGACAAGGATTCAAAAGATACAGTTGCAGTTCTCGAGATAAGCAGTTTTCAGCTGGAGTATTTTCCAACTGTCTGGCCTGAGTGGTTGAGACGCCCACAGTTTTCGGCAGCAGTTTTTTTGAATCTCATGCCTGATCATCTGGACAGGCACAAATCCGTCGAGGAATACGGCAGGTGCAAGGCCAGGTTGTTCGATTTTCAGTCAGGGGCCGATTTGGCAATCCTAGGTCCAGGGCTCAAAGGCCTTGTTGGCAAGATTCGCGCAAAAGTCTTTTCCATATGCCCTGAGCGGGGCAATCGGATAGGAGGTTACTGGAACCAAAGAAAAGACAGGCTTGTTATGAGATTTTCAGATGGCCATTTGGAAGATTACGATCTTTCTTCCTGGAAGCTTAAGGGCGAGCACAATATCCACAACTTGATAGCCGCTGCCGCATCTGCAAGATGGGTTGGGGCAAGTTCAGAGGCGGTGCAGGAAGGTCTTGAAACCTTTGATCCGCCTCGATTCCGGTTTGAGCACACAAGTACCCATGATGGGCTGATATTCATAAACGATTCCAAGGCCACAAATGTTGCGGCCCTTATTGCAGCCCTCAAAGCCCTTGAGGGTAAAGTGACCCTCATTGCAGGAGGCCGAGGCAAAGGCGAGGATTTTAGTCGGCTTGCAGAGTACCTAAAGGGTGGAAACGGCACAAAAAAGGGTGCAAGGCTCGAAAATGCCATTCTTATAGGCGAGGAGGCTCACAGGTTGAGAAATGCCCTTGAGCCTCTTGTGAGACAATGTTTGATAGTCACAGGTAAAGATGGAAGAGAGACTCTGAGGCAGGCAGTCGAACTTGCAAGATCCATAAGCGAAGCCGGTTCCACTGTTCTTCTTTCACCTGCATGTGCAAGTTTTGACATGTTCTCTAGTTATGAGGAAAGGGGCATGGTGTTCGACAGGATCGTTAAGGGACTAAAATGAACGGAAAGAGTTTTTCCAACATGGATACTAAGATAGACCCTGAAAGGGTACCATCTTTGGCCAATAAGTACAACTGCGTCATCAAACTCGTCATAACAGGAGGGGGCACAGGGGGGCATGTGTTCCCTGGTGTAGCCATAGCAGAGGAGCTTTCGGCACGGTGCGACCTTAGCTGTCTTTGGATTGGCACAGGCAGGCCTGTGGAGAAAAGGGCTCTCAAGGCCAAGGAGTGGGGTTACGAGATCCTTCAAGTAAGGCCCCTTAAGGGAAGAGATCCATTGAATCTTTTGGGATCTTTGCTCCATCTGCCAGTTTCAATAGTTAGGGCCGGCTTGATACTTAAAAGGTTCAAGCCGGACGTGGTTCTTGGCGTTGGAGGATATGTATCCGGGCCTGTGCTGGCCGCTGCAAGCTTGATGCATATCCCAACTGTCATCCACGAACAAAATCTTCTGCCTGGCCTAGCCAACAAGCTTGCCTCAAGGTTTGCCAACAAGATATTCACAAGTTTTGAAGCATCTAAATTACATTTCAAGAACAATGCCATCGAATGCCTGGGCAATCCTGTCAGAAGGCAGATATTAAGACAAGGCACCACTTCATCAACGGCTAAACCTAGGAATGGGGCTCTTCACATCCTCATACTCGGGGGAAGCCAAGGCGCATCTGGCCTTAACAGGCTTGCTGCATCTGCCCTCGAGATCCTCCAGCAATCTGGTCACAAATTTCAGGCAATTCATCAGACAGGCCCTCATGATTATACAGAAATGAAGACGTTTTACAAAAGGGCAGGCATGGATGTTGCTGTTCATGAATTTATTAATGAAATGGGCATTGCGTACTCATGGACCGATCTGATAATTTGCAGGGCAGGAGCAACCACTCTCGCAGAGATCACAGCCATAGGAAGGCCAGCCATCTGCATACCTTATCCATATTCTGCTGATGGCCATCAAGGCCTGAATGCCAAGGCCATTTCTGACGCAGGGGCAGGGCTTTATTTTGAGGAAGGGGATGTTGGTGCCGTTCGCCTTGCCTCGGAAATCGAGAAGTTGATGTCTGATCCAGACAGGCTTGCAGAGATGACGAGGAGGGCAAAGTCTCTGGGTAGGCCAGAAGCCGCGGTCGAGATCGCAGAGTCTATTTTGAGTTTGTGCCACAAGGGAAGTCAGGGAGAATTGTTTATAAAAAGGAACAGAGGGGAGACAGTTCATAGCAATGTATAAGAAGCAACATATCCATTTTGTAGGTATTGGCGGTATCGGAATGAGTGGTCTAGCCCAGGTGCTTCTCACACTTGGTTATTCTGTATCGGGTTCTGATTTGAGATCCACAGGGATTACCAAGAAGTTGGCCGCAAGTGGTGCTACGATTTACCAGGGGCACAGGCCTGAAAATATCCTGGGGGCAGATGTGGTGGTGGTATCTTCTGCCATAAAGGAAGACAATCCAGAGCTTCTGGCAGCAAGGAGCCAGGCCATTCCCATCATTCCAAGGGCTGAAATGCTCGGAGAGCTCATGAGGTTCAAGAGATTCGGCATAGCAGTAGCAGGGGCACACGGAAAAACCAGTACCACGTCGATGGTGGCATCTGTCCTTAAGGAGGCAGGTTTCGACCCTACTGTGATCATTGGCGGGAAGGTCAACGGCATGGGCACAAATGCCCACTGGGGAAGCGGTGAGTTTCTGGTGGCAGAGGCAGACGAGAGCGACGGCAGTTTTCTGCGTCTGACGCCAAGTTTGGTGGTGGTCACCAATATTGACCGTGAACATCTTGATTTTTATTCAGGCATAGAAGAAATTGAGGACAGTTTTGTCAAGTTCATGGATAAGATTCCCTTCTATGGGGTGGCGATAGCCTGTGGAGATGATGAGGCCCTTGGCAGGGTTCTTTCAAGGAGCAAGAAGCGTCATCTGATCTATGGCACCAGCAGCGGCTGTGAGCTGAGGGCTTACAATATAGCCTTTGTTGGTCTGTCAGCCGTGTTTGACGTCGAATTCAGAGGTGAGTTTCTAGGCACGGTGAGATTGAATGTTCCAGGAATCCATCATGTGAGAAATGCCTTGGCTGCCGTGGCGGTAGGGATAGAGCTTGACGTGCCTTTTGACGTGATAAAGGATGGACTCCTAGACTATAATGGGGTTGGTCGAAGGTTTGAAGTGCTTGGTCAGGAAAATGGTATTAAGATAGTGGATGACTATGCGCATCACCCCACGGAGATAAAGGCCACTCTTGCTGCCGCACGATCGGCGTGGCCAGACAACAGGCTAGTGGTACTTTTTGAGCCGCATAGGTATACCAGGACCCAAATGCTCATGGATGAATTTGCATCCGCTTTTTCAGATGCAGACGAGGTCTGGCTGACAGAGATCTATCCCGCAAGCGAGTCAGCCATTGTGGGGGTTTCTGGTCAGCGGCTTGCAAGGGTGATCGGTGATAGACTTGGGCAAGACGTCCACTTCGTGGAAAAGGTTTCCCTTTTCCCAGAAGCTGTCCTGCCGAGCCTGAGGCCAGGTGACATCGTCATGACCCTGGGAGCTGGAGCGATCGGTACAATAGGCAGGCAGATATTGAACTTGCTGAAAGGAAACAATGCAGCAGTCGCTATTTAACGACCTTGAGCAGATAGAAGGCCTCAAGGTAGAAAAGGATATTAGTCTAACTGGATTTACCACCTTCAGAATAGGTGGAAGGGCCAAGCTGTTCCTCACTCCCCTTTCCATACGGGCACTTGAACAGGCGCTGCACAGGTTAAAACAAGCAGGAGTATCCTTTAAAATACTTGGCAATGGCAGTAACTTGCTCGTTTCCGATGCTGGCATAGGTGCAGTTATCAGCCTTCTGGGCCTTGCGAATGTTATATCGAGCAATGGCTACCTGACTGTCCATGCCGGAATGACGATCTCCAGACTGCTCAAATGGTGTGTAGACAACGGCATGGGTGGAATCGAGGCATTGGCTGGCATACCCGGAACCCTTGGTGGAGCACTTTTTATGAATGCTGGTGCCTGCGGTTGCGAAATAGGGAATTATGTTGAGGAAATACTTCTCACAGGTCCTGGGGGAAGCTCGTGGATGAGGCCTTCTGGTGATACCTTTTCCTATAGAAGCTGCAAATTGCCACAAGGCACGATAATATCAGCAGTGCGTATACGTGTAAACAAGGGGCAGTGCAGTTATGATGCATCTGGAAGTCAGAGGCAAGCATTGGCGCCATGTTCCAGGAGGCACTGCGTTTCAAGGATAAGACAGGTGATGAAGAAACGCTTTTCCAGTCAACCCCTTGGCAAGCCTAGTGCTGGATGCGTGTTCAAGAATCCCCAGGATGTGTCTGCTTGGTCCCTTATAGCCTCTTGTGGCCTTCAGGGTTTTAGAAACGGGGATGCACAGGTCTCTGAAAAACACGCTAATTTCATAATCAATCGGGGAAGGGCATGTTTTGCCCAGGTGAAGGATCTTATTGAGATAGTAAAGGAAAGGGTGCGGGAACAAACTGGTGTCCTGCTGAAAGAGGAGCTGGTAATCTGGGAAGATGATATCGTCCACTAAAAAGAAGAGGCAGTTTGGCAAAAGGTCCAGAAAAGGAAAAGGTCTCAACTGGAAGGCGGTTTCCAGGATACTCCTGACTGCTTTTCTCCTCCTTGCCCTTACAGGAGGGATTGTGGGCACTGTTTATGGTATAAAGAAGTGGGTGAGCAGTTGTTCGTATTTCTTCGTTTCGTCCATCGAGGTCAATGGAGAAAAGAGACTGACAGACAAGGAGGTCTTGGCACTCAGCGGGATAAAGGTTGGAGACAACATATTTGCCATTGATCTCAAAAAGGTCTCTGAGAGGCTGTCTGCACATCCTTGGATCAGGTTTGCAGATGTGGAAAGGCGTTTTCCAGATGCCGTTGTCATTCGGATAGAAGAAAGGCAACCAGTGGCCCTTGCCAGGATTGGCAGCAGGCTCTTCCTAGTGGATAGGGATGGAACCTGTTTCAAATATTACGACGAATCAGAAGGCTTTACGGCACCAGTCATTACAGGAATAGATGCCAAGGCGGAAAGACAAAAAAAAGATGCTGGAAACATTCCTCCAGTTATAAACAGGTCGCGGATGGAGGATGCTCTCAGGATCATCAGGATGTCCCAAAGGGGAGTAAGAGCCCTTGGCTATAACAATATCAGCCAGATAGATTTCCCTGACGATCAAACCGTTGTGATCTATACGGCAGACAGGGCTGTGCCATTCTTTATAAACAGGGATGGCCTCAAAAAGCAGTTTTACAGGGCTGAAAAAATCTTGTTTCAATTGTATAATTCAGGACAATATCCCAAGGTGGTAAGTGTGAATGTAGGCTATGGAAAAGATATGGCTTTGGCCAAGCTCAAGAAGAAGTGACACATGGTTGAGCGCACTTGCGATATAGTTGTAGGCCTAGATATAGGAACCACCAAGATCTGTGCTGTAGTAGGTGAGCTTTCTGAAGATAGTATAGAGATTATCGGGGTTGGGAGCCATCCATCAGTTGGCCTCAGAAAAGGAGTTGTCGTCAACATCGATAGCACTGTCAATTCCATCAGGAGTGCTGTGGAAGAGGCAGAGCTTATGGCCGGCTGCGAGATAACCTCTGCCTTTATTGGCATAGCGGGTAGCCATATAAAGGGGTTCAACAGCCACGGGGTCATTGCAGTAAAGGGTGAGGAAGTAGCCGAAGAGGACGTAGAGAGGGTGATTGACGCAGCACGGGCGGTTGCCATTCCCATGGACCGCGAGATCATCCATATCCTGCCCCAGGAATACATAGTGGATGACCAGGGAGGCATCCTTGATCCTGTGGGTATGATGGGTGTGCGTCTCGAGGCAAAGGTTCACATAGTTACTGCCGCAGTGACAGCGGCTCAGAATCTGGTCAAGTGTGCCAATAGGGCAGGACTTGACGTAGATGACATTGTGCTTCAGCCACTGGCATCAGCCCAGGCCGTGCTCACTGAAGAAGAAAAGGAGATAGGGGTCGCACTAATTGATTTTGGCGGTGGGACCACTGATCTGGCCCTCTTGAGCGAAGGCGCTATAAAACATACGGCTGTTCTGGGGCTCGGTGGCAACAACCTGACTTACGATATCTCTGTGGGTCTTAGGACCCCAATGAACGATGCTGAAAAGATCAAGGTGCGTCATGGTACATGTCTCGTCTCAATGGTGAGGCGGGACGAGATGATAGAGGTGCCCAGTGTTGGAGGACGAAAGCCGAGACAGCTTTCACGACATATCCTGGCAGAGATACTGGAACCCCGCATAGAGGAGATTTTTACACTCATAGATCAGGAGATCCAACGCACAAGGTTGAAGGATCTTTTGGCCTCAGGGGTAGTTATCACAGGCGGTTCAGCGGTTTTGCCCGGGGTATGTGAAATGGCGGATCAAATTTTTCAGCTACCCACACGTGTGGGGTTCCCACGGAATATTTCCGGACTGGTGGACGTCGTCGATAGTCCTATGTATTCCACGGCAGTGGGCCTGGTGCTTTATGGATTTCAGGACAGGCCGAGAAGTCCAAAGGGTTTCAGGATGAAAGGCGATAATCTTCTGCACAGAGTCACAGGCAGGATGAAATCGTGGTTTGGTCTCTAAACAGGAAGAAAGGGAGAGGATCTCATGCCACTTGAGTTTGTAGATAATGGTCTGTCGGCAAAAATAAAGGTCATAGGCGTTGGCGGAGGTGGAGGAAACGCCATCAACAACATGATTGCAGCAGAGCTCAGGGGAGTGGAATTCATTGCCGCAAATACCGATTCCCAGGCCCTTGAGATGTCCCGCGCTGACATAAAGGTGCAGCTTGGAAGAAACCTTACCAAAGGCCTCGGCGCAGGCGCGAAACCAGAAGTTGGCAGGGAGGCCGCCGAAGAGAGTGTTGAAGAGATCAGACAGGTGTTGGATGGCAGCGATATGGTCTTTGTAACAGCTGGCATGGGTGGTGGTACTGGTACAGGGGCTGCTCCAGTCATTGCTGAGATAAGCAAGGAACTTGGTGCCTTGACAGTGGCCGTTGTCACAAGGCCCTTTGGTTTTGAGGGCAAGAAGCGGAGCAGACAGGCAGACGAGGGAATAGAGCGGCTGAAGGAGGTTGTGGATACCATCATAACGATTCCGAATGACCGCTTGAGGTCTCTGGCACAACCCAACACACCTTTTCTGGAGATGTTCAAGAAGGCAGACGAAGTCTTGTACTATGCAGTAAGAGGCATATCAGACCTCATCGTTGTCCAAGGATACGTGAACGTGGATTTTGCGGATGTGAGGACCGTCATGGCAGAGATGGGAATGGCTCTCATGGGTACTGGTATCGCTGGCGGAGAAAGGCGGGCCATAGAGGCGGTTCAGATGGCCATTGCCAATCCTCTATTGGAAGACGTCTCCATTAGTGGTGCCCGGGGGATCCTCATGAATATTACTGCGAGCACTGCTTCTTTGAGCATGGAAGAAGTGGATCAGGCTTCTACCCTTATCTATGAAGAGGCTCATGAAGATGCCAATATTATCTGGGGGACTGTCTTTGACGACTCCATGGGAGATGATATCCGGGTTACTGTGATCGCCACTGGAATCGGCCGGGACAAGCACATAGCAGCCACTGACGAAAAGGTGGTGACCAATATCGAAGCCGCTCGAAAAAAGAGGCTTGATGAAGAGAAAAAGGAGACGGAACAGGCTCCTGCGTCTTCATCAATAGAGCAGGACAGGCCTCCTGGAGAAAAGAGAGAGCGGAAAACCCTTCAGGAATTTTCCGGCTTTGATTCGTTGGACCCGGATGAACTGGAGATCCCGGCCTTTATGAGGAAAAAGGCCGATTAAAGACAACTTTTCCAGAGTCCGGCAAACTGGATGCCTTCATCCAGTTTGCTGTGGTTCTGTTTCACAGTGTTTTTCTATATGGCTCACCATAGCCAGGGCGATTTCGTCTATCTTCTTCGCATCTTCTCCTTCTACCATCACCCTGATGACTGGTTCTGTGCCTGAAGAACGTATCAGTATTCTTCCTGTTCCATTCAGTGACTTTTCAAGGTCCTCCTTCGACTCAAAGAGCCCAGGGATGTCTTCAGGCGCCTTTTTGGCAGCAAGCCTCACGTTGTAAAGCACCTGAGGAAAGGACTCCATCACTGAGGCGAGTTCTGAAAGAGGCCGCCTGGTACGTTGCATCACGGAAAGAAGCTGCAAGGCTGCAAGGATACCGTCTCCTGTAGTGATGTGATCCATGAAGACAAGGTGCCCCGATTGTTCACCACCAAAATTGTAACCCTTCTCACGCATGGCCTCTACAACATACCTGTCGCCCACCTTTGTGCGGATTAGCCTGCCACCCATGTCTTTAAGGGCCTTTTCAAGGCCCATGTTGCTCATCACAGTGGCAACAACAGTGTTGTAGTTGAGCTGGCGTTTTTCTATCATATATTTTGCGCAGATGGCCATGATATGGTCACCGTCAACCACATTTCCCTTTTCATCCACCACTATGACCCTGTCCCCATCTCCATCCAGGGCTATACCCATGTCTGCCCCGACCCTCTTGACCTCTTCCTGCATCCTTTCTGGGAATAAGGCCCCACAAGATTTGTTGATATTGGTACCACTTGGCTGTATGCCTATTTTGACGACCTCTGCACCAAGTTCTTCAAATACGGCTGGGGCCACCTTGTACGTTGCTCCATTGGCGCAATCCAAGACTATCTTCAGCCCGTCCAGGGCCAGATCCTTTGGAAAGGTGTGTTTGAGAAACACGATATATCTGCCTCTGGCATCGTCGATCCTGTAAGCCTTGCCAACCCCTTCACCTGTGGGCATTGCCTTTTGGAGAGAAGGGGACTCCATGAGTTCCTCTATTCTTGCCTCTACATGATCTGGCAGTTTGAATCCATCACTGGAAAAGAGTTTTATTCCATTGTCCTGAAAAGGATTGTGTGAAGCAGATATTACAACGCCTGCATCCGCCCTCATGCTTGAGGTAAGAAAGGCAATGGCAGGGGTAGGCATGGGGCCTACCAGAAGCACGTCCACACCCATGGAGCATATTCCTGCGGCCAGGGCGTTTTCCAGCATATAACAGGAAAGCCTGGTGTCCTTTCCAATCAAGATCCTTGGGCGTCTGTTGCGTCCATTCCTGAATACGTAAGCGACTGCCCTTCCGAGATTCATTGCAACATCTGTGGTCATGGGGTAGACATTGGCTAGGCCCCTTACCCCGTCTGTTCCAAAAAGCCTTCTCATTGCACCTTCTCCCTTTTTACCCATACCCTTATGGTCTTAGGTGTAATGCCCTTGCAAATAAATCCTGCAGGAGCTTGAGTCTTGGGTTCAAGCTTATATGTTCCCGGCTTGAGCTGGCTCACGTCGAGCGTGGCCTTGATCTCCTCGATTCTTACCTTGTCCAGGGCTGGTTTTTCGCCTTCGAGTTTGACACTCACTTCTGTCGGCCAAATGGAGACCTTATACTGGCCCTTTTTCAGCCTCACAGGTACATGGTGTATCTTTTTCTCACCCCTGGCGGGCCTGATAAAGACAGTGACCTTGAACTTGCTTGGGCCCTCTACTGTCAGGTGGAGACCTTGCAGATTAAGGCCCACCTCTTCTGTAAAGGTCTCCCTGGCATCCTTGAGGTTAATAGGATTCAGCTCAAGGAACTGGAGTTTTGCTACCTCTTTGGCCGCTCCACTGATTTGTGTCTCTCTTGGTTCCACATATACCCGTTCCACCTCGTAGCCGTTTGCAACGGAATTGATCAGCACTGGTTTTACCTGAAGTCTTTTCCTGAGTAAAGGCTGAAGTTCGATCTCGATGATATTGGGCTTGATACGGAGGACCTTCAAGCCCCTGGGGAGAGTGAAGTCGTCAGGTGCAAGATGAATGAGCTCTTTGCCAGGCGAGGCATCTTTTAAGTCTATCACCTTGGTAAGGTTTTTGCTGGCTATGTTCTTGATTATGCTCCTTGGCCCAAAGACTCGTATCTCAATGGATGAAGGGATGTCGTTTGCTATAACGAGATTGGGAGGAAGATTGACTATCTCAAGGGGTACTGGTATCCCTATTTCCGCCTTTTCCTGTCCGACCACAAAGGACCACAGGAGCACAGAAAAGCTCAGTGCCAATATCTTGAGTAGCCAATCTTTCAGAAATAGGTCTTTCCACAGCATGTTATTTCAGCCTGAAGCGCCACCAGGATTTTTCAGCCTCTTCTGGTGCAAAACTGTTGTGAAGTATGCGTCTTAGCGTACCCGGATCTATGTCTCTAGTGATTCTGCCTGCAATAGCCACAGAGATACTGCCTGTTTCCTCTGAGACGATTACAGTGACAGCATCTGTCTGTTCGGTGATTCCTATTCCTGCGCGATGTCTGGTGCCAAGCCTCCTGCTGATGGCCGGATTGGATGTGAGTGGTAGTACGCATCCCGCTGCCGCTAGTCTGCCACCCTGGATTATCACTGCGCCATCGTGTAAAGGGGTGCATTTTGCAAAGATGGTGTTCAGTAAGATTCTGGTGACCTCGGCGTCAAGCCTTGTCCCTGTCTCCATGAATTCATTCAGCCCCACGGTCCGCTCAAGTACAATCAAGGCGCCGATGCGATGATTGGACATTTCAGAGGCAGACTTGGCCACCTCTTCAAGGGCATGAAATGTCTTGACTTTATATTTCAAAAAAGGGGCTTGCCCAAACTGGGTCAGCACCCTCCTGATGTCGTCCTGAAATACTATGACTACCAGGAGAAAGATGGAGCTTAGGGCAGTACCGAGAAGCCAATGAAGGGTGTAGAGGCCGAGTTCCCTTGCGACAAAATAGATGAGGATGATTATCCCCAGGCCAGCAGCCATCTGTACGGCCCTGGTTCCCCTGATGAGGACCATTATCCTGTAGATAATAAAGGCCACAAGGAGGATGTCCACCACATCCTGCCATCTCATCAGTGGGATATAATGGTGAATAGTCCGGATTATCAGATCTATTCCAGTTTTCGAGTAATAGTTTTCTAACTGTATTGGCTCAACTCACTTCCTGTTTTCTCTGTTTGAGAGCATCTACCACCTTCAAGGCATCTGCTACTGCCGAAACATTATGAACCCTTAATATAGAGGCCCCATTCAAGGCGCAGGCAACGGCAGCTCCAACTGTGGCTGAATCGCGTCTCTCCGCGGTTTCTTTTCCCGTTATTGTTCCGAGAAAAGCCTTTCTCGACGGCCCAAGTAAGAGTGCCATACCGTGCCTGGTAAAATGGGCCAATCCGTTGATAATATCAAGGTTGTCCTGGAATCTTTTGCCAAAGCCTATACCAGGGTCAAGTATTATGTTTTCTTTGGATATGCCCGCCTTTAGACAGAAGGATATCCTTTCTAAAAAAAAGTCGTCTATTTCCCTTATTACATCGTTGTAATAAGGATCTTTTTGCATGTCTCTTGGCGTTCCCTGCATGTGCATGATGACAACAGGGACGTCTTTTTCACGCACGAGATCGGCCATGAGGTCATCCATTCTCAGGCCGCTTATATCATTAACAATATCTGCACCAGCTTCGATAGCCCTTTCTGCTACTTCGGCCTTGGTTGTATCTATGGAAATGGGGCAATTTGAAAAGGATCTGATGGCCTGGATGGCAGGGATGACCCTTTTCAATTCTTCATCAATCGGAACAGGCTCTGAAAAAGGCCTGGTGGATTCCCCTCCTACATCTACGATGTGAGCGCCATCCTTTATAAGTTGAGCGGCTTGACGCATCGCATCTTCTGGACTGAGATATCTTCCTCCGTCAGAAAAGGAATCCGGGGTGACATTCAGGACACCCATTATGAGTGTTTGGCTATTCCAGGTCAGCTCCTTACTTCTGCATCTTATGACACTTCTCGTCATTTATCGGCAAGACCGCCACTTTCCGAATTATCAGAAACCTCATCTTTATTGTCTTCTTTTCGGCATTCTGTCATTATGGCCTCTATTTGCCCAGCGTCAAGGGATTCCTGTTCCAACAGCTCCTTGGCGAGGCTATGGAGGCAATCTATATTTTCCGAAAGTAGATTTTTAGCCTTTTCATATGAATCTTTGACGATCTTTTCTATGGCTTGGTCGATCTTAAGGGCCGTGGCCTCACTGTATTCCTTGATATGGCCAAAATCACGCCCGAGAAAGATCTCCTCATTTTGTTTAGCAAAGGCAACTGGGCCTATTTCATCACTCATGCCCCATTCGCATACCATCTTCCGGGCCAGGTTTGATACCCTTTCTATGTCGTTTCCAGCACCAGTGGTTACTTCGTTGAATACAAGTTCTTCAGCTACCCGCCCACCTAGGAGTATGACCAAGTTATTCAAAAGATAAGTCCTGGGATAGGTATGCTTTTCGTCTTCTGGGAGTTGCTGGGTAAGTCCTAAGGCCCTGCCTCTAGGAATAATGGTAACCTTGTGCACAGGGTCTGCACCAGGCAAGAGTTTTGCAGCAAGGCAGTGGCCTGCTTCGTGATAGGCGGTGATCTTTTTTTCTTCATCGGATATGATGGCGCTTTTTCGTTCCACGCCCATGAGCACCTTGTCCTTGGCCTTTTCGAAGTCTACCATTTCCACCTTGTCCTTATTGGCCCTTGCTGCAAGAAGCGCTGCCTCATTGACAAGGTTTTCAAGATCTGCGCCTGAAAAGCCCGGGGTGCCTTTGGCAATTACTGAAAGATCCACATCGTCTGCCAAGGGGGTATGGGCACTGTGTACCTTCAAGATAGCCTCTCTGCCCCTTACGTCGGGTACAGAGACAATCACTTGGCGGTCGAACCTTCCTGGCCTCAGAAGTGCCGGGTCAAGTACGTCTGGCCGGTTAGTGGCAGAGATTACTATTACTCCCTCAGAGGTCTCGAAACCATCCATCTCTACGAGCAACTGATTGAGGGTTTGTTCCCTTTCGTCATGGCCGCCTCCAAGGCCCGCACCGCGGTGTCTGCCAACTGCGTCTATCTCGTCGATGAAAATAATGCACGGAGCATGCTTTTTGGCCTGCACAAACAGGTCCCTGACCCTTGATGCCCCGACTCCAACAAACATCTCAACAAAATCCGAGCCGCTTATGCTGAAGAAGGGCACTCCTGCCTCTCCAGCAATGGCCTTTGCTAGGAGTGTCTTGCCTGTGCCTGGTGGTCCAACCAGGAGAACTCCTTTTGGGATTCTGCCGCCCAATTTGGTGAATTTTTTGGGATCTTTTAGAAAATCTATTACTTCTGTAAGTTCCTCTTTGGCTTCATCCACTCCAGCAACATCTTTGAAGGTGATCTTGATATTCTGACTGTTGAGGAGCTTGGCCTTGCTCCGGCCAAAAGACATGGCCCTTCCCCCACCAGCTTGCATTTGTCGCATGAAGAATATCCATACGCCTATGAGTAGAAGCATTGGAAACCAGGATATAAGTAAGGTGAGATACCAGGGGGTTTCCTCAGCAGGCTTCACCTGTATGATAACCCCTTTCTTTTTCAGCTCGGGTATGAGATCCCTGTCTTGGGCTGGGACCGCCGTCTTAAACCTGGTTTTGTTCAGGAATGTTCCTTCTACCTTTTCATCCTGGATAACTACCTTGGAGACCTGGCCTTTTTCCACATAGGATAGGAAATCGCTGTATGTAATTTCCTGGATTTTTGATTGAGGCTTGTTAAAAAGATTGAAGAGAAAGACGACCACAAGGCCTATAACAAGCCATAGGCTTAGATTTTTATAAAACGTATTCAAATATGTTCCTCCGTTTGAACGGTTTGTTATTTTAATTTTTTAATGTTTACAGCTTATACTATAATTAAACTAAGCTGTTTAGCAATTGCAACCCAAAAGGGGATATTTTTGAAATTTCCAGGATTTATCCTGGTTAATGAGGATTTTTAAGGCTATTTAGATTTGTCAGCCACTCTTCTGGTTCCCAAACGATTTTTAGGCACCTTTTGGATTTGCCAGTGATTACCGCTTGCTGGCTTATCTCTAAACCACAGACAGCTATAATTTTATCCCCTTTTCTTAATATCGGCAAAAAGTCTCTTGAAAATCTGGGAATGCGCCTGCTGATCAAAAATTTTTTCAGCTTGCCCTCATGTCTTTGACCTATAGGCTGAAACCTGTCTCCATCCTTTCTGAAGGTAATTGTAAACGGGAAGTCTGCCTGGTCAAGATCTATGAATAAGGGGTGCGGGACATCTGCCTGGAAAGCCTCTGTTATGGTTGCGCAATCTGCTTTCTTGAGCAGGATCTTGCCTGCTCCCTTTGGAAGCTCAAAGGAGCCAGGGCTTGCTGCAATGAGGCAAAAATGGTTCCTATCTTTTGTTTTCCATATATATTCAAACGTCTTCTTAACAATACAGATGGTGTTGTAGTTTCTCAACAACATGAACTTTTCAGGCAAAAGGTAAAAGGATGACGGCTTTGTTGAAAGACTTATCTCACTTGCCTTCTCAAGGTGGTCATATCTGATTTTCCATGGCCTGATGCCAGCCTGTTCCATGGCCCTTTTGAAGACCCTTTTCCGGATAGCCTCGGGAAGCTCCAGTAACAGTGATCTGTCAAGGGCGATACCAGGTACATTCTGTTTTTTTGTGAGGCACTTTTCATATGCGGCATCTGCTATGGATTCCAAAGCCCTACTATCTTGTGCCAGAAGCCTGCCAGCCTTGTAAATGGCATTGGTTGCAGAGGGGTTTATCTGCTTTTCGATCAAAGGCATTATCAGCCTTCTGATTTTGTTTCTTGTGTACTTGGTCTGAAGGTTTGATGAATCGGAAACAAAGGGAATCTGATATTGAGCCAAGTGTGCCAGGATATCTGCCTTTTTGCAAAAAAGAAGCGGTCTGATCACATTGTCTGCCCTTTTCAGCCTTATTCCAGAAAGACCTTCAGGTCCAGCACCTCTTATGAGCCTGAAAAGGATTTCCTCAGCCTGATCATCACAGGTATGTCCTGTTGCAATAAACCTAAGGCCATTTGTTTGAGCAATCTGTTTGAAAAAGGCATAACGCAGTTGACGCGCAATATCTTGTATTCCTTTCTTTTTTTCTTTTGCTTCTGCACCAACGTCTGCATATTCGAAAAAAAAGGGAAGCGAATTGACCTTGCATACCTGGCGGACAAAATCCCTGTCTCGTCTGGATTCTTGACCCCGGAGCCCATGATCGAAGTGGGCAACTGCAAGGCGTAATGACCAGGCCTCAGACAACAGAATCAAAAGATTCAGAAGACATAAGGAGTCTGGGCCTCCAGACACTGCTACCAAGATTGAATCCCTGTGGGAAAAGAGCTTCTCTTTTCTGATAAAGCCTTTGAAACTGGCAAACAGTGGGGAATTTTGGCCTTTGTTTAAATAGAGATCGTCTGAAGGAGGCAAACTGCCTCCTGAAATTAGCAGGCTCACCCTCCGCCCCGGTTCATATTGACACATCTGAGTATATCGAGGCTTGTTGCTGCCCTTACAGAGACGATGCGTGCCTTTAAGAGCAAGTGTTTCCCTGCTGCTGGATGGTTGAAATCGGCTACTACACTGTCATCTTTGATTTCTTTAACAGTGAATCTTACCTCGTGGCCCATGCCAGTTTTTTCCTGGTATATCTGGCCTTCTTTCAGTTTGTCTGGCCTGGATATTTGGGATAAGGGGATTTCATTGACTAGCGCCTTGTTATGTTTACCAAAGGCCTGTTCGGGAGGGATGGTGACTTCCACCTCTTCTCCTTCGTCGAGATTCCAGATGGCCTTTTCAAGTATAGGTATTACAGGATCCCGTCCATAGAGAAATTCAGATTCAAATATCCTGTCAAGCTCGCTGGGTGTGGTTCCTTCAACAACTTTAAGAGTGTATTGCACTTTTATTACAGTATCTGTTCCAACTTTCATAATTATATGATTAAACCTCCCTCTACTCTCTTTACAAGAATACCCCAAATGAAAATATTCTTAAAGAGGCATTGCCTTTCCAAGGTTCGTTTCTTCATGCCTCCTGCTGAAATAGCCCAAGCCCATGCTTTACAAGATTTTGAAAACTGATTATACAGGCTTCAACGCCATTTTAACAGTCCGCCCATAGCTCAGCTGGATAGAGCAACGGACTTCTAATCCGTAGGTCTCAGGTTCGAATCCTGATGGGCGGGCCAGAAAAATCAAGGGGTTATGGGTTTTGCCCATAACCCCTTTTTAGATAGCGGTAACCCAGCGGTAACCGCGCAATGGATTTTTTCAGTTTTCATTTACAGGTTTCCTTGTAACCGTTCTCAAAAACCTTTCCAGCTCGCTCTTCCTGTACCTTATGCAGGGCTTTTTCCCTCTTCCACAGGTCAAATCAAGATAGGCCGGACCATGCCCGAGCTTCCGCCACCTATCCAGAGAGAGAAATAGGGACAGGCAAATTATGCAAAAGACATTTTTTTCTGATCCTAGTTCATGACGAGACAGGCCCAATTTCTTGCCAATGCTGCTTGTCACATCAAGTTATGTGTTTCTCTAAAGGAATTTTCAGGAGGAAATCAGGAAAAATCATGCTGTCAGCCAATGTGAATGAAATTTCTGTAAAGGTTAAAGATTAAAGATGCAAGTTAATGAATGAACCCTCCTACTCAGAAAGCCTCTTGAGTGAAAAGATGCCCGAAAGCCCGGAAATGGGTATTGGGCGTTTCTCTCGGCGACAGCTAAAGTAGTTTTTAAATCTCTGGTAGCAAGATGATACAAAATCTTTAGTGCCTATTATGGCGCTGTCTGAAAAGTAACGGGTTCGATGCAGAAACAGATTTATCGACGAAAACACACTCTGGGCTTCCTCGCGGACGTTGAGCCCGGCCTTCTCATACACGAATTTCTTGTATTCCAAAAGGACTATAGAATTCGGAGTTTCCTTATAACCGCTAATGCCAAAGTCAAGACAGAGGAAATCGTCCTTGTTCCCTGACTGAATATGATAGCCAAGGCTGTTCCACCTATAGTCTTCAGGCTTGTCGCAGAGTCCTGCCCTCACTGGGTTTAGATCTATGTATGCAAGGCAATTTATTAAAGTTTCACCGTCTTCCACTATTACGCTTTTGAATCTATCTCCCCAGAAAAATCCTCTCCGATTGTGCCTTTTGTTATAAAAACGGGAAAATCTTTGCTTTATGTCCCGCATATATTCAGATAAGTTTCCCCACTTGTTCCTGAAAAATTCAATTCTTTCTTCACACATGTCAGCCTTTGCATTTGGCCCATAGTAGATCATGAAACGGCGTTTTATCTCTTCATCACTGTAAATATCACTGGGCATCATTCTTACCAGGAGATGGAAGTGGTTTCCCATGATGCAAAACCCGAGGACCTTTACGAGGTAGACAGAGCTCAGATGTTTTATAAGCTTCAAAAGATACTCCTTTTCCACATCTCCAAGGACGAAGCCGTCAAGTGCGGTTCTGGACATGACATGATAGGCAGTGGGTTCACCCGTTATAAGCATACGAGGGATGCGTGGCATAGGTATTCCTGAAAATCAAGGCGGCTATAAATAGCTGACAAGCTGTTTAATCGGCTAATCGGCAGGAATGGAGAACGGCTTGAATAATTTGCCTGTCCCCTTTTCCTGCTATGGATAGCCATTAGGCCTGATTCATGGTAAAAAAGTCAGGCAAATATTTTTCAAGGAGGTGGCAGATGGACGCAATAAGCTGCATAAAAACAAGACAGAGCATCAGGGCATTTCTAAAAGATCCAGTGCCTGAGGGCTTGCTGCAAGAGATCGTCGAGACCGCCTCTTGGAGCCCTTCATACAAGAACACCCAGCCCTGGGAGGTGATGATTCTTTCTGGTCCAAAAAAAGAGGCCCTTTCAAGCATGCTTGTGAAGCTATTGGAAGAAGGAGCCGAGCCCACTCCAGATATCCCTGAACCCATCTCATGGCCCCCGGTGCAGCAGACAAGGATAGATCGCTTGGTGGAGATGCGCAAGAAGGCCACAGGAATAGACATCTCAGACCCAAAGATCATAAAAAAGGCCAAGAAGGCCAATTTCAGGTTCTATGGAGCGCCTCACGCCATCTATCTTTATCAGGACAGAGACTTACCCCTGTGGTCCCTTTTTGACATAGGGCTTTTTGCTCAAAGCCTTATGCTTGCAGCCCACGAAAAGGGCCTAGGCACTGTACCGCAGGCCTTTGTCACAGACTATGCCAAACAGACCAAGGAATTCCTGGGTATTCCAGAGTCCAAGCGTTTGGTGATAGGAATGTCCTTAGGCTATCCTGACAAGGATTCAGCAGCCAACAAGATCCGCACGGACAGGGCGCCTGTAAACGAGATCCTTACTATGCTTTCTTGAATCTGTTCCTGTTTTTTTACCATGCAAATCATGCACTTCGGTTGCCTGAGATTCTCAAGTTCACGTGATAAGTGCACAATTTGGGCGTCGCCCACCCTTGGGAAAACATCCAGGCTCAGCTATCCGAATACATAGGTCAGCATTTTGTTGGTTTCATTAATGTAGAATTCATCGGGGTCGAACTTTTCGCCTTCCATCCATGTTACTTATTCGTCGTGCCCTGGATGTGACGGATGGTTCAGGCCCTTGAAAAATTCATAATAACCCCAGATTCCGCCTACGTCTCCAGGCGGGTAAGCCCTTCTCCCCATTTATGCATCTGGTGGTTCGAGGTCGGAATCTTCAGGGAGTATTTTCTCAAGGATTGTCTTGTGCATCCAGTCATCTCCGACACGTATCCTATCCAAGCTAACCCTCTATTATGCTAGGGCAGTTTCCATTATCACCAAGGTTTATAGAATACAAAGACTTGCAGGAAGGAATTTTGCTTGATTTTTTCTGGCTTACTTATATTGCAGGCCTCTACATGTATCTGTATTTCCTCAAGTATTCTGCAATCTTCTGAATGTCGAGTTATGATGAGAAAATTAAAGTTTTTGCTTAAAAAATAACGTATTGTGTTGATATGTAAATTGTGCTTTAATTTTTTTGATGGTTGGTGCAAAAAAGCGTTTTCTTATCATAGCATATCCTGAAAATTAGAGGGTCGTTTGACTTCTTAGCAAAGTAGAGGAGAAAGGATGATGACTTTAAGGGATGATTGGTCTCTGGTTTTTGAAGATAAAGCTAAATTTTTCACAAAACGCCTCCTGGTATGTTCACTATTCGTATTGTTTTGCCTGAATTTTAATCCAATTTTTAATCTTTCTTCAGCCAGGGCTGCAGGTTTTTCCTTGAGCGAATATTGGGGAGGTAATGCAAATATTGTTTTTGTCAAAGATGAATACCTCTATGTAGGGTTTTGGGGCGAGCTTGAAATATTTGACATACATGATCCATCCTCTCCTGTTCGGGTTGGCCTCCTGCTGTTGCCTAAAGAAATCGAGCAGATGGATGTGGTGGGAAATAGGGCATATGTAGTAGACAATACTGGATTCTTGTGGATAGTAGATCTTTCTGATCCTGCCTCTCCTTCAGTTCTGGGCAAATATCCAAAAACCACGTATGCATCACCGATTATGGATTTTGCCGTTGTGGGCGATTATGCATATATTGTATCGAATTACGTTTTGCGCGTAATCAATATAAGAATACCTGAACAACCAATGGAAAGCTGGGTGTGGTGGGGCCCTGATCCAGTAAAAAGGGTGGTTGATGTATTGGGCTATCTCTATGTGACTTGTGGTTCAAAGATAATAATTCTAGATATACGAAAAAGCCCGAATCTTTCTCAAGTTGGTAGCATCGACGCTGCTTCAATATCCGAAGATTTTAAGGGTATTCATCCTGCATATGCCAAAAAGGCCCAGCCTTCAGTGGAATGGGTATATGGCAACTCCGCGCTTTTACGCATAGTCATCCCTTACGACAATCCTGGGATTTCACCAACAGTTTTCTTCGTCATCTTGGATGTCTCTGATCCTGTTCATCCTGTTGTTAAAGGCGTTGTGGATGAGTACGCAACTATTGTGGATGATGGTTACGCAGCAGGTGCGGAACCAGACTGCGTTCCCTTTTCAGGCTGCAATGGTAACACCTTATATACGTACAGTTTTTCAGATGTAGGTGAGTTTACTGAATTATCCTCTCAATATCTGCCCGGCTCTATAGCTAGTATGGCACTTAAATCCCCATATTTGTATGTGTTGAATACTGATGGAGTGGTATCTGTGGATGTCAACCATCCAGATTTCTCATCTCCAGTATGGTCCCTTGATCCGAATACTTTTCACGGTGTATCAGGCTCTCGTGTCAATGATATTTTAGTGGCTACTGATCACTGGAAAAAGTTTATAGATTTTTCCGACTCTTCAATAATTCTATCAGGAAATGTTCAAAATCTTGATCTGGGAGATTATTTTGTCTATTCGCCGCCCTTGCTTTACGTTATTACCAATTCCTCACAGAATTCTCCCAGCACATTGACTGTCCTGGACGTGTCCGACAGGCAATCTCCTGTTGAGGTAGGTTCTCTGTCACTTAACCATCAAGCCACGGGCTTGGATGTAGATGGCAATATGGTATTAGTGGCAATGGGTTCAGAAGGCCTTACAGCAATTGATGCCACCAATCCCTCTTCACCCAAATTCATAGGCCATGTTTCTTTTCCAGATTGGTCAGCAGAAGGTGTTGCCTTGTTAAACCAATACGCCTATGTGGCAGCAGGCAAGGCAGGAATTAAAATAGTAGATGTTCACAACCCCTATAAGATGCTTCAAGTGGGTTCCTTGAGCCGTTCCGGATCTGTTCAGAGTATAGCTGCTAATGGAAAAGATTTGTATGTCTCATATGGAGAATATCTTGTGGGCTTTGACCTGTCAGATCCAGTCCATCCCGTGCAATTGGACAAATATGATACTGGAATCGAGATAGACGCATTGACGGTGATGGATGGCATAGTGTTCGCCCTTGCCAAGGGTGCTATTTACGTCTATTCAAGTTTAGTTGGAAATTCTATTGAGCAAGTGAAGAAGGGTTTGCCTTTTGTTGTCTCAAGTGGTGACTTTGATAACGACGGAAAGAGTGATATTTTAAGATATGATTCCCAAACAGCCCAGGTAGATATTTTTTTATCCCAGAATGGTACATTTGTTGAGAGTGATACATTGAGGCTAACAGAAATGAACATGCCTGATGTGTGCCTGGTGGGGAATTTTGATGGCGAAGGAGCATACGATATCTTTTGGCATACTTTGTACGATCAAAAGGGGGTTGTATACACGAGCGATGGGGTCCATCTGACAAGAAAAGCCACTTTTGATCTTGGCAGCCTTGGCCACCCTGATGCCACGGCAGTAGGTGACTTCGATGCCAATGGTTGTGACGATATCTTATGGTACGAAAAGTGGGCAGCAAAGGCTTCGGTCTTTAAATCGGATGGATATTTTCTGACAGGAAGTTATTATGAGATTAAATTGTCTACGCTTGATGCCATCACTGCTGGCAATTTCAATGGCTCCGACGGAGACGATGTTATGTGGTATACAGCCTCCAATCAACGCGCAGATTTCTATCTTGCCGCAAGGCAAGGGTTCATCTGCCGGGATCAGATGGCCTTTGAGGGTTTTGGGCCTCCGGATGCTTATGCTGTAGGAGATTTCAATGGAGACGGTCTAGACGATATCCTGTGGTATGAGACCTGGCTTGGAACTGCCAGTATATTCTTGTCTCATGGTACTTATTTCTCCCACCAACCAGCTCTAGACTTCAATGGGTTTCCAGAACCAGACTACATCGTGGTAGGCGATTTTGACGGCAATGGCAAGGCAGACGTCCTGTGGGCCAGCAATAGGGATGGAACCGCAGAGGCCTGGTTGTCTGATGGACAAAAATTCGTCAGGGAGCCGAGCTTTGATATAAGGCTTTTTGATTCATCCAAAGATCAATGAAAAGGTCGATTCTGATACAGCTACCAGCATGATGGCGGCAAATGTCTACCGATTGGGTTGTTATGCCTTTCTGATATTTCAGGATTGTTTTTCGAGTAGGCACGCGCTCTTATTGTTTAGGATGCCTTCGTGGCGGACCTAACAGGATAATGGACAAAAAGCAAGATTAGCTGACTGCTAGTCCCTCGTCTCCAATAGAGGCAATTATAGCCAAACTGATTGAAAAGGAAATCACCCTGATAGGGTAAATATGGGGCATTATCTTTTGAAACCTACTGATTTTTAATCATATTATTCCCTTTCGGCGTGCCTTTATGAGAGCGTCTTTCCTGTTCTTGGCATGGAGCTTTTGGTAGATCTTCTTGATGTGAGTGTGGACAGTATTTCTGCTTATTCCACACCTTCTAGAGATGTCCTTGTATGTGAAACCGTCCCGGATATATTTAAGTATCTCGATCTCCCTGTGAGTTAGGAGAAAATCTTCCTCTGATGCATTGGACTGAAACTCTCTTATTACTGCACGTGCTATCTTTGGCGACATGGGCACTCCTCCACTATATTGTTCATGGAGTGCTTCTAATAGCTCCCGTGGGGTGATGCCCTTTATCACGTACCCACTTGCCCCAGCCTTTATGGCAGAAAATACCGTTTTTCTATCTTCGTAGACGGTATGAACCAATATCTCTACTTCTGGCTGTAAAGATTTTGCCTTTCTTATGAAATCGATTCCATGCATACCTGGAAGTTCCATGTCAAGAAGAATCATGTCCGGAGGCTCCTCTTTAAGACGTAGCAAGGCTTCTTCTGCAGTGGTAACAGCACCAGTCAATTCGACACCTTTTTCCGCCCCAAGGAGAAAGGCAAGGTTTTGAAGAAGAAGCTGGTCATCCTCTACTATCAAAAGGCGCATTTGTGCTCATACCTCTTTTTTGATGTTTGGCCTGAAAGTGGGATTTCAAGCTCGATGTATATACCGTCTGCCCCGTTTATCTTCAGTGTTCCCCCAAGGCTCCTTGCCCTTTTTTTCATGTTCGAAATGCCGCGTCCCAAAAGCTTTGAAGTCTGAAGTGTTGAAAATCCCTTGCCATTGTCTCTTATTTCAAGGCACAAACCATCTTTTGTTACCCGCACTGCTGCCTCCACCTTCGAGGCATTGGCGTGCTTAACCACATTGGTGAGGGCCTCGCCAAAGATTTTTTGGAGATTTAGCCTCACGAATGGGCCTAATGTGATCTTTTCATCATAAATTTCCCATCGGAGGATAAACTCAATATGGTTTGGCTGAAGGATCTGGTTACCAAGGTATCGAAGTTCGGCAATGAAGGCACCTAATGGCTGTTCTCCCTCATCAAGGCAGTCCATGAAAGAACCTATCTCTTTGCGCCCTTGACGGGCAAGAGTGGAAATGGCCTTTAGATCTTCATCTATTTCTTGAGACTTGATATGAAGGCGCGCCTTTTCAGCAAGGATACTGATGTTCGTGGCAATACCCCCAATGCCGTCGTGAAGTTCTCTCACCATTGCCTCCCTTTGCTTTTCTGCCCGTAGTCTTTCTGCCATTGCGCTTTCAAGGGCCTGCTCCCTGGCAGAGCGAAGCTCGTTTATCCTATCTGCAAGTGCCAGGGAAAGAAGCACCACATCCAGAACCGAGCCAAATTGGATTGCATTTATGGTGAAAAATGAAGAGGGTAGCCAGCCAACATTCCACAAAATGAGTATCATTATTCCGCCAAGAAGGGCAACCCAGGCCAGGAGATAGAAGCGAGCAGAATGCTGACCCATCCGCCAGCAGACGAAACCAGTAAGAAGCATGAATGTCACGAATATGGCCACAAGCAGCAGGGTGATCTTGAGCATGATCCCGTAGCTTATGAACAAGGAAAAGAATACCAAGGCCAAAGATGCGCCGGCAATCCAGTTGAGTATCTTGTCGAGTAAAGGGGCAGTTTTTTGGGTTCCAAGGAAATCTTTAGTGAAGAGGACGGCCCAGAATTGGGCAGTACCGGCAAAAAATATAGTGGCGTGGCGGTTCCACCAGGCGGCCTCAGGCCATAGATACTCATAAGCAAGGCCGTTTGCAGTCATCTGATAGATGGCAAAACATGATATGTATATGACATAAAAGAGGTATGCCCTGTCTCTAAGAGAAAAGTATATGAAGAGATTATACAGGGCCATTACAGCTATTATCCCATAATAGAATCCCAAGGCGAATTGACAGTCGTGGTCTTTCTTCCAGAAGAAGCGTTCCTGCCACAAAGTCATTGGGAAATACATGGCACTTTCTGTCTTTATGCGCACGTAATAGGTGCTGATGCCAGGCTTGACTTCAAGACGAAACAGAAAATTGCGGTGTTTGATCTGTCTCGAATCAAAGGGTAGGGCCCTGCCAGTAAGGCACTTTTTAAAATTGTCCCTATCCACGGGTTCATATAGCTCTATATGATCCAGGAAGGGAAAACCGATTTCAAGAAGGGGATGGAGATTTTTGCCTGTTTGATTTTGTAATGAGAACCTGAGCCAGTAGGCGCTATCCACGAAACTGTGGTTGACAGTCCCTATAGGCCTGAATCTTGAGCTGAAAGCCCTGGAGGTGATCTGGTGAATTGTAAGCCTGTTCCCAGTCTCTTTCACGTAATCAAGGAATGGAGAAAGATCGATCCTTGTAGTGTTGGCATCCAAGGTGACCGCTGGCCCAGCAAATGCAGTCAGCGGGAAGAGGAAGAGTAAGATTAACGGAACAAAAACCGTTTTGGAGGATGACTCTATAGCCAAGCGCCTTTCATTCTGGGCAAAACCGCTTCCAGAAACTGGAGGTAAGTAAATATTTGGAACAATATGCAATATGTTTCGATGAAATAATAAAAAGAATCTGTATCAGTTGGTGTTCACGCTGTCAAGGCACATCGGCCCTCAGACCGTCAAAGGCACCTCGAGAAAATCCATGGAGTTTCCTAAATCACACGCCCAAGCAATTCTTTTATCTGAGTCAACCTGTAGGGTTTCTTTAGAAAACCAGATACCTTGACCCCCTTTAATCGACTGGCCATATTGGCCATATCATGTCCACTTGATATGACAATTTTCGCCTTGGGACAAATGCTGATTAGCTGCTGGAGGGTTTCTTCACCGTCCATCTCAGGCATTGTCAGGTCCAATATGACGCATTTGATCTCATGGGAGTGCTGCCTGAAAAGTTCAAGGGCCGATATACCGTTTTCTGCAACCATCACAGAATAACCGCTCATCTCCAGCATCTCCTTGCCAAGAGACCTTATTTCAGGCTCATCATCTACCAGGAGAACCAGAGGACGTTTGGTCTCATAAGGAAGGGCAGAGCCCAAATGCGCATCTTTTCCACAGGCTGTGCCAATCGTGGGCAGCAAGATGCGCACCTTTGTGCCTTCATCCTGTGTGCTGTGGATCTCTATTCCACCTTGATGGGCCCGTACAATTCCATGAACAGCCGCCATACCCAGCCCTCGGCCAGTGAATTTCGTGGTAAAGAAGGGTTCGAAGATCCTTTTCTTAATAGTCTCATCCATACCGCAACCATTGTCTGAGATTTCTATAGATACATATTCTCCTTCAGGGAGTTGCTCATCAAGGGATATTTGGGCCAGATAATCTTCCGAGCAGTACGTCACACCTGTGGAAAGGGTGATGGTGCCCTGTTTATCCCCTATCGCCTCTGAGGAATTGATGATGAGATTCATGATGACCTGGCTCATCTGGGTAGGATCAGCCTCGATAAGGGGCAATTTCTCTGGGAGCCGAAAGTTAAGCCTGACTCTTTTTGATATGGAAACCATCAGCATCCCTTTCATCTTTCTCACCAGCTTGGAGACATCTACTACCTCTTTCTTGAAATTCGCCCTGCCAGAATAGGCAAGCATTTGCCCGCACAAGGATGCGGCTCTCTCCGAGGCCTTTAAGATTGAATGGACATATTTGACCGGCTTGCTGTTTTTAGGAAGCATCATTGAGAGCAACTCCGCATTTCCCATGATGCCCATGAGCAAGTTGTTGAAGTCGTGGGCTATTCCTCCAGCCAGCACCCCCAGGCTTTCCAGTTTCTGGACATGGAGAAGGTGACGCTCCATCTCGAGTCTATCCATTTCCGCCCTTTTTCTGTCAGTTATGTCAAATATGACACAAAGGAGGTTTGTATCCTTCATGATGGCCTTGAGGAGTATGGAAATGGGATGGCCGTCTTTATGTCTGAACTCTGTTTCTATTTCAACGAGTTTCTGGAAGGCAAAGAGTTGATAGGCCCTGCCTACACGTTGGTATTCTTCATCTGTAGGATAAAGCTTTCTCGGGGTGCCTCCAATCAGTTCTGCCGGAGTGTATCCTGTGATTTCCTCTACATAGGGGCTTATCCACTTGAAAACCCTTGTCTTGGAATCCACGAGGCAGACTGCTGCCGGCAAGGTGTCTAAAATGGCCTGAAGAAGGGATTCTTGCTGGAGTAACGCCTCCTCGGTTTGCTTTTCCCTGGTCCGATCCTGGCACACAGCGGCTATTTCGCCTCTGGGAAGTCTTGCGATGGCCATCTCCCGCCAGCTCATTATGTGCCCTTTGGCCAATTTTTTGAAATGAAAGGTTTCGCTGTGCCCAGTTCTCGATACATCCTGAAACACCTTGAAGAGGCCTGTTTCCCTGGCACCAGGAAAGATCTCCAGCATACTTTTACCCACGATGTCCTTCCGGCGAACCTTTTCAGTCTTCTCGGCACTGCTATTCATGTCCACCACAACAAAATCCTGGAATTCGCCTGTTTCCATGGGCCGGAAGATGATAACGTCTCTGTTTTCATTCTCGAATAGCGCTTGGTATCTGGATATGGAATCTCGTAGTTCTGCTTCCTGGCTTATTCGTGATGTAATGTCTCTGAGCACGGCCACTATTAATTTCTGGCCTTTGGCCTCAATGGGAGAAAGGGAGACCTCAGCCCAGAATAAGGTGCCATCGAGACGCCTGGAACGCCATTTGAAGATCTGGGGGCCTTCCGATGCAGTCTTTCGGACCCAGGCGCTAACTTCGGCCATGGAATAGGGAGGCTCGCCAAGGCTGAAACGGTCTCCGAGAAAGCCAAGGGCCTGTCCTTTATGGGAGCAGCCGAACATCTTCAGCATGGACTGGTTTACGTCTAATACCTCTCCAGTCTCGGCATCGTGAATGAAGACCGCTTCGTTTATGCGGTCCATAATGTCTTCGTAGAGACTGGCAATGTTCAGTTTCTTGCGATCGGCACTATCTTTCATGCCAGCCCGTGTACTTTGTTGTTCATAAAATAGCTCCGTCTAATTGATATATCGGCTGAAAAGGCTGGAATCTTTTCGAGAAAGGCCTAGTTATAGGGGTCACAAAGTGCCTGTCAAAATTGAGCCTGAGGTCTCACCAGTCTCATTCGGTTTTGCTTATTGCCACTTGTGAGACTCAAAAAGTAGAGTCTTTCAATGGATGATGACATATCAGGTGAAGGGAGTAGCGCTCAATTTAATTGGGTAAGCAGTTTGATGGCATCCTTGAGACTATGATTTTGCCGCTGAAATTATCGTCAATGATGGGAAGAAGTCAATATTGTTTTGGGAATCTTAAGTGCAGGCTGCCTCTAAAAACGGTCAAGGTCTCGTCCATGCGCCTTGTTCCAGAATCAAAAAATTTTCAATTTTTTAAACATCTTTTGTTTACAATAACTTGAGTTCTTCCGTTTGCCCTTCTCAGCGTCCCTACGCGGGAAATGTTTTTTCCACATTTTCCCCAAACAGAGAATGGATCCGCCTTTGTCTTGATGATTCCGACGTGACAAGAGTGGGTTCGATTCCCGTTTGCATATCAAGCGCGGTGATATCATAACACAGGTCTCCAGTTCTCCAACAGATTACTCATTGTTCAATTGCTTTCGTTAATTCCATAGTCCTTCCAACCCGGTTTTCAAAAAAAAGATCCCAGATGTCCAGGCACCGGTCGGCAATGGTCCGATCTGGCTCAGGACGCACGCATTCAACCATCACCTTGATGAGCGGCCGTGGCGTGAAGTACTGCCCGGCACCGGATTTCACATCCTCGGCGTTCTTGGCCAGAAGCCCCTCGTAAATCTCACCTTTTACATCCGTGCCCATCATGGTCCACTGCTCTCTATCGATCATGTCGATGATGCGATAGAGCATGGCCGGGTCCTGGATCTTGTTCTGCGCCTTGGTGAAAATCTGGCCCAGCATCCCCCTCTGATGCCCAAGTTTCCTCAGAAGCTCAACATAAAAGGACTCAAGCTCCGCACCCCGCCGCTTCTTCAGTTCCGGCCAGGCGTATTCCTCAGGAATGCCGATATCCCGGTTGTGGGGCGGCTTGCCGTATTCATCAGCCATCTTCAGGAAAAGCAGATATTTGAGCTGCTCAAGGTGGTCGCCGTAACTCACTCCCACATCCCGCAGCACGTCGCAGTAGCTCCAGATTTTCTGTATGATGTTAGCCGTGTTCATGGCCTGCCTTCTCCAACCATAATTTCATCTCAAGCCCCTTTGGGGTAAGCTTGTAACGCTGCCCTGGATGCCTCGGACTTTCAGGATATTTCATGGTTACAAACCCCTTTTCAAGCCCGGGGCCCAGGTAATTTTTCCGAAAGGTGGGCCTGTGGGAAAGGCCAAGTCTTGCCATGATCTTCGATGAAGAAACGAACCGCTCATCCATTGCCTGAACAAGCCTTGCAACTTGATCGTTTACTTGGTCGAAAGCTTGATCGCCTCTTGTCTGGCCTGCAGCCTCGCAAACAGCCCCATAAATGGCCCGCAACATGAACTCCACAAAAGGGGCAGAGTCGCCCAGGGAACTGCTCTTTTCAATGGCCCGGTAATACTCCTTCTGCCTCATGTGGACCATGCTCTCAACAGGCAAGTTTACAAAGACGGGAGTCCAGGAAAAGAGGATCAGGGTCTGCCAAAAACGGCCCATCCGGCCATTTCCATCCTCAAAGGGATGAACGAACTCAAGCTCGTAATGAAATATGGAGCTTGCCACCAGGGGATGGCGCTCCTTCCGGCCAAGCCAGCCGAAAAGCCTTGCCATAAGCCCAGGCACCATGCTGGCAGGCGGGGCCACATGTATGACCTCTTTCCTGCCCATTACACCAACGCCACCGCTTCGGTAACGACCAGGAAAATCTATCAGACCACGCATCATGATCTCGTGGGCTGTCAAGAAATCCTTTTCCTTATACGGGTTCCACTGCACCAGCCTGTCATAGACCTCGATGGCGTTTCGCACCTCCTGGATTTCCCTGGGCGGAGCAACCACCTGTCTGCCGTCCATGATTGCTGTGATCTGCTCCTCGGAAAGGGTGTTGCCCTCAATGGCCAAGGAGCCGTGGATGGTGCGGATGCGGTTTATCCGCCTTAGGCGAAGATCAGCACCTGGTGACAAGGCTGTCAAACGGCCCACCATCTCACATATTTCGCCGAGCAGCCTTTCAATGGCAGGGGTTATGGTGCACGGGGGCTGATAGCTCATGCAGGCCGCCTCCGGGTTTTCTTTGTTTTCCTGCTGGCCGCCTGAGCTGCCTCCCGTTCCGCCTTGATGCGTTTCAAAAGTTCAGAGGCCGGTTCATCGTCTGGGTCCTGGGGTACGAGTCTTCCAGAAAAGGCCTTTTTGAGAATGGATTGGCGAAGGAGGTCGGCGCGGGTGAGGGAGGTGGAGATGGTTTGGGTGAGGTGGCCGATGGATGAAAAAGTATTTTCGATAAATTTTTTTCTTTGTTCTTCTAGTGCACAAAAAGGAAACGGCAATTTCTTAATAATACCCAAATTTAATACATCCATCGTAGCACCGTGAGTTTTCAGTTTGTACAAATTTTTTGGGAACTCACTTTCAAAGAAATATTTGAAGAAATATGGCATATACCATTTGTCAAAGCCAATTTTAATAAGACGAGGATTAATAATTCCTTCCTCTATATTTTCAGGCAGAACAAGAACTTTTCCAACAGTACCAACAAGGCTGATTAATACATCAAATGGTTTAACCTTACAGCTCTCGAGTTCTTCATACTTATTCCTGTCAATATAATAATAATCGCCAAATTTCCAATCTCCGGCAGCTTTTCCTTGAAGGTGCGGATCACCTTTCTGATCTGGCTGGGATTGACCACGTCCCTGTCGAGCTGTTTTCCCGAATATCCCAGGTCTTCATCAAGGAGTTCCCAGCGCTTCTTGCGGGTCAGTTTGGCGCGTTTGGGCACAAGGCGTTTGGCCTTGAGTTCTGCGCCCTTTTTTGTGATTTTGGTTTCGATGGTATAGACATCGTAGCCCACGTTTACGCCGTCTGCCAGGGCCTGTATTTCAAAGTATGCGGAACCTGGCCGGAGTTATGCGAAGTAAGGCGTGCATCAAGGTCTTCAGTAAACCCGGTGTAATAATGTTTCGGATCAGACTCGGACTGTAAAATATAAACATAGAAGAATTTCATCTGATCCAGGATTTCCGGGGCGTGCCGAGCCTTAGCTTCTAAACTTGCTGAAATGTTACGGTACAGCCCGACTTCGCCCTACGGGCTACGTCGCGGCAGCCTTCTCTTCTCAACAGGTTTCGAAGCGAAGGCTGGTGGAGGCGGCGGGAAT
>Ga0256914_1000078_pt1 | contig 91976 bp, 117 predicted proteins | sample HulkmetaG_FD_191571 | JGI IMG/M metagenome (GOLD analysis project Ga0256914, IMG submission 191571) | Hydrothermal chimney microbial communities from Main Endeavour vent field at the Juan de Fuca Ridge, Pacific Ocean - Hulk | ecosystem: Environmental > Aquatic > Marine > Hydrothermal vents ...
TGAGTACCGTTACGCCCACTGGTGGTCGTTTTTCGGTAACTTTAGTCCATAACATATCGCTTATTCCTTAATTTGTTCTTTATTATCGCCGCAGCGCGAACACGGTTTTAGTTGTTTACGCGTATGCTAATCCTCGTACAGAAGCTCAACATAGAATGTGTTCTTTTTTGTTAGCAACGACATTGCAAACAGTAAATTCTGCAAGAAATATACAAAATCGTATTTCTTTCCTCCGTAGTGGCAAACACCATGCGATCCTTTTGGTAACATTGCGATTCGCACACTGTCTACCGTCGGTTTGTCATAAAAACGAAACCACACATTTTCTACATCTGCCGGAAACGTGAATACGTCGCGCACGATGTCTTCTGGTACGTAACAAAATTCTTCTTTTTGGCAATGAATGACATATTCACGACGTACATCAGAAGTATCCAAGGTTGCAATAATTTCAGCTATCGCCTTACTCATAGATATATCCCTTGCCGTGACACGTCCCGCACGTATCCCAGAATCCGCCCCACTGCCCGGAGCGGAACTGGCCCGTGCCTTTGCACGTCGGACAGACACGACGCTTCGTGCCTCGCGGTCTCCCACCAAGCCAGATGCCGAGAATTAGTGCGGCAAGAAATATGAAGCCAAGTAAGTTATTCATCTGAATCGCAAAGTCCATCAGATACGCGAAGACACAAACTTAAACTGATTACGCCACTAACCACACCGAGTATCAACATCGGTGTGGTTATGTAAACTCCGTCACCCGCGAGCAACCACGCCGGTGCAGCAGTTTTCAGATACGCTGTTATCGGAAACAGCGCCAGCATGAACAAAAACAGCAACAGCGAAAAGAAACCGTAAGCGAACCGCTCCATTATTTCCTCCTCCGCTTACTCTGTAAAATATGCCGCTGTAAAGAGGCCAATAACGAAAAACGCAATGCCTACACCAACTAGCAAAATAATGTGTGCCATCATGTACCTCCAATCGCTTTCAGTAAACGCTGTAACCTACCCCAAACAATAACCAACTCGACAACTCACGCGTCGTCACACGCTGCTTCTACGAACAGAAGCCAACAAAGTCCACCTGCCGCGACACCAAGCATCCGCAACGGTGACTCGATATAGTAGTAACCACCGTCAGCGCGCGCCCACGCGGGCGCTGTATGCTTCAGAAAAGCTGTAAGCGGTATCGTTGCAACCGCGAACAAAAACAATACAACTGACAAGAAAATGTAAATAGCCTTTCTCATATCTCACTCCTGCTGCTGCGAAAGCGGCAGCACGCTCGGCACGCGATAACCGATAACAACCGGTTCAAGCTGATCTTCCGCGCGCAGCTCAATGCCTCGCGTGCGGACTACATCCTCTGTGCTCGCCAACGGTTCGCCGCTGTAGCGAAACATCAAATACAATTGGCTATCGTCGAGCGTACGATGCTGCCATACGTCAACGACTAAGTATCTATCATCTGTACTCATATTGTGTATTGATCCTATAACCGAATGTTTTCAAGCCGCTTATACAGTCGCTTCCTCAAATGCTTCGGCGAACTCTTTGCTCCGATGACACATAGCTAGAACTGACTCGTATGGCTCTTCGATACCGGTATCGACATGACCGATCACCGGAGCATCAGCACAACCGCATTGGTAAATAGTGCCGTTCGGTACGACGAAACACTCGTCGCAAACACAACGTAATCGCATCGACTCGGGCGGTTCGTCCGCGCGATCGAGACCAGATGTCTCCAAGTATCGACCCACCAAAAATGGATCCACTATCGTTCTGACGTTGTTACCAAACGCTTCGATCACATCACAAGAAATAGGCTCGTGCCATTCGTCTAAGCTAAGAACACCGGTAATCGCACCGGCTTTTGCCAATCTCGCAATCATCAAGGCTCGCATTCGCCGTTTGCCGTTCGTCGCAACAAACGGTGATAGCTCGCTATCTGACATCGCAATCGCTTCAAGTAAAAACCGCTCGAACTGCGGATGCACCGTCGGCTCGCCGCCGCCCAAACAGATGTACTCACCGTAGTTGGCCGCAAGCCGTAACGCCGCGGCAAACACCCTATGCGGCATGTCTTCGCCAGCACCCGGCGCGCACGAAAAACAGCAGTGACCGCAGCGCATGTTACACCGCGTAGTTATCTGCAAATACACTACGACGATTCCTTTGCAGCTATTTCGTAGATACGATCTTTATATTCTTGCCATGTTGACGATGATGCTGCCGCCTGCAATGACAACAACACCCACAATGCCCAAGTCTCTCGCGGCACCCAGTACGGTGCGTAAAGAGCGCCTTTACGCGCGCTGCGATACGCGGTCTCCCATTTACACAGCGTATAGCAATATTGCAGCGTCGCAGTAGGCGTTTCTTGCGTGGGCCATGTGGGAAATAATAGAAATGTGCCTGAGTCAGACTGCCGCGAAAACTCTTCTGTCAACCCGGCGAGGTCAAATCGCTCTAGAAGCGATACGCCATCGAGAGACTCGATATGACTGTAAGACAAGATCTCGCGGGGCGTGAAAATTGTCAATAATGTTTGAATGTCCAAATACCGAGAGCGCAACAGCGCAGCAGTTGCAAGCGTCAGCACACCAGCAGCCAACCATTCCGGCCCTGGCGGATCAAGCGTATAAACACGTAACTGCCGCGTCGTTAAATCACGCAATGTTAACTGCTCAGCCATCGCCACTCTCCAAGCCGTCAGATATCTCGCAAATCCGAGCTTTGTATTCTTGCCATGTTGACGACAATGTTACCGCCTGCAACGACAATAACATCCACAACGCCCAAGTCGATGGCCGCGTCCAGAATGGTGCGTAAAGGTAGCCCTCATACGTGTTGTGATACGCTGTCTGCCATTTACACAGCGTATAACGTCTTCGCACCTCCAGTGTGGCAAAGTTCTTACGCGTCGGCCATGTGTAAAACAGCAAAAACGTACCCAATTCAGATCGCCGCGAGAACTCTTTTGTCAGCCCGGCAAAGTCGAACATCTCCACAAGACCTACGCCGTCGGGAGACTCGATACGGCTGTAAGACAAGATCTCGCAGGGCGTGAAAACTGTCAACAATGTTTGAACATCCAGATAGAGCAGGCGCAAACGCGCAGCAGTCCTACGCGTAAGTACGCCGGCGGCCAGCCATTCTGGCGCTGCCGGGTTCCCTGCCTGAATACGCAACTGCTGCGGTGTCAAATCTTGCAATGTTAACCGCTCAGCCATCACCGCGCTCCAAGCCGTCAGCTATCTCGCAAATCCGAGCTTTGTATTCTTGCCATGCCGCTGCCGGCACTGCAGCCTGCAACGACAATAACAGCCACAAAACCCAATCCTCCTGCTGCGACCAGTACGGTACGTAAATATACCCTTCGCGAGTGTTGCAATACGCAGTCTCCCATTTGCATAGCGTATAACGTCTTTGCGTCATAGCAAACGGTTCTTGCGTCGGCCATGTGTGGAACACTAGAAACGTACCTAGCTCAGACCGCCGCGAGAACTCTTTTGTCAACCCGGCAAAGTCGAACCTCTCCACAAGATCTACGCCATTGGCAGTCTCGATATGGCTGTAAGACAATACCTCGCGCGCCGCGAAAACTGCCAATATCGTTTGAGCATCCAGATAGAGCCATCGCAACCGTACAGCAGTCGTACGTGTAAGTACGCCGACAGTCAACCATTCCGGCCCCGGCGGATCAAGCATATAAACACGCAACTGCTGCAGCGTTAAGTCTCGCAATGTTAACTGCTTAGCCATCACCGCTCTCCAAGCCGTCAGCTATTTCGTAGATACGATCTTTATATTCCCGCCATGTTGACGATGACATTACTACCTGCAACGACAATAACGACCACAAGGCCCAAGTCTCTGGCCGCGTCCAGGATGGTACGTAGACGTAGCCTTCATACATGCTGCGGTACGGCGTCTCCCACGGACACAACGTGTATCGCCTCCGCGTCGGCCTTTCCGCGAGGCTACCTTCTGTCGGCCATGCGTGGAACACCAGAAATGTACCCAAATCAGACCGCCGCGAGAACTCTTTTGTCAGCCCGGCGAGGTCAAATCGCTCTACAAGATCTACGCCGTCGGGAGACTCGATACGGCTGTAAGACAAGATCTCGCGGGGCGTGAAAACCGATAGTATCACGTAAGTATCCAAGTAGCGGCCGAGCAACCGTACAGCAGTCGTACGTGTAAGTACGCCGGCAGCAAGCCACGCAGGCTCTGCCGGGTTCGCCGCCCGAACACGTAACTGCTGCGGCGTTAAATCACGCAACGTTAACTGTTCAGTCATCGCCACTCTCCAAGACGCCAGCTATGTTGTATATCTGCGCTTTGTATTCGCGCCACGTCGGCAAAAACGTCGCTTGCCTGACAAGGAGAGCTACCAACGGCGACACAAACGCGCGCAAACACATCGGCATCAGCAGCACACCAGTCTGTCGCAACCGCTGCGCAGCCGACCAGTCATACATCTCGTAACGACAAAATCTAGCCGCCAACCTGCCTAAAGGCGAACACGCAAAGTCAACCGGCTGCGTATAGAAAGCTCCGCGGGCAGTCCGTACCGAAATCACCCGCATAACCTCGTTCACGTCGATCGTCAGCGAAGCAAACTCGCCCTGGACAATGTCCGAATAATGCAGCGGCGGCAACGAAAGCGGACGGAACGCCGCGCGAATATCGTCAAGCCGCACGCCGTGTGATCGCAACGCCTGCGCGGCCCGCTTCGTCAACACGCCGGCGTTGAACCAATTCGCGTTCGGCATATCCATCGCATGCGCCAACAATTGGTCCGGCGTCAAGTGGTCCGCGAGATCGACCATCCCAAGCCCTCTTTGTCAGCGAGCTCAATCGCCCTAAGACGTATCGCCGCCGGCGTCGGCCGCGCGTAAGCTTGTTGTGCCACGTACAACTCTAAGCGAGTACGCGGAAGTATAAATATAGGCACGTACACGTAAGACCGAGAGTAGCCTTCTTCCCCAGTAACCTCGTGCGCCAAATCCCACCCGACTCGCGTCATATGCCACACCACCTCCCACTCCAAAATCGCGAACATTATCGGTATGTTGCTTGTATCCAGAAACGGATCGGCAAAATCATACATACGGAAGGCGCCGTACGGTCCGCGACGCGTAAATACGTCTAAGAATTGCGGCAGTCGCACATACGGCGTAGGAAGCCCGCCGGAGTTGTCCACTGCGATAAATGTTTTGACCTCCTCCGGCGACATCGTCTCCGCAATCATCGAAGGGCAGAGATCGTGCCGCGAGAGCTGCATCATGCAATTGGCATACTCGACGCCGACGTTTTGCCAGGCTTGCGTCGCCCGCGAACATACATCTAAAAGCGACATACAATCACCTACGTGTGTATATCCAACACCACAATCGTTTGCGGCTCCTCCGAACTCAGGTCAAACGCACGATGGTTATACGGCGAAAAATCGCTCGCGACAAACGGGAAGTATCTGGCGTCCAACACCTGAGCCGCGCGGTATAGCCGCGACGCTCGGTAGCTCAAATCATCCGTACGCGACTCGTCAACGTTACGCCGAATCCGCTCAGCAATCTCGTTCCGGTCATCATACAGTTTGACGATATAATCATCGACGTACTTGCAAAACTGCTCACGCAGCTCGGCAACCGACATCTTCTCAAGCCTCTCAATCTCCGTCTTGAGCGGCTCTTTCACTTCACCGAAAATGAACGGCGGTATCGGCGACACGTCAGATGAATAAATCGTGGCCATCGCCGCTTGATGCCATGCTACATCGAACGGTGGCCGCTCCTCAAACTCGTCTGGTTTGATACGCCGCCACTTACGCTTAAGCGATAAGCCGCCTTCAGGATAGTCTGCTACCCACATTTCGTTGTTTCTGTTGACGATACTCAACGGGAAAAACCAGTTGTTCTCGTCAAGCGTCAGCTCGTTGATAACGAAGTCGACAGTGTCTTCGAGCCCGTTATAGTCGTTATCGTCGACCGCGATAAAATAACTACCGTGCATTGTTAGCTCCAATGATTTTAGCGACGTCTCGCGACAGCACCGCATTTGCGCCCGCCTGCGCTAACGTCGCTAACGCCTCAGACCGATCTATCCACTCGTTAAAATCGGCGCTCGTAGAACATATCTGCGCTTGCCGAAGTAGCCATAATTCGTCCATGCCACACCACCGTAACCACGCAGGTGCCACTGCCGACACTACGGTGGCGTTGCTGTAACACCGCCCGACATTTAAGTCGAGATCGCACAGCGTACACCGCCAAGTGACATTTCCGTGATACCACCGCATAAGTCCGCGATCCGCTTCACCAAACACTTCCCGGTAATTGTAATACGCCACTGGGCCGCCTGCGACGTAGATACCTGCCGTGATACCGTAGTAAAAGTCGACATCGTCCGGATAATATTCGTGGAGCGCACACAAGTTTTCATCGGATAACCAAGGGATCGCTAATTGATGCTGTTCGCCAAAAATGCCCGCCAGCATACTTAGCGTGCGAGCAGGTATAACCTTGGCATAATCTGCCGATGTGGTACGCATTTGTATCTCCAACGAGCAGCCGCCGCACGCAGCTTAATTGCTTATGATTTCGGCAACGTCCCGCGACAGCACCCCATTTTCAGGTACGCCTAGCAGCACTACTAAATCCTCAGACATCGCTACCCACTCATTAAAGTCAGTACTCACTGCGCATATCTGCGCTTGCCGAAGCAGCCGTAACTCGTCCATGTCACACCATCGCAACCACGCCGGGACCGCCACAGACACCATCATGTATCCGCGGTACATCGCCGTGCCACGCAATCGCAAATCTTCTAAGCTTCGCTGCCACGACAAGCACGTAAGCGATCGTCGAGAAATCGATAGCTGCTCACTGCCAAAGACGCACCAATAATCATAAAACGCAGCCGGACCGCCGGCAGCGTAAACGCCGGCCAAGATGCCTTGGCAAAATGACACATCGTCCGTGTAACGTTCGCGGAGCGTTAGCAAGTCTTCGCGAGACAACCACGAAAGCACCTGCTGTCGCCGCAACGCTGCTTCTGCCAACATGTTCCGCACGCGTTGCGGGACAATTTCTGTGTAAGATGCAATCACTTGAGCTTCTCCGGCCAAACCTTTCTAAGCTCTTGCATAACGCGTATTTCGTCATGCTGTGCCGACATAGCAGCAACGCGGTCGCATGCGTCCAACCAGGCGATATGCTTGCGACAACCTGTTATCGCCTGCATATAACACAACGCTTGGACTGGCGATATATCCGAACCTGAAAGCCAACCTGGTAAGACAAACTCAATGTGCAATCGTGTTTCTCCGTCCCACCCCTGCGATGAATACGCATACGTGAGATGCCTAACCTGCCGCAACCACCTCCGCGTGGAGTCCCAATACCGCCAATTTGTAGAGTCAAACTGCCAGTCGACCTCTAAACAAAGCAAATCGGCGCCGGCAAGATAAGCCGCGCCTATCACCAACGACACTTGATCGCGTACTCGGTATTGCCTAATACGACTCAATACATCTTCCGGCACTCGAGTGTAGTCGACGCCTAAAGACCGCAACGTCAGATCTGCAGCCGTCCCTAGTCTTAGTTGCATAAATCACACACCGAATCGCGAAGAATGATAGGTTGCCAATTACCAGTACAAGCCGTTTCCTCGCACGCGTCCAGGAAGTCGTCGACACGCTTTGCAGCTGTGCAAACCTGTGCCAAACGCAGTACGTCAGCCGGCGATACGATCGCTGGCGTGACCCAAGCAGGCACTGGTGCTACGATCTCGTGTGTGCCGTCAAACCCGACGGTTACACTACACACCGACTTAATGTCGTTTAACGACTCCGGCGGTGATAAACGTCGCCACGGTCGGATGTTCGGCAAAGCCTCATAATCGGAAAACACGCAGCGTACCAAACGCAGCGATACTAGGCGGCTTTCAAGATAAAGCAAAGCAGCCAGCGCGCGGCCAAAATACCATGTGCCGAGCCCGGCATACCGCTGGTCCAACTCCGTAACGTGACTCGACTCCAAGTATCGCTCAAGCACAAGGTCCGGCACAGCAGCTTCTCGCAACACTATCGTCGCATACCCATGGTCGTATATTTCGTACAACATTTTAGTAGTACCACTCGGCGATATTTCGCATAGTCAACACATGATACTGGTCTAACGTCGAACGCGTCTGAATAATGGCTTCAAGCCCGTCTACCCACTCCGGCACATTCTGTGCGGCAAAACACACTTGGGCCGCTCGCAGCGCCTCCAACCAAGACCACCCGGCCTCGCATAACCAAATCGGCACCGGGAGCGAGCAAAAGTTAAACGAGTTCACGCACATACAGCGCTGTAACTGTTGTATCTCATCGTCGCGTTCGAGCTTGGAGTACTGCGTATGCGCCGCATGCACGATGCGCTGGTCAGACATATCTGCCGACATCGACGTGTACACCAGCGGACCTTCAAAACAATACAGCGCAGCACAAACATTCCTGAACGCTGCCACAACGCGATCCGAACTGCGATACAACACATAAGCCAACGCGACGCGCGGAATTGTGTCTCGGATAACGTCCTCGCCGATGCTGACCGCGCTAAAACGCAGCAACACGCGCGGCGGTATCTCCGGATCAGTGCTCTGTCGCATCATCACCATTTTGCAAAAACTCCACTAGCCGACCGACGAACTCGGTGTTAGAAGCCGATTGCCGCGATAACGAATACCACAGCAAACCAGCCAATATGATGTCCGGAGGCGGAAGCCATATCGGTACCGGAATATATACAACGCTGCCAAGACGAAAAGTTGACGGCGCCGCATCGGCGTCGCCAAACTCGTACTCGCCAATCGGCACCAGATAAGAGATATCCGGCAAAATCGCTAACCACCGCCATATAACCGGGCCGCCGCGAGCAAAAATCGCCTCGGCTACCACAGATAACAGCTGATCAGTATCACCGTAATAATCGATCCAGACAAGCACTTCGTCGGGTGTCAAATACCGTCCTTGCATGTCCCAATCGTCATCGGCAATCTGCTTACACCAAGCTGCATAATGCGGTGCGACGACAGCGATCTCATGCAGGTTAGCCATCGTCACCGTAATCACTCCACAGTGTTTCCAAGCAGTCCAGCAGCCACGCTTCTGGCGCCGCCGCCGTCTGACATATCTGGTAAAGCCGCAAACGCTGCAACTCCGCCGGCTGCCGCAGTGTCGGGTAACCTGCTCGCGCGTATTCGCGATCGCTCAGCATCGTTGAAAACGCCGCCGCCAACGACGATGTAAATCCGGCGTAAAGCGGTCGCCGGTTGATTCCGTCCTCGATGCACCATAGCCGCGAGAACCGCATCGCTATGTTAAGCTGCGAAAGCCTGACAACCGCCCGCCGCCAATCGAACAGCAACCTGATCGTCCCTTGCACCGCGCGCAATGTGCCGTCAACGTCTGGTACTGCGTAATTGCACAATATCGTTTCGCCATCCATGTCGAAACTGTCGAATTGCGTATCCTCAATAACAATACCGGCGTCGCATTCGTACACGACGTTGTACCATGAAAGCAGCGTAGACGTCGACAGCTTGCTGCTGAGCCTAGTAAAATCTACCAACTCCAACAAACGATACGCCGCTGCCGTAAGTAGGCCGGCGTTAATCGCGCTGTGCCATCCCGGAACTTGCGGATCTAACGGCACTGCCGGAATATTCCGCTCGTCCAACCAATCTCTGATCTCGGCTGATAACAACGGATATTCTCTCCGATAGCTAAAACGCGGTTTTGAAAAGCGCCGGCCAACTGTGTCTCCACACAGCCGGCCGGCTAGTTTTTTATTTCGCCCTCGCCGAGATCGCCTCGGCGAAGGCGCGTGCCGCCGCAGCCGCAGCTTCGGCATCCCTGTCTTGGTCGCGGCTGCGGGCTTCGTTCATCTTGGTGCCGAGATAACCCAGCACCAAGATGAAGATAACAAATTCGACCATATCGGCCTCCTTTTCTAACCGCTAAGCGGCACTTCTTAATGCCCGAAAATCGCCGCCTTCTTAAGCTAGCTATAGTTCACGACTACATCTGTCAACGGCAAACAGTGCGACCGCGTAACCGGAAGCTGCGGGCCGGCTGGAGCGTAGTCGGCGTAAATATCTATAAGCTTATCTATCCACTCGCGATACGTTCCGGACGATACATCCGCGCGCTTAGCGAGCAAAGCAAGCAGCCGCGAGCCGAGCGTAGACCAATAAGGCACCAGATATACGCCAGAACCGTAACGCTCGCGACGCTCTACCTGCCTAGACCAATTGTCCTCGGTAATTACCACGGAGCCGTAACGCATCGGCGTAGCGTAACCATAATCTTCGATAGCCACCATGCACAAAGAACACACAACGCGACCCGAAAACCACCAAAAATCGCGATAAAACAAGCTCATGTCGAATACGGCAGTCGCGCTTCCGGTAATGTAATGTCGCAGCGTTGGAAGCTCGTAGTACGTTAAAAGTCCGGGCGTTATGCCTAACGGTACCAGGTAGCTAATCAATTCCCGTGAAACCACTCCGGCTTTTACCCACTCGTCAGACAAACCCCGGCACGGTACTTTGTAACCGCGGAACTCCAATTCGGCACGAATGTCGGGCTTCGCCATCGTCAATTCCACCTCGGCGGTGGCGGTCCTTGCGGCAGACCGACGCTGACGTCAGCTAGCACATAATGCCGTCTGGACGTACACGGGATATCGTCATTCTCGTCGCATCGATCGCACATGCAGTTAATCCACTCAACGAACGTGTCAGAAACATATGCCGCTTGCGCCACTGCCAAGGCTCGCAAGTCATTTGCGTTAAAATAATACCAACTCGGCACCATCAATATTTCCGGCTCCGGAGGCCCCACCACACGATTGCGGACCAACTCGTAATTCACAGCCGTAACTTTAACGCTGTCAAGCGTCACGTAGCAGTCGGCACGCGTAAACGCGAGTATGTTGGTAACTACCTCGCTGGTCGCACGCCAGTACGCATAGAAGAATCTCGCCATATTGATGACGACGCCGTGACCGCTGATCCGATAGTGCGAAGCTAACGGCAAATGCGCCGCTATCAAGTTCGCCGGCGTAATCTGCAACCGCTCTAACGCAGATACCAGCCGCACGCTGATGATGCCGACCGCCGACCACTCGCGAGGAACGCATGACGTGATCAAGCACTCGTGCGCCCGCATCAGCTCCCAAATCTCCATCAACCGTTCTTTTTCGCTTAGCGCCATCGTCTGAACTCGCTGTGATTTTCGAATCGCGACAAATCCACCAACCGTAACAAAACCTGTCGCGAAATCGGAATATCGCGATCTTCGCGAGCAAGCGCTTCGCGCAGTAACTCGATCCACTCGACAAAGCTGGGCGCTGTCGACCACGCCTGTGCGAGTACCAGCGGCAGTAAAGTAGATAATCCGTTGTAGCGAACCCACAGCGGTAACACCACCCACTCCTCGGGATCAGTGTATCGCTCAACTAAAGCACGAAAGTTGTACCGTGTCGCACAACTATTTCTCTGACGCGTATCTTCGATACAATACTCCGACACTATGACATTGCCGCTGCTCTGCCAGTAGTCATAAGCAAGCCGCGCCAAGTCGACGCACACGTCGCTGCCGACAACACAATAATGTTCGCGCGTCGGCAACTCTACCGCTGCCAAGTCGTCCGGAAAAAGCCCAGCGCCTCTCAACGTTGACGCCAACGCATAACTAACAACGCCAACGTCTAACCACTCGCGCTCCACGACGGCACTAACACTGTAACCATCGCGACGCAAGCCGGTGATAATTTCGGCGACTCTATCTGAAGGAGCCATTGCTTAGACTACGAGAACCAGCGTAAGAAAAGCCGTACCAGCTTGCGCCAGATGCGATACGCCCTCAGATCCCAAATCTCCATCAACCGTTCTTTTTTCGCTTAGCACCATCGTCTGAACTCGCTTTGATTTTCGAATCGCAACAAATCACGCAGCGTCACTAGAGCCTGTCTCGCAATCGGGATATCGCGATCCTCCCTAGCAAATGCCTCGCGTATCAACTCGACCCACTCGACAAAGCTAGGCGCTGTCACCCACGCTTGCGCAATTACCAGCGTTAACAAATTAGCTAGGCCATCGTAACGCACCCACAAAGGTAGCACCGCCCGCGCCTCAGTGTCAGGGTGTCGCTCAACTAAAGCACGAAAGTTACACGGCCTCGCGCAACTAACCGTCTCTAGCATCCTACCGACGTGCAACCCGTGACTCGTCGCAGCGACACTATACTTCGACACCATGACATTGCCGCTTTTCCGCCAGTAGTCATAAGCAAGCCGCGCCAAGTCGGCGCACATGTCGCCGCCGGCGACGAGATAATGGTCGAGCGTTGGTAGCTCCGCCTCCGCCAAATCGCCCGGCGAAATGCCCATGCCCCTCAATACTGTTGACAACGCATAGCTAACAACGCCGACGTCTAACCATTCCCGCTCCACGACACCGCTAACACCGTAGCCGTCGCGACGCAAGCCGGTGATTATTTCGGCAATCCTGTCTGAAGGAGCCATTGCTTAGACTACGAGAACCAGCGTAAGAAAAGCCGTACCAGCTTGCGCCAGATGCGATACGCCCAACGCAAATATCGCGGCCAGCGGTAGTATCTGGCCAGCGTCCGCGAAATAGCTATCAGATCGGCAATCGCCGCCGGCGGGTCGTCCTCCGGCGCGTGCGTATCCTTCACGCCGGCCCAAATCCCAGCCAGACATATCTGGCCAAGCTTAGCGTAAATCGCCATCTGCACTGGCGGCGGCAGCTCCGTAAAACCTACTTCAGCCGCTGCAACCAACGGATTAGGCGTGTCGATAATTCTGTTGGCAAACTGCGCCAGTTTCTTGGCGCCTTCGATGAACTGCTCGTCAGTTATGTGATGATGCTTTACATAATCTTTGAACCAATCCTCTTGCCACTTAGGTTCGCACGCCCGCAAAGCCTCCCGTAGCATCGCCGGGCCGATATATGCCAAATCTCGCTCAGGGCTGTACATCGGGTCTCGTTGGCCCGCTCGCGGCTCTTTCCGGCGGTATTGAAGTCCCATTCGTTTCCTCGCTTTCGCAGTATCCGGATACTGTTTCTCTGTGTGTCGAAGCCGGACAATCCAAGTAGCCGACCTCGCATTCGCAACATGGGTGCGTATAGTCTCGCGGACACCGCCAAGGCTTTCCATCAAATTGGCGATACCGCATATGCACAATCTGCTTGTTCCATTTTAACAGGCCCGACGAACATCGAACGAGATAGAAGCCCGGCTTCTCTTGCGACAACTTCGGGTCTAACAATAGCCAAACCCGCAAATTGACAAGCTCGCTGATATGCCGCATCGGGAACGCTCCGCGACCAGTAGAATACCCCAGCCGCGTAGCCAACAACCGCACAAACTGCGACCGCCACCACTGCTGCAAAATCATCGGACACGCAGAACCGGCCAAAATGCGCAACCGATACAAACCACCCGCTTCACCCCAGCGAGATCGTTTGAAACTGTAGCTGATGATTTGCGCCGGTACCCATTCCTCTTCCGCCTGATGTACCCAAGGCCCAGCTTCCTTGCCTACCCGCAATTTCGAGATGTTCCCAGCCAAACGCCAAGCTACGGTCCGCGCCAGATCCCGCGTTATCTCCTGCCCCACCAAATCCCGCAAGCTCATAAGTAAAACATCGCCGCGAACGCCGCCCAAGACCCGCCGCACTCTCTGCGACAACTGGGCAAACTGCTGGCCGGTCGGCGTGTACCCGATGTACTCGGCAAACACCTCGTCAAGCAGCTTGTCACGCAACCCGAACACGCGATTAAGCTGAATGTTCGGCAGCGCTACTGCGTGGCGTTCTTCGACAAGTTGAGCCATTCTTTAGCCGTCGTGTTTAGATCGTCGACACGTCGCCAGTCCGCTTCCACGCCCTGCGTCAGTACGTTCATGATAGACTGCACGATGTGCCCCACGGACTGCCGCATGCTTGGGTCGAGCTTCGCAACATCGATCTCTATTTGAATGTCGCCAGGATAAACAAATCGCAGTACCGGCGCAGTCGAAGCGTCCCACTGCCCGGTCTCGAACGCTGTCAGCGTCCCTTTCAACAAGCGATAACGCTTGCCGAGTTCGCTAATACTCTTAGCAACCTCGGCAAGCTCTTCGCCAACGCTCAGAAGATCTTTCGATTCGTCCATCAAACAGCCGCCGGTCTTCGTAGAGGTACACACTGCGCTGGAACGTCGTCAGGCGATCGCTGATCGCGAATAATTCGCTGCCGCTGCCGCTCCAACATATCAGCCTTCATATGCGCAGCTACAGCCAGCTCGCGCAACTTGGTTACCAGTTCGTCGAGATTGTCCAGCAAACCAGTCGGCACTTCCGACGCCCGCATTACCGACAACTCGCGCGATAAGTCGTATCGGTCGCCAAACCATTCGTCGTCGAACTTGACCAGCAACTGACCGACCTGTGCATCCATATGTGCTACGCACGCCGCCGGAGATTGCGGTTGGAACGGGCCGACTTCGTTTACCGGAGCACTCGCCGGCGTCAGTTCAATCGGGTCGGCTTCTGTCTCCAAGCCGTCATCGCCTTGGTCTTCCTCGGCAAGCTCCGCCTCCGCAACGCCGTTACGTCGCTCAAGCTCGTGCAGCAGCGTCGTACGGTTCCACTTATTGGCCAATGCTTCCTCGGCAAACGCGCGGCGCTCGTCAACGTCAGCAATTCTCGCCATGTACAACAAGTGCCACCAACCGAACACGTAACGCCCGTTGCGCTGCGATACGAACCAATTGAACACTTCCTCGGGGTACGCCCCATATACCTGCCGGGCGTGCCGCAACGTCTCACGCGACAACCCGAGCTCGTCAGCAAGCTTACCGACAATGTCCTGCCCGTAATAGTTGTCGCACGATTTCGCCTCGCAGATAGCATCCTCGACGCACGCGCCGATCCGGTAATTGCCAGTCACAGTCGTGCGCGTCATGTCGCGTAATATCTCCGCAATACGCTCAATAGCTCGCGCTTCAATTTCCTGCAGCTCCATCGTAATCCCCTTCGTAACCAGAAAGTAGTAAACGCCCAGCAGCCGCTTCGAAGATGTTACGATGCACAGCCGACTGCCCGTCGGACCGAGACATCATCCGAATGAGAACATCAAAAAGCGGCACACGATCACGCCGCGATAGTTCCGTACCCTCGCGGCCGTAGTTTCTCACCTCGTTAAGCGTCTGCCTCAACGTGCCTCGCGGCCAGGTGCGTGCTATCTGCTCGACAAATAGACGAAACTTGGTGTCCTGCGTATCGACCATCACGCGACGCGATCTATCGAGCTCGTCGCGAACCGTGTCGAAATCAAGCTGCCGCGAAAACAGTGCCGTCAGGCGACGCATAAAGTATTTCTTGCTGAACGCCCGTTTCGCCGTACGCCAGTTGAAAATCATTCGCCGCGGCTTCTCCGTAGCCCCACCGACATGCAACGACCAACCAGCCGACGCATGCGGCATCTCGTTTTCACTGTAAACGAAGAAGAACCCCAAACGACCCAGCGTGCCGTCGTCAAGCGTAAACGATTTCGGCAACAAGTAATCAACCATTAGTTGCCTATCGTGCATCATCGCGCCACCGAATATCGGTTCGAGACCGTGCGCTTTCGCCGTCTCGACAGCAAGCGAATAAACCTCATATGACGGCACCGGCGCTACATCGCTTCTGGTAAAACCATCAACGCGGCGATCCTGCGTATTCTGTAATATCCATGATTCAACGAGCCTACACTCGTCACAAAAACGCAGCTTGATACACTGGTTTAGAATCTTCACTGCTACCGGCACCGACTTCGTATTCGGCGTCATGTAGCCGCCGCGCGTACGGTTGCCGATATCGTTGACCAACGAAAATAGCGGCCAACTCAACGCGCTGCACAACTGCGTTAACGCCGCTGCTGTCAACGGATAACCACAGCAAGACATACAACCGTCCGGGTCGAGCAATAAATCTTCATGCGTACGGATCGGCACCATCAACGTTCGACGGTATAGCAGTTCCAAGTCGGTCAGCAGCTTGTCGCATTCGTCAACGCTATACATTCGCACAACGCGGTCAGCTGCCAGCTGGTTAGGACTATCCGTTCGTCTCGCCATCACGCACAACCAATCCAATAGCCGTTAACAAGGTCAACAAAGGCTGTACGACCAACCGTACGCCGGCAAGGTCCACAAACCAGCCATGCCCGGTTTCGTACTCGCTGCCTCCGTCATGGATTACAATGTAACGCCCGTGGTGCGGCCAATCAAACACGACGCCGCGGAAACCGCAACCGGTCGCCGCTAAGTCAATATCGTCACACAACGTACGGTACGCTTCAACAGCAGCAGATTTCGTCGGGCGGTTCCATAAATCCTGCTCCAGCTTCGCTAGTTTCTGTAATTTAGTCGCCCGCAACCAGCAAGGCAGCTCGAGGAGCTTGACCAGATCGCTCAAGCGCATGATACGCTCCCCGAGCGCTGCCTCGCTGAGATCCTGCAGCGGTCTAACCAAGTCCGTCCGCTGCGACCACTTCAGGATCTGGCGCACTACACTCTGCTCGTACGCGCGAGCTTTAGCCCGCGCTGTCTCGCGAGGGTCAGGAAGTAGACTATCAATATCCATCAAAGACTCTGGGCTCTCGCCAAGGCAGCCTTATTCGCTTCGCCTTGGGCGACTAAGTAATCATACACTTCGCTTTTCGCCAGATGCTGATAAGCTTCAGAAAACAACGGTCGTCGCGCGATATGCATAACGCCGTAAAGAGCATCCAACAAATCCGGCCTAAGCTCAAGCGCGTAACCTAGCTCCGTCGCCGACACCGGATCGCTCGACGGCACGCCCAGCGCGTTCGACCAATATAACTTCCCACGGCTGCCGGCAGCTTTCTCGTGTACGTCGACGATCTCTTTGACCTTCGGCTTGAGCTGCTCCCAGACCTTTTTCGTCAGCCCAACGCCATCCAGCAACAACAACGTATTCGCTTCGAACCAATCGAACCGGCTGTGCAAACGGTACACGGGCTCGCTGCCTTCCGGCGCGTCGTTCTGATACCACATGTGCAGTTTGACCTGGACAGACAAACCGTCCTTGCCGTAGCTGCTCTCCATCGTACTGAGTTTCAGTGTGACTTCAGTACGGTCAGCTTTCTCTACCGACCGCAGCTTGGCGAGCTGCAAAGTCGTTGCCGCGTGGTAACGCAATGCCCGACCACCTGGTATCCGCATCTTCGGCGCTCCCGGCACCAGCGTAATGTCCGGTTTGATATGGTTAATGCCGACAAACGTGAACGGATAACGTTTGATCTTCTGCGGAAAGTACGCCAAATAATCCTTGATCAAATTGGCCTCTTTGGCATACCGTGGCGAAGCATAGCCGTCGGTATCGATCTGCTCACCAGTAATGCGGCTGACCTTGCCCATGAGCGAATCGACACCCAAACATACCGGCAGTGTAGGCTCGCCGCTGCCGATCTCGCCAAGAGATTTCTTCAAAGACCCGACATAAAACGTCGCTGCTGCCTGCCACGCTTCCAACCAATCGCACGATTCGACGCGAACCGCTTTCTCGTCCCAATCCAAAATCGAGTTACGCAGCTCCGGCGTCGGTTTCGTCTCCGCTTCGCATATGATTCCGAAACCGCCACATATGCGATGCCAACGGATGATCTCAGCTAAAAACGTTGATTTGAATGATTTCTTCTCGCCGACAACCAAGTACACACGACTGAGCGGCAACCCTTCACTCTGCAAAATGTAGCGCGCCGCTAACGACGGCACCGGAAGCGTCCAGATGATATCGTCCTGCGAATCGCTGATAAAGTTCCGCGTTTCCATCTTCCTGGAAACAGCGCCAACTGCAGCCTCCAACACGTCGTCTGCCGCAATGTTGCCAACACTAACCGTCTCGTCTTTCTTCTTGCGTTTCGCCATTTTGCAACCACCAAATTAGTGTAAATCGAAAAGAAACCGCGGCTTAGTAGCCGCGATCACACATAGGGTCCGAAGTCACTGAACCCCGTTCCGTACCCGAGCTTGTTGCAGCGCCGCTAAAGCTGCTTTCGCTGCGTCCGAGACAGTTTGTCCCGGCTGCGTCGCGTCTTGCGTCGCGTCTTGCGTCACCGCCGCCGCTGCCGCTTCAGAAACCGCCGGATTCGGCTGTGCTTCTTGCTTTACAGCCGCAGCTGCTGCCTCAGAAGCCGCAGGATTCTGCTGCTCGCCTTGCTTCATCGCCGCTGCCGCTTCGGCTGCAAGCACGTTCGGCTGAGTTGATGGCGGCTGCGTCCCGCCCGTAACCCAAGGCGCGTCAGCGTCAGGCTCTGGTGGTTGCGGCGGCCACGTTGGCGCTTGGCCCAATGCCGCCGGGTCGACAAACTGCTGCGCCGGTTGTTGCGGTGCCGCTGGTTGCTGGCCGAATGCCGGTTGCTGCGAGGCCGCTGGTTGCTGACCGAATACCGGTTGTTGCTGCGCAGGTGGTTGCTGACCGAATGCCGGTTGCTGCTGCGCAGGTGTTTGCTGCGGTGCCGCTGGTTGCTGGCCGAACCCGAACTGTTGCTGCTGCGGGTAAGTAAACGACGCCTGCGACCGGTTCGGCGAATAAGCCTGCCGCACCGACTCCGGCAACATCTCGCCGAATCGCTCACGCAACCCGTACGCCAACATATCTGCCGGCAAACCGCACGAGCAAAGCATGCGAACCTGCTCTTCTATCGACAACACGCGAATGGCCGAATCCCACGGGAAGATCTGGTCGGTAATACCGGCTATGCCAGCAATAGCCGCGCTCTGCCCGTTGCCGATCGTAACCTCGTAAGCAAACGACGTAGACTGACCGCCGGTCATCAATGTCGGCTGCACGCCGCCAGCCAGCAGCCCAGTCTGCCCGACCTGCTGCGTCCCGGCCTGATAGAAATCGACAAACTCGCCACCATCGAGCGCGACAATGTCTTCGTACTTCCGCTTACCCTGCTCGTCCTTCTTCTCAAGCTCGGTAAGCAGAGCCGTGCCAGCTGTCGGCGGCAATACCAACACACATGTCGGCGTGCCGGGGACACCGATCGGCTGCGGCAGTGGTTTCGATCTGTGTCGCGTGAGAATACCCTGTACCAAGAAAATATGCGACGGCTTCGACAACGTGCGACGAGAGCCGCCGGTGCCCTTAACGCAGTCGACCCAGTGCGGCGGCGCCTGTCGCGATTTCACCGCCCGCGATACTGCCGTGTACAACTGCCACACCGGCGATTGCTGCTTGTCCTCGTCGTGATTGCGAGGATCGCGATAAATAAACGTTACACCCGGATCGCCCCAGCCGCGCACCGCGTCATAACGGCGAATCCAATCGCCGAAATCGAATGGTGCATCGCTTAACCGGAACGGGTCGAGCTCGTCCGGCTTCTCGGGATTTCTCCCAGGAAATATGCGGAACGTCGTGTATGTGTAACTCCACGACGGCCTGTATAGGGCTGCGTTCACACCAGGTTTCAGAATGAAAAGCCCTAAATCACTACTCTTATCATCAGTCAAATTTTCGTTAAGTCGATATCGCGACATCAAAATACTCCATTTACTCCACGCAAAAGCGTTCAGGGATACCTAGTTTCTTGCCAACTTCAAGCGGTATCGACTCGCCCCAACGGAGCATCACTTCTTTGTCGACACCAAAATGGTAGACCGGGCTGTCTTTATGAGGCACGCCCTCTACATCGCACGAACGGAAGGATACGTTCTTCGTCATACACTCTTCTACCACTTCATCGTAAACCTCCTCTAAACTACGTACAGGAACTTCCAAAATAACCGCATCGTGAATCTGCAACACGATCCGGTAACCCAATTCTTCGCGTCGCGGATGCGTCGTGAAGTTATACAATGCGAGACTAATCGCGTCTGCTACGGCGGACTGGCAGATAAAGTTCAAAAACTGCCGTTCAAGTTCCCCCATCACTTTGTTGTCCGGCGACTTGACAATACGCCGATACCGACCGAAGCAGTTGCGAATCCAGCCCTCGTTCCGAGCACGAGACCGCAACTCTTCCTGCAACGCGTTCAGTTTGTTGTACCGCGAGAAAATCGTGTCCAACAACTTCTGGGCATCCTCAGTCGTCACCGGCACGCCTTCTTCATTGCACTGCCGCGCAATCGCTTCGGCGCTACGCCCATACATGCCGCCGAAGATCACGTTCTTCGCCGCAACACGCAGCTCTATCCGATGAATCTCCTTCAAACCGGCTTTCGTCGGCTGACAGTCCAAACGAAAAGCCTCGACAGCTACGTTACTGTGAATATCGTAAAAGTTCGGATCGTCGTCAGCCAGGAACGATCGCAGCGTATGCTCGATCATCTGCTCATCCCGCGCCTGTGTCGCCGCCACGAATAACTCAGCACCCTTGAAATCGGACTCCAGCAGCACCATCGGCTCGGGTTTGTTGTCAGCAATAATAAACGATCGTATTTTGTACTTGTACATGTCGCCGGCAATACGCTCGTAATCGCCCTCGCGACGCTTCGACAACGCCTGCAAGTTCGGTCGCGAACTCGACGCTCGACCGGTTTCCTTGTGCTGACTAAAAGCACTCCGCACACGACCGTCTACACATATGAACGATGCAATACCCTTGTCATACACATAGTGCCCATCGGCATCGCGAACAACTTCGCCGTCGACCACTAACGGCTGAGACAACGCCGACTTGAGTATCTGGTCGATAAAACGGATGTTGCGAAGCTTCAGCACGCGCGGATCCTTAGCACCTAGTATGCCACACGTCTCTTTGTCGGTACTCGGAGAGTACTTGGCTTCCTCACCGTCCTCGATCACTTTCTCCCACGGCTTGCCGCGACGCCCCGTCGATTTGACCGGCATCAAATCGAACGTAATAGCACCGTCGGGTCGCGTACGCTTCGTCGCATACTTGTCGCCGAACAGCAACTCGACCGATTGTTGCGAAGACCGCGGATTGAAAGTCGGCCAATGAATCAATTCGCGGAACTCGGCCAATAGCTTCTCGCGTAGATGCATATAAAGATCAACCAAGTCGTCGACACGACCACGATCGACCTTGATGCCGGTCATGTGCATCTCAAGGAACGCCGCAAACGCCTGCATGGAAATCTGAAACGGTAACCAGTTGTCGTGCCCGTACTGATCGCAGTCAAGCAACCCCCGCTTACCGTTAACACCAGCATAAATATCTCGCAGCCGATATGTGTACGCCGCATCGCAGGCGCCGTACGGATACAGTATGTCGCCGGGGCAATCGCCGTACCCCATGAGCTGCTCATTGTCCGCAGCCAGCTTCTTCTTATGCTCGGTACGCCACTGGACCAATTCGTGATCCCAGCGCGGCGCGCCGCAGTATCTGACGCCCTGCAGCTCCAATTTGTACTCGGCTGTCTCGTTCACCGCATGCGCGGCCAACGACGTGTCGAACAGTCCAGCGTACTCGCCGCTGCGGCGATCTGCCAAATCAGTCGGCACAGTGCAGCGGTGTAACAGATTCACACCGAACCAAGCCAACCACGGCAAGTCGGCAGAGAAAAAGTGGCCGATCAGTTGCACGTCGTCGCGGTCAAGCAACCGCAACAGCTCGCGACGAACAACGTAATCGCCCGGCCTAAATGCCGGCACGCCACCAGCCTCGTTTACCACGACAACAAAAGCTCGCTTGCCGTCGTCGCTAAACTGCACTGTCCGCAAGTAGGATTCAGGCTCGCCCGGATACCTACCGTGCCACTCGGCATCAACTGCGATTTTCTTCAAGCCTGGCCGCGACACGATCTCGTCGACAATGCGAACCAAATCGCTTTCCTTGTAAACAAGAATCGTCTCTACGTCGGCCTTCCGCGATGCCGTCTCCGTGCCGTGAACCAAGCCCACGAACTGCCCTAGACCGGCAGACATCTCCGGCAGTAGCTCCGTATTGCGATACACTGCTGCCGGATGGCGAACGGCTACAACACGCATCGTATGCGAGACGTCCCCGATCTCTATCGGAACTTCCTCGACGCGACCGATCATCGCCGTAACCTTGGCATGCCTGCCACAAACAGCTTTCGCCGCATCCGAACCTAAGCACAACACGAAGTCAGGCCGCAACAACGCAAATTCAGCATACAAGAACGGCAGACAATCATTGATCCAACGCTTCGGTAGTACGCCGCCGCGCGGATCCAAATGCTGCCACCGCACAAGGTTGCAAACATACCAATTCGTCAGCTCTTTCGGCGTCGCACCGACACGCAAAAGCGTCTCTTGCAAAAGCTGCCCGCTCGGCCCAACGAGGTTCTGCCGCATGCGAGACTCTTCGACGCCGGGGTGCTTGCCGATGACCATAACTCGCGGTTGCTGCGACATACGATACGGGCCGTACAACGAATCGCCCCAGTAGTGACCAGGCACAATCATCGCCCGCTCGGTCTGGTTGCCGACAAGTACCGGCAGCCAGTCAGGCGTATAAAGCAAACGCTTGTAAACAGCATCCAGCTGCTTAGCTACAGCGTCCGCGTCGTCGCCAGCCAAAGACTGCGACCATTCGGTCATGTCCGGCCCAGCCGGCGGCATGCCCGGTGTCTGCAACGCCACGTACGGCCGCGTATCGAGGTCGACCTCGGCAGTCGTTGTATAAGCCGCTAAAGGATTAAACATCTACAGTCCCAAAAGACAACAAATCGATGTTCTGCCGCTTGGCACAACCGTCGATGTATGCCCAAAGAAATTCCCTATCGCAGCTCGCCGGATCCGTTCTCGGCGGTAACTGTACATTCACTGTCGGCATACTTACCGCCAAACGTCCGTAAATATCGTCAGCTGCATCCGCTGCGTCGTGATCGAGCAAAATCACCGCCGCTTTCCAATGCTGCAAGATCAAACGCTCCTGCACGTACGACAGCGTTTTGCCGCACAATGCAACCGCGCCGCGACCCACAGCCCACACGTCGGTAACACCCTCGACAATAAATACCACCGGTGATAACAATGCTCGGTCGTAATCGTAAAGCAGCAGATGCTTCATCATGCCGGGACAAGTGTAATACTTGGGCACCATCTTTGGTCGGTGCGAACCGATAAAACGACCTTGCCAACCGACAAGCCTACCGTCTTGGTAAAACGGTATGATTAGGCGGCCGCGTGCCCGCCACATTCTCGCATCGTCAACACGCGCACAGTAGCGAAGATCGTACAAAGTCGCAACAACATCCGGATCCCACCCGCGCTGCCGTAGATACATACGTGCCGGGTGGGCGTCAGGCAACTCTTTCAGTGGGATGCTGTCGCCCGGCAGCTGCTTATCTTCGAGCGTTTCAGAAACAATCTCGCCGGGGCGAATCTGCGCTGTCAAATGTGCGTCACGACCAAAAGCCGAATATACTCGATCGCGAAGCAGCTCGCGATATACCGGCTCGGCCAAACAATCTTCGTTAAAACATTTCGCTGCCCACCACATGCGGTCCTGGTATCCGTACTCCGGAAAGCCGATACCCCATCTGTGGTTGATCCACAGCCGTGCCCGCGAATCGACAGCGCCGCGGCCAGGGCAAAACGGACAATCTATCCGATACGACTCGCCGCGGGATCGCAGTATGATCCGCGCCGACGCCGGATTAGGTTGCGGCTCCAAAACCGCAGCCTGGCCCGGATTCGCGATCAATACGCGACCGTACAACCGCTGCAAGCGGTTGTATAGCATTGGATTCAATGGTTCGATCATCAACCGAAATCCTGATCGACTTGCAACGGATTCGCTGACGTATCGGCAAACCTACGACTATCTCGTTTTGCTACGATCTTTCTCGTAACCGAATCAATCGTGTACTGAGAATTGACATCTATCAATTGGCTGAAATCTCCATCAATCATGCAAATTGTCGGTGCCATGCTCTCAGCGCGTCGAGATTTTGTCACTCGCAATACGCAAGTATTCGTCGCGTGATCCTTAGTACCTAACACAAAAGCAAACCAAGCATTAACAGCAAAACTCGAACATCCCTCAGCGTCCGCATGCGTCAGTTCCGTTACCGGAGACTTACGATTCATCGCTCCGCGAATCTGATGCACGACAAACACGCTGCACTTAAATGGCGCCGCTATTTCGCAGTGGCACGTATCAACGAATTGCGTCAACTCAGCCGTCAAAGACCGTTCGACGTCGCCACCGCGGGATTGAATATGCCGGCGGGCGCAAGTACCGGCCCAGTCAATCAAAACGAGACCAGGCGACTTGCCGGTCTCGTTCGTCATAATATCAAGATGTTGTCGGATCTCTGGAATACCGCCAAAGCCTACCGCCGGCGCGCCAGGTCGCGGCCTGCCTGAGAAATCAAATAACTCGAAGTGCGTATTCAAAGCCTGCGCAGCGACTTCCTTTCTGGCATATTCGCTTGGAATGTCGCCGGCAGGAAAGATCGTCCGCTCGTAAGGGAACTCTCCGCCTACACGACTCAGCTCGTCATAACTGGTAATCGCGTCAAGCCGCCTACGCGGTATCTGCGCAGTATTCGCAATCGCCCGCTTACTGATATCGTCGTGACCACCTTCGTAACAGAAATATGCCGTTACGCGTGACTGCTCGTGCCGTAAGAACGATTGGTACTGCCGGAACGCGTAAGCACAACCTATCTGCACCGCCAGTGTCGTCTTGCCGACACCAGTCGGGCCGAGCAAAACGTAAACTTCACCAGGCTCGGTACCGCCGTTCAGATAGTCGTCGATAAACCGTAAACCCGTAGGCTCCCGCGCTACAGCAGTTTCTTGCCAAGCATCGGGCACAACCGGCTGCGCCTCGTAGTTGGCGACCGCACGGATCTGCAGAATCTCATCGTAAGCGCGGCGCAGCAAGTCAGGCAGTTCGGGTACTTGCCCCTGACCTGACATGAACGCGTGTGCAAGCCGGACACCGACTTGTCGCTGCATTAAAAACTGCCGCAGTACTTCTACTGCGGCTTCTGGTGTTAACTGGTCCTCGGCATTCTGTTCGCCATACAGCCAGTCGAGCAACTGCATCGCCAATTGCTGATCGCGTACGGTTGCCGCCGGTTGCTTCGCTACCTGGCCGGCAATGTAAGCACGCATCAACGACGCCCGAGGCATATCGTTGTAGCGGCGGTAGTACTGCACAGCAGCCCGCCATATCAAGCTGTGTGCTCCTTCACCTTGCCCTGAGAAAAGCGTCGGATCGACCTTCTCGACAGCGAGACGGAATATCCGCTCGCACCGCAACATATGCGCCAGCAACCAATTGACTGTAAATGCGTCAATCGGGATCTGGATTTTCTCAAGTTCAGCCATCGTTCTTCCTGATATTAAAACTACGCCGGTACGCCTCGGCTCGTTGTACTATCTCTTCCGGCAGCTGCTCGCCCCACCCGGTCACGTATCCGTTGGGATCCTGCATGAATTGTTTCAGCGCCAGATCTTCATAGATATCAGCGATGTAGCGCGCGCCGAACGATAACGCCGTCGCGTAACAAAACAACGCCGACAAATGCCATCGCGGCTGCGATAGCAAGACGTGTTCCCAAAGCTCCTGATCTGTCTTGTCTGGGAACCAACACCGTGTCGTGTTGACAGCCGCTACGAATTGCTCCAACTCGGCCGCATACTCCCGCTGCCGCTGGCTTTTCGTACCGACCAGATTGATCATGTAGTTGCGCAGCCGTTGCCGCGACAACAACCAGTTGGGCTCGACTAAAACGCCACCTTCCATGACGAAATTGACGTAACCCTCGGCGTCAAAACAGTTCGCTTCGAGTAGCATCAGCGCGATGCGAACCCATATCGACGTATGCCGCCGCCCCGAACTGTCTTCGCCGCCGTCCCACTTCGGCATACGCTGCATGCCGTAAGTACTCGGCACACCCTCGAGTGTCGATACAAGCGCACGACGACGAGACACATAAGCCTCCCGCACGCGCGCCGCAAACTCCTCGATGGGGTCTTGAACAGCCTCTGCAGGGTTAACTGCGAACCGTTCATGCGAATGGGCCACGTTTCCGTGGCCCATGAACGCGCGTAGTTTCCGCTGGACTAGCGCCATGTTACTTGCCATATCGTTTAGGCGTCCATAATGTTCCATCTGGCATGTACTGCGACCAGCCTTCGCCAGCGTAAATCCGCCGACGCGCTAATGACTGCTGCAGCATGCCATTATCAAAATAGTCCATGCAATCGACCAAAATGCCAGCCTTCTTACCGGTCTTTTCATCGATACGACCAACACGACCGGGCATCTGAATACTGTTCGTTTTGCTGACGCCCCCGGCAGCGCGGATCAGCACTTGCAGGCTGTTAAAGCTTACACCAACAGCCCAAACACCCGTAGCAATAGCTCCAAGTATCCGACGTTCTTCGAACGCAACACGCAATGATTCTCGCCGCTGTGCTGTCATTCGCGGCTCGTCGTCAGATAGTAAACCCATACGCCGCCACGTTGCCATGCGTTCCTGCGATACGCCTTCCGAATAACAGCAGATGAACTCCGGCAGCAAACGGCGCAAAAAGAGCATATGCTCAAACGTATCTACCAAAATCAGCGTTTGCAAGCCGCGATCAACGAAACTTTTCGCGGCCTCAGCAATTGCCTCGTTTCTCGCCGCATTCCGCCAAATTCCATGCCGCTTTTTAGCTGTCGAAGACTGCAAATGCGCAATCGGATTACAGTCGGCATCGATGCCCAACCACTTAACGATCATCGGCACGACCAAACCCGCACGCACTGCTTCAGCATGCGATATCTTGAATATGGTCGGCCCGAAGATCGCTTCCATACGTGCGTGCGCGTTGTCGGCCCGCGTCGCTACAGTCGCCGTAAAACCATACATACGAGCATGTTGGTACCGCGACAGTAGTTTGACGTAGCGGTCGGTCATCATCTCGTGAACTTCATCGACCAATACGATATCGGCATCGAACAAATTGTGGTGCAAACTGTCAGCAGTAAAAACTGTTACGCGACCTTCAATCCGCTTACCGCCGCCGATCTGACCCACATTAGGCACCCAACGTATACCCAGATTGCGTATCGATGCCACAACATCACGCCGCCGCGTAATGATGTCGATCTTTGCCTTTGGGTAAAGTACGCAGACCATCCAGATGATCCACATTTTCCCAAATGCCGGAACTGCGTCGATTACCCCACGTTCCGAAGCTGCGATGTTTGCTATACAAACGTCCTGGTATTTTCGAAACTCGAAACCCGCCGCTAGAGCGTCCCAATCCTGCTCGTAGCAGTCCGGTCGATCTAGCGGCGGATCATCCCTTACCACATCAACTTCGTATCCGCGAAGCTTGAGCGTTCTGACAATACGTTGCAGCCAACCGACCTGGCATATGAGCCGGCCCTTACCGTCGTACTGAAACATTCGCCGGTTCTCATACCGCACCGACGCGCCTCTACCACGACCGCCATGCTCATAGTGCCTATGCGTATAAACCAACTGACCTTCGATCAGCCGCAACACGTCGCGCGGCAACGACTCGCCGTCGCCACCCGACACACACATCAAAGGGCCAGAACGGTGTATGACCGCTGACCGCGTCGCTATCGCTGTCGCCATAAAATTGCCTTATCGCCCCACGCGCAAAGTGTCACGCAAGAACGTCACGAACGCATCAGCCTCTACGTCATACAAAAAGAATTGCTCGGGGTCAAACAGATCAAAGAATTTTCCTTGCCCCGAAGTGTCGTAAAGCTTGGCCAGCCAAACGAGTCGGATAAATCGTAAAAATTTCTGGCTCGCCCGCAGATTGCATTTAACGTCAAACATCGGCTGCTGCGCGCCGTCGCTACGCGCATAAACACCAGCCCATGTCCGCCAAATAAAATCAGCCGGTGACTCCAGCAACGGCTTTGCCCTATCGCCCATCGCAACCCGTTTGGCGTCCCGCCAAGCATCCAAAATGCGACGACAGCGACGAACACGCAGCGACCGTATGTTGTACCGCAATGCGTCGGACATGGACTTAGGGTCCAAACCCATATACGCCATCAACTTACTGTCGCGATTCGGACGCAAAAGATCGATAAACCAACGAGGATCTACGATCTCTGCCAAAACTTTAGCTAACGCGAAACTGTCGTGCGGCACAAAAGAAACCGGCAAATACGCCGGATGTGCGTACAACAAACGCTGCTTCTGCGACACGAACTCGTCATAACGACAGTTACGCATACCAATGATCAAACTGTAAACTGCGTAATCATCCAGACTAACTTCATGAAATCCCCCTTGTGACGGTGCCAGCCGACAATAGTCCATCTCACGCAAAACAATCTCCGGATGCTTGCGATATCGCTTCGGTATCTGCAAATCCGGATTGCAAACCTGCAAGGACTTGAATTGGCGCCGCTCCCGAGCCACGAATAGCTCGCAAATCATAGCTGCGTTATCCGCTGCACCGACAAGCTGTATCGTCTCGTAACCGTCGATGTGACGGTCAACGAACTCCGGGATTGTCGCAGTAATAGACACAGCCCGACGCCCCGGCTGCGCTATCCAAATACGCCGCGACGACGATCCGAACGGGTCTACGTAGACTTTAAGCTTATCGTGTGACATTTAGGTTACACTTCCGAATAAACTACGTTGTCGAACAAGTAAGATAATCGCGGATCGTGCGTTACGAACAACAATTGCAACCCGTTAGTCGACGCAAGTTTCCGCAGCTGTTTCAACGCATCGGGCAAGCGGGCTAAGTGCTGCTCGTCCAAATACGCCTGCGCCTCGTCGAGCACCAAAACATCACTGCCAATAAACAGTGTATTCAATGCAATGCGCAACGCAAAAGCCAAAACGACGCGCTGCCCAACGGACAACCGCCGATCCGGTATCCGACGCCCATCAGCGAACAAAGCCGTGAAGCCTAAATCTTCAGTCGGCTCAACGCGGAACGGCGCATCGAAAATCTCCAAAGTCTCGTTGATATCTCCCAATAACCGTTCCATGTAGGTGTACGTCACAACCCGCTGCAACTCGTCGCGGTGGAAAATGCGTCGCAACTTCGTCATATGCTCCAAAGCTGCTTTAACACGCTCACGTTTCGCGATTTGCGCGTCAGCACGTTGCAACACACCTTCCATAACACCGAGCTGCCGCCTCAAATCGGTTAAACTGTCAGTCAAAACGCGGATATTCGCTTCGATCTCGCTCTGGTCTCGTAACTGCGATTCCATCGCCTCCACGTCGTCACTGACTTCGATCGCATAGGCTTCGGCCAGCTTGCGGCTCGCCATTTCCTCTTCGTCTTTGATATTCGCTCGCGTCGACTCGTACTCGGTCTTCACTTTCGTCTGCGCCACCAACGTCTCGGAAACACGCAAACCAGCTCGCTGCAATTGCTCACGACCGCGCCGCAGCTTGTTCAACTCTTCCTCGTCAGGCGGATCGCCCAACTTCGCCACAGCCTCGTCCAGCCGCTCCTGCAAGCGCCGCAACCGTTGCAAGCTTTCGTTGTATGACTTGAGCCGCTGCTCATAGTCGTGATACTGCTCGTACCTGGCCTTAACGTCGGCAGCCGCAGCTTCCAACTGCGCAATCTCTTGCTGCAAAGACGCCGATAGCGTTTGCTTGTCGACCGGCTGCCCGCATGTCGGGCAGTTCGCTTCATCGACTTGCTGCAGCTTGGCCAATCTGGCACGCGCATGTTCCAGCTGCGACGTCAACGAAGCGAACTCGCCGTACAATTCGCGCACTCTGTCGGGTGAATAGTCCACAATCTCGGTCGTCGGCTCGCTTATGGTCGACGCCAACGTAATGACCGCCTGCTCCAACGACGCAACTTCATTCGCCCGCTCAGTGTAAAGCTGGGCCGCCGCGTTGAGCTCGGATAAACGCTCTTCGACATCGCCGTACTCTGCCAACAATTGATCGAACGCACGTTTAGCTTCGTCGTGCTCGGCGACAGCTTCGGCTAACGCTACAGCCAACTCGCCAAACCGCTCCGTCTTGGGCAATACCGCGTCAATACGTCGCTGCGCCTCGGCATACAATTGCTGCTGGCGGTCGCGCGCAGCAATCTGCCTACGGTACTCAGCCACCGTCTCGGGCGATAAACGGACGGCTTCGAGTCGAGACAATTCGGCCTCGTACTTATCGCGCTTCGCAAACATCTCGGCCAACGTCGACCTGACTTGCTCGATATCGTCAGGATACGGCGGAATCTCGACACGACTCGTTGCCGTCATAATTGCCTGCCAGATCCGCTCCGCCGTGTCCGTCCCAAAGAGCCGCGCCAGCTCCTTGGCGCGATCAGCCGGGCGCAGCTCCAACCACGCTGTAATCTGCTGCTGGCGCACGAAAATGTGCTCCTGCAGATAGCGCCGCGAAATGCCCAACCGCCTTTCGATCTCTTCGTTGACCTCGACGATCGTACGCCCGTAACGCTCGCCGTTGACCGTCAGTAACACTTTGTTCGGCCGCAAACCGCGATAGACCTCAATCGTGTCGCCGCGATGCTCCAGCGTTAATCGCACATACGCTCGGCTGCCTTCGGGTGCTCCTTGGCGTATGTCGTCGGCCTTCGTACCAGTGCCGCCAGCATCCCCGGTCAATGCGTAAAGCATCGCCCGAATCATGTTCGATTTGCCGGAGCCGTTCGGGCCGGCAATCAAGTTGAAATGCGGACTGAACTCGACCGTACGGTCGTCATACTGGCAAAAGTTCACCAGTTCAAGTTTCTGAAGTTTCACCAACGAGCTCCTCGAAAATAGCCTTCGCTTCGGTAACAGGATCAGCCGCACGGACCAACCTGACAGCATTCTGGTAAACCGCTTCGTCGTCCCGATAAAGCTCGGCAAGCCCGCGCAACAGCGCTTCTTTACCGCCGCCGGCGACGATGTGATCGCGCTTATCCTTCGGAATGGCAACTGCAGGGCCCTGCTCCGGCGGCGACACGCTGATAAACAAATGCACCGAATCGCCCGCCCGCCGCCGAATGAGTTCGACTGCGTCAGGAATATCCGCACGCACCTGAACCCAAACGATGTTCTTCTCGATCTCCGGCGGTACGTGCGGCTGCGGCTGCGACACTTGCGACTCGTCCCAACGAGCCAACAAGCTGTCCAAGTCGGCTTCGCTGTTGACGTACCACATGAAACACTGCCGCTCCAATAGCCGCCGAGGCTCCACATGCAAGTCGTCGTACAGAAGATAAACCCGCTTCGGTGCGTTCTCGTTGATCTTCTGCCGACACAACGGACCAGGCGACACGAAAGGCAAGCATTTGCTGCCAAACTCGCGATACATCCCGCAGTGGAAATCGCCGGATACGATCAAACGATGCTCCTGGCAAGCATCCAACCAGACGTCGCCCAAGACATCGCCCATCAGATCCTTCCAAACCTGATGCGTGACGAATACGTCAGCCGCCGCAACCTTCCCGACAGCCTCGACGACTTCGCTCGGATGCTGATAATCCAAACCGGCAAACGCCAGATTGCCGACCTCGATCGGCGTATCGGTAAGATGCGTTGCCGCATGCGAAAGTGTCGAAATAATCGGCGGTTGCGAAAGTTCGTGCTGGCCTTGGACGTACAACACGCGACAGCTCGCCGCATCAGCCGCTGACAAGAATCGCTGCATCGTCGCCAAAGCAGTCGATCGTTGCAACTTTTCGTTGAATATGTCGCCGGCAAGCACCACGGCTCGCGGGGACAGCTGTTCCACGATATTCGCTACTTGACGGATGCCGTAGTCGATATCGCCAACCAAATCGGGGTGGTCAGCCCAAATGTACGGCATGCGGCGGATATGCCAGTCAGCCGTCAAAACTGCGATAAGCTCGTGTGACACTAAATATCCCTCCGTTCAAGAAGCTTGTTGAACTGATCGACCGTCAACGGCGGCGCGTCCAGTTGCCGATGACTGTAAAGTTGCACGCCAAAGTTATAAACTGCGTCCTTTTCGGCTTGAGTCGAAATACCCATGCTTTCATAAAGACCAGGCGGTACCGCCAGCCGGTGCGTACCGTCACGAACCTGCGACACCAGCGACTCTTTGAAATCGAGCCATAGCTCGTTGAGCTGCCGCCCATGTCGCATAGCCAACGAAAACTGCAACGTGCCGGCCTCAGCGCCGTACCAGGCAACCGCATCGGCAGCAGCTGCAAGTTCGCGCTGCAGTGTCTCACGGTAAAGCGATGCAAACAGTCTCGCACTCATAGATCGATCTCCTTTATGCGAGCAACAAGTTCCGTTGTACTGCACGATACGGGCGGCTTCGGCGCTATACTGCAGAAATCGCCGCCGCAGGCCGCCACCGTGCTCCCTTCCGGTATCCCCGTCGGCGTATACCCCGGCCCTTTGAAGTACAGCCGCGGCTTGAGTTGCCGCAATATCTGCTGCGCAGTACGGCTGCTAAACGACGTCACCGCCGCCACGCTCTCCAACGCCGCTAACGAGAACATCCGCTGCTGGAGCGGAATGATCGGTCGCGAATAACCCTTGTTCTCCCGCGCTGACGCATCGTCGTTCACCAACACGAACGCCGGTGACATATAGCGATTTCTCGCCTCTGTCAACAAGGCGATATGCCCCACATGCATCAAGTCGAAAACGCCGTTGGTCGTCGGAAACACCTTGGCCAGCTGCGGCCCGAACGTCAGCGACAATTTCGGGGACAGAATCTTGCGCTGGATATCGCCAGCAATGTACTCGCCCCAGGCATCGAATAGCGATATCGGACACGGACCCACGTTGTCACAAGCTGCCGTCGCTGCAGCCGACGCGAACTCCAAGGCGGTCTTTGGCTCTAGTCCAAACAACTCAGCCATCACGTACGACGCTGTCAGCACGTCGCCGGCACCGACGGAATCGCATACCTGCCGTTGCCTGGTCAGCACGCTCTGCCCGTCGGAAGTAATCGCGCCGCGCGGACTCGTGATGATCAGCCGCTCCGTATTGAGCTGGTAGGCCAAAGTCTCCGTATCCTCAACACCCAACCGCAGTTGCATCACCGCCGCTTCGTCGCTATTCGGGAATATCGCCGTCGAGGGCGGATAGCGATGGAAATCGCCTTTGCTGTGCGGATCGATGTAGATTGGCGTCGTCACACCGCGAAATGCCACCGCTGCCGCCCCTACGGCGTCACCGCCGTAATCGGCCAGCACGATTGCGTCGTAAGCGTACGCGCCCAGCAAATACTCCACCTCATGCCGCAACTCACCTAACGCCGTCGCCGGCAACGCGTGATACTCCCGCGGCGTTATGTCGTGGCGAGCCAGCAAAGCGCCGTCGCGAGAATAGTATCGCCGGCGGATACGAGGTGGCCGCCGATGCGATATCGCAACGCTCACACCTTCGCCCGGTGCGTACTTGAGTCGCTCGAAGCAAACCAAGTCGACGTCGGCGCCGTACTTGCCGAGCTGCCGCGCAATCAGCGCCGCACCGCCATATCGGACATCATTCGGGGTCGTCGATATCTGATACACGGGGATCGGTGTCGTCTGGTCGACTCGGTCGCACTTGATATCGTACCGCTCGTCCGCAACGACATCACCGACCACCAGAATCTTGAAGTTCGCCATTCTGCTGCTCCAACGAGAATATGAGCCGCCCATCGCCGTCTATCACGACAGGCTCGGAAAGATCGACGTGCGGCCGTACGCACGATGCTAGAAATTTGCCGTCCCGGTGCCACTGTATGTCCAGCCACGGGCCGTGCCTGGAATCGTACAGATACAAGTACACGCGGTCGCTCGAATTAGGTAACCCGGCAAGCGTAAGCGTATACAGCAGCGAATCTTCTGTCGTCGCTCCTGCGGTCAAAGAAAGCAGCGATGCCAGCGAAGCATACAGCTCCGCTGGCACCACGTAAACTGCCGCAATTACCCCAGGCTGCTGGTGCAGCGCTGCCGGCAAGATCGGTTCATTCGCCATAAGTGCCTTCGACGCCACGCGCTTCGCGGTCAGCAGTCCGCGCTGCGAGCGCTGTCAACGCCTTGCCGATGTAATCCACCGCCAACGCGTTTTCAGGACACGCCAAACGGCTCTCTTGATACAGTTCCAAGCGATCGAGCACCGCTTGCAACACGTCCTCGACGCGCGCTCCGTTCGGCTCGTCGCCGTCCTGGACCGGACCGCGCTGCCACGCGATCGTAAAACCGCAACCCCAACTATGCCCGCCTTCGGGCAGCCCATCCTGCGTAAACCAATGATGTTGACCGCCTGCCGGCCGCTCAGCTACTGCACTTCCCATAGCAAACCTCCAATAACAAGTATCCGGATACTGATTTCAGCGAAGCAGCTCACCGTATCGCTGCACACGCCGCGGAATGCTTCGGTAAATAATCGCTAGGATCGCCGCCGCATGCGGCGACATCGCATCTGTAAGCCACGATTTCGGATACCGCGACATGTTGACCACGCCGAACGCGATCTGAAAATCGCTCTGTGGTATCTGCCGCGCTGGAAATTCCAACGGCGGCTGCCAATCAGCCGGCGCAAGCATCATGTACGAAAACCTCGTTACGACATGCGCTTGCCGTTCGGCAAAACCATTAACCCGCCGCAACACGACGGTAAACCTGTTAGCGGCGGCCGGTACGTCTGCTGCCACAAGACGTCGAAATTTTCGCCGCAACGGTTTATAAGTCTCTTTCGCTATTTTGTCAAACTGGACCGTCGGCGCCGGCCCGTAAAGCTCGATCACATTGCTGCCGTCGGTACTGCCAAGGCTCAATGATCCATGAAACACACGCATATTCGTGCTGTTTTCCCAGACACGACGCATCGCGAAGAACAACCTGACCACGGATGCGCCGAAACAAAATGGGCAAATTGGGATGTTACATCGCGGACGGGCGCCACGGTAATAAACACCAACCGGCGGACAGACCATCGCAAGCCGCATCCTCGGGCTCACCGGCAAACCGGTGCGCTCCATGTCGTACAAACGGCGACGCCACAGTTTCTGCACCTGGAGAATCTTCTCGCAGCAATTCTTCTGCGTCATCCGACCAACCAAACGATCGAACACGGCGCGACGAGCAGTCCAGCTTGCCTGGTCATTGAACATCGCTACCGGTTCCCAATTCGGGTTCCACTGCGGTTTCTCCATCTGATCTTCTCCGTAGTTTGCCGCCTGAGCTCCGTACGCGGCGGCTGAGACGCTGTAACGGTACTTGAGGTGTTCTGAGTCATTCGGCGGCTCGAGGCTCTCAGAAGCCAAATATGAGCTTCAATAAACACCACCCAAAAGTATTACGGTTTAGTGGTCCTTCGCATTGGTGTCATAGACATCTGTACACTATGGCGGAACTGTCAAAATCGGCGAGTGGAATTGGCTGTAGTCCAGCATCTGTAGGCTAGAGCACCCGCGTGCAAAGTAAAAGCACGCGGGTGTGCTCTATCCTGGATTACTTAGTAACTTTTACTTTGTTACTAAGTAACCAGCAGGTTACAGAAACCGCATGTGTTAATTTTTTACCTTGTTTTATAGGCTAAAGTCCACTTTAGAGGCCAATTTCGCCAATTTGTTGTCACAGCAAATTTTGATTTTACACAATAAAAACATACCACCTCTGGGGTTTGAAACGACTAGCTGCGGAATTTTCCAATCGGGTGGTTTTTACCACCTTTGGATTGAGATTATGTTTCAATAGTCTCTCTCCCTGCCGCCGCCGAACTAAACGTATGACCTCAAAGGTTGTAGAAAACTCTGTCATTTTGACACACAATCTAGTAGACCTTGGTTGTGTGCTAACAATTTGTCACACTTCTGCCGCCGAAATGCTTGCATTTGTGCGACCAAAAAAAGAATTATTTGAGCGCAAAAACAACGGCCTGAGTCGTAGCTCAGGCCGCCGTTTCGGTATCCGGATACTTATTTCTTGGACTTCTTGCAGGAGTCGAGTTCTGGATACTTCGCGCACACTTTTGCTTTCACCTTCGCCGGATCAGAAGCGTACCGCCGATAAGCTAGCGCTGCGATAGCTCTTTTCTTCGTATCGATCGGGAAACTGCCACTCGGCTCATGTTTCTTACTTGGGAATACTTGTTTTGATTTCGGCAGCTTCTCCCGCCGTTCTTGTGTTATTTCGGAGTACTTCCGAAACATCTTCTCGTGCTTCGCTTTGAGCTTCCGCAGCTTCTTCCTTTTCGTTTCGGCAAACTCTGTCGCCACCGACGGTTTCACCTTCTTGGCCAGTTGTTTGACCTTCTTGCTTGGCGCTTCGATTTCGCCTTTCTGTACGGCATGGACCATGCCGAACAGCCGCTGCTGCGCCTTCGATTTAGCGGGCATAATGTTTAACCTCCTGATTGGTTTGTTGTCCAATCCGGATTATAACACTCTGCCGACATAGAAGAAAATAACCATGCGATGCCTTGCCGAGCAGCGACTAGCCGCGCCAAGCCCTACCTAGCCGTGCCAAACCTCGCCGGGCTCTGCCCAGCGTGGCCAAGCCAAGCCAAAAGAAATCCCAGCAGCCGCCGTTAGACGACTGCTGGGCAATACCATGCAATACCGTGCCTTGCCCGGCAACGCCGCGCCTGGCCCCGCAGTGACAAGCCTTACCGTGCTCGAGAAGCCTACGAAGTCCCAGCAGCCGCCGTTAGACGGCTACTGGGCAATACCATGCAATACCGTGCAGTGCCCCGCAACGACTAGCCGAGCCATGTAGTGCCGGACCCCGCAGTGCCACACCATGCCATACCAGGAGAAATCCCAGCAGCCGCTGCTAAACGGCTACTGGGCAATACCTCACATCGCCGGGCAATACCTCGCATTGCCTCGCCGTACCATACCGAGCCCAGCAATGCCTTACACTGCCTAGCGTTACCGTGCCCAGCCGTGCTCGAGAAGCCTACGAAGTCCCAGCAGCCGCCGTTAGACGGCTACTGGGCGATGCCAAGCCTTGCTTCGGCAAGCGATGCTCTGCCTGGCCAGGCAACGCCCTGCCCAGCGCAGCCGCGCCTTGCCATAGCTGTTTTGCCACGCACGACCCAGCCTTGCCATACTCTGCCAAACCACGGCTTGCCAGCTGAAATCCCAGCAGCCGCTGTCAAACGGCTACTGGGCAATACCTTGCAATACCATGCAATACCTCGCAATGCCCAGCATTACCTCGCACCGCAGTGCCTTGCCATACCTAACCTTGCGCTGCGCTACCATGCCTCGCCACCCCTCGGCGCGCCGTGCCGCTCTTGAGAGCAGCAAGCAGAAATCCCAGCAGCCGCCGCTAGACGACTACTGGGCAATACCATGCAATGCCGCGCAGTACGGCGCCATGCCCCGCCCAGCCTAGCGCAGCCGAGCCAAAAGAAATCCCAGCAGCCGCCGCTAGACGACTACTGGGCAATACCATGCAATGCCGTACACAGCCGTGCCAAACCTAGCCGAGCCATACCTGGCCTCGAACTGCCCTGCCCTACCGAGCCTAACCAAACCAGGCCGTGCCGTGTAAATCCCAGTAGCCGCCGCTAGACGACTACTGGGCAATACCTTGCAATGCCGCGCAGTACGGTGCCATGCCCCGCCCGGCCGAGCCCAGCAAGGCCACGGCTCACCCTGCCGCGCCGAGTAAATCCCAGTAGCCGCGGTCAAACGGCTACTGGGCAGTACCTTGCATTGCCACGCAGCGCCGTGCAAAGCCGAACAATGCCATACACTGCGTCGCCAAACCCCGCCCCGCATTACCAAGCCGAACGATACCTAGCCGAACCACGCCCTGCCCATCTTGGCCAAGCCTCGCCGTATGAAGCCTCGGCAGCGGCGATTAAACCGTTGCCGAGTAATTGCCTTGCACCACCGGGGCAAGCCGAGCCTTGCACTGGCAGGCCGAACCCTGCAAAACCATGCCCATCCGGAGCATGCCGAGCCACGCAAATCCAAGCAGCCGCCGCTAGACGACTGCTTGGCAATACCTTGCAATGCCTGGCATCGCCAAGCCCAGCCCCGCCGTGCATCGCCATGACGAGCTGCCGCCGTGCCGGGCCACGCCGATCCGTGCCGTGGGCAAGCCGAGCCTTGCAGTTCCAGGCCGTGCACTACCAAACCTCGCCCTGCCGCGCCGAGTAAATCCCAGCAGCCGCGGTCAAACGGCTACTGGGCGATATCATGCAATGCCGGACCTCACCAGACCTCGCCGGGCCTTACCAAACCCCGCCGGACCCGGCCTCGCCACACCTTGGCTTGCATCGAAACTCGGGTCTATGCGGCTGCAGACCGGGTCTTCTCGTCGACTTTCCACTTCGTGACGACGAACCGCCCATAAGGGCCTTTCGTGTCCGGGCGGAAATCTCCCAAGCCGATTCGTTTACCGGCTGCGTCGACCAACTCGCGCGTCAACCCGAGCGACATAATCTCTTCGTCGAGGTCCAAGGTAAACGCCAATTTCCAATCGGTAAAGCATGGACGGTGCCGCAGGATTCGACCGCCTGTCGACGGAATGCGAACCGCGCGGGTGTCTACCATCCACGGTTCCTTGTGGATAATTGGCAGCTCGATCTCAACAATCGCCAGCGCGCTCGGCACCAGCGACGTCTTTTGCGTTGTGATCTTCGACTTCCCGTTCTTGAAAAACTTTCCGGCGGCGATAATGGCGCGGAACAGATTCGGACCGGGGATAATCGGCTTACCGGTCTTTTCGCTGATATACAGGCAATCTTCAGCCTGTTCTTTCGGCGATTTCTGTTCGCCAACCTGGGCTGCTCTTGTGCCCTTGGTTGCAGCCATCGCAGCCGCATCGGTAAATTTGTGAACCAACAACGGGGAAACGCCTTCGATCTCACAACTGATCAACATACTACACACCTTACAAGAAAATGTCTTCGGTCGCGGGCTTAATTACGCCCGCAGCTTATTGAGCCTTATGGCCTTGGGCCGCGTCCTCGCGCGCCCATTTCAGCAGTAAATCGTAGAGTTCGTCGATCGACGCGACAGTCTCGAAATATGCGTAACTGTCGCTCGGTTCGTCGCCGAAACTCATACCGCCGGTAAGCAGCATCGCGTAGTCCATTCCCGGAAATCGCACTGCGCTAACATCCCGGCGATCGGGAGCTCCCAGAACGTGCTCGACGGCGTCCATGATCATCGCGCGGCGTTCTGCCGCTGTGACGTATTCGTCGCCGGCATCGAGCTGTCCTGTAAACTCGGCAATATCTTTAAGATCGCGATCGCTGAACTTGTTTAGCAGTTCGCGAATCGCCGCCCGCCGCGAGTCCGTCAACTCTGCTTGCGGAACACCCATGAGGATTAAATCAGCGCCCATAACACTACCTTTTGATTAACGGACATTCACGCAGCAACGCTTCGACCGCCTCGTCGCCGCCATGCTCGTGTGCAAACTTTTTGAACTGTTGCGACAATCGCACCACGTTCAAAGTGCGGATACGTCTGCGGCATTTGCTGCAGGCCAGCAAATAACGCCGCTTGCCAGGTCGCAACCACGCGATCGATGTCAAATGCAATGCGTGGTCATCGTCCTCATACAACAACATCGGTCATCCCTTCAGGAAAACTCTCTGGAAGAACATCATAAATTGTCGCCTCCTGTGGGAACCCTTTGTAGCGTCTTGCTAGAACAGCGAGGGCGTCATTTTCGACTCCTTTCGCCTTGAGCCTGGCTTGCCTTGCAATCTCGTCTACGAGAATGTTCATATGAACTACGTTTCGCGGGACATGATGCCACCGCACGCGGTAGCTATTACTCAAAGCATCTATCATCGCCCAGCTCGTACGGTACTTTTTGCGATAATCCGGCGTGTTGCCGGCTAACGCGACCGCACGATTATCGGTAATGATGTCGATCGTCACCAACTCGCCGCGCTGCGCCAACTGTTTGCGAAATTTCGGGCCCTCGGTCTTGACGCCGACGAACCATTCGATCGCATGCAGATACGGCCATAGCTCAGTGATCTGCGTATTCGCTACATTGAGCGAGCCGTAAAACAGTTTGCGCTTCTGCGTAAGCCGGTTGATCAGCACGCAGGCCCAGCCGCCTGCCCGTGCCCAGATGCTCCCGCTACCGTCACCAATCAGAATGATATGCCCATCTTCGATATTCAACCGCCGAACTAATTGACCAACAGTAAAGATCTGTTGGCTCATTCCGTTGGCGACTCCTCAGACGAGTTTTCCAGGGCACCGCGTTGTCGCTGCAGCTCTTCGAGCTCTTTGTTGGCAGATTCCAAGATCTCTGCCGCGACCTGCAAATTGCGAGAGATGCGGTCTGTCACCGCATGCTGCACCCGCGCGATGTTTTCCGATAGTTTTATCGAAAACAGCGGTTCGGACCCGGTATTTGTCGCAATCAAACCGAAGTCCAAATCGTGTGCCGGCAGATTCCACACGAACGCAATACCTGCGCCCGCAAATTCGGGAATCTCCCGGTTGAGTCTCTGTGTCACTTCGTCGTACGCCTCTACGACTTTTTCGACAAAAGTCTTCTTGGGGTATTCGACGAAGGTCTTCTCGTCCTGCGACTCCGTAGGAGCCGCTTGTTCGTTTTCATTGCTCACTGCTTATTACTTTCTGCTGCTACTCCATGTTATCTGCTACGTCTCCGCGAATACGTTGCAAGACGTAGCCTAACGCTAAACTCAGTCGCGTCGCCGCCATGCTATAGATCGGCAGTTTGACGACAATGTCCCACGGTTCTCGTAACCAGAGACTCGGAAGGTAGAAAAAGACGATGAGCAACAGCGGTACCCAATGCGATAGGCAGAAGCGGCAGGTTAAAAGGGTTGCCACTAATTCTCTATATGGCCCGACGCGCCTAGTGCGCGACCCGCCGGGTTCTCCCCACGCGGACACCCATTCCCGCCAGGCGGCAACGACGGATTGCTCGTACAACCAGGCGTTGATGGGTACACCTGCAGCCAAAGCTATCGCAATTAGGTCCACTGCGCTCATCGTCTCATCGCACGATTTGGGTTGTTTGCTTCGCTAGCGTGCTCTAGCGGTTGTTGGCTTCGTCCGCTTCGGCAATGCCCATACACACTTGATAAACCATGTACATGGCAAAGCCAACAGGGATGAACGGCAATAATGAGCCTGCGATCCAAGCAAGCACTGCCGTTCCGCCAAGCCACAATGCTGCGTAATTGAAATAGAAATCAGCAATACTAAAGTCGTCCACGGGTCAAGCTCCTTCGCCTCGCGGCCAAGGCTCCAGCGTCGCTCCTCGATCGGCCAATGGCGGTTTATGCCATAAGGCATCGACGATAGGCAACGGATCTTTCAGTTGCGGTACGCGATGTACCCGAATATCGTCAGGAGAAAGCGTAGGAGCCGGGTTCCGGTACGTTGCCCGTACACCGTATCGCTCCAAGAACAATTTCGCTGAAGTCATCTCAACCCGTCCTGTTTGTAGTTATTGTGGTTAACTCGTATAATCTATCCGCCTATGCTCATTTTACCTGAGAAGCAGCTCGTATAGTACATAAACCACAACAACCACAACAAACAACCCATCCGGTACGGCGTCAGCTACGGCGCCGCACAGCTTTCCGAACCCTTCAAGACGCTCACGGTCGTTAGCCATGTCAAACCTCCATACAGCTACCCAATTACCCGAAACATTTACACGAGTTTTTGAGTTGCAGAGAAGTGACGGCACAGCGATCCGCGACGAAGAGCGGCTATCGCGATTCGTTCATCTGATCCAAAACAAGCGTATACACTCTTTCGTCCACGCTTTGCCGCTCATTCTCAACTTGAAGGGCCGGCCATACACGCTCAAAGATCATGCCCCGTTCGAAGAACTGTTCCGGTTCAAACAGCCGCGGCGGACAACCTACAAGACGGGACGGCAAGTAGGTAAGACCGTATCGCAGGCTGCAGCAATCGTAGCTCGACTTGCGTCGATGCCTAACAAGTATCACCCAGAGCCGCATACGATGCTGCACATCACGCCGCTCTATGAACAGATCCGGCGTTTCAGCACGATGTTCCTCGGACCGTTCCTGCAAACGTCGCCGATACGACAGCTGCTCGTCGACCCGCGCTGCGTCGAAAGTGTGCTGCACCGCACGTTCCGTAACGGCTCGCAAATCCTGCTGTCGTTCACCGGTATCGGCCCGGAACCGAACCGAATACGTGGTGCTTTCGCAGACGAATTATCGGAAGATGAATCAGTCACCGGTGACACGCTGCTGACGACGCCGTTAGGCCAAATACCGATCAAAGACGCTAGACCCGGCGACATCGTAAAATGTTTTACCGAAGATAACCACGTACGATGGACGACCGTATCCAAAGTGTGGTACGCTGGCAGACGCCACTGCTACCGCATCACGCTAGAGGATGGATCTTATGTCGACAGCACATCAGAATCGTACGTGGCCACAGATTCCGGATGCTTTCGAGTATCGCAACTCATCGAAATTGCCGCCGGAAGCCGCAGCTGCGCAACGCGAAATCGTACTAGCGAACAAGAACAAACCACTGAACCAACAGCAGCTGCAGCTAGTGTACGGGACGATGCTCGGCGACGGGCATCTGACGCCGCGAGGTGCCTACGTGGCGACACAGAGCTACGCGTTCAGGGAATACCACTGGGCAAAGTACACGATATTGTCCGATTACGTCTACGGCGTACCGTCGAAGCAACAGAAACGCGGAACAGACTTCTGGTCGGTGAAATTCTGGACTGCCGCCACACCGGAATTAGCGTCCCTACGGCAGCTTTGGTACCCGGACGGCCACAAACGCGTAAATCGCGAAATCTTGCAGACTATCGACGAACTCGGATTTTTGGACTGCGTAATGTGGTGGATATGCGACGACGGAACCAGATGGGGTCCGAAGTACTCGCCTACACTAAGCCTTTGTACGCACGCTTTTCCACAAAGCGATGTCGAACTTTTGTCGAACTGGCTGATGGAACACGGCTATCGATCATCGATTCGCGAGCAGACCCAGTACAGAAAGCCGTTGTATACCCTGATGTTTGCAACGGAGTCAGCCGTACGGCTGATGCGGAAACTGACACCTTTGGTACATCCTACTATGCTATACAAGGTGGCTGTTACTGGGAGGAACGACACGGAAATCTGTCTGTTCTGCAAACAACCATTCCAGTTGAAAACGTTGCGGCGTCGGACCGACCTCGCGTGGTTCCCTTGCTGCGACAACCCCGCGTGCAAGTCTGCCAAGAAGAAGTTCATGCGCCAACGCGAACTGTCCAAGCCCGGCGCCAAAGCCAAACGGCAGCAAGCAAAAAGAGAATACGTGCAACGAAACAAAGCCGCAATCTACGCCAAAAACGCCGAATGGGCCAGAAACAATCCGGACAAGGTTCGCGAAATTTGGCGACGCGCCGACGCCAAGAAACGCCGCAAGCAACAAGAAGCTATGCCGCCGTGCGTCATTTGCGGCAAACAAATCAAATTGGAACGCGGCATGAAACATACGCGAACCGCTTGCGGCGGCTGCCAGCCGGAACTGCTGCGGCGACGGGCCAAGATCGCTTACTACAAGCGCCGCATGCGTACCGCCAAGACACAGGAACAACGCGAAGCCGCAGCTGCGAAAATGCAAGCCCTGAAAAAGTCGATTGGCGTCGAATAGTCAGCATCGAATACGTCGGCATACGCGATGTTTACGACGTTGAAACCGCCGGACCGCATACCGTAATACTCAACGGGCATGCGCGACCGCAATGCCAAGACATCGACCCAAGCCACGAAGGCGTGGTTGACGAAACCATGTCACACTCTACTTGGGCCGTCAAGAAGAGCACCGGCACGCCAAAGACGCTCGACAACTTGCTGCAGATCAAGTGGGAAGAAAGCAGCCAAGCGGAGTGGTTCGTGCCGTGCTTTCATTGTACCACAAACGGACATCCGACCTACAACATTCCGTCGATCGAATATCATCTCGACGCTATGATCGGCCCTTGGCGCGAAGATATATCCGACAAGAGCCCAGCGACGATTTGCTACAAATGCGGTAAGCCGATTTCACCGCGATTCGGTCGTTGGGTGCATCGTTACAAAGCGCGGCGTTGGACGCATGCCGGCTATCATATACCGCAGATTATTATGCCGATCCACTTCGCTGACCCAAACAAGTGGTCAACGTTATTACTCAAACGACGCACATTGCCAGCTTATCTGTTTTACAACGAAGTGCTCGGCGAAGCTTACGATACGGCAGCAAAACTTGTCACGCTCGCCGACCTTAACAAAGCTGCCGTGCTTTGGCCGAACGACGACCACGAAGCTCTGCAGCGACGTCGGAATTATTCACTCGTCGTCCTCGGCGTAGACTGGGGCGGCGGCGGTAAAGCCGGTGACAGCTACACGACACTTGCGCTCGTTGGCGTTCTGCCGACCGGCGAACTGAATGTCATCTGGGGCAAGCGACTGCTCACGCCGCACGATCATATTCGCGAAGCCAAAGAAATCATACACTACTGCAACATGTTCTCGCCCGATTTCGTTGCACACGACTACACTGGCGGCGGTTCGCTACGCGAAACGATATTGATCCAGTCAGGCTATCCGCTGCAGAAGATCATGGCCTGCAGCCTTGTACGCAGCGCTCGGCAGGCTCCGTGCCAGTTCATACCGGCTACGATGCAGCATCCGCGCGATCACTACAACGTCGACAAGGCCAGAACGCTGCTGCTTACGTGTGCCATGATCAAACTTGGGCGGCTCAGATTCTTTCAGAACGATTACATCTCGGAATCAGAGCCGGGGCTTATCCGCGATTTCTTGGCCCTCGTTGAAGATAAAATCAGCTCGCAAGCCGCTGCTGAGATTTACCGAATCACGAAGATCGCGAATAAATCTGACGATTTTGCGCAAGCCGTCAACTTCGCCTGCGTCGCTATCTGGCACGCCACGCGGTCCTGGCCAAACTTGGCGCTCGGCAACAACTAGCCGTAGACGCGTAATGTGCTGCTATCGTTCCACCAGCGAAACGATATGAACCAGCCCGGATTCTCCGCGTCGCCGACGCCTACCAGCTTGCTCGCTGCTGCCAGCCGTTTGGTAACGTCGTCCGGATCCGGGATCGGCACCCGCCACTTGTCGGCAATCAACAGTAGCGTCGCCTGCGGTATGAACACAGTACGCCGAGACGGTTTGTCTATTTGCAGCAATGACAACTCTCGCCGCCGTTTCTCGTACTTCGGATTGTACAAGGCCAATTTGCCGTCGCTGACCGCCTCTCGCAGCGTATCGCGGAACAGCGCTGCCCACTCGGTCGTGTCCGAAGTATCCGTCAACAGCCGTAACGCTGCACGTTCCAAAGCGTCCGCATCGCCTGCAGCCATACTGAGCATGTCATGCAAAATGAACCTAACAAACCCCTCTCTAGCGTTAAGCAATCGCTGGGGATCTTTGGCGTACCGCTGCAGCCATGCCACCATGACAGCGCCAGCATGCCGTAGGAACCGCTCTGCGCCTACGTGACGCGTTTCGTCGCGAATTACGGTCCAGGAGCCCTGTAGGGCCAACCAAGGCGCCCAGGGCCGCGGAAACGCCATAACAGCGGCCTTTTCACTCCCGTCTTGGACCCATGTAAGCCGTTTTGCCGTTGGGTAACCGCGGCGGACCTCGACGATTGCCGGCCAACGGCGTCCGCGGAGCCTGGCCTGCAGCTCACGGGCAAATTCTGCTTCGCTGTAGCTTGCTTGCAGTTTGATCGTATCGCAGCCGCAAGCCGCCGCCGTCAGGCTGCCGATCGTTTCGGCGCCGGTGCCGGTCAGCGCAACGCCGCGAGGCTTGATGACCCCCAATACCGAAACGACGTTAGCCGCAACGGCTGCCAACGTCGCCCAAAATACGGGTAGGGCAGGATGAGTGTCTGTCAGCTCATCCCACGGTACGCCTTGCTCGTCCGGGTTAGGAAACGGATCCGACGCGTTTAGCAAAGATTCCGTATCCGCGCTTACGTCCTTTGCGACAATGCGACCGCCGAGCTCGACTACAAATCGCGGGAAACGGAAGCCTGCAGCATCACCATCCCACCCTATCCGGTTGTCTATGTTGCCGGCGCGCGGCGGATGCAGCTGCATGGCGATGTCGATAGCATGCTTCGACAACGTCGGCAAATACCGCATCACACCAAGGCCGGCATCGAGTATCTTGTCCCGCATCCATCGAAACGTGTTCTGCTCGATCGTTTCGACAAGCTCGCAAAACTCCAGTGTGCTACCGGCATATTCGATATGCCCCGCATAGTACGTGTCTTGCGTATCTTTACTGTGGATGACGTTCGTTATCCGGAGTTTCGCATCGCATACGCAAGTCATATCTTTCTGCAGGAACCAGCCTGCTGCCGTCTCGATTACGACACGGTTACCGACAGCCGCGCGCCCGTAGCTCGCCGCTGGTTTGGCAGCTCTTATCGCACGGGAGATCGGGCGTGTCAGCATGTTATGCAACGAAATTTCAGCGCTTGGCGGCAGGTCCAGATCCTGTGCGTAAATCTGTATTTGGTCGAGTTTTGCCTCACGCAATTCCCGGTGCAACACGATACGCCATTCTTTTGCCGTTTTTGAGATGGCTTCGAGAAACGCTACTGGTCGCACCTGTAAATGTCCGCTGCCGCAGTGTACGCGGGCGTCGAGCCTGGCCGCCAAGTTGAATACTGCCGGTGACGGCTCGCAGCACCAGATTACGTAGTCCTTTCGCGGCAGATTGTCTAATGCGACCCGTGGGAAGCATAGCGGTTGTTTCTTTGTCCTGAGCCGGCCCAAGTAAGTCGCCAGCAGCGGCAGCGTTGTCGCCGTATCGCGGCTGTGTCGCAGGTGTAACAGCAACGCTGCAGCCGGGTCAGTCGCAATCACTGTTGTGTTGCAGTGCAGCGGATGCGGGCGATATTCTGCGTCCCACGTCAAGAAACCGACGTCGGCAGTGTCGCCGCTGACACCGCTTAACGGTAGGTACGTCGCGAACTCCGGGGCATCCAAGCGGTCTGCTACGAAGAACCCGCAAACATGCTTCGGAGCGTCGAAAACAGGCGATATGATCAGCTCGCTTTTGGTCATTCCGGTCAGCATCTTAACGACGCCGAAGACCTTCGAATCGCCGTCGCGAAGCTGCTCGACAATCTGGTTTCCGAACATTGTGCCCAATAGCCAACCTACACGGCTTCGCCAAACCTCGCTCGGCAACATGTATGCGGCCGCGCCGGAGGCAAACAATGTCCGAAGATTCCGCGTGTGCTGCAGATTAGCTACGGCATCGCTGAAGATGTCGAGGGCTTTCGCGTTCTTCCCGACAGCCGCCAGATATTCGCCAAAAGTGTTATGCTCGATAGCCAAATCACGGACAGTCTCGATCTCTGAACGCCAGTGTAAAATGGCTTTTTCTTGGTCTACATCCAGATATTTGGCCAATAGTGATGTAAAATCACCATAAGAGCCGCAGCGAGAACAATGATGCCACGGTACGCCAACTATGGTATCCTGGTAAAGCGTAAGCGTTGTATTACCGCATAAGGGGCATCTGACACGCATCGGCAGTGCTGTGCCTGTCGCAGACGTGTCGATTAGCTTAAGTAAGTCATACCACCGCAAATATGAGCCTAATTGCATGAGGGTTTCCCGATGACGCAGCAAAATTCACCTGTTGCCGTACTCCCTCCGGATGGGAGCAGCCAGCATCTTTACAAATTGGCGCAAGCTTACGGCTTACCGCAATTCGTAAAAGATGCGTCTTTGACAGACGTTCAAGCCGTTGACAATCTAGGGTCGCATATGTTCGCAGACCCGCTGCGGCGACGATTTCCATGCCACTCGGCGGCTGCGACTTGGATCAGCGCTGCCGCTTTTGCCGAAAGCCAAGATAGTGGCGATAGCAAAATCGAGCATCGCATCAAGCAAGCTGCAGCTTATTTCGGCGTGCTGCCAGACGTCGAAAATGTCATGGCCAAAATCGCTGCCGACAACGTAGTCGACGAAGATGCGCTGCCAGACGACGTATTTGCTATTGTACGCCAATTCGAAGATGGTACCAAGCAGCGACATTACCCGCTGCGTAACACTGCCGAGATCCGCAAGGCCGCAGAGTATGTCGTTAAGCATCGCCGTGACCTGCGGTTCGCCGATCGTCACACAATTGCAAGTAAAGTCCTCGAAAAAGCAGCCGAGTTCGGCGCCGACATCGCCGAGCATCGCGATATGCTCGAAAAGCTTGCTGCCCGCGGTATTTGCGCCAAGAGCGACGCGATCAAGATGATCGACAAACGCGTCCGATCGCTACGCGGTCAACAGCCCAAGATAGCAGAGCAACTGCAGAAGCTGGCTGAAACGATCGACAAGATCGAAGATATCCATTTCGCGCACGAATCGTTTGTCAAACTGGCCGAAATTATCGACGACTTTGACCACCAACATCGGCTCGTCCAAGCATATGGCGATTACTACGAGCCGCCGGAAGACGTGCTGTTTGCAGTAACCGAGAAACTAGCAGCCGAGCAATCGAACGCGTTGATCGGTACAGTTACCGGCAATTACTACCGCAAAGACGACCTACGCAATGTCTCGCCTGGTGTGCTGCGAGATCACCTCGGCGACGACTTCGCCGAAACTGTCAGTGCCGGCCCTTGGTTGAATATCGAGAAGTTCGCCGAAATCGTGCCGACGCTGCCGCGAGACGACGCCGAAGTGCTTGATATAGCATTGCAAGACGCCGGCATTACGCCATTCGCCCAATCCACCCCGACGCAGCCGCGAAAGAAATCGGCTGCGTCAGGGCTGTGGGCCGCGTTTGCTTAACGATCTTCGTTACGCCTGAGCGTCGGCGGCTCCGCGTCGTCGGCGCTTTTTTCGTCAGTGTCCTCCGTGTTGTCGTCGTTTTCTTCGTCGACAGCTTTTTCGCCTTGCAGCTCTTCTGCTTTGCTTTCTAGCCGCATAAGTGTCAGCTCGATAGCTTGCAGTCTTGCGTTCAGATGCGCGTAATCGCTAGAGATCGCTTCGACGTCAAGTGCATTATTGAGCAGTTTGTACATCCTGTCGTTGATCGCTGATATCACGTCCAGCGTGTCTGACGTCAGGATGTAGTTGTAGATCAGAATGGCGACAACAACGAGCCAGGCTACGACTGCTGAAGACATATAGGCTCCTTATAGCAAATCCCGCACTGTGTGCAGGTTACCTCATGATGTTGGTTGATGCCGTTCTCTGCCGGACATACCGGCTTGCCGGCGACTGTCGTTTGCCGGGTATCTCGCATGACGCGAAACACGAGATCGACATATGCAGGCACCCTATCGCAGTCTTCCGGTACGAGCATCCATGCCACACGAACATTCTTCCACCGTGGCGGCCTGCCAGATTCGCGATGCGTTTCGCGGTCGGTCGACCACCAGAGTGACATGTTCGGCAATTCCGCCAGCTCACGTAAGGCTTTACGGAGCCGCGGTAGCCGCCAAGATCGTGTGTACGCCCAAAACCGCGTTTCGGGGCATGCTTTGATAATGGCAATCCATTTGCGTACATATGCCGCAGAGTAAAAGTCTCCGCTAACGTGAATACGCACTAAACTGCGGCGACGCAAGCGATTGATAGTTTCAATCATCTCGCGCGCAAATTCGCGACTTTCCGCTCGCGAAAGACGTTTCTCGTTTGCGCTGCTCACAATATTGTTGGCAAACCGACGGTGCTTTGCGTAGCAATGCTGGCGACACAGCTCGGTTGCACCGGGGCAGGTAACGTCTGCTGGTATGCTAAAACCGCGGACGTTTTTGCCTACCTTGATGTTCGGTTTCGAGAGCAGCAGCGTCAACTAACCGATTCTCCGCAGGCGACGACGCACAGCATGCGTTGTCGCAGCATCGTTGGCGATGTTGACAACCGGTTCGACGGCTTGTGCTAAAGCATTAGCGGCCGCGCGATCTTCTGCGTTCAGCGCTGCGATGTCCGCGTTGCTGAGCATTTGATCGAGACGGGAAACTTGTCGCATAATATCTTCGTCCTGCACGAAGCTGAAACCGCGAAGCAGTTCGACGGCTTCGGCAACCTGCCGTAAAGTTCCTTGTTTAACTACGCGCCGGCGCCGCAAGCTTTCGAGCAGATTCGCCGTTGCTTCGTGCAGCCGCTGCCGAGGCTCGGCAATGATCTGCTCGACAAGCGTATCAGCGAACCTGGCGACGCGCTCCCGCAAAGCTTCGGCCAGATGCGGGTTTTGCGTCAACGGTCCGGCGTCGATATCGTCCAGTACCAGCCGTAAGCGTTCGGCCCGGTCGTTGTCGCCGGCAGCCGCCAACGCGCGGTACGCGTCACGGAGCACCGCTCTGTGCTCCGGCCCGAGGTTGTTGCCGTTGATCGGCACGACCATCGTCGCGAAATCGAATTTGTTCGCGATCGCGTCGGCACTCGGCAACTTCTCGATAAGCTCGTCTGCCACGATAATCGAGATTCGCTGCAACCGTTGCCGAATATTGTGCAAAATATCCGGATATGCGGCGACAAACGAATCGCGGTGCGCAAGGAAGTCATGCCGAATCTCTTCAAGCTGCCTGAACACGTCGTCAGCTCGTGTTGCCGGCAACAGTGACAGCTTGCTATGGCTGATCGCGTGGCGATGCAGCACTTTTCTCGCTAAGTACTCATCGGTGCGAAACGTCTTGCTCCACCGCTCAGGCATCAGATGCCACTGCGGGTCGGTGCAAAAGTCGTCACGTACCGGCACGGTCTCATTGCCAGCCGATACGTTGACGACAGCATCTCGCATATGCCGACGCAGCCGCGGCCAGCGGATCGTCAGATCCACGACCACGACGTTCTGCTTGATCGTATCAAGTGTTGGCATACTTCGTGTTTTCTCGCATGTATTCGAGTTCAGCAGCGATAGCTGCATCCTTCGTCGGATAAGGCCCAAGTACCGGGCCGCCGACGGGCAACATGTCTGCCCACCACATCTCTGGTCGTATCCGTACCTGACAGTGTTTCTGCAGGTACGCACGAGCTTCCGGGCTCAACGAGTCCCGTGTTTCGACGTGTGAATTTCGCGTAATCGCCGCTACCTCGCCAATCGCGTTAAGCCACGGCTGCTCGTCTTCCAACAAGTTAACAATGGTCCCGTCAGCTTTGACTACAAATTCCATGATGCAGTATCCGGATACTGGGTTTGTGTGAAAAACAAACCGCTGCGGATTGTGTATCCGCAGCGGCCCAGGAGAAGGAGGAACCGCTAGTTGCGGTTCTCAGCTTGGATTTTCGCAGATTCGCCGTGAGCATAAAACTCCGGTTTCAGCTGCCGCTCCCCAAGCTGCTCGCCGAAAATGTTTTCAAACGGCGCCGACAGATCGGTGCACGACGCGCCCTTGGCGCCGTCGACGCTCACTTCGACGGTGCCGTCACGTTTTGCTGTAATGATGATTTTAGCCAACTGCGTACCCTCCTTCGCCAGCCTGCTCGTCGCCGCCGTCGACACCATAGCCGCCGACATTAACAGTAATTTTGATGTCGCCGTTATCCAGCGTAGCCACTTCGTAATTGGCCCCAAGCGCTTCGGCCTGCATGGTAGCTGCCTCGACGGCATACTTTTGCAGCATGTTGTCGAGATCGTGCTGATCGCCCCAGCGGCCCTCGTAGTTGTCGAACGCGACCTCGCCGGTCTGCGTATCGACGACGATGGGATACCGCCAATTCGGCAATGAGATGCCGATGCCGGTAGCCGAACCGCTGTAAAATTGATAACGGTCGTTGCCAAGCAGCTTGGCGCCGGCGATCTTGCTCAAGGCGCGCTTCAGCGCCGTGAGATTCTTGACTGTTGTTTTACGCTTCACAGTATGCGACATTAGCAACTTCCTCCTAGTTCGCACTAGCGGTTACGTCGGTAAATACGCCATTACCGACATTCTTCTTGGCCCGCCGCTTCGGCTTCTGCGGCGACGTAACTGGCACCGTACGTTTACGGCAAAAGTCTTCTACGGTCGCGATTTCCTGACTGTCGAGCTTCGCCAGGATCGGCAAAGTGTCGACTTCTGCCAGCAAATCGTCGATAGTCGGCCACAGCGATTCGCCCGATGGCGGCTCGCCAGGCTTTCCGGCGGCTTCCCATTTGCCGAGCTCGCGATCATACGCAGCATGCCGCGCCGAGATCACGATTTCTTCGATTTCCGAGCCGGTGAATCGATCCAGCGCTGTTGCCACCGTAGCCAACGCCTTCTCATTATAATGCGACGGATCGACGCCGTAGCGCTGCAACTGGATGCGAAGATGCTGAATCCGTTCTTCCTTGCTCGGCAGCCCAACGCCGAACACGCGGTCGAATCGCCCAGCACGCAGCATTTCCGGCGGAATGCCGTCGGTTCGATTCATCGTTACGATCACGAATGTACGATCGTCCTTACCGCGTTCAGTCAGCCATTTCAAGAAATAGCTGACCAAGCGGCTTGAAACACCACTGTCAGTCGACGCATTCTGGTGCGCGCCAGCAAACGCTTTGTCGATTTCATCGATCATCAACACGCAGTTCTTCAGCGAACTGACGATGCTGAGCGCTTGCCGCATCCGTCGCTCGGATGCGCCGACCAAACTGTCGTACATCGACCCGATATCCATCGTAACAAGATCGAGCCCAAGAATCCTCGCCGTGATCTGGCCGATCATCGTCTTACCCGTACCCGGCGTACCGATCAGCGCGCATCCGCGAGGAGTCGGAATACCGGCTTCCTGCGCATGCCGGCTGTACGCCCGCGACCGCCGCCGAATGAACTTGATGTACTGATCGTAACCCGCAACCGTTGAAACGTCGCGGATATTACGATACGGAATGTACTCCAAGCCTTCGATCTTGCGAAAGATCACTGACTTAGCGTCAGCGATCTGCGGCAGCATAGCTTCGCTGAACTGTCCGGAGAACGCAATCAGCTCGGCTAAAAGCTGAATCGCTTCTTCTACGGTCAGCCCAAGCATCGCATGTGCTAGCTTGTCACGGAGCTCGTCGCTGCACTCCACCGGTTCGCCAACCGTCGCTTCGCGAGACTCGACGATGTAATCGACGACTTCTTCGCGAAGTTCCTGTGCGTCCGGCAGTTCGAAATCGATAACGGTGCAGTAATCTTTGATCGCCGGATGTGGCGTCGGCGAATCGGCCAAGATGACCAACGGCGTCATCCGGCTACGGTTGCTCAATTTGCTGTACTTAGCAAGGTTGAGCAGCGATCTCCGCAAACGCCAGTTCGCTTGCGCGTTCAGCAGCAAGTGAATGTCGCGTACGATGATCAAGCCGCGCGCCACGTTCAGATTCTCCAACGAATCCAGCATCGCCGTCGGATCCTTCAGTTCAGGATCCCACGATGCGCCCGCTTGGCAATCCCACATCAGCAGTTCCAGCCGAACATCCTTGCCGAACTCCGGCGGCGAATAGTCGTCCACCAGCGATGCCGCAAGTTGCGGTATGTCGTCGCTGATCGGCGTAGTCTCGACGATAAACTCCGGCTCGTCGTCGCTCTGTCGAAACTCGTTGATCGAAATAGCCACGAGCCAGCTGCTGCCGACAGGTACTTTATCAGTCGGCCATGTTAACCGCAGCTTCCCTGCGATCTCTGACGACTCGCCTGCTGCATACGGCAGCTCGTGCGTATCGCCGCTAGTCCCGCGGACAGTCACCACGTCTTCGGCTGTCCGCTCGACGCGGTACACTTCGACGTTATTACACACCGAGGCGATGCTACGTTCGCATCGTCCCTCGTCGCCAGCCATCGATATCCAGATGATATCGGTACCGGCGGTGATTTTCTGCCGCAACTGCGCTTTGAATCGTTCCCCTGGTCTCATAACGTACTACTCCCTGAAAAAGTGAGAAATTCTGCGATTGCCTAGACCGTCAACAACCGCACGAAGGTCGCCAAATCAGCATGCACGCTCTGGTGCGTCTTCGGCTTGATCAACTTACCGTGCTCGTCGATGCTGTGGCCCGGTCCGAACTTGGTCAAATTGTTCCAATCGACCAGCTGCATCGGGTAGCTGTCTGGTATGCCAGCAGCCGACAAAGAACCGGTCGTTACGACCAGCGTGTCGCAACAGCCGTCAACAAATTCGACCAAATCGAACTCGTGCGTACGTTCGCACGAGAAGTCCGTTATATGGTTTGTAACCGGCGAGTTGAGTTTGCACTCGCCGTGAAACGTGACGGTAACGCCAGCGGCGTTCGCCGTCTCCAGCACCTCTTCCAGCATCAGCCTGATACGCAGCTCTGCTGTAGCCGCATCGAGGTCTTTCGGTTTGCTCGGCACGTTTTGCCCGGCCAAACCCATAAAATCCTCGACAGCTTGCTGATGCCACGACTTCCTTTTGATTTCTTCCAACATGGTGTTCTCCAGCTACTGAATATGTTTCAGCTCACGCGACAAATCTTTCGCTGTCGTACGCTCAGAATGCACTGGCGTCCAACAGTGTTTGGCGATCGTTTTATCGAGCGGCCGCCGCAGCGAAGCATCCATTCGTAACGACGTCATCGCCCGCGGTGCCAGATGCAGCGCCGGAATCAGCCGCGACAGCTGCGAATCGCCAAGCAGCCGCACCTGCAGGTAAGCCGATCCGAACACCAGATACGATGCCGGCGACTCCAGATGCGAAAACCACTGGCGATGCAGCCGCACCGCAGCGTAACCGAACATATCGCTCGAGTTATCTACGATGACTTGGTACGTACCGAACGCTGACGTATCGAGAGTAGCCAGCGGTAGGTCGCGATCGCCGGTAATCGTCAGCACGACACGCCACGACGTCGACGATGCGCTATTGCGGATCACTTTAAGACACCAGCTAGCGTCGGTGTCGCGGGATGCCACATATCGCCGCGGCGGTTCGGTGTGGTAATCCAAAACCCACTCCGGCGGCCCTTCAGTAGCTGTGTCATAAATCAAACCGTAACGCCAACCGGCAATACAAGCGCGATCGGTAGCCGCGCAGCGCGCTTTTAGATGGCGAACGATTCGCCAAAACGTTGGATCACCAGCGTCGATCGTCGCCTTGCGGTTAACACGCCGCGAGAAGTGTGCGCCGCTAAACGGTGTAGTGACAATCGCAACTGCCGGCAGCGCCGGATAGTACAGTTGTAGCAGTTTCGCGACAACCTCGTGGATCGGTTCTGTCTTTGACTGTTCGACTAATTCATACTTCGCGTCGATATTCGCATCTGCCATCGCATCACCCCTTACTGTATGTTTTTCAGCTGTCTTGCGCCGCGACGCTTCGCGTCTTGTTGCATATCTGTCGGCGGCGACACGAACCTACTTTCGCAGGTCCATACCACGTTGCCGATCGAGCTCGATACGCTGCAGGTGTACATAAGCAACGATGTATCGCCCGAAACTGACGGTCGCAACGTTTGCAGCAACTGCTCGTATGCTGTCACAGCCGCGTCTGTTGGACTATCGGCAGCCACATCGTTTGTTGTGTACGTGCCGCGAGGGTCGGCGAAAATGTCGCTGCTTGAAAAGGTGCCGTGTACTGTGAACGTCACATTATACAGTAACGGCAAGCGAGCAGCTGCAGCCGCTTCGTAAACAGCGTGCCCGGAAACGAAAGGTCGCGCATCCGGCACCGAAAAGCGCTGCGTTACCACGCCGTCTTCGCCGTGTTGCTTTATGTACAGCATGCCGTCTCGCGTCCAAAGCGCGGCCGTTGCTGTACTTAGCCGCGTTTCCTCCCTGACCATCATCTCTAACGCGCGGTTACAGAGCTCCAGGTACTCCTGGTCCTGCGTTTGCGGCGAGATATGCCGGATTTCCACGTCGTTGCTGTTGGCCATACGCTTACCGTCTTTGGCCACCACAAGCGTCGCGTCGAAGTTTTCGGCGCCCTCGAGCACCGTATAATACTGCGACCAGAACCACCAATGAGGGGTGCCGTCTAGATATAATTTCAACAACCGTAGGTTGACCGCCATACTAATCGACCTTTTCTAAACGTTTACGAATTTCGTCGACATTCGGATTGTCCAAATAATCGGCAAGACCTTCGGCCAAGTCATCCAAATCGTCGTCTTCCGGGTCGAAGAAGACCGGCGTACCCAGCTGCAACACCCAAGTGTCGTCAGCTGCCGATTTGATCGTGACAAAACCGACAACGCGCTCGCCGCAGCTAGTGTCGTAACCGAGCGACACTTCGTCAAACCGGATATTTGTGTTCGGATCGATCGCGCACACTTCGCGTATCTTTTCGACTAACTCTTTGCCGAACTCGTCAATGAACCGTTCGGCTCGACTGATTCTCGCTATCTGACCCATCGCGGTCCTCCACTGGTTCTGTAATCACTACCGCCGTAACGTTTTGCACGCGACCTGCCGGCAGCATTAACGCTTCCCGCAAGTTGACCGCTTCTGCATTCTTCACTGCTAATTCCTCCCGCAACGCTTTGGCCCGCTGATGGCACCTGACGAGCGCTGTCGCATCCTTGTCAGGGTTCGGAAACGTCACAAGCGGATCAAGCACGAACATCGTTTTATCGTTGCGCTTGATCCTAAACATGCAAACGCAATAGCGGTTACTGAACATGTCGCAAATCCTTTCAACTGTACACGCGATAGCGCCGCAACTCGCCCACGCTACCGTGGCTGAATATCGCAAACGGAACCTGTTCGAAATATCGCGGCAGCTTTCCGCGGTGTCCTTTGATCTCCACGTTAAATGTTGTATCTAACGCGTCTTTCCCAAACGCGTCTTGCAACCCGCGAGCAATCTCGCGTAGCTGGCTAACACCTACCGGCACAGCCAACTGTATGTTATTGTTCGCGACTCTGATCCAGTGTTTCTCTCGGATGATCCAGTCGCGGATATCGTCTGCCGCACCGTCGGCATCGTTGTCGATCAGCATGCTAAACTGCTTCTCCGGCCATGCGATAATATTTCGCAGCGTCGCGTAACAGTCGACAAGGCTCGCCGGCGACGTGTCATAGATCACGCCGCGAAGCGCCACCGGATCGCCGGTATCGGCGACTAACCAAGTCGCAACCTCCCTGGCGATCGCTTTGAGCCACTCGCAGTTCACCTCCGGCTCTCGCCACCGCGCAGTCTGCAGATCCGTAAGAAATTCTTCGAGAAGATAATTCCAAGCCTGCGACGCATGATTGTCGTCGCCACTGTCACCGGCTGGTATAAGCAGGCCATTGGCGAGCCAAAACTCGCCACAGAGCGTGTTGTTAGTTGTCATGCGTGTCTGCCGTAGAAAGCGTCAAGCCACGTCGGCGCCGATGATACGATCGTACATCGATGTAACGATCTCTTCGGCACTGCGGCGGCCGCCTGAGCGCAAAGAAGCAGGGATGACCGTCCACGGCCATCCCTGCGAAGCCATCGCAAGATACGCCTCGCGTACCCGCTTGAGGTACGCTTTCGTCCACCCAAGCTTGCGGCCTGGGTGCGTCGCCGTAATACGCTTGAATGCGTGTTCGGCCGGCATATCGAGATAAAAGATGTGCTTTGGCTTCCTTGCCTTGAAGATCTTATATTCGATAACCGCAATCTGTGCGGCTACCCGTTCGCGGTCCCGATCGCGGTAGTAACCGCTCTGGAACGCGATATTACGTTCGACATACGAAGCGCAGACGACGACGCGACCGCGATTGATATTCATCGTGATCTCGTCCTGCATCTCGTAATGGTCGCCAACGGAAAGCATCGCAGCCAGCAGCGGATCAGACTTTTTGAACTTGCCGGCCTGCAGTTTGGCTGCGAGGTTCCCGAAGAATGTCCGATCTTTCGCTGGGAAAGTCAGCAATCTCGCATCGCACTCGTAGACACCTTCGCCCGTATTCAGGCGACCGCACAGCAAGCGAGCTTCCAACTCACAGAGGGCCCAATCCAAGCTCTCTACCGTGATCAACATCACGCGCTCCGTCGAGAAATGCTAGCTCCGAGATTCTGCTTTACGTCGCTTTCGGCGTCTTAGTGCAGCAATCGCCCGCCGCAACTTGCCGTCGACAATACGTTGCACACTCTCAGGTAGATTATCGTAGTCCCTGATTTGTGCAAGTACTTCGTCCGACAACTGCGGCAAGTCACGGAACTCGTCGTGGTCCAAAACGATCTTGCTTTTGTGCTGCGTCAGCGCTATCGACGTCGGCGCAGCTACCCGGTATCGTTGCCTTCGCATCGCGGCGTCTCGTTGTCAAAAAGTTGCAACTCCCCGCGAACGACGCGTACGCTTTTCGGCGCCGAGATGCCAAGCTTAACGCGGTTCGCGTCAATCCGTACGACATCGACGTAGATGTTTTTGCCGATACGCACGCGCTCTCCCTGCTTTCTTGTTAATACTAACATCAGCTTCTCCAAAATTAGCCGAAAATTTGTTTACCTTCGTCGGGCATCGGACGTTTGTTCTGCGTGAACAAATTGACAGACGTGTCGATAATCTCGGGCTGCTGCGGCGGTGTATAGGCCGCCGGCAGCAACACTTGAGTTACCGACGTGAAACCGGCTGCATGCTTGTGCCCGCCGCCGCCATATCGCGTAGCGATCACCGAAACGTCAGCGCCGCCCTTGCTTCGCAGCTCGTAGGCGAAGCCGCCGCTGGCCAGTTCACGCCAGACGACAGCCATTTTGGCGCCGCCTTCAAGCAGCCGCTCGGCAATATCGCTGCTCAACTCTTTGATCGTGCAGTTTACAGCTGGCACTTTCTCGCCGTCAAACAGCATGTCGCGAGCATCAGCTACAGCTGCATCGACAAGCCGCGTGCGGTAACGCAATATGGCCGTACCTTCGGCGGCCAACGCATCCGGACCTTTTTCGGCCATCGCGTCCCACGCTTCAATCGTGTACGGATAGCTCCGAATGGCCGCGTTTACTTCACGAGAGTTTTCGAGTTTCCAGCGCCAAAGGTCGCGGTCTTCCGTGAAGACGACTAGCCACGGCGGCAGATTCTGCAAATGCTCGTCGGGCGAAATCGTCAATTCTGCGATGCTTACGAGGTTATCCTCGTTCACGTCAGATCGCTTGCACACGTACTCCCACATTAGACGCGCGCCCGACCGTTCGATATCGAACACGCAGAATGGGAGCCCGCTCAGCTTCGCTTCAGCCGATTCGTGATGATCCAATACGATCAACGAATTTGCGGCAGCGTGCATTGTTGTCAGCGTTTCGCGATCGTATGAGAAGTCGGCGATTATTACGTCTTCGCCAGCAACGTTCGGCGCCGGCTCGCCGTGTTTTGCTGGGTACAGCTTAGCTTCTGGCCACGCCTTCTTGGCGATCCAAGCAGCACAGAAACCGTCTGAACAGTTTGCATGGTAGATAATCAGCATTGTCTTCCCTCTATTTAGTTTTCGCTTTCGTTTGACGCAGTTGCGTAATCGCAGCTTGCAAACACTCTTCGCAAATCGACTCAAAACCGTAAGCTTCGTTGTCGAGAAAAACGAAGCACCACCGCCGCTCCCTGCAAAAGATGCATGTCGCCGGGAGGAATCGTATGTCGCGGAAATTGTCTTTGTATAACCGCGATACGTCAATCTCGTCTGTTGTCATGGTTACCGCCTATAGGCACTCCGCAAATTCGGCATTTCGGCATTTGCTGCAGCTGCCGCTTTGCTTCGGCAGTCGTCGTCTCCCAGTCGAGCAAGATTTGCCGCAAAGCGAACAGTATCGTTACTGCTACGCCGAACAGGAATCCGACAACCAATCCAGCGATCATACCCACCGTAACCCAAATCCCGATATTGCTTTGCATCACTTCCAGCTCGCTTCCAAATTTGCGGCAAATTCTTGTGCTTGTTCGTACTGTACGAAACGTTTAAGAATCTTACCTTCATCATTTAATACTGCCCAATGCTGATCGGCTTCAATCCACGCTACACAGCAGCCGTAGTCCAAGCCGTACAGCTCGCTCAACGCGCGGCAGCCGTCTTCGTCGATGCGCCACCGCTGACCGTCGGCGCTTCCGTGAGCCACTATCACACCATCGCAACGAACTAACATTTCGTCGCCACGCTGCGCAATCTGCCCACGTATTTCTTCCGGCATGCCTGGCGGCGGTTCTTGCGACCAGCTCCACCACGCCAGCACGACGCGGTCTGTCCGCTCGAGCCACCAAGCGCCGTTGCTGTAACACAACGCAATCGCCAATGGTAATTTGGGTTGCCCCGCATCCGGCAAAGAATGCAGCAACCATTTCGCGGCTTTTGCTATTCCGCGACTCAGCTTATCTAGCGCTTTCATCGTCGCTCCCTCCGAATCCAATCCGGTTAAATTAACGACAAATTAAAAGCAAGGCCGGCTGCATCAGCACAGCCGGCCCAAGTTACGATCAGTTTCGTAACGCCGCTACTCAGCCGGCGATGCTTTCTCTGATTCGACTGGCGGTTCGGGTTCGGGTTCCGGAGCTGTCTCTGCTTCCGCCTCTGCTACCGCCTCCGGTTCAGGTGCTGTCTCCGGAGCTGGTTCGGGTTCAGGTGCCGGTTCAGGTGCCGGTTCAGGTTCGGGTACAGTCGGAGCTTCCGCTATCAGCTCCGCATCCGTACCAGCCGTTGCCTCCGCCTTTGCTGCTTCTTCACGTACTCGTTGTCGCCATTCGATTGAACTCATACTACTGTCTCCGATTTGAAATAGTTTACGGTAACACACTTTGGTTCTGGCATTTCGGCATCGTTTTTACCGAGCAGATACCGCGATTTCCAAGCGCGGCTATTCGGATGCCACGTATGGAAAAACCCTTGCAAACGTTCGCGGACAAGCTCAAGGCCGCCGCGTTTAGCACGCCAATAGACGTAATCATCGTTGCCGCCGTACGTCAGCCCGGAAGCAACGCTCCAACCGCCGATTACGCGATTATAGTCTGCCGCTAGGAACGCACAGTTGCCGCGACCAGACGACCGCCACCAGCCGTTGCCTCGCTTCGCTTCCATCGGCTTATACCGATATAGCGAAAAGCATATCGGAAACCAGGATACGCCTGGCTCGACCACTTCTCTCGCTCTGGCTACATACGTCGTCGGCAGCCGCATATCGGCATCGACGAACAATACGATATCGTCATCAGCGATATCCGTATGCGACACGCCGATATTCAGGCACAGTGGCTTATTGAACGGGATGCCGCAAACAGTGATTAGTTTCGTCGGCACCGTTGTCGCCGCTACGGCCGCTTTGACGTCGCCGTCGGTCGACTCGTTATCGATAACGGTAAGGTCGTAAAGGCCGGCATCCTGCTGTCGCCCGATGTCGCCGACTAGATCGGCTACCTTAGCCGTGCGATTTTTCGTGCTTATGAAAATATGTGCAGTACTCAATCTGGGAACGTCCTTATGTCGACTCGCGTAGGCTTCGCAACGAAACCGCGTTTACCGGACATATAGCGCGATTTCCATTGCTTGTCGTTGCGGTGCCATGAATGGTAAAAGCCGTTAACGCGTTTCCGTATAATCCGTAACCCTGCCCGCTTAGCTCGCTTGAATATATCCGTATCCTCACCGCCCCAACGCCAGCAAAGTTTTGCGTTCCACTGCCTGATGTTGCAAAAATCAGTTTTAACAAAACCACAGTTACCGTATCCGCGATCTCGCCACCAACCGTTTCCGGCTTTGACAACCATCGGCTTGTCGCGGTGTAACGAGTAGCAAATGGGAAACCATGCAGTGCCGGGAGTTATAACAGAAAAGGCTAAAACCGCAAAGTCTTCCGGCAATCGCACATCCGCATCCGCAAAGAATACTATATCCTGTTTGCGGATATTGGCAGAAGCGACGCCGGTGTTGAGGCATTGTCCCCTGTTAAACGGCACACCATGCAGTGTCACGAGCGTCGCCGGTATCGCAGCCGCTTTGACGACCTCGGCGACATCCGCATCGTCTGACTGGCAGTCGACAACCACGACACGGCATCGCTCGACCTTTTGCAATCTGCGTATATCTTGCAGCAACGCGGCAACGTGCTGTGTACGGTTTTTGTTCGCTACGACGAACGTCAAATGCGGTATCATGATTTCGCTGCAATCATTGCATTTGGCCGACGACCTGCTGCTGTGCCATCGCTACGCCCTGGCGCGCCGCGTCTTGGCGAATTGCGTCAAGCTGATCGCGGATTATCGGGTGTAAACTTGGTGCCCGCTGTTTGATCTGCCGCAACGCGCTGTCCTTCATCGTTTCCGGAAGCTGGAACAGCTGCTGCGCAATGTTCTGGGCTATTTGCATTGCTTCTTCAGGTGTGAGTTTTTCGAATTGCCCTTGCGGTAGTTGCGCCAAAATCGCGGCTATCGGGTCGCCGGCGGCTTGCGCTGCTGGGCCGCCGCCGGCAGGAGCCGCACCGCCGGCTGGCGCTGCTGCGGGTGCGCCGCCAGGAGCAGCACCAGCGGCTGCGTCCTGCTGCCCTGGCGTAATGCCAGCAGCCAAAATATCGCCAAGGCCGCCGGCTTCCAACTCTTCTTGCGTCTCTTTGCTCTTCTCGGCCACGAACTTCTCTTCTTCGAGCAGCCGCGATTGCTCTTCCTCGAAATCGAGTCCAATACCTTTGAGTCCGGTAGTTTGGCTGATTTGCCGCTGCATCATCAGCTGCAGTTTTGCCAGCTGGCGGTTCATGTCGTCGACGTGCGACGGGCGTTGCAGCTTCGGTTTGACCGATTCCCAACGCAACAGCTCGCTGACACGATCGCAAAGCCAATGCAGGAAACGATTCATCATATGAATCAAATGACCCCAATGGCTTTCCATAAGCCGCAATGAAACGTTAGCTGACTGGATCGTCATCGAACCGCGGTAAAACTCGACCGGAATGCCGGTAGCATTCAGCAGCGTGTCGATCGCTTGATCCATTAGCTGGTACGGTGCCAACTGCGAAGCTTCGCCGCCAAGCACCTGATAACGCACCGGGAACGGCAGCGTGTGCCACGTTGTCGGATCTTGCCGCCGTTGCCGCAGCATACTTTGCACTTGGCCAGTAAAGCCGGCCAGGTCCGCAGTGAACATTGGATCTGCAAACTCGGCGCCAGCCCCTGACGGGCGCGGCTCGGGCGTAATAACGCGGAAAGGAATGATGTAATCCAGTCCGATCGCTTCGTTGTACCGGTGCAACACTTGGACGTACCAAGCATGGCGGAAGTTCGTCAGTGTTCGGCTGATTCCCCAACCGCGATTAACGATACCCGCCAGTGTATCTTCCTTGGCGTGGTAGATCACGCCAGGGTTGAATTTGAAATACGCATTCTCTTTTACCGCTTGTATGATCTCCCACGGAGCGCGCTCCAACACATGCGGAACGCCGCGTGTGATCAATTCGCGGTAATACTGAGGGATTCGCCAGATATACTCGACTTCGTGCGTATACGGATCCCAGACGAGCTCGATATGCTTCGGGTTTCGCCGGAGTACCTGCAATCTGGACGAGTCGGTTGACCGCCTATCAACACGCGACCACACACCGGTATATCCGCACAGCGGGCATGTAGCGTTGAACTGCATATCCCACTTGAATCTGAACTTCTGGTTGTCCACAACCGTTCGCATAGGCGCTTCGAAGCCGCATTTGCGGCAGCGAAGATACCGGTGCTGCGGCATGACTACCGTCGTAAAGCTATTGCCGTACGTGATGTAATCAAGGCCGAGTTGCCGCAGTACCGGCATGATTCCGATTTCGTCGTAGAGAAAATCCAAATACTGTCGCTTCAGATCGTGGTCAGCATCAGTGATATCGATGTCGGTTATGAAATAACTGATGATCCGTTCAATCGCCGTACGGTAGATCCCGTTCGCCATGACGACTTGTTCGCACAGCTCCAAGGCATCTGCTATCGACGCCGGCATCGACATCGAAGCATAATCGTAAAACGGATCGGGAAACGGCTCGATACCAGCCTTCTGCGACCATCGATCTAACATTTTTCGGCCTTCGACAAATTAAGATTTCGTTGGCGTTTCTGCAGTTTCCGCAGCTTCCGCAGCTTTCGCCAACTTGCTAAGCGCCCAATCCTCAAGCTCTCTGCTAGCATCAAATGCTGACGCCTGCTTCTTCTGCTTAGCGTCATCCTCGAATGCCGCTACCGGTTTGGTACGCCCAGGCTCTACGACGTTGCGTTTCTCCATCATTGGATCAATCCCAGTCCGACGGTGCCGGCAATTCCTCGGTAATCAGCAGTACCGCCACCTTGTAGTTATCTAATTGAAAGTCGATACCCGGCGCTTTCGTACGGTATAACACTTTTGTACCGGGTATGTACACCGCAATATCGTCGTCCCCCGCTTGGGGGATGACACGCGGATAGCCAGCAGCCCGGTCGTCGAAGACCAGCGCCAGCACGAATCCGTTGCGTATCACTTTATGGAAATACGCCTCGATGATCAGCGATTGCCCCTTTACTTGGAACTGCAATCGCTGTTTTGGCCGCAGATCGGTCGGCGCCGGCGGTTCGTTTGCCTGCGCTACCGGCCACAGCGAACCTTTAATTGCTCGGGGCTGCTCAGCCGCCGGTTCGACCGGTTCTGGGAGAGCTGCCGTCGTCGCAGCAGGCTCGGGTTCCGCCGCTACCTGCTTCGCCGCTTCTGGCAGCGGTTTCCCTTTAGCAACAGCCTCCAAATACTGCTGCTGATTTAGTTCCACATTGACGCCGTCGGGGTCGATCACGATCTTCGGCGCCGGTGTCGCAACCGGTCGCTCATCCGGTGTTTCGTCTAATGTCTGGTTCGCGCTCATGGGTATTTCCAAATGTTGTACTATGCTGCAAAGCGGTTATCGGCACTTCGCAGAACCATAACCGCTGAAGCTTCCGCATCGTAGGCAAATCTTGCGGGCGTTCTGCAACGCCCATCACAACTCTGTCGATCTCGGTAAAATCAAGCGGGCTCTCGCCTTCTCCTACGCGAGAGAACGCAAGCAAGTCTTCGAGCGAAAGGTCGGGGCACTCGACGTAAACCGGCAAGTACCCCGACCTCGGCCAATATGGATAGATCACGGGCTCGCTGTCAGAAACTGACAAAAGCCAGTCCAACGGCGATGCGCCGCTTAGCGTTTCGATCTCCACCTAACGCCTCCGTGAGTCCATCTGCGACAAGCTCCAGCGCACATGGGCGCTTGCGTCACGTCCCCGCAGCATCGGTGTGTTGACGGTTCGTCGCCCAGCGTCAACGACGGTCGCGGTACAATTATACCGCAAATCTCGCAATCCGTCAGCATCGACAAGCTGCGAGATGCCGCAGCCGAAGCGGACGATCATACCGCCAGCAACCGCATCTGTTGCGCGATAATCGACAATCTTTTCACCGCGCAGCGTCAGCTGGTGCGACGCCTGCCGAAAGTCGGCACCAACGAACACGAACTCCGGCGGCGCCGGCTTGCCGTCGTAAACCTGGCTGTACGTCGCAAAATCGCAGACGTATAGCTGCGACTCGCTGACGTGTTCCAGCGGCAAATCCTCCTGCGGCGGTTCGCTAAACGCAGCGACGTAGTTAGCAACTTGCGGCCTACCGTAGCGCACAAACTGCTGCTCGGCCTCGTCGCGCCACTTGCACAGAACCTCAACCGTGCCTGCCGCGTCGCCGGCCAAACTTGGATCACTCTCCAAATCTGCCATGCTGACGCCGGCACTCTGAGCGGCAAGTAGCAATTCTTCGCTGCATTTCTTCGCGACGCCGTACGCATAAACGGCCCGGAGTGCATGCAAGAACGCTTGCATGTTTTTCGTGTTGATCACCCCGAGCTGCCACGGCCTGAACGGCTGGAACTGCTCGGGATCGACTGCGCCGGGGCGACGATTCGCCTCGCGGAGCTCCATCTCAGCGATATCGGTAAGCAGCCGTTTGCGGTCGTTAGCCGGCAGCGTATCGACCGTAAACTTGCGGCCGTACTTTCGCTTGGCGTCCCGCAGCGCCCGCTGTTCGCGATGCTTGCGCTTTGCCGCGACGTTAAACGCCCCCGGTGTCCGCCAGCCGTCGATATCCCACAAGTTATTCGCAGCCCCACCAATGACGATATCGTCGTCCTGCCGCTGTATGCGATACCCTCGCCATGCGATCTTCGGCCTCGCCTTCGTGCCATACACATAGCAAACCGCTGCCGACGTGTCGCCGATTGGCATTATCAGCGACTTTCTCTGCAGCTCCTGCGGCAGCGAAATCGTCGCATACGCGCCTTGAATCTCGTCCCACACGTCACGGAGCCGCAGCCGTACATCGACAATCCAGCGCAAAAACAGCTGCATCGCGCGGCTCAGCTGCTTGCCGTGGGTAGCGATAATGTTGTCGCCATCGAATGGCCCGGCGATTAGGCCGGCCTCGCTCATGTGGTACGCATAGCCGGCAAAACAGTATCTGACCGCCTCGATGATGGTCGAAGATTTGTAGTCGTCGAACAGATCGACCGGCCACTCTTCGCCATCGAGAATGCCTTGCAACATCCGTTCGCCGAGTGCTGCAATTCCCGGATCCTTCGGTTTTTGCGGCCTTTCCAGCTTGCGATCGGCGGCTACCACACTGTTGCCCATGCTTAAAAACGTCTTCATTTGCCGTTCTCCTGTAAAAACTGGCAATCAATTAAAAAAGCCGCGGTTTACGTAACCGCGGCTGGTGAGGTACTGACAGCTGACTAACTGTGACTACTCTGTCGCTTCTTCGTTTTGCTCTTCCTGTTCCTCTTCGTCGTCCGTTTCCGTAGACGTGTCGGCAAGCCTGCCTGGCGGTCTGACGCGACCGTCGTCATCAGTCAACGTCCGTACTGCCATCCTTGCTACGTCCATGTCGATATCAGGCCGACCGTCGCGGAGCATCGCTGGAAACTCGGCTACCCCTACGCGGACGCGGCTGCCCTGAAACATAAACACGTAAACTTCTTCGTCCGGCCTAACAGTCGTGTAAATGTTGTTGGCCGCTTCGACTAGCGTTTCAGTATCCGGATACTCGCGGCAGTAAACGTTTGTCGCGTCGCCTACCGTTACGCACACCAAAAAACATTTAGCGTCCATGATCTGCTTTCGTTATCGGTGCCAACCGCAGCCATGACGTGTCTTGTTCCTGCTTCGGTAGCGTCGGTTGCGGAGGCGGTGTCGGCGTTGCGGCCGCGTTCTCTCTGTACAACACGACAACGCCAATTGTGACTGCGCGCTTCGTCATCTCGCGGTCAAGCCACACCGTGTGGTAACCCGGCGGACTGACGTTGACAATCTCCGCACCAGTCGCCGCCACCCAAGCGTTGACTTGCGCGTCGAGCGGCGCGTCAGCCGTCGTCGCGTCCCATTTATCACCCTGCTGGTCCAGCTTTACCGCTGTCCACGTTTGCTGGACCAGTTTCGACTTTATTTGCATCGTCACCGCCTTGATCGAAAATGCTCAACACTGCCTCTTCCTCGTCAACGTACCGGACATGCACACGACCGGTCTTACCAGATACGTACAACGTACCTCGCTTGACCGTGCCGCTGTCGCCAACCGTCTCGACATAGCCGATCGGTTGAAGGCTGCCCGGTGTGCGGAATTTCGGCTGAATAACCAGCCGGTTCCCGTTGACTGACCAAACGGCTTCCGTCTCACTCGGAGGGATCGCGTTAATCTTCATGTTTCGTTTCCTTTGCGATTCCAAACTTTAGATTACGTTGCAGCTGCTCGTTGTAGCGGCGGACAAAAGAAGCCAACGCCGGGTTTGCTCGTGCTGCGAGTTGTTCGGTCGTATCTTGCGATATGATCGACTGCAGCGCTTGCGCCCCCGGCGTTGCGGCCACTTTTTGCAGTTTAGCGGTCCCCATGCCAAACTGCGCTCTCACCCCGTAGTCCGGCCCGTTTATGCCGTAGATGGTCAACGTGACCAACGGCGTGTCTGGCGTCACCAGGCCGGTTACGGCATCTGCAACATTTCCTGTGTACGGGACAGTCTCATACACTTTCCGCCGGTTGCGGTCGACGACAACAACACCGCAGAGAAACTCGTGGAGACTCTGCCAGTATTCGTGTCGTACGCCGAGCACCAGCTGGCCCCACGTCGGTTCCCCTCTATCACACGATCGATGTGTGAGGCCGCTGATGATCGGCTGTTTGCAAATATACCTGATGATACGGATGTTCGCATCACCTTGCTGCGCGTACCAGTCGGCCAGCGGATCGTCTTCGGGATCCCGCATGCCGGCAAACTGAAAGAGGGCGCCGTGATTGAAGAATCGGTAGTCGGTCTGCAACGCCGCCAAACTATGCCGCGGCTTGACTTGCTCAACCGTAGCCGATTCCTTCGGTATTCGCGAACATTTTCCGTATTCGTCAGGTATCATACGCTCTCTCGTACGAGCTGCATTTTCGCTGTGAACTCGGCGGCGGCTTGTGCCAACGTCAACGCCGAATTATCCGGCAGCTCGATCTTGTACATTTCGCAAAACTGCCGCACAGTCGTCGCTTTGCGTGCAGCCGCTTTTGTAACAAGTTCGAACGGATCGATCAAGCCAGTAGACTGCGTCCACAGACTTGCCGGCACCGCCAGATCACGGCTGCCGAACCGCAAATACTGCGCGCAAAGGACACGCAGAACGTCGCGAACATCGAAGCCGAATATCGCAATTTCGGCGTCGTACACGGTCTGGTATATGTCACCAGTGAACGCGAACAGCCGTCGCAAAACGGGATGCACCGCCAAATCATGCAGGAACTCGCCGGGAATATCCGTTTGCGAAACGATCTCGTCGTGGCTGTCCAATAAGCAGACCTGGCGGATACGGCCAAAACCGGCTGCCGTTTGCAGCTCGGCTGCCCGCTCAATCGCCTTCCGCGCTTTGTATTCTGCTTGTTTGTCCGGATTCTTGATCGCCTTGCTATCCGGGATCGGCACACAGTATTTCTCCATGTCGTCATCCAGGTGCTGATCGTAGTCATCGAAAACGCCGCCCAGATAGAACACGTCGATATGCTTACATTGAGACATAAGGAATTTTCCGTTTTCCGAGGATCAAGCGACGCACAAGTACCACAAGCAGGTGGTAAATGCTTGCGACGCAGAGTGCAACGATAAATAGCAGCGGCGCGATCGCCGTCAAAACGGCGATAGCCGCCGACAGCAGCGACAGCAGCGTTAGCCACAACGGCCAGGTTAATCCGATAACCGCAGCAAACGCCTTTGCGTCTTCGTCAGGCTCGTCGTCGAACAGGTAGTACGCGCGTTCACCAATCAACGCTGCGACCACCAGATACGTAATTACAATCGCAGTAGTCATCTCTGCTCTCCGATCAGCGCTGCCCCGTACTCCTCGAAACCGAGATAAGCGACGAAGGCAGCGTCAGCCATGTTATCGACACCTGTCGTTTGGTAATCGGCAGGATCAAGCTCGGTACCGAACTTCTCGTTGCATGCTTTGATCATAGCGACTTTATTTGCGTTCCCCTTGCCGGTTGCCGCCTTTTTGATCTCGCCGATACCGTAGCCGACAGCTGGCGTATTCTGCTCTTCGGCCCAGGTGGTCGTAACTATTTTCAGGCCGCCCAAGAACTCGATCGCAGTCGCTGCCCGTGCCAGTATAGCCTGCACCGACGTGCGGCCGACGTATCGCTCTTTGCTGCCGCTGAACTTGACATCCTCAAACGCGATCAGGTCCGGCGCCGTCGCCAGCAACAATTGTTTGAGGCGTATAAATTGTGTCGGCCCGCTGTCGTAACGGCCCAACGACAAATCCCACTGCCCGAGAAGCAGTTGGACTTTGTTCGGCGTCGTCGCCGTAAAATCGATTATGGCGACGCCGCACGAGCGACCGAAATCCAAGCCGAGAATGCGACGACCGCGTTTTTGCCGCAGTTTGGCCCGGTACGTTTCGATATCTCGGAGTTTCGAAAAAACAGCAGTCTGCATTACGGCCTCGGAGTTGCAACTATTTTGTAAAAACGCAGAGTGCCACCGCCATCGTCAACCAGCACTACTGGCAGTTTCGTAGCATCGTCCGGCGACGCGACCAGAACTCTGCGCTGCGCTATATCAAGCGCTTTGCGTGCGTCGATTCCCAGCCTGTCGCAGTAAAAGTCGAAAAGGATCGTCTCCGCGTTAGCGACCAACGCTGCTGCCTGCCCGCGCGTAAGCTGCTCGATACGGATATCGGTTGCTTCGCTGGCGAGGTCGGATATCTCAAACCCGTCTGTAACCAGCACCGATGTGTACCGCGGCGCCTGCGAATCAGCTGCCGCTTTCATTTTCTCCAGCGAATGGTCGTTCTCGCAATAAACGTCAGGTACTTCGTCAAAGCCGGTTATAACAACATGTTTGAGCTTCCAATTGTCGCCCAGCTTACATTGGCTGGCGTATGCCTTTATCGACGCTTGGATCTCGCCACCGCAAATAGGACATTTGTCGATCATTTGCTCAGCTCCGCATGTTTCTCGTAAAGCGCTGCTAACAACCGCGTTGTCGACGTGACGCGAACAAGCTGCGAACTCGTCAGTTTTGCAGCGCTAAGTAGATCATACTTCGGTACGCAATGATTCAGCATACTCCAGCGAACGCCAGGAGCTATCTCTTCCGCTATCCTGTCGTAAAACTCTGGCAGCGATTCATCGAGTACCGGTAATGGCACTATTTCGTAGTCGCGTTCGAAAAGCTGTGCCGCTTTTTCGGCCAACCCAGCGCAGTAGTATTGCTCCGGCGGCTCCCACTTTATGTCAAACTGCTCCGCCAAACGCACCAATTGCGGTATGTCGAGGCCGTAGCCGTGAAATGTGACCAATGGCAACTGCTTGACGGCGTCGAGCGAGTCGAACACCGCTCGCGCGGCAATGTCCGGCAGATTACCTTGTTCCGCCAAAATGCGATCGGTGTAATAATCTTTTCGCTGTGACCCGCGGCGACCTAAGTCATCGAATGTTCGTCGCTTGATGTACTCTGCCGCGACCTCTGCTGGCACTCCTGGAGCCGACCAGTTAAATATGATTTCGTCGTTTGCAAAAACTTTGCCGCGGCTTGCCAGCGAGATGCCGACGGCTTTTACGAAATCCTGTGACCCGAGCCCGGTAGTATCGAGCGCTATCGTCACATACTCGCGTGCGTATGGAAAGCTACGCGCAAAACTCTTAAACCAGTTCAATGTTTTTCTGATACCTAAAAACTCAGGTAAGCAAGCTACCGCGAGCGTCTCGCTCGCAGTATTTAATTCCAGGCCGGCCTTGGGCCTTCGCCGGTGTACGGTTTAGCTAGTTTCGCGTCAAGTAGCATCTCGCTAAGCAGCTTACCGTCCAGCTCTACATCCGCAATGATGCGGAAATACTTGCCGCGGCGCATGTGCCGCAGGTAGATAACCTTGGCTCCGGCCAGCAATTTCTTCGTCAGCATCTTTGCCCTGACGGCTTTCGTTTTGACGCTAAGCTTATGTGCCGTCATTTCAGGGCAGTCGATGCCGGCAACTCTCACCGGCATCGCATGACCGACAATCGCAGGCCAACCGTCGACGTCAACGTGAAACGTATCTCCGTCGTACACGCTGACCACGCGGCTGACACGGATGTCGCCGAAATCGGCTGCACGTTCGTGTCGCGGTTCTACAGTGAACCCGAACACGAACGTGCTGCCGGCTACCAACAGACTAAACCACAAAAGCAGTTGCCGCATCTGGAAGCTCCCAGGGAGTGACGCGGCCCGTTGCTGCGTGCCAGTTATCTGACACGCGGCGGCACAAGCCACACGATTTTGCCGCATACTTCAGTCGGCGGTCGAGTTGCCGCAGATGATACTCAGCCGCGTACGTGCTGTACCACTTCATTTTCATGGCAAGCACGGCGCAGTAGAGGTCTAACCTCCCCTGCGCTACTTCCGCCAGCACGTCGTCCCGAGCTGGCTGCGGCAATTCTACAGCTTCGTCTAGTCTTTCTTCAAGCCGAATCGCTTCATAGAAGATTGCCTCCGTGCAATCATCAATGTGGTCATCCGGCGTTTCGCCGGAAAGCACTAACTTTCCAAATGCGATCGCCTGTTCCAACATGTTGGTCGCACTCTTGTAATCGATTTTCGCCAATGTCTTGAACGCGGTCATCTCTACACTCCCTGCAGTGAAAAAAGTTAACCAGCAAGCGCATCGGCCAACGCAGCCGTTGCTTGCTGGTCGTTAAAACCTATCGCTCGCAGCTGCGCCATAAGCTGCTGCAAGCGAGCTTTTACCATATTGTTGATCTCTTCGGTCTTGCCGGCCTCGAGATCGTAGATAGCGTTAAACATCTCCGGGTCGTCAGAAAATTCCTCTTGGATCTGCTGCCACAGATCCTCGCGACCCAAGATGCCTAAACGCAGTACATCCGGCGGCTGGATAATCCCTTCCGCTTTTACGGCCTCGCCGATGTACGCCAAGACATCTCGCGAAAACGGTTCCGGATCGTTACGGTCCGGCGGCGAGATGATCAATGCTTCTGTGACACCCCACGCGATCTCCCCGGCGTCTGCTGGATCGAATGTCGTCGGGTCGAAGAAGCCAGAATCGAGCGCGTTGCAGATTTCGACAAAATCCGGCACGCTCTTATAAAACGCATCCGACGTAACAAGGCGAACCGCGGCCATGAGCTTGTTGAAAGCCGATCGCCGCGGTTCGACGCCGAATGTCGCCTTTATCTCGTCGCGGATGGTCTCAGGATCCCAATCGAAGAACTCATTCTTCCACGCACGCGCTGCCAAAATGAGCAACGTCGTCGCACGTACGTTAGGATCCAACCACCAGCGTCGATACTTTTCCATTTTCAAAATCCGTTCGTCAGCTCAAAACAAGCGCGGAAACCCATATCTCCCGGCGTTGCGACCTGCGACGGCTCGGTGATGATACCGCCCGACTTCTTGTCGATCGCAAACACCTGCGGAAAACCCGCAAAACCTGCTTGCAGCATACCTTTATCAGCAGCCACTTTCAAAGCAAGTTTCTTGGCCTCCGGGCTTGTCACCTCGTTCCGCGTATCTCCGTCTACGCTGACGCGAAGTTTCTGCGAAAATCCGCCTGGCACGACTTCCATATGACTAACTTTGATCATATCGATACTCCAATTGACAACAGTAATCGAATAGCAGCACCCCGTGTAACTGCTTTCCAACTACTGTTATCGCGGATTTCCGCATTTTGGCAAGTTCAATGGCTAAAAAAGCCGGTGAACCGCCATTGGCAGTTTAGCGAAACGCTAAACTGCCGGCTCACCTTAAAATGCCACGAAAATTGGGAAAATTAAGCAGTATCCGGATACTGTTTTCAGAATTTCAAAACGATGATTTTGCCGCTGTCGCTACGGTACGTTACACGCACCTGTCGCGCCTGCAGCAGCCGTTTCAGTTTCAGCTTTTGGTTGTTCGTAGTGCCGACCGCGAAGTTTTTCTTTACCCAGCCGTAGTCGACCGACGTAATCGTTTGCGCCGGCCGTCCGCAGCAACCTTTTGTTCGCCGCGTACGAACAGCCTGTTTCAGAAACGGGAACACGGTAGTGAATCTGCTGTCGTTGATCATGCGATCGATCAACTGCGATGTGATATCGACGCGGGGGAGCTCGCTCACTTTTACCACCTAAAATGATACCGGCACGGCCTCCAGGAGTGTTCGTGCCTGGTTTACGCTCTGTACCAGCTGCGAAACCTCTTCTTGGGTTATCTGCCAAGCCTCGTAAGCCAAACTTTCGGTATCGACAATGATGTCGAAATAGTCCAAGCGGTAAACTTTCGGGCTGTCGCCGTCGCGAGGTTTGTCCTCTGGCACCTCGATAAGATCCACGTACGAGCAAACGCCCGTGAACTCGTCAACTTCCGGGCCGCCGACGCTAATCTCTGGGTACCGGTAGTAACGGAATATCTTGGTCGGCATGTTGTCAGCCGACGCTACTTCGACACGAATGCGGTAACCGCTGTGTTTGTTGACCTGAAATCGCGGCTCGAACTGCAATCGCAGCGTCAATGTCGCCGGCGGCCCCGTCGTTGTCGCTTTGCCGCCCGCTACCGGTTCGAACGATACCGTTTTGTCGCTTACTGTCATGCTAGTCGCCTTTCGGGTTGCCGCCGGGTACCCAACCAATTGTGCCCGTGTGCCGCTCGTCAAGCCCCCGGCGCGGCTCGTTGTCCCAAATCAGCTTCGATCCGCGATTCCAGCCATGCAATTTGTACCCGGCTTGCCAGACCTGCTGCATGATCATGTAATCGCCGCCGTTGTTTCCGATATCCGGATCGGGGATGTTCTGCTCTCTGACTACATCCATGTCTAAACACCAGACAGCCCCGCGCGGAAAATGCACGTAGCTGCCGTTCGGCGCCTCGTGACCGTTACGCAACTGGAAGTGCCGCCCGCGATACCAAGGCCGGCTCTTGATCCACTCCTGCTGCGCCGTGGAAATGCCTATAAAATAAGGATTTCCGAATATACGACAGCCATCCTTGTAGTAATCAACTATATCATAGGCCACACGCACCCACCAACGCGGGTCGATAATGCGAACGTCATCGTCCAACCAGACTACCCACTTGTCGACAATCGGGTCGTCTTGGTCGTGAAACAGCTGCCGCATCGCCGGATACTTCTTCCGATTCTCGTGATTGATGATCAACTTGTAGATTTCGCCGGTATTCGACAAGTTTTTCACAAAATCGACCGTCTTTTGGCAGGCTTCGTTGGTCGCTACGCGAAGCTGCCGCCGGTTTTTCGGCACCGATGACAAGATTCCGGTAAGCACGCGCTCGTGGAGCTCGAAATACTCGCCATACAGGCATGTGCATATGACGAATCGCCCGCCGATCAGCGGATTATCCATCACAGAATCGTCCGAAAACTTAGCTGTTTCGGCTGCTTTGGCACGTTGTTGCTGCGTTTCGTGCTGAAATGCCGCTGTGCGCGTCAGATTAGCGCCTGCTTTGCGCAAATCTCGCAGAGGCGTATCGAGCCCAAACCCAGTAGGGACGAATCTGAGGCCATTCTGGCGGCTCTGATCGACCTTCGGAACGTCGATCGGGGCTAAATTGCTAAACGGCTGCTGGCAATAGGGGCAAAGTATCGGTTTTTGGTTGGCCATAGGGCAGATTCTCGCTTCGAAAACGGTCTTCGTGGTCCATTCCGGTGTACTTTTGGTCGATTTTCGGCAAAATACCCGTCTGGTAGTACCAAAGTATGGCGTCGCGGGCCATTTCGGCGGTAACCATCTGGTGGCAGCGCGGAATAAGCTGCCCCGAAACGTCCTTTTCGGGGTATTTGCACCAGGTAGACGGGTTTGTCTTGCCGCCGTGTATTTTATTCTTCCAGCAGCCGCGGCGTTGGCAGCAGTCAAGCAGATCCTGCGTGTGCAAATAGCGGTGCGGGACTTTCACCTTGCGCGACGCGATAGGGCCGAAATTATCGACCGCTACGTTGACGTAAGCCTCCCACCACCAATGCTCCCGGCCGCCGGCTGTAACGACGCAAGGCTTATCGAACACGGCAGCGACGTGCATCGCGCCGGTAATCGGGCACAAAACGCCGTCAGCGTGATAGATTACCCACAAGAAGTCTCGTAGATTCGTTTTGCCGCGGATATCGACGACGTTTTTCAGCGAATAGTGCTTATGGTTGCCACCGACAGCGCCCATCTGGACGCACGGTATGCCGTATTCGGCCAAATCGTCTACAACCTGCTGGCAATACCGCCAATTCCAAATCTTGACCGGGTAATCAAGCTTCCCGCCGGCGAAGACGACCCAATACCGCCCGTTAAACGGCGACTGCTGTTTCTGCTCCGGCGATAGGTACAGATCGCCCTTGGGTTTGAGTACCGGAACCTCTAGGCCGAGCTGCCGTCGCATGTCGCGATGAAACGCTGTCAGGAAATGCAGCGGCGATCGGTTGGCTTCGTTGATGTACCGACCATAGCCGAGTTTGATCTCCCTGGCGTCGAGCTTGTTGTTCACGCCGAGATAGCCGGCAATGTGCGGATTGTAGTTCCATAGCGTGCTGCATGAAGTCCGTACATAGATTTGGTACTTCCCCGGATACGTTACTGCCAGATCGCGAATACTCGCGGTCATACAAACGATATCGCCAAGCGCCAATGTGTGTTTGAAGATTATCGTTTCCATAGCAATTTGTCTAAATCAAGCCGCCGTCGTCGCCAGTATCGGCTGCTGTCGATGAAATACCAGAGCCTTGACCGGCTGACGGAGACGATACCGGAGTCGTTTCGGAAGTATTTGACTCGGTATCCGGAGACGATACCAACCCTTCCGACGTATGACTCGACTGTGTCTCTGACGGTGTAGCTGCCAAGTACGCGTCCACGGTATTTGTTTCTGATGGATGCCAACCAAGCAAAGCGTCGACATCGTGTGTCTCCGATGGACGACGCCCGAGGAGTGCGTCGACATCGTGTGTCTCTGATGGGTGACGCCCGAGAAGTGCGTCGACAGTATGTGTTTCTGATGGGTGCCAACCAAGCAAAGCATCCACGGTATGCGTCTCTGATGGATGACGCCCGAGGAGTGCGTCGACAGTATGCGTCTCTGATGGGTGCCAACCAAGCAAAGCATCCACGGTATGCGTCTCTGATGGGTGCCGGGCTAACAATGCGTCGACCTTGTAATCTATCGTGACGATCTTGAGCAATCTTGCATCTACGTTGTACGTCTTTTCGTGGATTTCGCCAAGTACAGCATCGACTGAAACAGTAACGATCGGCTGGCGGTACAGTGTTGCGTCGATCGAGTAGGTTTTCGTTTCGGTTTTGGCGAGCTCGGCGTCAGTCGAAACGTCTTTGACGATAACAGTCTGCAACACGGCGTCTACCATATACGTCTCGCTGACGGTAGCAGCCAACTCTGCATCCGTACTGGCTGTTTTTGTGAATGATGTGAGCAGCTCAGCATCTACACTTGCTGTTTTTGTGAACGATGTAAGCAGCTCAGCATCTACGCTAGCAGTCTTAGTAAATGCCGTAAGTAGTTCAGCATCTACACTTGCTGTTTTTGTGAACGATGTAAGCAGCTCAGCATCTACACTTGCCGTTTTTGTGAATGATGTAAGCAGCTCAGCATCTACGCTAGCGGTCTTAGTAAATGCCGTAAGTAGTTCAGCATCTACACTTGCCGTTTTTGTGAATGATGTAAGTAGTTCAGCATCTACGCTAGCCGTCTTAGTAAATGCCGTAAGTAGTTCAGCATCTACGCTTGCGGTCTTAGTAAATGCCGTAAGTAGTTCAGCATCTACACTTGCTGTTGCTGTTTCGGCCTTTACGAGCAAGCCGTCAACAGAAATAGTTACTGTTTTAGCGGCTAGAAGCTCTGCATCGACGCTAACGGTATGCGCCGGCGTTGACAACAACAAAGCATCGATTTGATCTGTAGTCGTAATAGTCTGCAGCAGTCTGGCGTCTACTTCGGCTGTCGCCGTTTCGGCTACCTGTAAGTCTGCATCGATCTGGTTAGTTACCGTAGCTGTACTCAACAACAGTCCGTCTACGCCGTGCGTTACGGTAAACGCCGTTTCGATATCAGCATCAACCGAATGATCCCGCGTAAACGACGTCAGCAGCAACGCATCTGTCGTGTGCGTATGCGTGAACGCTGTCTCGATATCGGCATCGACGTCGCCGGTCAGTGTGGCGGCAGCTTGTAGGTAGGTGTCAGTCGATACAGTCTTGGTAATCGCCTCTAGCAATTCCGCATCGACGCTATGTGTCAGCTCCGGATACGCAGCCGCGTAAGCGTCCGTGTCGTGCGTTGTAGTAATCGCAGCCTTTAATACAGCATCCGCACTGGCCGTCGTAGTAATGGCAGCCTTTAATACAGCATCCGTACTAGCCGTCGTAGTAAGCGATCGGAGCAACTCGGCGTCGATGTCGTGCGACACCGTTTCGGTAGTTTCAAGGTCTGCATCGACCTTGTACGTCACCGTTTGCGTTTTCTGCAGGTCTGCATCAACCCTATGAGTTACTTGACCGGCACCGCTTAGCATCGCGTCAGTGCTATGCGTTGTCGTAATGTCGCCTTGCAGCGTAGCGTCTAACTGATGCTGTGTCGTTATACCTGCGAGCAGCAGAGCGTCGACGTCGTGCGTAGCCGTTTCAGTGCTCTGGATATCGCTATCGACGTCCCATGTCGTTGTCTGCGTTTTCTGCAGGTCTGCATCAACCCTATGAGTTACTTGACCAGCGCCGCTTAGCATCGCGTCCGTACTGTGTGTTGTCGTAATCACGCCGCGAAGTTCGGCGTCTGTTTGGAACGTATAGCTGCCGATAACCTGCAAAATTGCATCGACTGTACTCGTCTGCAGCACGGATGTCAGCAAGTCAGCATCAACTTTATGGGTTAGCTGGCCGGCGCCGCTTAGCATGCCGTCAGTCGTATGCGTCACGGTCGTCGCTGCCTGCAGAATCGCATCGACCGTAGCCGTCTCCTCTTCGGCTGCTACCAGCAAGGCATCGCCGCCGAATGTTAGTATCTCGATCGTTGCCGATGACGACCGACCGATCCACTCCGGAGTTCGCGAAGGCTCCTGCTCAGATATGCTTGACCCGATAGGTAACGCTATACTGCTGCTAGCTTGCGCCGGACACGGACACACAAGCTCTGCTTGGCCTTCGAAATCGCCATTGATAGGCGGCGGGCCGAGTTCGCCGCAGTCTTCGCCGTGCAGCGGGATCCACGTATAGCCGCCTTCGCAGTCGTCAGTACGGTAGCGTACCAGCGTCCAAGCTTGTGAAGACTCCGAAAGGTACGCAGAAGACGAACCGTATTGGGCCACGCACGGACACCATACCCACAAACAACAGTCGATAAGCGGCGTAACATTACCGTCTTTGCCATCTTTGCCGTCTTTGCCGTCCTTGCCAGGCGGCCCAGGTGGTCCTGGTTTACCGTCTTTACCGGGTGGGCCTGGCGGGCCAGGTATGCCGATATCGCCTAAATCTTGCGGTGCCGCCGCTTCGCATTGCCAGATAGGGTCTGGCGCCAAAGGGATACTACAATTGCTGATCAGCGTCGGCGGCCCGATGACGGTCATCGACGGTAGTGAACACCGATCTGGATCAAAAATGTAGTCGGCCATCCCATTTTGTTGTTCGGCTCGTGGTTTCGTTAAACCGGCGGTACGGCAACCTCGACGTAAATCGTCGGCGGCCAGTTACATATCAACGACGATTCTGCAACTTTGTCCAACGTGTATGCGATATTCTTGCAATCAATGCGACCGTTCACTTTCTTTTCGTAGGTAGCGCAACCCGTCTCGCAGGTTATCTTAGTTGTGTCTGCCGCTGCATCATAATCGAGCGCAACGCATATCTGGCCGCACGTTGCAGGATCGGAGTTGATGCTATTCCAGTAGTTGCCCCAAACGCACTGGCCGAGACTGAGGCATGTAGCTCCGTCTATGACCAAGTAGAACGTACCGTTATAGTCGTTGCAGCCCGTGCCTACGCCGACGACGCCGTCAATGGTAACTTTCAGATATGTCGGCAGCTGATCGCAGAACAGACACGCCGGACATTTCCAACACAGCGATTGTGATTGACCAATACTAGACGCCGACGACAGCGACGATGCTGAGCCTTCTTCGCACGGGCAGATTATCACGGTTTGCCCGAAATACTTCCCTGCTGACGGTGGCGGGCCGAGATCGTCGCAGTCTTCGCCGTAATACAGATCCCAATAACCACCATCGACGCATTTCGTTGTACCCCAAACGGCTGCAGGCGTTTGTGCCGCTTCTGATGACGGGTGTGTGACGCTCGGATTTGATAACGACGTCGAGCTGTTATTGGTGTCGCCTCCGTCGCAGGGGCACCAAACCCAGATGCAGCAGTCTAGCAGGAAACCGTCGCCATCTTTGCCGTCTTTGCCATCTTTGCCGTCCTTGCCAGGCGGTCCAGGAGGTCCAGGGTCGCCGTCTTTGCCGGGCGGGCCTGGCGGACCTGGCGGACCGATTTCGCCCAGATCGGGGATGTCGATATCCACTTGTGCGCACTGGAATATCGGATCCGGCGCCAAAGGGATACTACAATCGCTGATCAACATCGGTGGCCCGATGATGGTCATCGACGGTAGTGAACACCGATCTGGGTCGAAAATAAAATCCATCGTTACCAGTAACCGAGTGGGCAGTGCTCGGTAGCCATCCTGATCTTGTTGGTGAGCGTATCTAACAGTCCGAGGAAACTGCGGCCGGCGGATCTACTGCTACTCCGCAAATTACAACCGCACACCGTACAACGACCTGACTCGCCAGACCGCTGCGAGAACCGCGGACATACTTTGCAATGTTTTTCGAATATCTCGGCTACTTCCTGTACTGACCGCGTCGGGTAGCCGGCAGCCTTCCAACGCGATACCGCGGCAGCATATCGCTGTGCCAGCACTTCCGGGCGCGGTTTTGTAGGTCCGGTCGTCAGGAAATACGGTTCAAACTCTTTTGCCAATTCTGCTGCGCGTCGTTTGTCGATTTTGCGCATCAAACCAACCGACAACGACGCGATAACGTTATTCATTTCGCCTAATTTCGGCGTATCCGACTTGCAACAATAAGCGCACGCGTCCTCTTTAACGCTGCACTTTTCAAGCGGCTGTTGCGTAACGTCTGCTATCAGTCTGCAGCAGCCGTTAATGCGATATTGACAATCGCACAAACCCCCGGACACATTATGCTCCTTTCTAAGACGTATAGCAGTTCACTTTGACTTGTTGACCATCGTACGAACCATCGTAAGATGGCGGATCGCCGCAAATACACGTCGGTGCCGGCGATGCCGAGCCTTGGTAATCCTCGCATTCATTTGCGACTTCGACCCACGTATAACCTGTACCCGGATTCGACCACTCATACGTACAAGTGCCTGGGCAATCGTCACCGTCGTCAGCCGGCGTCGAAACCGAAGCTTGTGCGGGTTGCGACCCTTGCGATTGCTGCTGCGATCCTTGCGATTGTTGTTGTGATTGCTGCGAAGGTTGTTGCGAAGGTTGCTGTGAGGGTTGCTCAGACGGCTGTTGCGAAGGTTGCTCAGACGGCTGTTGCGAAGGTTGCTCAGACGGCTGCTCAGATGGCGGTGTTTGCGACGACGGTTGCTCAGATGACAAATGCAAACTGCTGGAAGCAATCGAAGCCGCAGACGAACTCGATGTACAGAGTAACCACGGCTTTGCCATATCGCAGAACGGGTCGCGTATGATGAATCGCCACGTAGCATCGCAACAAACTGCTGGGTCGGTATCTACCTTGTAAACAGTGATATTGAACAGCGCCTGGAAACAATCCGGAGAGTACAAGCAGTTGAACTCAGATGCGCAGACTCTGCCGAAGCACTGCGGGTGCAGCTTGTCCGGGCCGACGGATACTTCCAACACCCAGCAATTACCGTCGTAGTACATCTTCAACCACATCGGCCCGTAAATGATATGGTCGCCAGCGGCAATTTTGCAGTAACCTTCCCAATACTTGTACGGGAAGCCGGATTGCTGCCGCAGCCGCATCCATGAGCAGGTACAGCCGGGCCACGTCGAGGTGTCGCCGCACGGCGTGTTTACGAGTGTGCATAGCACTTCCAGGCAGTCCGTCGGCCAGCAATCCATCGTACTACACGACATGCTGCTGGCACTGCTGCATGCGAGATCGCCTATCAAGCCGGTAAACTTGGCGTTGCAGCAGCTATCTGCCGGCGCGGCATTCCGCATATCGACGTAAAGCTTCGACACGAAACAAGGGTCGCAACCGCTAACCGGCGATAGCCGACTGCGATACCAGACGTTATCAGCGCCGCACAGTACTGCGAAATACCAATAACCGTTTATGCACTCCATGCGTACTGCGAAATCGCCGAACGAGAACGACGCGGTGCCGAACCAAGTGTGTAAGACAGGGCTGTACGACAGAATCGTTTTATCGCTTTCCCTGCCGCAAATGCCGTCGTAGACAAGCAAAAGCGGCAAACACTCGCCCGGCCAGCAGCACGCTTGCGAAGACAGCGAACTCGACGCGTTGCCGACAGCCGCGCTGCTGCTTTGCGACGCTGCAGATGATTTGGCCGGCCCGGAAGATGGATGGCTAGACGTATCGCTGCTCTGCCCGCCCTGCGTGCGGCTGCTGCTTGGCCCACTCGTATGCGACGTACCCGGCGTCAGCGGCTGCTGCGATGATCCCGATTGCAACTGCAAACTCGACGAAACTACCGGTGCCTTCGGTAAGTTCGGGCAAATCGCCAAATCGTGTAAATCGACATCGACCACCACGGTGTGCGGATCAGTCGCGTGTTGCCGTACCGTTACGCCGGTGCCGCCTAGCAGATTGATTCGCGGGCCGGGAACGCCGTCGATCGTTTTGATAAGCTCGCCGCATTGAGGGCTGCCGTCAAGAAGCGTAGCGCCGGCAGGCGGACGTTCACCGTCATAAAGGGGCACTTCGCTACACGGCTCGCCAAGACCGGCACCGACAAACGCGTTGACGATGATGCTGTTATCGGCTGCGTTTTGCTCGATCGTACAGTTATAGCCCTCCTTGAGCTCGACAGCGCCTTGGATACAGCGGCGGTTGACGTAGTATGCCTGTACTGATTCGCTCAGACTGCCGCGACACGCCGCCGGCGGTTCGTACATCGTACGGGCGGCGTTAGCTGCGTTCAGCGTCCGTACAAAACCGTTGCGGAGGCTTTGGATTCTCGCCGGCTCGATATATAGCGCGGTATCGTCCCGCGTCAGCGATTGCCCTTCGGCCAATATGGTACACAGCTCGGTCAGCGTCCCGATCGTCATCCAAGCTTCGGCTACGAAAAGTTCGCACGTCTGCGAACTTTGCGAGCTGGCGCTGCTAGAGCTCGATGTAGTGGTGAGCGGCGCAGAACTGCTGGACTGCGGTCGCAGCCGCACCTCGGCAATACTGACGGCGTACTCATCGTCGCTAACGGCAAATTCGAACACCAGCTGATAATTCTGTAAGCTGGCTGCCGTGAAGCCGAATGTGAAGGCGACAATACCGACCGTACGCGTGATCTCCTCGAGATATACGCGATTCAAAGCTTCGTCGTAGTCCGCAGCGACGCCAACGACGCACGAGAAGTCGACGACGGTCGTGTCCGGCAGCTGGAACTTGCTGCCGTCGGATCGCGTCAACTCGCTTGCCGTATCGACAAACGGATAAGCTCGGCCCTGGTTGTCGTTGTAGAACGGAATCATGGTATCGTTTTTTCGCCGACGGCTTCAACATGCACGCCGTCAGGCTGCGGGTATATCCGTAAAATCGTATCTTTCGCCCAATGCGAACCGGCTGTGATTTTGAAATCGCCATACGCGTCGGGCGGCAAATGGTTGATCGTTTTCAAATAGGCTTTCGGCGCGAACAGTTCAATGCCGCCGGTTTGATCGGTTTGATCTTCGCATTCTTTCTTGAGATAGAGCGGATCGCCGACCATATCGAATCGGATGGCGCCAGCCGCTTCGTCATAACGTACGACAACGCCGTGCTCGCCAACAAGCCAAACATCGCCGGTAACAATCGTGTCGTCTTCGAGAACTAAGCCACGCAGACCGATTTCGGGCGTCGGTACGCAAACGCTGGCTGCAAAAGCGCCCGACTCTTGTGTGAACAGATGCTTGGACTGTTCCCAAACTTGGAACTGTGACAGGATCGCCGGATCTGCGACAAGCAAGCCGGCTGCGCGCTTGTACGAATCTTCCAGTGCGATCTCGCTCGGCGGGCTGTACCGATCGAATTTGCCCGAGCACAGGTCGCCGGCATCGTTGCCGATACGCACGGTCACGTCGTCGCGGCTCACCTCGATACTCCGCAAGTACATATTCGCCGTACCGCCGATCGGGTAGAGCTGCGCGTCCAGCAGCATGTTCTTAGGCAGTACGCGACCGGTGCTGCTTACGAGCGTAGCATCATCGGCAAACGGATATTTCGAATCCGCTTGTTGCGGTCGCCACTGTCTGTGAATTATCGCTGTCACGGGTAATTGCTCACAAAGAACGTATCGAACTTAGCCATGCTTTCGCGCACATGCACGCCGCAATACATTTTCCGGGAACCGCTTAGTTTTGCTGATGTTACTTGCGTGTTCGCCAGTTTTTGGCCGCTTACGTCGTCATACAGTGTGCAATCGACGACAGTTGCCGTAGCCGACGTCGGCATTGTCGTGACGGTTATCTTGTACGTATGGTCGTTCTGCAACGACATCGGCGACAACTCAGCCAGTACGATGTAGTGCAGGCCGGTCCAAAACAGCACCCTGAAAGCGTCTCTACGCTTATCGACTTCGACTGCCAAATACTCGGCGTGTACTGTCGTCAGGCCGGAAGACGTGCTCTGCCGATCTGCATAACCGATGAGTACGCCGGCGTTGGTGGTTACCTTGCCGGACATCAGCTGCACGCGGGCGCTGATCAGCTTGTGTTGGATATTGTCGTAGGCGCAGTCGTCCCAGATAGCCAAATTCCTGGCCATCTCGTTGGTAGCTTGGTAGAACCCGCCGTTTACGACATAGCTGCCGTTCACGACATGGAAGCTGCCTGGGCCGCTCACAAACGTTTCCATCTTCGGCAGCGGCGGGCATGGCGAGCTGCTCTGCGTCGGTGCCGGCGAGCTGCTGGACGGGCCCGGCGGTATGATGTGCGCCGTCGACGAGTGCTGCGGCAACGACGGTTGCAAACACAAGTCGTCGAACTGCCGTAAGTTGCCGTCAACCGGCAAGTCGTCCGGCAAGCACGCTGACGACAGCCCCAGGCAGTAATCGACAACGATGCCCGGATCTGAACTCGCTTCATAGCCGACGGCAGCACACGGCGACGGAAAGATGATGTTGATATTGCCGTCGCAATCCGGGATCGCAGCGTTGATCGCCTCGATTGGCGGTTTGAGGCAAGTCCCGCTATCCGGACGACCGCCGCACGGGCCGGTGTACTCGGCCAATACTTTGCGGCCAGTCTGCTCGGCTAAGCGAAAGACGATGGCGTTACGCAGCTTGCCGGCTATTTCTCGCTGCTCGTGCGAAATTTCGATGTCGTTGCCGGCGCGCAGCTTGACGAGTCCGGTCAGCGCCGTCGCGTTATGCTGTTTGCTGAGCGATTTTATCGGTAGCCCCGTATATGATCTGGCTACGCGCGGTGCCAGCATGCTCTGTACGGCCTCGGCAAATTTGCCGGTAAAGTAGTTTTTACACGGCCCGAAGACGAGCCAGCCGCCTGATCCCGGATATATCGGCGTGATGAGCACTTGCCGGCCCGGCTGCAATTCGGTCCGCGGGAAACTTACCGATGCGATTACAGTATCCGGATACTTCGTTGGGTCGTAGTCCGGCGGCAAGCCGCTTCCAGCAGCCAAGTTTGACGCCCGCTTAATGGGCCAAGCGCGGACCTCTCGACCAAGCGCGGCCGGAACGTACGTTGCCATGATGACGGCTGAAATGAGGTGTTCGCTGACGTGCAAAGCCCCGAGATATGCGTAATGGCCGGCACTGGCGGGAAACCGGATATTGGCGTCGAGCAGGATATCGTCAGGAATAGACAGCCCGGCATCGCTCTCACCGGAGGCTGCATCGTCGAGCGGGTATTGCCGCCCGGCGTTCAAGTTGTACCAGTTTTGAGCGATAACCATAGCGATCAGCAAACATTGGTCGAAGGGCACGTCCCATAAAAGGCTGATGTTTCAACGACGTCAGGATACGCTTTGCCGGCAAATGTCGCCGATACGGTGACGCGGGCACTGCCGCCGTCGAGGATATTGCAGCCTTGTACCATGAATACCAGTTTAGCACCATCTCGGCTGTTCAGCAGATCCCAATGTGCCAACCAGCGCCCGCCGACGTACGGCAAATCGACAGGAACCATCCTACCAGTTGCCGGATCGCTCTTTTTAGCCGTATTTGGCACCAACTTTACTGAGCTAGCTGCAGACGGCACTGCTCCTCCACCGCCAGCAGCGAACACCTCGATTTTGATCGCGATATCGAGCGGCCCGCGGCATTTGTCAGTCGTATTGCAGAAACCGTACCCGATGCCGAGTTTGTCGTCGCAATACTGGTAAATCGTCAGATTCTGCGGGTTATCCTCGCGGCAGTGCTTTTGCGCTAGCCACCGGCGGCGAGAGTCGGCATATATATCTCGCGACCGCTCTGCCCGTTTTGCCAGGATTCGCCATTTTTCGAATTGCTTCTGCATAGCTTTCTGCACGCGAACGTAGTCGTCGCATTCGCAGCACGGCTTACAATTATCGTGCAGCTGCATCGTATGCTGAACGGTATCGACGCGCCGCGGGTGCGAGTTGGTAATCGTGCCTGGCCGCTCGTACCAAACGCAGTCTTTCGGCGTCAGTAGGAAATCCCCGTAAGCGTTCGGACCGACGCCATTGATGAATCGCAGCGATATGTCGACATCGCCGCAGCCGGGGTAGCGGCCTAAGCCGCTTCCTGGCGAGGCCGAAATCTTGATACGCCGGCCGGCTCTGATCGTCGTCTGCTCGATAGGGCTGAATGTCTCCTGCTGCTTTTCGATTGCTCCGCCGTCGGTCAGCTCGACATTGAATCCGCCGGTAAGGCTGATATGCCCAGTCAACCTATTTGAGCCGATCTTGATGCTTTTTACGCGCTTCGGCTGCCGCAAAATCGTGCGCGGGTCCAACAATGCGTACTGCGGCGCCATGTGTTCTTCAAAGTCGGGTGCTGTCGGGTTGCCTTTGCCATCACCTACACGGTGGACGAGCCGTAGCACGGACTCGCCGAGTATCCACTCGTGGACAAGCATATGGCTACCCCAAGGCCGGCTGCGATAATCCGTTGATTTGGTCGAATCGAAAACCGCGTACCCGTCAGCGTCGGTTACAACCACGTCGTACGCGTGTGACGGTGTCGGTGCCCAGGCAGGTGGCGTGCTCGTCTTCGAGCCGAAGCCGTAGACGTAGATTATCCGCAACGGCAGTTTGAATGCGGAAAGCTTTGAGTTGTAATCGGAAGGGTCTTCGTACAAGAGATACGCGTCGGCAAACAGATACTGCAGTTCGGGCACCGGCAGCGTAAATGGGTAGTCGAAACCGAGTTCTTGCGCTACCGATATCGGTCGCATATCGACGACATCGGCGATCGGTAACGGCGAACCGGATAAGAGATCGATAGCTGCGACCGGAAACTGCGCTACCGCTCCGGATGTTTTCGGTATGTGCGGCAGAAAACTGTCGGACGTTATAACAGTCGGCGGCACAACAGTCGCAGCTGCCGAAAGCGTTGCGAGCTGAATATCGATTTTCGGCGTCGGCGCTGGTACGCTCGCTTGCAGTTGTCTTACGGCTGTCTGTTTTGTCGTAGAGTTGTGCGTTACGAGCGATACTGGCAAAACCGCAGCTGTAGCGGCCAAAGCGGTTGCGGTGAAAGTCTCGCTACGCGTAGCATTAACCGTAACCGGATTGACCGAAGCTGTAGCGGTCAGCGCGGCTGCTGTGAAAGTCTCGCTAAGTGTAGCTGCAGCTGTAACTGCGTTGACCGAAGCTGTAGCGGTCAGCGCGGTTGCTGTGAAAGTCGCATTACGCGTAGCATTAACCGTAACCGGATTGACCGAAGCTGTAGTGGCCAAAGCGGTTGCTGTGAAAGTCGCATTACGCGTAGCATTAACCGTAACCGGATTGACCGAAGCTGTAGTGGCCAAAGCGGTTGCTGTGAAAGTCGCATTACGCGTAGCATTAACCGTAACCGGATTGATCGAAGCTGTAGCGGTCAGCGCCGTTGCTGTGAAAGTCTCGCTAAGCGTAGCATTAACCGTAACCGGATTGACCGAAACGGTTAACTTTGTAGCACCGTTAAGCGATACGCCGGATGTGATATCAACGACAGTTGCCATAACCAGCTACTTACGTGATGTTGATAATACCGTCAGAATCCCACTGAATCGTGAATGTGCCACTCGATACAGTTTGCGCACCACCGAAATCAATGGAACAGATTAGCGGGTCTGCCGGCGAAGTCGGAGTAGTATCGTGCAACACCGCGTGGTAAGCCGTAAATGTCGCTGATGTCCAAGATAGGTCATCTGCGTCGAAGACACCATCGTTATTGGTGTTATTCTGTGTGACCGATTTGTTCGCCAACGCTGCGCCACCGGCGGTATAACCGGTGCCGCTAATCTCGTTAGCGCTTACGCTGGACCAACCAATCGCCGATGCAGAGAACGAATGGGAGCTGTTCATCAACGCTACCTTTACGGTGTCGTTGACAAGATCAAACGTCCCACTCATCAGCTCTGCTTTGAATTGATTATAAATACCAGACGCCATGTTATTGTCCTCCTGCTGGCCGTTTAGCACCAGCACTGATCTTGGGAACTTTTACCAAACAGTCCTTGCGGCCGTCGTCGTGATAGGTTTCGACGATTGTTAACGTAACCGGAACCTTTACGGCCTTTCCTTCGACTAACACATTTACGCTTCCTTGCTGCTGTTTTGTTTCTACTCTCACAACGTCAACTCCAATGTTTTGTTGCTTTGAACGGTATCGCCTGGGATTGTTGTTGCTGCTGACAGTTGATTGGCAGAGAAAATGGCGTCCAGCGATGGCGACATGAAAAATGTGCTGCGGGTACGTTTACGGCGGATAAGGTCTGGGTAGCCTTTGAGGGACTGCTCGTATAAGAAGGTCATTTCCGACTCATTTAATGCCCTAGTAAACGCGGCAAACATTGTCGCCGGACCATCTAACCACTTATCGCCATAGCTACCTAAAATCAAGTTGTTTTCTGTCCCAACAGTAGCTGACAGTGTAGAGCTTACACATTTTTGACCATTGCGATATATTATAAACCCATCTGTTTCCCCTGAGTTGAACGCCATTGCGCACTGCTGCCACCCATAAACAATATCACCTGTAGCCATAAGCCCAGTATTAGCTATCTGTGCTTCGATTTTACCGCCGTTAAATTTTAATTCTGTCCCATAAGACTTATCTACCATGATTCTTGCGTACGCTTGTACTACCGGATTTGGTCTATACACGTAAGCAACATATGTTATTTTCGTAGTACCAGCAATTCCAACAGAGGTTGCTGTTACAGTTGGCCCGTATCCGTCAAAATCTATCGCATGGCCGAACTTTGTAGCGCACCACGCACTACTATTGTCCACAGTTGCGTGATGTTTATTCAAACCAAAATCATATAATTTTCCTCCTGTATAGCACGAGATATGCGGCATCCACCAACCAACTAAGTTGTGAAATATATCATGGTCAGTAAGCGGACGAGCCAGATCAATGTCAGCGTACCAGTTGCTCATTGGATCTCTTCGTTGTACGTATAAGCCGTGAGGGTCACGCTACTAGCAGCCTGATCCAGTTCACTCTTGAGCAGAATCTTAAACGCAAACGGCGAGATCGGAATATCGACCTTCGTTTGCCGTTGAGCTGATGTCACCGCTCTGGCAAGAAAAGCCTCGTCTGGTCCTTTAGCTGGATCGGTAGGAGTAGCGTCGCCATCTTCGTAATTTGTGCCGTCAAGCGAATAGAGTACATACACCTCCACCGCTTTTCCTGCCGATGGCGCTGTTGAGCATGTAAACTGCAACTCTAGCGCCAGGAACCGGTCTTTGTTCGTGCTGTTATCAATAGCCGAACTCAGCAGGTTAGCTCCAGCGGCTAAACTCGCTGCACTAATACCAGTTGTCCGCGATGTAGCACTCGTCCATTTGATAGCATTAGCCATTTGCTTTTGCTCCTGTTACATCTGCGGCATACACTGTCCCAAGACCAAGCTCTTCTGCTCTGCTGATCTGCTGCGTTGCCATTGCGTACAACCCGTCTTTCTCATCTGCCGTCAGCACGCCGCCAGCAACAAGAGCATCGACCATCGCTGCCCGGTCAGGCAAAGACAGATCAAGCTCGGTACTGTCTCTGTCAATCAATCTGATCGCCGCTTTACATGCCCCACGTACGGCTCCAGACGCGTGTTCCGTAGCTGCAGTCTCGATACGTTCGTAGCGGCTTGCGATGTTGTTGTCATCATCGGCTCCGCCACCCGACCAAGCGAGCAGCGCAGCCGACGATAACGGAACAATGCGATCGCGATCCTTCGTATTCAGACTGTCAGCAATCTCTGCGTCGGTCATATCGGCGTATCCGCGGCCAAGCGGATCGTTAAGGATCTCTTCTCGCAGTGACATTACTCTTGCGCCTCCTGATATGCTTGCTTAGCTTCGTCTACAGCAGTTTGCGCTGCGGTAACTGCTTGTTGCAGTTCTTCGTTGTCAGGATCTGCTGCCGCTGCTTGCTTCGCAGCTTCCAACGCCTTCAGCAGTTCCGTCTCCTTGGCGATCTTTGCCAGCTCGGCAGTAAATGTCGCCATAGCGGCAGCAAGCGTCGGACGCTCAGCAACAAAGCCCCAAAAGTCGGCAATGTTCAGGCTGATGTCCTGATCGTCTTTCTCGTACAGTTCTTTCGTCTCGTAGTTGTAAGGCCGATACGAGACAACTGCATTTCCAGCAGCCGGTCGGATGACCAACAGCACGTTAAACCAGTTCGGATACGTCCGCTCCGGGACTGGGGGAACCGTAACAGGATTTACAGCTTGGATTTCGGGTAGGTCTGTCATTCGATAACCTCCATTAGAGTTTGACCAGTAAGTTCTTCAACGAGAGCAACGAGCTTCTCCATGTTGACTCGTTTCGTTATACCCGTCTTAGTGTTATGAGAAAAGAATACCCACTCGCCTGTTTCTGGATCGTGCGGCGATAGTTGGGTTACGTTGCCTGCTTCGTCGCAAGCAAATAGCTCGACTGTTCCTGATACATCTTTGGCGTAGAGGCCAGCGGTGTCTGCTCCAAGTGTTGGATCTGCAGCATTGTCGCCAAGGACTAGGACTTTGCCGGAGTTAGCGGTAGGTTTTGTTGTCGTACCAATAAGCGTATCTGAGTTTAAGTTGATAGATTTACCACTATCGACAGTCAAACTAAGATCAGAATAAAGACAGCGGAAAAGATCGCGTTCCAGGTACGATGCACCTAAATATAATCTGTTATTCACATATACCGCACACCAATACGCGCCTGCAGAGGTCGCATATGTTTGAATATGAAAAACCCTGTGCGTTAAGGCCCAACATTCTATTGCGTGTGCAGAATTATAACCATCTATTGGATTGCTGATTTTTAATCCCACATCGCCGTCTACTGGTGTTTCTATATTCAATGTGCCGCTGCTATCAATTGACACATTCTGAGTGTCTAGCGATGACGAGTCACTGGTTCTGAAAGTGATGCTACCGCCGACACCTGCTTGGTCGATGTAGCTCGTACCGCCAGCATTATTGAACTCGACAGTGTTGTTCGAAATGTCTGTCCAATAAGCTTCGCTGTCGTTTCCGACCCGCACACTTCTATTACCGCCTGTTATAGAAAAAACAGCAACATTTGGCGTCACTGACGTGTCCATAAAGCGGAAATTCGCAGCCCACTCCCCAAAATAAGACACATCTCCACCACTCCCAGAACTGTAGAAATATGACGCAGATGATCCAGTGCGGAAGTAAATTCTATTAGTATCGCCCCCAAGATTATCGCCGATATGCAAGCTGCCAGAGGTGCTGATTGTCCTATTAAATGAGATCCCACCATAACCGGTGTAAATGCGCATATAATCCTTCGCATAAATAACTAAATCGTTTTGGCCAGCACCAATAATTTGCGAAGAATCAATATACGAACCGCCAATAAAATCAATCCTTCCTGGCGTCCCTGAAGAAGCTGCCCCAACACCAAGACCATTATTAAATTCTACATTACCGGCACTATCAATCGTCATCGCCGTCGTGTCTAGCGATGATGCGTTGCTTACACGCAATGACAACGAACCACCGACACCCGCTTGGTCGATAAACGATGCCGCCCCTGCGTTGTGGAACACGACATGGTTGTTATCCATGCTGGTGTAGTACGTGTCTGCAGACTTACCAATCTGGAACGTACCACTCATGTTCAGTTCTGTTTCAGGGTCCAAATACCCAAACCCTGTGTAACCGCCGGACGTGACGAAAATACGCATCGCGTTATTTGTACGTATCTCGACACCGTGTGCCGTCCTGGCACCGAGCACCACTGACCCATTACCAGCAGAATAGCCAAGCAACCCAGTTATTGTTGATGAGCCCCACCATACCTCACCGTTGTAGACTTGCAATTTGGCACTTGGGTTTTCTATGCCAATACCAACAGGACCGT